>Ga0070690_100000745_pt1 | contig 16653 bp, 10 predicted proteins | sample KBSS33HmetaG_FD_64671 | JGI IMG/M metagenome (GOLD analysis project Ga0070690, IMG submission 64671) | Switchgrass rhizosphere microbial communities from Kellogg Biological Station, Michigan, USA - KBS S3-3H metaG | ecosystem: Host-associated > Plants > Roots > Rhizosphere ... | reverse complement strand
CAGGTCCTGGGCGATGCGTGCCCGTTCCTTGTCGACCACCGCCTGCCGTTCCATGATACGCAATTGTTTGCGCAGCCGTCGAAAAGAAACGTAACGGACCAGCGACACGATCGTCGCCGCGAACAACCCCAGCATGCTCGCCCGAAACCACCAGGTCTGCCAGAAAAATGGTCGCACCGTGAACGCCAGCGTCGCGCCGGTCTCGTTCCAGATACCGCTGCTGTTGCAGCCGATCACGTGGAAACGATAGCTGCCCGCCGCCAGGCGCGAGTAACTGACGCTGCGGGTCGAGGTCGGCTCACCCCGGCGTTCATCGTAACCCTCGAGCCAATAGCGGAACCGGACGTTCTCCGGCGCCTGCAAACTCAATGCCGTGAAATCGAATTCCACCCGGCGATGCCGCGGCGATAATTGTAACCGGGTGTCCGATTGCCGGAGATCGACCATGCCGCCGACGGGCACGACCCCGCCGTAACTGGCCACGAGCTTTTCGTCCACGACCACCCGGGTCAACAGCACGGGCGAAGGCAATGGATCATCATGGGTCTGGGACGGGTCGACGACCGTAAGGGCATTGCGCATGGGCATCCAGATCCGCCCGTCCGAACTCCGGACCGCCCCCGGCCAGGCGAATCCGTATGACGCCTGGACCGACGAACTGCCTTCTTCCTCCCCATGCAACACCGCCCGGACCTGTTTTTCCCGGCCGTCGGCCACCGCGTTCAGTTCGCGTTCCTGCGCCCGGAACAACCCATGGTCGCTCCCGAACCAAAACCAGCCGTGTTCGTCCTGCACGATCTGCGAGATATAATTGTCCGGCAAACCGTTGCCGGCGTCGACCCGGGCGATCCGTCCATCCTTCAGCCGTCCCAACCCGGCCCCGCCATAGCCGATCCAGACACTGCCGTCTTCCGCAGCATACAGCGCGCGGATGGACATGAAGGCGTCTTCCGTCTGCCGGGCGATCTGCGTCACGTTGTCACCGGTCACCAGCAACAGCGCTCCTTTCTCCGTGCCGATCCAGACGTTCCCCGCCGCGTCCTCGATCAACGCCCGCACAATCCCGATGCCATCCGGCAGCTCCAATGTCGTCAACTGCCCCTGATGATAATGCTGCACGACGTCCGGCCGTTCCTCACCGAAATAGATGTCGCCGTTCTTCTTCGCCAGCACCGCGTGGATGATCTGGCCTTTGACGTCGTTCTTGGCCGACGGATAGAAAGTGCCGTTCTGCCAGCGGACATATTTTTTTGCGGATGTCCCGATCCAGACGGCGCCGAAACGGTCGACCGTCACGCATAACGCCCCGCCACCCGGCCAGGCCCGGCGGGTCATATCCTCCCAGGTATCGCCGGTCTTGCGCGCCAGGATGCCGCCCCGCGCCGCCACCCAGATCGCGCCAGTGTTGTCTTCGCAAACCGAATCCGCGCGCTCAAAAGGCGCGCCGGTCATCAATCCTTCCGCCGATACCACCCGTCGCTGCAACCGGTCCAATCCGCCGCCGCTGGTGGCCGCCCAAATGTTGCCCTCCCGGTCCTGCAACAAAGCCGAAACATAACGTCCCGACGTCGGGATATGCTGGATCCGCCTCCCATCAAAACACATCAGGCCGGCCGGCGACGTGCCGATCCACACGTTGCCGTCGCGATCTTCCAACAACAGGATCGGACTGGCCGCCGTCGTGGTTGAAACGTCCAATCCCAGCGACCCCACGTCCTGCAGCTTGGCGTCCTCACCGAACTTGTACAACTCGTTGCGGACACAGATCCATACGCCGCCCGACCGCGCGCGCGTCACCGCGGCCGTGATGTCCTTCGTCTCCACCATCGTCGTGAATTTTCCGTCGCGATAGATCCCCACCTCGCCGCCTTTGGCGAACCAAAGCTGGCCGCGGTTATCGATCGTGAACGACGTGAAACGGCCCGTGGGCATGTCGTCGGGAATACGGATGGCGGTCGCCGCGCCGTGGTCGAGGCGGATGACACTGCCATCGCGGTACGTGATCCAACAAACGCCGTCCTTGCTGTCTTCCGCGAGGGATTCGGGCCATTGGTCCGGAAGACCGTTGGTGAACACCTGCGTTCCCTGCGGGCCGAAGTTGATGATGCGGCCGCGCTCCGTGGCGAGCCACAGGCTGCCGTCGCGTCCCACCATCAAGGCCGTGATCGACTGGTTATGGGTCGCGGTATTGAGCGTGGTGGAAAAATCCTCGAACCGGGAACCGTCGAAACGCGCCAGGCCTGATTCCGTGGCGACCCAAAGATACCCGCTGGGAGTCTGGGCCAGGCTGTTGATGCCGTTGTTCAGGAGGCCGTCTTCGGTCTTCCAAACGCGTACCGACCATTCCGAAACCGGAGCCGCGACTAAAACCCCACCGCATAGGGTGAGGATAAAGCCTGTCCACAGCCACCTGGCATGCCTGAAAACTGGGAACCGGGGCACAACAACACTGTAGTCGCGACCCCTGTGCGGAGCAAGCAACAGCTCGCCCAGGGGCCGCCCGAAAAACGGGAGATCATCCCGGCTTCAAATATTTCACCACCGCCTCCGTCCGGGATTGCACGTGGAGTTTTTCGTAGATGTTGTGCAGATGGCCGCGCACGGTCGAGGAACTGATGCCAAGGCGGTCGGCGATTTCCTTGTAGAGAAAACCTTTCGCCAACAACGCCAGGATTTCCTGCTCGCGCTTCGTCAGTTGTCCGAGCTCCGACGCCAATGGCGGCGGCCGATGAAAATGACGAACCACTTTCCGCGCGATCTGCATCGACATCGGCGCGCCCCCGTCATGGACCTCCTCGATCGCGCTGATGAGTTCGGCGTTCGGTACGTTCTTCAACAGATAACCGATCGCGCCGGCGCGCAGGGATTCGAAGATCAAGTCGGTTTCCTCATAGCTCGTCAGCATCAGCACGTGCAGGTCCGGCAATTGCCGTTTCAACCGCGCCACGCATTCGATGCCGCTCATGCCGGGCAGATTGATGTCCACGAGCGCCACTTCCGGTCCCGATGCCGGCAAGGCCTGGACCGCCGCTTCCCCGCTGGCCCATGCGCCGACGAACCGGATGCGGGGCGAACGGGTGAGGATTTGCTTCAAAACATCCCGTGTGCCGGCGTTGTCCTCCACGACGGCGACGGGGATTCGTGTGGGTGACATGCGGGATTATCTACCCACAACCCGGGCCGGGTCGCGAGCCAATTGTTTGCGGGCCGGCGGGCTCGGAGAGTCTCAGCCGCAGCAAAACCCGGGTGCCGGATCCGGGACCGGTCTCGATCTGGAATTCCCCCCCGATCGCCCGCATCCGCTCGGTCATGTTTTGAAGTCCATCCGCATAAGGGCCGGCCGGCGTCCCGTCGAACCCCTGGCCGTTGTCTTCGATGCGGATCTCCAGCCGGCCCGCCGAAACGGCCGCGCTGACCCGGACTTCCGTGGCCCGGGCGTGGCGAACGATGTTGTTCAACGTTTCCTTCACCACCAGGAACAGATGATGCCGCACTTCCGAAAACACCGTGTAGTCGGGCAATTCCTCCGGGAGATCGACAAAACAGCGGATGCGGGACGCGCCAAAAAAATCGACGGCCGCCTGGCCGATGTAATCGACGAGATGGTTCAAGGTGTCGTTGGAAGGGTTCACCGCCCAGACGATCTCGTCGAGCGACCGGATCCCTTCCCGGGCGCGCGTCGCGATTTGCGCGACGTGCCGGCCGGATTCTTCAGGCTTCGCATGATCTTCCAGCGCCAGGTCGCTCAACATCGCGATCTGGGTCAGGCTGCCGCCCAGGTCGTCATGGATGTCGCGGGCGATGCGACGGCGTTCTTTGTCGAGCGCCGCCTGTTGTTCAAGCAAATGCAACTGCGACCGGAGCCGGCGATAGGAGACGTACCGGACCGCGATGATCATCGCCAGCATGAATGCCGCCGCGGCGCCGGCGCAGAACCACCACGTTTGCCAGAAGAAAGGCGCCACGACGACGGCGATGTCCACCCCGCGCTCGTTCCACACGCCGTCACTGTTGCAGGCCGTGACCTGGAATCGATACTTGCCCGCCGGCAGCGCCGAATAGTTGGCTTCGCGCAGCGTCCCGCCGTCGATCCAGCGCTCCTCGAATCCCTGCAGACGGTAACGGAAATGAACGTTTTCCGGCGCGCCGAAATCCAGCGCGGTAAAACCGAACTGCAGCCGCCGGGGCCCCGGCGGCACCGCTATGCCGGCCCCGGGACGCTGCAGGTCCACAGCCGCTGCCACAGGAAATGTTCCGCCGTACCGCGCCAATGGCTGGTCGTCGACCGTCACCGAGATGAGCAACACCGGCGGCGGCCGGTCGTCATCCGACGATTGGTGCGGATGGATCACCGCCAAAGCCGTGCGCATCGGCATCCAGATCTGCCCGTCACGGTCTTGTGAAACCGCCGGCCAATCTCCGAATCTCGCCCGCAAACCGGGCAGGCCCTGTTCGTTCCCATAATGAACCGATTCCACCCGCGCGGACCGGCCCTCCGCCACGGCTTCGAGTTCCTTCTGCCGGACTTTAAAGATGCCGCCGTCCGACCCGAACCAGAGCCAGCCGCGATCATCCGATGTCACCTGCGAAATCGTGTCGCGATACAATCCCTGTCCCGCCCCGACCAGGGAGAACCGTCCGGCTTTCAGCCGCCCGACGCCGCACCCGCCGTACGCGATCCATAGCGTGCCGTCTTTGGTGACATGAAAACTGCGGATCGACTTCAAGGCCTCGGTCCTGGTCTCGTTCGTCACGCGGTCGCCGTCGATCCGGAACAGCATGCCGGCATGGCCGCCCACCCAGATGCTGCCGTTGGCATCCTCGATCATCGCCGCGATATGCCGGGTCTCCGCCGGCAGCTTGAAGGTCTTGAACTCCGTCGCCCCCGCTTTCAGGCACTGCACCGTATCGGGCCCTTCGCCACCGACCCATACATCTCCTGTGCGACTCACAAGCAACGCATGGATCGACCGCGGCTTCAAACCGTCGCTGTCGTGAAACACACCAAATCGTCCGTCTTTCCAGCGATACAACGCCGGTCTGTCCAGGGCGCGCCCTACCGTTCCGATCCAGATCTCACCGGCCGGACCTGCCGCCACGCACGATGCCACGCCGCCCGGCCAATCTGCGTTGGTCGGAACGGAGGTCCACCCGGCAGAAGTTTTGCGTATCAATGCGCCGTTCAATGTCACCGCCCAAACATCACCGCCGGGCGTCTGGCAGGTGGATTGGATCGCAGCCGGCAGACCGGTCTCGGCAGTCTCAAGATGAACGGTCCTTGGACCGATCCGGTTCACGCCCCCGTTGCTGGTGCCGACCCATAAGTTGCCTTCCCGATCCTCCGTCAGGCTGGAGATCTCCAGGTCGGACACCGGTACGGACTCGAACCCGTGACCGTCATAACAAAACAATCCGTTCGCCGCGGTGCCGATCCACACCCGGCCGCCCCGGTCTTCCAGCAACGCCATCGGTCTTCCGCGCGTGCCGGTGGCCGGGATAGCGCCATACGATTGGAGTTCGCCGCCTTCGACGTAATGCTGGAGTTCAAGCCCGGCGATCCAGATGCCACCGGCGCGCGACGGGGCCAGGACCGCTGTCGGGGAATCGAGCCGCTGCAAAGTCTGAAATTTTCCATCGCGAAAAACTCCGAGCGAGCCGCCTTTCGCGAACCACAACGTCCCCTCACGATCGGTCGCAAACGAACAGGTCGTGCCCGGGGGGATTTCCGATTGCGACGTAAACCGGGTGACGGCGCCATCTTTGAGACGACAGACCGTCCCGGACCGGAACGCGATCCAGAGCGCGCCCTCGGCGTCCTCGGCAAGACCGTTGGCGATGGCATCCGGAAAACCGTTGGTGAACACGGTGCGTTTGCCTGACTGCAGCCGGATGATCGATTGGGGATCGACGGCCGCCCACAGCGTGTCCCGGCGGCCGCCGATGAACCGCCGCAGCCGGGTGGGAGTTGTGCCGCCGAGAAGGTCCTGCGTGGGAAAGGCTTCAAAGCGGACGCCGTCGAATCGCGCCACCCCGGCGGAGTTGCCGACCCAGAGGAAACCGTCCGTGGTCTGGACGACGCTGACCACAGTATTGTTGGGCAAACCGTCGTCGACCTGCCAGTCGCGTGAGATCCATTCTGAATCCGCTGCGAACGCGGAACTGAAAGCGAGCAAACCGATGAAGCCAGGCCACGCGCGGAGCAGATGGACGATACGAAACACGGTTGGCCAGTTTAAGGGCATGAATTGGTCGAAGCAAGCGGGGCCGCCGCCGGACAGTGCTCTAATTTGGTAGGGCGGTGCTGCCGCACCGCCGCATTGCCGCAGCAATGCGTCACCAAATTAGGGCAGTACCCGCCGCCGGCCAGTATCTCAATTTGGCAGAGCGCGACGGTGTCGCAGCGCTTCCACCGTGCTGCGGCTGACGCTTCGCGCACAGCCGCGCTCCAAACGGAACGGCGCCGCCGCAGGTCGCGACGGCGCCGGGATGATTCAACGGATCAACCTACTGCTTCAACAATTTCCATTTCTGGTTGGCGCCGCCGTTGGAACCCCATTGGTCCATCTGCGTGCTGGTCGAGGTGCTGGAACCCGGGTCTTCGAGCATCAGTCCGCTATGGCGGTTGGCGAAGGAATAGCTGCCGTCGCTGTTCAACGTGGGTTTCCACTGGTCGTTCTGCGCCGAGCCGAAGGACCATTGGACGATGCCGGCGCCGGCCGAGGTGGAAGCGCTTTGGACGACGGCGTCTTTGCCGCTCTTGACGCTGTTGATCTGGTAATAGCCGCTGTCGGTGGCGATGAACTTCCAGCGCAGGTTGTCACTGGTGGAAGACGCCGACCATTGGGTGATCTTCGAGCCATTCGTCAGCGAGCCCTGGTTGTTGAGCACCAAGCCGCTGGCGACATTTTGGAGCTGGTAGATGCCGGCCGTATCGAGGGTGACGTTGCTCGGCAGGGGGCCGCGAATGATCGTCATGTTGTTATAATCGACCGCCGCTTCGCCCGCTCCGTCCGCTTTATTGCGATACATGCCCCACTTCGGCCGGACGAAATCAACCCCGGGATCTGTCATATCCACGTTGTTGTTCGAGTACGACATCACCGTCGTGCCATCGTCTTTCTTGAGCGTGAACGCGATCGAGCCCGTCTGGGTGAACTTCACCTGCAGGGTCACGTTGATCCACACCCCCATGACCGAGGACAAGGGCACGGTCTTGACCGAGCCGCCGGCGCGCGCGACGTAGATCAGAAAATCCGAACCGTCGCATTGGAGGGCGCCGTAGGGACCGGTGCCGGAGGTGCCGTGCTGCTTCAACTGGAACACCGTGCACCAGGTCGGGTTCGCGTTCATCGTGGTGATCCGAAAACGCCAGGTGTAGCTCATCGTGTCGCCCGGGAAACCTTTGTAGATATCGGGATTCTCCGGGTTGACGGTCACTTCATTCCGCTGGCGCAATGCGCCGCTGGACACGGTTTCCTCGGCGCCGTCCTGGTGCAGGACGAACCGGAAATAGGACCCGCTGTCCGTGATGTAGCCGGACGACGGCCCGTCGATCGGCGTCAAATTTTTGGACGCGAAATAGGTGTAAGGATTACCGCCGTTCGCCTGGAGCTGCAGGACCGTCTGGCCGGAGGCGGCTCGCGGCGAATAGATCAATGCCAGCGCGGCGAGCGCCAGGCCGGACATACGGAGAAGGTTATTTGCTTTCATGGTGGATGGGACAAGAGTTTAACGGTTGACGATGGTTGTGGAACAGATGAACGATACGCCATCGGCAGGCGCGCGAATATAGAACATTCGTTCTGGTCCACCCGCTCGTCGACCAGGGCCCGGAAGCAACGTTTCAGGACCAAAGCTGACGGTCCAGCGAACGGTATTGGAGCGCCTCCGAAACGTGGTCCCCGCTGATCACGTCCGAACCCGCCAGGTCGGCGATCGTCCGCGCCACCTTCAAAAGACGGTCGTACGTGCGGGCGCTGAAATTCAGGTCGGCCATGGCGTTCTGCAGGAGCGCTTTGGTGGCGTCGTCAAGCGCGCAAAATTCTTTCAGTTCCCTCGGACCCAACCGGGCATTGCAGGTGATCTTCGGCTTGTGCGCGAAACGTTCCTGTTGCCGCCGGCGCGCCGACAGCACGCGTTCGCGGATCTCCGCCGAGGTCTCGCCGCACGCCGGCGCGACCGTCCGCCCGCGCGCGCAATGCGATGGGCAGGACGCCTTTGCACGGCCGGACGGCACCGGTCAAAGCGAGTTCGCCGATCGCCACAAAATGGTCCAGCTGATCCGTCTCGACCTGTTCACTGGCTGCCAGCATCCCCAGGGCGATCGGCAGGTCGAAACTCGGTCCCTCTTTTTTCACATCCGCCGGCGCCAGGTTGATGGTCGTCCGCCCCATGGGAAAACGGTAGCCGGAATTGGCGAGCGCGGTGGACACCCGGTCCTTGGATTCCTTGACCGCGGCGTCCGGCAACCCCACGAGCGTGATCGACGTGTCCCCATAGCCGCAATTGACTTCGACTTCCACCGGAAAGGCCTCAATCCCATTGACGGCCGCAGAGCAAACCCTAGCGAGCATCGAAAAGTTATGGCCGACATCGCCAAAAACTGCAATCGCAATTTATACACACCCGATCGCCCCGCCTGTCCTGACCGTGGGCAGTTTTGTCCCTTCCTTCAGCACCGCTCCGGTCGATGGGATCCGGCGTCCCGACCGGCGTCATTTATTTTTCGACAAATCGACCGTTTTGTGGAATTAAATCTGTTGAAACGCCTCAATCTCATGAAGATGGACCTCACAGGAGCGTACAGCTCCGAATCGCTCTACCGTTCGTTGATCGAACAATTACCGGTCGGCATTTTTCGCAAAGATGCCGAGGGCAGATATATTCTGGCCAACGCCTATTTCTGCAACCTGCGCGACAAAAACCCCGGGGACATCCTTGGAAAAACACCGAAAGAACTCGCGGCCAACAACACGGAAAACGAAGTCCGCCTGCTGATGGAAGGCGCCCAGCATCACGAAGAGATCATGCAGACGGGCAAGTCCCTCGAAGTCGAAGAGGAATATTCCCGGCCGAACGGCGAAAAGGTCTGGATGCGCGTCATCAAATCCGCGGCCTTCGACGCCAACGGGATCATCGTCGGCAGCCAGGGCTTCATGGTGGACGTCACCCAGCGTAAACGCGCCGAAGCGCAATTGAGTTACGAACAAAGCCTCTTGCGCGCGTTGATGGAGAATTCACCGGACCTGATCTATTTCAAGGACGCCGGCTCGCAGTTCATCAAATGCAGCAAGGCGCTGGTCCAGCGGATGGGGCTTAAAAGCGGGGACGAGATCGCGGGAAAAAGTGATTTCGATTTTTACGACGAAAAACACGCGCGCCAGTTGTTCGACGACGAACAGAAGATCATCAGCACCGGCGAACCGCTGATCGGGAAGGTCGAAAAAGATATCTTGAAAGACAACCGGGTTTTTTGGGTGCTGACCAACAAAGCGCCGTTGCGCGATGAACAGGGCAAAGCGATCGGGATCTTTGGCATCTCCAAGGACATCACGGCCTTGAAAGAAGCCGAAACGCGGCTGAACGAGGTCCATGGTCAACTCGTCGATGCCTCGCGCCAGGCCGGCATGGCCGAAGTCGCCACCAGCGTGTTGCATAACGTCGGCAACGTCCTGAACAGTGTCAACGTCTCCACCTCGTTGATCGCCGACAAGATCCGTAAATCCCGGATCTCCAGCCTCCCCAAGATCACTGCCCTCCTTGACGCCCATAAAGACCGGCTGGGCGACTTTTTTTCCAATGATCCCAAGGGAAAACAATTGCCCGAATATCTCGCCAATCTCGCCACCCACCTGGCCCTGGAACAGGAAGAGATCCTGCATGAAGCCGATATCCTGGCGGAAAACGTCCGCCACATCAAAGAGATCATCGCCATGCAACAAAACTACGCCAAGACGTTCGGCGTCGTGGAGATGTTGCCCATCGCCGACCTGGTCGAGGACGCCTTGCGGTTGAACAACGACTCCATCAGCCGGCATCATATCGAGGTCGTCCGCGAATTCGCCGATATCCCGCCCGTCCCGGCCGAGAAACACAAAGTGCTCCAGATCCTGGTCAACCTCATCCGCAACGCCAAACATGCCTGCGATGACGGCGGCGGCGATCACAAGCAGATCACCCTCCGCATCGCCAACGGCGACGGCCGGGTCAAGATCTCCGTCATCGACAACGGCGTCGGGATCCCGCCGGAAAACCTGACCCGCATCTTCAACCATGGTTTCACCACCCGCAAAGACGGGCACGGGTTCGGCCTGCACAGCGGCGCCCTGGCCGCCAAAGAAATGGGCGGCTCACTCACCGCCTTCAGCGAAGGACCGTCCCGCGGCGCCACCTTCACGCTCGAACTGCCGCTCAACGGCAAAGCAAACGTATGAATCCCGTCAACCCGGATCAAAACCGCCGGATACTCATCATCGATGACAATAAAGCCATCCACGATGACTTTCGAAAAATCCTGACCCGGCCCCGCTCGTCGCCCAGCAACCTGGCCGAGGCCGAGGCGGCGTTGTTCGGCGACGCCATTCCCAAGATCGAACTCCCCGAGTTCGAGATCGATTCCGCCTTCCAGGGCCAGGAAGGCCTCGAGATGATCGAGAAAAGTCTCCAGGAAGACCGGCCATACTCGATGGCGTTCGTCGACGTGCGCATGCCGCCCGGATGGGATGGCGTCGAGACCACCGCCAAGATCTGGCAGAAATATCCCCACCTCCAGGTCGTCATCTGCACCGCTTATTCGGATTATTCCTGGGAGGATATCCTGAAAAAACTCGGGTTTTCCGACCGGCTGGTGATCCTGAAAAAGCCGTTCGACAACATCGAAGTGCTGCAACTGGCCATCTCCCTGACCGAAAAATGGCGGTTGTTTTACCAGGCCCGGATGCGCCTGGAAGACCTCGAACGGATGGTCAATGACCGGACGGCCGAGCTGAAGAAAACCAACACCGACCTGTCCACCGCCAACGAATTGCTCAAGGTCGCCACCGAGAAAGCCCAGAAGATGGCCGAGGGCGCCCTCGTCGCCAATAAAGCCAAAAGCGAATTCCTGGCCAACATGAGCCATGAGATCCGCACCCCGATGAACGGTGTGATGGGCATGATCAACCTGTTGCTCGATACCGGGCTCACCCCGGAACAACGGGATTTTGCGATGACGATCAAGACCAGCTCGGACGCATTGCTCAGCATCCTCAACGACATCCTCGATTTCTCAAAGATCGAGGCCGGCAAGATGAGCTTCGAACAGGTGAACTTCGAGCCGGGTGAGGTCGCGATGAATTCCGTCGCCCTCCTCCTGCCCCGCGCCGATGCCAAGAACCTGCGCCTGACGTATTCGCTGGGAGAAAATGTCCCGCCTAAAGTTTGCGGCGATCCTTCGCGCGTCCGGCAGATCCTGCTCAACCTGCTGGGTAACGCCGTCAAATTCACCGACCGCGGCGAGGTCGTCCTCGAGATCACCCGCGCCCATGATCATCGTGGCGAGATCCCCCTGTTGTTTTCTGTCCGTGATACCGGCCCCGGCCTTTCCGAAGAAACCCAAAAGAAATTGTTCCAGTCCTTCACCCAGGCCGATGCGTCGACCACACGCAAATTCGGCGGCACCGGCCTCGGCCTCGCCATCTGTCGCAAACTCGCCGAACTCATGGGCGGCAACATCGGCGTCGACAGCGTTCCCGGAAAAGGCTCGATCTTCTGGTTCACCCTGCCGTTCACCCACCCCAAGCCGGAGCCCCGGGAACAACCCGCCGAACCGGCCGTCACCGATGCCGTCCCGCCGTTCAACGCGCGACCCGGCGGCACCCGCATCCTTCTGGCCGAAGACAACAAGATCAACCAGATCGTCAGCCTCCGGCAGCTCAAAAAATTCGGTTACGAAGACATCGCCCTCGCCGGCGACGGCAACCATACGCTCGAGATCTGGAAGCGCGAGCGCAATGGCGTCATCCTGATGGATTGCCAGATGCCCGACGTCGACGGGTATGAGGTCACCCGCCGGATCCGTAAACTTGAGGCCGGACAGAAACTGCCGCGCACCTGGATCATCGCGATGACCGCCCACGCGATGCAGGGCGACCGTGAGGTCTGCCTGGCCGCCGGCATGGACGATTACATCTCCAAACCCGTCTCGGAAGCCGAACTGAAAGCCGCCCTGATCAAAGCCACCCGGGCCAAAATGCAGGATGTCCCGGCACCGGAATTGCAGAATAAATGAGGATGCTTCAAAGGTGCCGCTGCAGCCATTGCAACGACGTCTTCAACCAGTTGAAATTGATCCAGCCCCGGACGAGATAGGCGTATTCGAGGAAAAACAGGCCGCCGAAGATGAACGCCCATTGGGCGCACAACGCTTTCGCCTTCGGCCCCGGGATAAAAAGGACCGCGCCCAACACGTTGATCACGATGCCGATGATCAGTCCCGCGAACAACAGCCGTTCCATCGTCGGCGCATCCGAGATCTGCCAATGCCGGAACCGCGCATGGCAAATCGCCGGGATGCCGATCAGGATGATCACGAGCAACGCGACGTTGACGCTGTTGATCAACAATTTTTGCACAAACGAGGGGCGGCGCCGTTGCGCCGCCGAAATCATGGGCGCCTGATCTAATTCACCTTCTCCGCGATCTTGTACTTGAACATCCGCTTCTTCATCCAGCGCACGGCCAATAGATCGTAAAAGGACGCGAACAAACGGTTCCACACCCCGTAATGCGTCTGGCCGCTGGCACGCGGGTTGTGGCCGATGGGCACTTCCGTGACGGTGAACCCTTCGATCTTGAACAGCGTCGGCAGGAACCGGTGCATGCCCTTGAAAAATTTCAGGTCCGCGACGCATTCGCGCTTGAAGGCCCGATAACAACAGCCCGCGTCCGTGATGTTCTCGCCGGAAAGCCGGTTGCGCACCCAGTTGGCGATGCGCGATGACGCGATGCGGACAAAGTTGTCGCCCTGGCCGCGCGCCGCCACGCGTGTGCCGCACGCGCAGTCGAAATCCTTCAAAGCCGCCAGCAGCTTCGGCGCGTCTTTCGGGTCGTTCTGCAGGTCGGCATCCAACGTCACGATATAACGACCGCTCGCCGACTTCATCCCGGCCCACAAGGCGGCGGATTGCCCGCAATTGTGCTCAAAACGCTGGACACGGATCCGCGGATCCTTCGCCGCCAGCGCTTTCAGCAACCCCCAGGAATCATCCGTGCTGTGATCGTCCGTCACCATGATCTCGTACGAATCCGCCGATGCCATCGTTTCCTGGATCGACGCGATCAACGCCCGCAGGTTGCCCGATTCGTTATGGCACGGGATGACGAAACTGACCGTTGGATTTTCACTGCCCATCGCACGACAGATTAACGGAACATTTTATCATTGGTACAGTTTGAAAATATGCCCCCTCCCGCTCCGCCCCGGCATCGCCTTTTTTTATGTCGCATATGCAACATTAAAAAAGGCATGTCGAAAAGTGGCGTGGCGGCGGAGAAATCAGCGGTTGGAAAACAATTCCCATTGCCCGGCGCGGCGGATCGAACGCAAGGCCACGTGGTTGGAGGCCTGGAATGGTTCCATCGAACGACCATAAGCCACGATCCATACCCGGCGTTCCCCGGTGATCATCTGCGTCATCGCCACGTCGTTCGTGAGCAGGTGGTCGCCCAATCGTTCCTGGTTGCCCGGGAACCGGAACGGCATCTGCGCCAGGTCCATGCCGCCGAAATAGGGCCGATTCGTCGCGGCGATCACGTCCCCGGCATAAAACGGCAACCCCTGCGGCAATCGTTTCCAGCAAATGACCGCATCGCCCGGCTGGTAATTTTCCCGCAATGCGACTCCCAGCGGTCTCATCGTTTGGTTCCCGCGAAAGCCGTTCTCGAATCGCGGTAATTCAGACACCGTCAGGAAATAACCGGCCACTGTCAGCCCCACGGCGACCCCGACGACGCGATCCGCCGGCCAATGCCGGGCGCGCCATGCGACCAGGCCCAAAATCACGAGCATCCCGGCGGTTTGCAGCCACAGCCAGGATGGCAATTCCACATGGAACGCAAACCGGATCACCAGCGGCACCAGCACCGGCACCGACAACGAACAAATGAGGCAGGCGCGGCAAACACCGGTAAAACCGCCGTTGCCTGATAACAATCGCCACGCCAACAGGATCGCCAACGCCGGAAAGATCGGCAGGATGTACGCCGGTAATTTTGCCTTCGAGATCGAGAACACCACGAACGTGAAGATCGCCCACACGCTCAACAGCAACCAGGCGTCCTTTGATCTTGCGTCCAGGCTGCGCCAGTGTTCGCGACGCCACAGCCAGCCCAGCAGGAACGTCCAGGGCATCAACCCGACGAACAGGATCGCAAAGAAATAAAAGGGGTTGCCCGAGCGATCTTTGATCGTCGTGCCCAGGAAATGCCCCGCCGCCTGTCCGAAGATCATGAAATGCTCCGATTGTGAGACCGTCCCGAACACCGCCAGAAACCATGGCGCAGCGATGACAGAGAATATCACCAAGCCGATGGCCAAGCCGGCGATGAACCGTCCGGGGCAATTGATCTCCTTTCGGCGATAGACCAACAGCACACCGAAAGCCGCCGCCGGGATGGCCAGCGCGATCGGGCCCTTGGTCAAAAACGCCAGCGCAAGCATCACCCATCCGCCGACCTGCCATCCGAACGTTTCCGCTTTCCGCTTTCCGCTTTCCGCTTTGGTCGTTTCCCGGCTTCGCCAGAAGAAATACATCGCCCACGCGACGAATTGCGTCAGGTACATGTCCGTGGTCAGTTGCCGCGCCATCACGAAATACAGGAGAGAACTTTGCAGGATCAACGCGCTCCAGAGGCCGACCCGCCGACCCCCGATTGCGCCGCCGAGCAGGAAGGTCGCCCAGACCCCGCTGATGCCCGCCAGGGCGAGCGGCAGGCGGACCGCCCATTCATTTTGTCCGACGAATTTGATCGAGATCGCTTCGAGCCAATACGTCATCGGCGGTTTATCGAGGTGCGGCAGGTACCAGAGATGCGGCACCAGCCAATCGCCGGTCTCGACCATCTCGCGGCCGATCTCGGAATAACGGCCTTCATCGGGCTCGTTCAGGGAACGGTTGCCCAACATGAAGAAAAACGTGAGCACCGTCAGCAGCAACAGGCCCCATTTTTGCATGAAATGTTTCATTTGAACCGCCACCAAAGAACGCTAAGAACAAGTTTTTCGCCTTTGCGATCTTGGTGGTTTTTTGCAGCCATCACTTTGCGGCCGATGCGATGTCGGGGCGCAGGATGACTTCGCGTCCCTTCCAGCTGTCCCGCCCGATATGCTTCATCAGGCCCAGCCGATATCGCCACGACACGCCATAAAACGGATTGCCCGTGGGCCAGAATGAGATGATGTCCACGCCCGCTTCTTTGGCCATCTCCATCGCCCGGGCGATGATCTTTGGATGATCATTCCAGTTGAAGAGCAGGTATTTCCATTCCAGGATCGGCATCTTCGCGCCGCGCGCATCGCGATAGGCGACCATCGCCTTCATGTTGGCGTATGCCTTGTCGAAATCGCCGCGCATCATGTAGCGCTCGCACATCTCGTTGCTGATGCCGTGGATCGAGAACTGGATGTCGCTCAGGTTCAACGCCGCCTCACGCTTGGCATCGGTGTTCAACAAAATGCCGTTGCTGGAGATGCGGATGTACGCGTTCGGGTTCTTCTCGCGCAACAAGGGCAGTTCCTGTGTGATCGTCGGCGACAGGAACGGTTCGCCCAGGTTCAGGTAAAAGATCCGTTCCATCCCCAGGCGCGCCGCCAGGTCGGCCATCCGGCTCAATTCCTCCAGCGGCATCGTTTTCTTCACCCGGATGTTCGCCGCGCCTTCGCGCGCGCAGCCGATGCAGTCGACGTTGCAGATGACGGTGTTCTCCAACAACATGCCTTTGTGCGGCAGATGCGGTTTGGGCGGCGCTTCGCCCCGCTTCAATCTGCGGAACGATCCGCAACGCGCACAGGTCGGGATGGGCACTTTGCCTTTGGCCAGGTCATCGCGAAATTGCCCGGCCACCGGGCCGAAAAAGATCTCCTCGAACGAATTTTTCCGCAGGTCGCCGATGTGGCCGGAGCCGTCGTAGTCCTGGCAGTTGCAGGAGACGGTCAGGTCGGAATTGATCGTGATGTCGTACTCCGCCTCGCCGGCGAGGGCGTGACAATAATATTTCTGCCCGGTGAGCTTCGCGCGCAGCTCATACCAGCGCGACAACGTCCAGCGGATCCGATCGCTCACGCGCCAGTTGAAGCGCGTCTTGGGATTGCGGATGGCGCGGGATGTGGGCGACGGAGGCACAAGAAAGGATGGCGGCAGAACGCTAATTCAGCAAGCGATACCAATTATCACGCTGATGCGGTTCGTAGCCGAGGTCTTTGATCAGGCGTTGCATATCGCCGACCGTCATGCGGAAGGTGGTGCCGGCCTGGGACACGACGTTTTCCTCGATCATGATACTGCCCAAATCGTTCGCGCCGTATTTCAGGGCGACCTGGCCGACTTCCTGGCCTTGCGTGACCCACGAGCTTTGCACGCTCGGGAAATTATCGAGATAAATCCGGCCCAGCGCCTG
>Ga0070690_100000744_pt1 | contig 16653 bp, 13 predicted proteins | sample KBSS33HmetaG_FD_64671 | JGI IMG/M metagenome (GOLD analysis project Ga0070690, IMG submission 64671) | Switchgrass rhizosphere microbial communities from Kellogg Biological Station, Michigan, USA - KBS S3-3H metaG | ecosystem: Host-associated > Plants > Roots > Rhizosphere ... | reverse complement strand
GGCACGACGACGGTGGTGTTCGCGATGTAGAAGTTCATGTAGCTCGCCGGCATCAGGTTCCCGGCGGCGTCCTCGACGGCACCCGGCGACGGCACCGTGACGACCTCGAGCGCCTCACCCCGCGCGGTCCGCGCCTGCTGCAGATCGGCGATGATGCCATCGAGCGCCTCGCGATTCGGATCACCGGGGCCCGGTTCCATGCAGGCGACGACGCCCTGGGAGACGAACCGCGCCAGCGTGTCGATGTGGCCGTCGGTGTGATCGTTCGCAAGGCCGCGATCGAGCCACACGACCTGGCTTGCGCCGAGCGCCCAGTGAAGCCGCGCCTCGAGCGCGCGCTGATCGAGCCCGGGGTTGCGTGCGCCGTCGATCAGGCACTGCCGCGTCGTGAGCACCGTGCCTTCCCCGTCGACCTCGATCGCGCCGCCTTCGAGCACGAAGTCGAACGTCGCGCCGCGCACGCCGGTGCGCGCGAGCACGTGAGCGGCGACCTCGGTGTCGCCCTCCATCAGGTACTTGCCCCCCCAGCCGTCGAAGCCGAAGCGCACCGCGGACACCTCGCCTCGCCGGGTCACGAAGATCGGCCCGGTATCGCGCAGCCAGACATCGCCGTACGGCAGGTGGTGAAACCGCACGCCGGCCGCGGCAGCTCCCAGCAACTTGCGCGCCGCGGCCTCGTCGCCGGCATCCCGCACCAGGAGCTCGACCCGCTCGCCACGGGGCCGGGTGCCATCGAGGTCGACGATCGCTGTAACCATCCTCATCAACGCGCGCTGCGGGGCCGCGAGACCCTCGAGCCACTGATCGGGGTCATGAGGCCAGGCGGTCCACACGGCTTCGTGGGCAGACCATTCGGCGGGCATCCGGAACTGCACATCGCGTCTTTACCAGATGCTCGGGGGCCTTGCCTCCCGGTCAGCTCCAGGCGTTCGACGGCGGGTCGATCCCGACCGGGCGGCCGCGGCGCGCGGCGATGAACGCCTGCGCGAAGGCCTGCGCCGAGGGAAACCGCCGCCCTGGATCCTTGGCCATCGCGATCGCGAGCACGTCCTCGATCAGCGACGACACGCGACCGAGCGCCCCGGGGCGCAGCGGCGGGGTGTGGACGACCTGGTAGACCAGCTCGGCCAGATCGCGGCCCTTGAACGGCGAGCGTCCGGTCAAGCAGCGGTAGGCGATCGCGCCGAGCGCGTAGACATCGGCGAGGTGGGTGACCTCGCCGCCCGACGCCTGCTCCGGAGCCATGTACTGCGGCGTGCCGACGATGCCTTCGCCGGTCAGCGTGCCCTCGCTGCCGAGCACCTTCGAGACGCCGAAGTCGAGGATCTTCCAGGTCGTGCCGCCATGGAAGAACAGGTTGTGCGGCTTCAGGTCGCGATGCACGACGCCGGCGAGCCGGGCGACCTCGAGGCCGCGGGCGACCTGATCGAGCAGCACGACCAGCTCGTCGGACGGCAGCCGGGTCTCGGTGCGCAGCCGGGTCGCGAGGTCGGTGCCGTGCAGGCGCTCCATCGCCAGGTACGGCACCGGCGCGTCGGGCGGCGAGACCTCGTAGACCCGCACGATGTTGGGGGCGTCGAGCCGCGCGGCGACCTGCATCTCGCGATGAAACCGCTCGATCATCGTGGCGCTCGCCGCCCCGCCCGCGCTCAGCAGCTTGACCGCCGCCGGCACGCCGTCGCCGCGCACCGCCTCGTAGACCTCCCCCATCGCGCCGCGGCCGAGCACCAGGCCGAGCTTGAAGCTGCCCATCGTCTGGTTGGTCCAGCGGCCCTCGTTGGCGCGATTGGCCAGCCGCGCCTGATCGACGACCTCGGCGAGCGCCTGTTCCTTGTCGCCGATCACCCGCTTGGCCTGTTGCAGCTCGGCGAGCGCGATCGCGTTCGTGGTGCGCACCCATCGACCGAGCGCGTAGCCGGAAATCAGGAACCCGACGACCAGGATCTCGGCGGTCCACAGCTGCCTGTGATCGGCGTACTGGCTCGACAATACGCCGCGATCCGGGAACCACCCGAAGATCATCGGGAGCGAGATCACGACGTGGCCGCCGATGCCGATACCCGCGGTCGCCAGCGCCGTCCACCGCTCGCGACTGAGCGCGATGAACACGATGCCGAGCATCAGCACCATGACGACTGCCGAGAACGGGCCGAAATACACCACTGCCGGGATGATCCCCAGGGCCGAGAAGATCCATAAGATTCCGACGGGCCGCGGCTTGTACCGCGCCGGGTTCATGGCCAGGTAGACGAGCCCGACGTTGCACGCCGAGAACAGGCTCACCCCGATCCAGAAGGCGAGCCGCAGGCCCGGATCACCACCGAGCAAGAGCGACAACAGCATCGCGCCGATCGGCGCCAGTACGCCGAACATGTGAAACGCGCGCATCCGCGACAGGTCGCTGCGATCGAGCGCTTCGGCCGCGGACGGGATCGGGCGCCCCGACGTGGTCGCCCATCCCGTCGGGCGAGCCTCCTGGAACTCGGTGGAGCGCGAACCGGCCGCGACCTCCGCCAGGGCGCGCGGCGACGCGGCCTGCGTACCGAGCTGCGTCTCGTGCGTCAGATCGGCGTCGGTCGCGTCGGTCGGCACGGCACCCCATCCTAGCGCGTCTTACCGGACCGACCGATGATTAAGACGACGACAAGGCTGCAACATTCGCGAGGAGCTACGCCTCGAGGCCGACGTAGATGTGCTGCACGTCATCGTCGGCGTCGAGCTCGGCGAGGAATGACTCGACCTCGCTGCGCGCCGCGGCATCATCGAGCGGAATCGGGTTCTTCGCGCGCCAGCCGATCCGGATCGTCGCGACCGTCCAGCCGCGCGCCGAGAGCGCCTTGCCGACCGCGTCGAGATCCGCCGGCTCGGCAAAGAACCGGAAGCCGCCCTCGCCATCGGCCTCGAAGTCCTGCGCGCCGGCCTCGATCGCCGCTTCCTCGGCGTCGGCGCCTTCGGGCGGCGTCGCATCGACGAGCCCGACGTGCGCGAAGTCCCACGACACCGTGCCGGTGGTGCCGAGCTGACCCTTGCGGAACAGGAACCGGATGCTGGTCGTGGTGCGATTCTTGTTGTCGGTCAGGCACTCGACGATCACCGGCACGCGATGTGGCGCGAAGCCCTCGTACGTGACGGCCTCGTAGGCGACCGACTCGTCGAGGAGCCCGGCGCCCTTCTTGATCGCGCGGTCGAGCGTCTCGCGCGGCATCGAGTGCTTCTTCGCGCTCTCGACGGCGGCCCTAAGCCGTGCGTTCGAGCTCGGATCGGCGCCCGCGCGCGCGGCGAGCGCGATCTCCTTGGCCAGCTTGCTGAACACCTTCCCCTTGGCGGCCGCGCTCGCCTGACGACCGGCGTGTTTCCACTGTGCGCCCATCCCCTGGGCTTCTAGCGTCGTCGGCGGCGAGGAGCAAGCACTCCCTTCGAAATCGCCTGGGAATCGCCCGGCCGGCTGGTATGGTCGTGATCCATGCAGGGTCGTCACATCGTGGTCACCGGCGGTAAGGGCGCGCTCGGCGGCGCGGTGGTCGCGCTCCTCGAGGCCCGCGGCGCCACCGTTCATGTCCCCGATATCGCCACGGTCGATCTCTCGAACGAAGCCGCGGCCACCGCGTACTACGCCGCGCTCCCTCCTTTGTGGGCCTCGGTCCAGCTCGCCGGCGGCTTTGCGATGGCGCCGCTCACCGAGACTTCGCTCGCCGGCTTCGAGCAGCAGTGGCGGATGAACACCGTCACGTGCTTCCTGGCGTGCCGCGAAGCCGTTCGCTCGATCCGCCGGGCCGGCGGCGGTGGGCGGATCGTCAACGTCGCCGCGCGGCCGGTCCTCGTGCCGGCGCCGGGCATGACGGCGTACGTCGCCTCCAAGGCGGGGGTCGCGGCGATCACCCAGGCGCTGGCGACCGAGCTGGTCGGCGAGAACATCCTGGTCAACGCGGTGCTGCCCTCGCTGATGGATACGCCCGCCAACCGCGCGGCGATGCCGAACGCCGATCACGCCGCGTGGCCCAAGCCCGCCGAGGTCGCCGAGGCGATCGCGTTCCTGACCTCGCCGCAAAATGCGCTGACATCGGGGGCGCTGATCCCGGTCTACGGCCGCGCCTGAGCAGATCGCAGGTTGCGACGATTGCTCTCGTCAGCGCGCGGACCACTCGGCGCGCACCGCCTCGCGCAGCGCCGGTGAGCGGAGCAGCTCGATCGCCGTCTTGGCCATCGCCTTCGCGGCGGCGAGCGCGGCCTCGGTCCCCGCGTCGCTGGCGGCGGCGGCGGCGAACCGGTGCTCGTGGCACATCGCCTCGCCCTCCCCGACGATCGCCAGGTACGGGTGGATCGACGGGACGACGTGCGAGACGTCGCCCATGTCCGTGCTGCCGGCCCCCACGCGCTCGTCGGTCTCCTTCGCCGTGCGTCCGGCGGCGGCGAGGTGCTCGCCGAACACCCGCGCCATCGTGAGGTTGTTGCGCATGTCCTTGTAGCCTTGCCGCATCTTCAGGTGAACCTCGACGCCGCTCGCCATCGCGGCGCCCTGCGCGCAGCGCTCGACGATCGCCCGCACGCGCGCGAGCTCCTTCACGTCACGCGCGCGCACGCTGAACTCGCACGCCGCACGCTCGGGGATGATGTTCACGGCTTGCCCGCCGTTGGTGATGAAGCCGTGGACGCGCACGCGCACGCCGTCCTTGAAGTGGACGCGCTGCCCGTCGACGAGGCGAAAGGTATCCATGCAGGCGGTGAGCGCGCTCGCCCCGATGTGCGGGGCGGCCGCGGCGTGAGACGGGGTACCCACGAAGTCGAACATCAGCCACATGCTCGCGAGCGCCGAGTGGGCGAGGATATTGCGATCGAGCGGGTGGAACATCATCGCCGCGTCGAGCCCTTCGAACGCGCCCGCGTCGATCAGCTTGATCTTGCCGCCGCCGCCTTCCTCGGCCGGCGTTCCGAGGAGCACGACCTCGCCGCCCGCCCGCTCGGCGACCCGCGCCGCGGCGAGGAACGCGCCGACCGCGCCGGCCGCGATCAGGTTGTGCCCGCACGCGTGCCCGATCTCCGGCAGGGCGTCGTACTCGGCGAGGATCGCCACGCGCGGCCCGCCCGCCGCTCCGGCGCGCGCGCGCAGCGACGTCGCCATGCCGCCGAGCCCCTTTTCGACGGTAATATTGCGCGACGCGACGAGCTCGGAGATCCAGGCCGCGGCCTTGACCTCCTCGAAGCGGAGCTCGGGGTTGGCGTGAAGGTTCGTCGCCAGCGTGACGAGATCGCGGGCATCGGCCGTTACCGCGTCGTCGATCGCTCGGCTGAGGTCTTGCGGGAGGGTCATGGTGCGACGATTGACCTATCGCCGGTGTCTCGTCAATGGTCGAGCTCGATCGGCTGGGCGGGCCGGAACGCCCCGGATCGGGTGGCTCGCGCGACGATCTCGTGGCGGCTGCCGCGATGTCCGGTATCCGGACGTAGGCTGCGGCTGGTGGATCGCAGCGATATGGTAGGCTGGTCCTGGAAGGCCATCTTGAGTCTGTCTCATGGGGCGACATATGCTGACTACCTGGCCGCCGAGCAGAGCAGCGAGCGCCGGCACGAGTTCATCGATGGCGTGATCGTCGCGATGGCCGGTGGATCCTACGAGCACAACGCGATCGCGGCGCACTTCACAGGTCTGTTCATGATGCGCGTGCGTAGCGGGTGTCACGGCTACAACTCCGACCAACGCTTCTGGATCGAAGCGACCGCACGTGGTCGTTACAGCGACGGCTCGATCATCTGCGGCAAGCCCGCGCATCCAGCGCACGACAAACAGGCGACGACGAATCCTTTGGTGGTCGTCGAGGTGCTCTCCCCCACCAGCGAGGGCGACGACGATGGCAACAAGCGCCGCGACTTTCAGTCGCTCGCATCGCTGCAGGCGTATGTGATCGCGGCCCAAGACGCGCGCTGCGTGAAGGTCTATCGGCGCACCGAGCGCGGCCAGTGGCGCGGCGAGCCAGACGTCTACCGCGACGGCGCGAGCTTCGAGCTACCCGGGCTGACGCACGCAATCGCGGTCCATGAGGTCTACGACGGCCTCCTCGATACTGCTGGTCAGTCCCTGTTGCGCTGACTCGCCCGCCAGGGGTTCCGCCCGGACCCGACGGTGCGCAGGCCATCATTGTTTTCGTGATCGTATTCCACTCGGGTGCAGACCGGCTCACCTCCGGACGGGCGAATTCTGTTCGAGTTTCGCTATGTTGCAGGCTACAAGCACGCCATCTTCGGGCACTACCGCGATGCCGCTCCGTGCGTTCACGGCGGCGCCGGCGGAGATACACTCGCCCGATGGCAGCGATCCCCGGACCGAACCCCGATGCCCCTGCGGAGCCGAGCCGCGTGGATCGCCTCCTCGATCCCAAGCGCTGGCCCATCCCGGCGTGGCTCGACAGCGAGAACAGGGCGACTCGGTCGACGTATATCGATAGCATCCAGCGTTACTTCACGCTCAGGCTCCGCATCCGCTACCTCGAGCTGGAGACGGACTTCCGGAGCATCGCCGGCAGTCACGGCAAGATGCCTGACTTCGAGCTGGTGACCGCCGAGCTGATCTCGAACCTGCTCACGAAGGCCAGGCTAGCGCTCGAGAGCAAGGATCGGAATCCTGACCTCATCAACATCTCGAGCATGCTGCAGTCGGTGGAGCGGAATCTGGTATGGGTCACGCCCGCCGAGGTCCTGGAGGATCACTCGGTGCTCAAAGTGCAACAGCGGCTTGGTGCACTTACCGACGAAGAGAAACAGGTGGTCACGCGGCATCTCGACGAGGCGGTTGCGGCGCTGCGGGGCGGGGCCAGCGGAGCGGTGCGCGTGCGCACCGTGCTCGACACCATCATGGAGCTCGTCAACGCTCGATCTTTGGAACACCAGATCAACACGGGGCTACAGATCCAACGGTTGGCGTCGTTCTGGAGGTTTGGCATTATATCGATCATCGCCTTGGTGTCAGCCTCTCCGTTCGTCAGTAAGAATACGCCGGAGATTGCCTGGCCCTCCGAGGCACTGCTGAAGCATGCCGACTTGCCGGCAACCGTCGCGTTGGTGTTCAGGCACCTGATCAACTGCGGCGGCATTGCCCTGGCGGGCGCCATCGGGGGCTTCGTCAGCGGCCTGCTGCAGGTCCGCGCCACGCGGATCGATCTCGTCGAGTACCAGGAGGATCGCCTCAAGCTCCGCCTCAAGCCTGTGCTGGGTGCCCTGCTGTCGATAGTGCTCTACATCCTCCTGTCGTGGGATCTCGTGCCGGGCGTGAAGATAGAGAACGCCGGCACGTACTTCCTGGTCGCATTTCTGTCCGGGTTCTCCGAGCGCTACTTCTTCCGCGTGCTCGAGATCAAGCAGAGGCGCTATGTCGGAAGCGACGGCGAGAACAAGGCCTTGGCGATCACTTCCGTCGGTCCGACGCCAGCCGTGCCTCCACACGAAAGCGGTCCCCACTGCCTTCCAGGGTCCGATCCGGAGCCTTGAAGCACTCCCTGGCCACAAGGCCCCGGAACTGTTACCAGGTCGGTCGGGACCAGGCTTCGGACGACGAGGTCGCTGCGTCGATCGGGATTGGCAGCCAGGTTACAAAGCGCTGTCCGGTGTCCGGCCGAATTGCGGACAATGTCCGCATGCCGGACAAAAACCGGACACGCGGACGGCCGGTGATCGCGCGCCGATCTTCGCGAGCATGAGGTCGAGCGTGGCTCGCCGGTGATCGCGATCAGCGTCGAGCCGCGGGGTCCCGGAGCGGCGCCGGGCCGCGCGTGGATCGCGGCGCCGAGTGTGGACGCGCGTGGCGATCGGCGATCGGTACGCGAGTTGCTTTGCGCCGCGGCATGCGGATTCGATTCGATCGTGGAACATTGGTGCTCGAAGCCGAGCTCGAGGGTGAACAACCCGGGGCAATTCCCGGCGCGGCCTGGGATGGCGAGCTGCGAGCGTGGCGTATACCGGCCGAACAGTATGCGGCGCTGACCGAGCGGCTCGCCGGAGGCGGTGTCCGGGTCTCGGACGCGCTGTGCAGCCGGGGCGCGAGCCTGCCGTGGAAGCTGCCGGCGCTGCGCTGGTATCAGGAGGCGGCGCTGGCGCGCTGGCAAGCGACGGGCGCGCGCGGCGTGATCGCGCTGCCGACCGGCGCCGGCAAGACGCTCGTCGCGCTCGCGGCGATCGCGCGGCTCGGCGTGGCCGCGCTCTGCCTGGTGCCGACCCGGGTGCTGCTCGATCAGTGGGCGCGCACGCTGGCGGCGTGCTCGTCGGCGCCGATCGGCCGGCTCGGCGACGGCGACCACGTGGTCGCGCCGATCACGGTGGCGACCTACGCGAGCGCGGTGTCGTGGATGCCGCGGATCGGCGACCGGTTTGGCCTGGTGATCGTGGATGAAGCGCACCACGTGGGCGCGTGGTGTCCGACCGAGATCTTCGAGATGCTCGTCGCGCCCGCGCGGCTGGGGCTCACCGCCACGCCGCCGGACGGCGGCGGGACGCTCGCGCGCCATGTGGGGCCGGTGGTGTACGCGCTGTCGGTCGACGATCTGGTGGGCGACGCGCTCGCCGATTACGAGATCGTGAGCGTGCCGATCGAGCTCGACCGCGACGAGCGCAAGCGCTACCGCGAGCTGCGGGGGCGGTTCGCGGCGGGCTACAGCGCGTTCCAGCGCGCGATGCCGGACGCCGCGTGGAGCGAGTTCGTGCGCACGTCGTCGCAGACGATCCAGGGCCGCGGCGCGCTGGCGGCGTGGCGGGAGTACCGGGCGCTCCTGGCGTATCCCCAGGGCAAGCGCGTCGCGTTGCGCGAGATCCTGACGCGTCACCGCGGCAGCCGCGCGCTGGTGTTCACCGCCGACAACGCGACCGCGTACGCGATCGCGCGCGAGCTCCTGGTCATGCCGATCACGCACGAGATCAAGCGCGCCGAGCGGGCACAGGCGCTGTCGGGGTTTCGCTCGGGCGAGCGACCGGTACTCGTCTCGTCGCAGGTGCTCGACGAGGGCTTCGACGTCCCCGAGGCGGACCTGGCGATCGTCGTCGGGGGAACCTCGAGCGCGCGGCGTCACGCGCAGCGGATCGGCCGGGTGCTCCGGCCGCGCGATGGCAAGCGCGCGCGGGTCTACGAGCTCGCGGTGTCGGAGACGACCGAGGTTTCGTACGTCCAGCGCCGCCGCGCCGGCCTCGGCGAGAGCGCCGCGCGCGCGGCCGGAGGTGTGTCGTGATCGCGATGGTGTACGAGGAGCCCAGCCGGATCCCGAGGCTGTACGGCGCCGACGACCTGCCGTGGATCGCCAAGCTGGTCGATATCGTCGTGCAGTCGGTCGGCCAGCCGTGGCGCGTGCTGGCCCTTCGCGTCGAGCATGCCCCGCTGCACGTGCACACGTCGCACCGCACCGCGATGCTCCAGGCGCTGCGCCGCGTGCTCGGCGGCGCCGGTCAGCGCGCCCGGATCGCGCGCCAGGTCCGGGCGCTCGTGCTGGGGCCGCCGGCGCTCGGGCACGCCGAGCGCGAGGCCCGGCTGGCCACGGCGGCGGTGACGCTCGGCACCACCCCCGAAGACATCGAGTCGCTCCTGTGGATCGATCTGGCGATGGAGCGGCCGGTCGCGCTGCCGGATGGCCGGCCCGCCGAGGCCGAGCTCGCCGCGTTCGCCAACCTCGAGCGGATCCAGCGCTGTGTCCGGCGGGCGCACGACCTGCAGCTGCGCGTGTGGGACCGCGCGAACGAGCTGGTTCGCACCGCCCAGCGCTACGGGCTGATCGCGCAGGTCCGGGGCGACGGCCTTGCCACGGTGCTCGACGTGATCGGCCCGCTCGCGTTGTTTCATTCGACGATGGTGTACGGCCGGGCGCTCGGGGCGCTCGTGCCGCTGCTCGCCGACCATGCGCGCTTCGCGCTCGACCTCCACTGCGAGCTCGGCGGCGAGCACGTGCACTTCCAGGTCGCGCCGCCGGTGCTGCTGCCGCCGGTGACCGCGCGGCGGCGGGCGCCGAGCATCGCCGAACGCCTCGCCCGCGATCTGGTGGCGCTGGGTCACGCCGTCGAGCCCGAGCCGCCGCCTATCGCCAGCGGCGAGCACCTCTTGTTCCCCGACCTCGTGCTCGAGCGCGCCGGCACGCGCTGGTTCATCGAGGTGGTGGGGTTCTCGACGAAGGAGTACCTGACGGCCAAGCTCGACCGCTACCGCCACGCCGGGATCGCGACGGTCGTGCTGTGCGTCGATCGCGCCAGCGCGCCGGACTGCGATCTCCACGCCGGGGGCGCCCAGATCTGCAGCTTCACCAGGTACGTCGATGTCGACGACCTGCTCGCGATGGTTCCGGCCGGCCCCTGATCGCCGTCAGCCGCTGGTGCCGATCGCGAGGCGGGTCAGGCCGGCTTGCTTCGCGCGCTCCATGATGTTGACGACGCGGCCGTGGGCCACGCCCCTGTCGGCCTTGAGCACGACCTGGGTGGTCTTGTCTTTCTGAAAGGCTGCCTGGAACACGGCGTCGAGCCTTTCGTCGGGCATGAGCTTGCCGCCGACGGAGACATCGCCCGACAGCGGGATGATGATGACCAGCGACGCCTTCGACGTATCGATCTCCTGGGCGGCGCCGGACGGCAGGTTGATCTTGAGGCCGCTCTTCTTCTCGATCTCGGCCTTGTCCTGCTGGACCTGGACCTTCTTCTTTTCCTGCTTGGCCTCGACCTGCACGGCGAGCGCGCTCACCATGAAGATGATCAGCATGACGAGGAAGACGTCGGTGAGCGGCGTGATGTTGATCTCGGCGAAGATCGACTCGCCGCCGGCGTCGTCCCCGCCGGCGTCCTCGTCAGGCAGCTTCCCGATCGCCATCGCCATCGCCTTTCGTGCGTTTGGTCTTGTCTTTGTCGCCCCGGTCGCCCCGGTCGCCGTGGTCCCGCTCGGCGTCGCGCTCCACGTCGTCGCGCTTGGCCTTGCGGCTGGGCTGGGTCTCGCTGGGCGAGTCGAGCAGGAGCTCGAGGAACTCGTCGGTCAAAAGCTTCATCTCGGTCGCGATGCGGCCGGCGCGCTGGCTGAAGAAGTTGAACAGGATGACGGCGCTGACGGCGACCAGGATGCCGAAGGCGGTGACGATGAGGGCCTCCGAGATCGGCCCCGAGACCGTGGTGAACTTGACTTCCTCATCGCCCTTGAAGCTGCCCATGGCGTTCATGATGCCGACCACGGTGCCGAACAGGCCGACGAACGGGGCCGTGGCACCGATCGTGCCCAGCATCCAGAACCGGATTCGGAGGTCCTGATTGACGCGCAGGCGCTCACGGTGAACCGCCGTGACGACATGCTCGGGCTTGGCCCGGCCGAGGCGCTCGTAGCCGACCAGGAAGACGTCGGCCACCGGGGACCGCGACCGCTCGCACGCCGAGCGCCCCTCCTCGAGGGCGCCGCGCGACAGGCAGCGCGTCACGGTGTCGCCCAGGCTGCGGGCGCGGGTGACGAAACTCCACTGGGCAATGGCTCGCTCGATCGCGACGGCGAGCGCGATCACCGAGAAGGCCAGGACGACCCCCATGGCCCCGTAGCCTTGAAGTAGGAACTCCCAGATCTGCTGCATGAGTTAACGCCTTGAACTGTGATAGCACGACGACCGGCAGCGGGTCGTGACCCATGCCTCGGCAACGCGACCTGGGCGACCTGGGCGACATGAGGGCATGGTGATGGACCGCGGTGCGTGCGCGCCGGTTGCCCGCCGTGTGACGTGAGCGCGGCGCCGGCGCCCGAAACTGGCTCCTGGGACCCGCCATCGATTGCCGCACGGCCCGAAACCTGGTCGAATCCATCCCGATGACTCGCATGGTGAAGTGCTCGAAGCTCGGGGAGACGCTGCCTGGTCTGACGTACAAGCCGTTCAACGACGCGCTCGGCCAGCGCATCTATGACTCCGTGTCAGCGCAGGCGTGGACGCTCTGGATCGAGCACAGCAAGAAGATCGTGAACGAGTACCGGCTCGACCTGACGGACAAGAAGGCCCACGCGGTCCTGAAGGAGCAATGCGAGGCGTTCCTGTTCGGTGATGGCGGTGTGGTCCCGCCCGACTACGTGCCCCCGAAACATTGATCGCGCTGGCGAACTACCTGCCGCGGCTGCGGGTGCCATGGGTGCCGATCGGCCAGTGGCCGACCCCGCTCACGGCGATCGAGCTGTTCGGCCGGCCGGTGTGGGTGAAGCACGAAGGCGACGCGCATCCCCGGTACGGCGGCAACAAGGTGCGCACGCTGGAAGCGTGGTTCGGCCATGCGCAAGCCCGCGGGGCGCGCCGGATCTGGGCGATCGGCGCCTACGGATCGAACCATACGATCGCGACGATCCTGCACGCCCCGCTGGCCGGGCTCGACGCCGCGGCGATGGCGTTTCCCCAGCCGGTCAGCGAATGGGCGATCGAGAACTGCGGCGCCATCGTGGCGACCGGCTGCCGGTTGATCCGGCTGCACAACGTCGTCGAGGTGCCGTTCGCGGCGTGGTGGATCGCGCGCCGGGAGCGGGATTCCGTCGTCATGCCTCCCGGCGGGGCCACGCCGATCGGGACGTTCGGGGCGGTGGCCGCGGTGTTCGAGCTCGCCGACCAGATCGCGGCGCACCTGGCGCCGCCGCCGCGCCGCGTCGTGCTCGCGGTCGGGAGCACGTGCACGACGGCCGGCCTGGTCGCCGGCTTTGCGCTCGCGCAGGCGATCGGGGTGTGGCGCTGGCCCGTGCCGATCGTCCACGGCGTCCGCGTGACGCCCTGGCCGGTGACCTCGCGCGTGCGGACGGCCGAGCTGGCACGCCGCACGCTCGTCCGCGTCGAGCAGCTCGGTGGACCGCGGGTCGCGATCGGCCTCCGCGAGCTGATCGGCCGCCTCGTGATCGATGGCAAGGAGCTCGGCCCCGGCTACGGCCGGGCCACGCCCCGGAGCGACGCGGCGATGCACGACATTGCTGGCCTCCCGGGTGCCCCCGGCCCGCGGCTCGACGGCGTGTACTCGGGGAAGGCCGCCGCGGCGCTGCTCCGGCTGCATCGCGCCGGCATCGGGCCGCTGGTGTTCTGGGCGAGCAAGTCGACCGCCACGCTCGCGCCGCCGAGCCCTGCCGCGCTCGATCAGGCACCCGCGGCGATCGCCCACTGGTTGCGCCGCCACGACGATGTGCGAGCTGTCCCCACCAGCGCACGATAACAACGATTGACCCGGTTTTTGAACCTGCTTTATACAGGCGTTACATGGGCGATCATGCCGATTGGCTCGACGAGCGGCCGGGGTGGGGCACGGCTCGCCGAGAGAGGTGCCGTTGACGCACCGCCGCCGCGAGGCGGAGCCGCACGAGACCGTCCCGACGACCGAGGGACATCGTCGGGCGGCCCCGGGCGCAGCGCGGGTGGAGCTCGTCGGGGATACCGTCTCGTGGCAGGGCGAGCCCGGTGCTCCGGTCACCGAAGGCGAGGCCGAGGCCGCCGGCAGCGCCCCGGTGCTCCGCCGGGTCGGCCAGTTCGTCTTGCTGGAGCGGCTGGGCGCCGGCGGGATGGGCGTGGTGTTCGCGGCCTTCGACGAGAAGCTGGAGCGTAAGGTGGCCATCAAGCTGGTGGCGAGGCAGGGGGCCGATACCCGGGCCCAGCAGCGCTTGTTGCTCGAAGCGCAAGCGCAGGCCCGGCTGTCCCACCCCAACGTGGTCACGATCTACGAGGTGGATACGCTGCCTCAAGGCGGCCTCTTCATCGCGATGGAGCTGGTCAAGGGCCCGACCCTGGGGGAGTGGCAGGACGACCGTGCCAGGACCTGGCAGGAGATTGTCGCGATGTACACAGCGGCCGGCGAGGGGCTGGCCGCGGCGCATCGCGGCGGGATCATCCACCGCGACTTCAAGCCCGACAACGTCCTCGTCGGTGACGATGGCCGGGTGCGGGTGGCGGACTTCGGGCTGGCGTTCGCGGCCGAGCCGGAGGCCGACGCGCTCAGCGGGGCGGCAGACGCGGAGGACACGCGGCGCAGCGGCCGGCGACCGGCGTTGACCGCGGCCGGCGCGATCCTGGGGACGCCCGGCTACCTGGCGCCCGAGCTGTTCACGGAGGCCGCGGCCGACGCGCGATCCGATCAGTTCAGCTTCTGCGTCGCGCTGTACGAGGCGCTCCACGGCGAGCGCCCCTTTGCCGATCTGGTATTCGCCAGCGGCGAGCGGCCGGCTCCGCGGCGCACCGAGCCCGATCCACGGGTTCCGCGCTGGCTGTGGGACGTGGTGATGCGCGGCCTGGCGATCGAGCCCGGCGAGCGGTTTGCGTCGATGGATGTGCTGCTGGCCGAGCTGACCCGCAGCCGCGACCGGACGCGCCGTCGTGTGCTGGTGGCGGTGGCCGTGACCGGCATCCTCGCGACCACCGGTGTGGCCGCGGCGGCGCTGAGCGGACGTAGTCCGCCGCCGTGCCCGCTGGCCACCGCGGAGCTCGCCGGGGTGTGGGACACGGCGACCAAGCAGCACACCAGGGCAGCGCTCCTGGGCACCGGTAGGCCGTTCGCCGCTAACGTGTGGGCCTCGACGGAGGCGAAGCTCGATCGCTACGCGCAGCACTGGCTCGGTGCGCAGCAAGCGGCGTGCGAGGCGACGAACGTCCGGCACGTGCAATCGGCCGATCTCCTCGACCGCCGCATGGAATGCCTGGCGAGCCGCCGGCGCTCGCTGGCGGCTGCAGCCGAGGTCTTGCAAACCCGGCCGGTGCAGGCGAGCACGCACGCGGACGAGATCCTCGGCAGCCTCGGCGACGACATCGAGCTCTGCGCCGATACCGGCGTGCTCCGCGCGCTGCCGGGCATGGGCTCCAGGGCGGCGTCGCCGGCCACCCTGGCCACACAGGCGCTGATCGCCGAGACCCGCCGGCACCTGGTGCGCGCCACCGCGCTGTTGGCCACCGGTGACGTCGGTGCCGCCGAGCCGGTGGTGGCCGAGGCGGCGGAGCTCGCCAAGGGCCTCGACGACGATCCGCTGCGCGCGGAGCTGCAGTACGTGGACGGCCAGGTCAAGTTCGCGCGCGACGAGGTCGCCGGCTCCATCGCGTTGCTCCACCAGGCTGCCGCGCTGGCGGTGGAGAGCCAACACGACGAGTTATCCGCTAACATCTGGCTGACCCTGGCGCTGAACGCGGGCCGAAGAGAGCAACGACCGGCCGAGATCGAGCCGTGGCTGGGTCAGAGCGAGGCCTGGCTGCGCCGGCTTGGCCATCCGAGCGATCCGCGCCGCATCGAGGTCGAGCATGCGCGCGGCAACCTGCAGCTCACCGCGGGGGACGCCCACGCCGCTCTGGGCACGCTGTCGCGGGCGCTCGACACCGCCGAGGCGCTGTGGAGCAAGGACGATCCGCGCCTCATCCCGCTCTTGCGCGACCGCGCGCTGGTCGAGGCTCGGCTGCGCCAGCCCAAGCCGGCGGTGGCCGACGGCGAGCGCGCGCTGGCGATCGGGATCGCGGCGTGGGGATCGGAGTATCCCGACATCGCGTCCACCCGGCGCGTCCTCGGCCTGCTCTACATCGAGCAGCTCGGCGACGTGGCGCGCGGCGAGCACGAGATCACCCTCGCGCTGGAACTGTACCGCACACAGCTCGGCGCCGACTCGAGCGAGGTCGCCAACTGCGAGCAGGCGCTCAGCCAGGCCGGGCAATACCGCGGCGACTACGCGGCCGCGCTCGAGCATGCCGAGCGGGCAGAGCAGATCTATGCCAAGCGCCTGGGCGCCGACCATCCCCGACACGGGGAGGCGCTGAATGGCCTCGGCGTGCTGCGCTTCATGCGCAAGGACTTCACCGGATCGCTCGCAGCCTACGAAGCGGCGTATCCGATCCTGCGCACAGCGGGCAACGCCCACAAGGTGGGCATCCTGCTCAGCAACACCGGCGAGACCCTCCTGGCGTTGGGCCGCGCCGAGCCGGCGCAGGACTACTTCGAGCGAGCGCTGGACATTCTACGCAAGAGCCTGGGAGCGGAGCACGCCGACCTGGCGCTCCCGCTCAAGGGCCTGGGGTTGGCGCACCTGAGCCGCGGCCAGCCGCGCGAGGCGCTGGCGCCGCTCGAGCGCGCGCTGGTGCTGCGCACCCAGTCGGCGGCGGCCAGCGATCCGCAGGAGATCGCCGAGATCCGCTGGGGGCTGGCGCGCACGCTACGCGCGCTCGGCCGCGAGCCCGCACGAGCCCGCGAGCTGGCCGAGGCTGCAGCAACCGCTTACCGCAGCCTCGGGAGCGAGTCCGCCGAGCGCGTACGGGAGATCTCGCGGTGGCTCGCCACCGGCACGCGCGACCCATGACGACGTGCGGCCCTACCAGCGGCCGGTAATCGGCTGTCATGGTTACGGTCCGCGATCTGCGTAGAATCGCCCCGCACCTGTCAGTAGGTGCCGAATCCAGGCAAGCCAAGGAGAAATGAATGACGGACCTAGCACGACTGATCTCGACGGTAACCCCAACGTCTCAACCGGTGATACTCCCGCTCGAAACAACGCTGGTGCTGACGGGAGGTATTCCCGTGACGGTCCTTGTGGGAGTCGCGAAGATCGACGACACGCAACGTAAGGTCTACTTCCGGTTGCCCGGAGACGATTGCAGGCATGGCCGCATCTTGTGGAAGTGCGGTGGCTATGCGTTGATGATCACATTCGTCTTCGATGATCAGTCGGACTTCAAGCTCAAGGAGCTG
>Ga0070690_100000742_pt1 | contig 16656 bp, 12 predicted proteins | sample KBSS33HmetaG_FD_64671 | JGI IMG/M metagenome (GOLD analysis project Ga0070690, IMG submission 64671) | Switchgrass rhizosphere microbial communities from Kellogg Biological Station, Michigan, USA - KBS S3-3H metaG | ecosystem: Host-associated > Plants > Roots > Rhizosphere ... | reverse complement strand
CCCGCGGTCGAGCCCGCATCCGGGCGAGCCGCGGGCCGGTGGCGAAGCCAGACCCCGAGAGAAGCGAGGGCGACGTGTTGGTGGAGCTGAACGGGATCGAACCGTCACGCCTCGTTGCGCTCGGGTGACGGATCCGTCGGGCTGTTCTTGAGCGGGGGGCGCACGGCGCCCCCCGAACCCCCCACGGTCGACGGTTCGATCCGTGCAGGGTCGGCTAGGACGACTTCGAGCGAGAAATTCTTGGTGGAGCTGAACGGGATCGAACCGTCGACCTCCTGAATGCCATTCAGGCGCTCTCCCAGCTGAGCTACAGCCCCACGCGAGACGGCGGACGATAGCACGGAGCCGATGGGCCGGCCAAGTCGGGGCCGCGACCCGGGCGTCTCAGAGAAGGGGCAAGGCCGCCCAGAGACTTCCGGGGAGATCCGAGAGCAGCGCCATTCCCGCCGTCGCGACGATCGAACCCGTCTCGGTGATCAGCGCGCCTTCCACTCCCGCCGCGCCGTCGAGCAGCGCCAGGCCGGCCTTCGCGCCCAGCAGGAATGAAGCCGTCGCGTAGAGTCCCGCGCGGAACGCGGACGCGGCGACGACCGTCACCGAGGCCAGTCCGCGCGCCGGCCAGCCCGTTCGCGCGTCGAGAATGTGGTGGTACCGGATTCCGTCCCGGACGAACCCGCGCGCATAGTCGCCGGAAGTCGCCACACCCGCGTCGCTCAGGGTGCGAACGGCGAAACGGCAGCGTCCTTGCCGGCGCGGATCCGCCACGCCGACCGACCACGGGCGCCCGTCGCCGCGGCTACCGACCGTGCGGACGTCGCCGGCGAAATTGACGATCGCGGAACGGATCCCCTCGCCGCGCAGGATGTTCGCCGCGCGGTCGACCGCATACTCCTTGCCGACGCCGCCGAGGTCGATCTCCATCCCGCTCTGCCGCAGGAACACGGTGCGATTGCGGACGGAGACCGCGTCGGCCCTCACGAGCGGGAGGAGCGCCGCGACCTCCTCGGTCGAGGGCAGGCGCTCCTGCTTGAAGTCCCAGACCCGACGCAGGACCCCGACCGTCGGATCGAAGCGCCCCTCGCTCATGCGGGCGAGCTCGAGCGCCGCGTTCACGAGCATCTCGGTCTCCTCGTCCACCGCCACGGGAGTTCGTCCCGCTTCGCGATTGATCTGGGACACGACGCTCGAGTCGCGATAGCGCGAGAACTTGCGCTCGATGCGGCACGCCTCCGACTCGACGGCCCTGGCGATCTCCTCCGCTCTCTCGGACCCGCGGTCGTCGACGAATTCGACGAGGCCCTCGCCTCCCATGAGGGGAAAGCGTCGACGATAGAGGACCCTCCCGGACTCGCTCTTCAATAGCGGTACTTCAGGCCTACGATGAAGGTCAGAACGTTCATGTCGGCGGCCGACACGCTTGCGGTCCCGCGCTCGCCGGGCGTGTTCGTGACGAGAAGGATCGGATCGTTGCTGTGCTGCGTCTGGAAGGTCGCGCCGACGTTGGCGCTCATCGCCTCGTTCAGCCTGTGGCTCAGCGAGAGGCCGCCGAGGAAGCTGGTGAACGGCGACAGGCGGTAGTCCGCGGACATGTACGTCTGCGGCGCCGGGAAACGGTTGGCGAAGAACGAGGCGCCCGTCTGCGTGTAGATCCGAATCTCGGGAGAGACGATCCAATCGGGGCCGAGCCGGTGGTTGTACGTCAGGTCGAGGGTGTGCGCCGAGATCGACCAGTCGTCGTTGTAGTAGCGGTAGAGCACGTTGATCGAGGCGTCCCACAGGAAGTAGTGGCTATACCGGAGAACGGCGGTGCGGCGCGAGCGCGTGTTCGGACGGTTCTCGGGGATCGTCTGCGTGGAGTCCGGCGGACCGACGGGAACGACCTTGTAGGGATCCGTGAGGTACCCCGAGAGGTTCATCAGCGAGAGCGAGAGGTCGGCGACGTCTCTCGAACCGAAGACCCAGGTCCACCCGAGAGAGAACCCGTTCGTGTTCTTGGCGAGGTTGAGATCGGCGCCGCCCGGATTGGTCTCGGGATTCTTGACGGGTGAGACGATGTCGCGCGACAGCGCGAAGCCGAAGTGGAGGGTGCCCCGCCCTCCCAGGAGCGTCCAGGAGTCGGAGGCCTCGACCCCCCGCGCCATGTAGTCGTTCTCCTTCGCGTAGGTGATGTTGACCGTGGGAAGGTTCGCGCCGAACCGCCGGCTCCACGTCAGGCCCGCGGACTTCCGGGCGTCGGTATACGACGCCTGCGGGATGTTGCCGCTCGCGGTCACGGTTCCGGACGCCGACGTCGTCACGTCGGCGGTCGGATACGCGCCCGTGGGCGATGCCCCCGAGATCGAGTCGTACCCGGCGGTGAGGCCGAGCTGACCGCCCGAGCCGAGGTCCTGATTCCAGAGAACGACGGGATTGAGGACCTGTGTGCGCCCGCCGGACTCCTTGTAGAAGAGAAACTGGACGTCGACCGACGAGTTTTGCGCGCTCGCGTCGCGCGCGGCGAACGCGCCGAGCCCGGCGGCGATCCACGGCAGCTCGCGCAGGCCGCGACGGACCGGTCCCCTCACCGGGTCGCCGTCATTCTCAGTTGCACCCGCAGCCCCCTCCCGACGGGCCGCCGTTCCCGGCCGCGCCCTCCTTGCTGGCGTGGATGTGCTCGTCGAAGAGGTGCCGCACGACGTCGCCGTCGAGGTTCATGATGGGATCCGCGAGATAGCCGCGTTGCCAGGCCTTGACGTCGCCGGTCGCTTCGAGTCCCTTCGAGACGCGAACCCCGGCGCCCGCCGGGAGCGCTCCCCGATCGAGCAGCGTCTCGACGGCCGCGTCGAGCTTCTCGTGCGTATGCCGGTCGCCGCCCTCGAAGCGCGCGGCGATGCGCCCCTCGCGATCGATCAGGAAGGTGGTGGGCATCGCGACGACCTCGAAGACCTCGCCCGCCCGGCCCGTCGGATCCCGAACGATCGGGAACGCGGCGGGCACGGCGTCGAGAAAGCTCGTGACGGCGTCCGTGTCGTCCTCGAGCGTCAGACCCAGCACGCTCACGCCACGCGCGCCGTACTTCTGAACGAGCGAATTGAAGAAGGGGAAGCTCGACCGGCACGGAACGCACCACGAGGCCCAGAAGTCGAGCACGACGATGCGCCCCTTGAGCGATTCGAGCGAGATGGGCTTTCCCTCGAACGACTGGATGCGGAGGTCGGAGGGAATCTCCGCGGCGCGCGCGGAAGGCGGCGCCGAGGCGAGCGACAGAAAAGCCAGGAGCAGCGCGACTTTCCGGCCACGCAAGAACCTCGCGCCCCTATCCATCCCTCGCATCGGCTATCCGACGGCGTCCTGTTAGAGCAAACGCATTGCCAGGCTCGAACGTGTCACCACTCGCGTAATTTCCCGTGACGCGAGCAGTTGGCGTCGCCGGCATCGGGCAGGCGCTCCGGTACGCGACCTCGAAAGAGGTCACGCCGTCACCGCGTGGGGACTCGGCGTCGCCGACGAAGGAGCGGGATGACGCCGTCACGACGAGGCTCGCGTCGAGCGGGATCCGGGACGGAGGAAAGCACTGCCGCTGGTTGCAGGCCTGGAAGGAGATCGTGCCGGTGAGAGACACCTTCTCGCCGGCCTCTGCCGGCAATGCGAGCTCGGTCTCGAACCGGACGGTTCCCTCGTAGACGAGCATGGGCGTGTCGGCGAACTCGAAACGCCTCTCGACGTGCGGCGGGTAACGCACGGGCGCGAGGGTTCCCGCCGCAGCCGTCAGCTTGACGTCGGTCGGAATCAGGAACTTCTCCGCCGGCGTGTGGCTGTTCACGTGCCAGCCGGCCCCAACGGACATCTCGACCACCACGGGGACGCGCGACCCGCCGGCGGCGCTCTCGGGGACGATGAGTCGCGCCTGGACGTCGGGCTTCTCGGCGCGGAGGGGAGGCGCGAGGAATACGAGGAGAGCCGACCCCGACAGGATAGCCGGGCCGAGGACGCGTGCAGGACGCAATGGAACGACCTCTCCTTCTCCCGCGGAGAGAACCGGAACTCCGAGGGAGGCTATTCCGTCCGAGGCAGCCTCGAGCGTGCCCCCGCCCGGAGCGCAGGCGCGTAAACCCGACTCCGCGCCCGGCGTCTATCGCTTCAGGCCCGGCGCGGAGGACGTCCGGGATCGAGCGCCTTTCGGGACTCGCCCAAATCCCGATCCGGCTGCGCGCTGGCGCTTGGTCCGACTCCTCCGCGGCGGGTGTCCCCGCCCGTCACCAGATCTGGGCCGCCGCTCCCCCGCCCGTATCGCCGCCGCCTCCGCCGCCGGCCTTGCCGCAGGCGAACGCGCGGCTGAACTCCGGCGTGTCGGCCGTGGGCCCGCGGACCCGGAAGGGAGCCGGGGAGTGCGGATCCGTGGCGATCATGACGCGCAGGCTCTCCGGCGTGGCGTTGCGGCGCCAGCCCTGCGCGTAGGCGATGAAGAACCGCTGGTCCGCGGTGAAGCCGTCGATCTTCTCGGGCGCGGGCCTGCCGGCCAGGGCCTTCTGCAGCGCGAGGTACGCGATCTTGAGGCCGCCGATGTCGGCGATGTTCTCGCCCAGCGTCAGGTCGCCGTTGACGTGGAGCGCGTCCACGGCGACGTAGCCGGAGTACTGGTTCGCGATGGCCTTCCCGCGCTCCTGGAAGTTCCGGACATCTTGGTCGGTCCACCAGTTCTTGAGGTTCCCGTCGGCGTCGTACTGGCGGCCCTCGTCGTCGAACCCGTGTGTCAGCTCGTGGCCGATCACTCCCCCGATCGACCCGTAGTTGGAGGCATCGTCGGCCTGGGGGTCGAAGAACGGCGGCTGGAGGATGCCGGCCGGAAACACGATCTCGTTCAGGGCCGGGTTGTAGTACGCGTCGACCGTGGGCGTCGTGATGCCCCACTCGGTCCGGTCGAGCGGCTTCCCGATCTTGTCGAGATTGCGCTGGAACTCGAACTCCTCGGCCTTCCGCACGTTCGCCAGGTACGATCCGCCGTCGACTCTGAGACGCGAGTAGTCGCGCCACTTGTCGGGATAACCGACCTTCACCACGATCGCGTCGAGCTTGTGCAGCGCCTGCCGCCGGGTGTCCTCGCCGATCCAGTCGAGCGTCCGGATCCGGTCGCCGAGCGCGGCCTTGAGGTTGATCACCATCTCGCGCGCCTTCGCCTTCGCCTCCGGCGAGAACGCGCGCTCCACATAGAGCTGCCCCAGCGCCTCGCCGAGCTCCGCGTCGACGGCGGACAGCACGCGTTTCCAGCGCACGCGGAGCTCCTTCTGGCCGAACAGCTCTCGCCCGAAGAACGCGAAGTTCTCGTCGACGAAGGACGAGCTCAGGAACGGCGCGGAGGAATGGAGGACGCCCCAGCGCAGGTACGTCTTCCACTGCGCGAGGGGGAGATCCTTCCCCATGGCGCCGACCTCCCGGACGAACTCGGGCTGGTTGACGTTGAGGGCGGCGAGCGCGCCGGGCTCGGTCAGCCCGACTGCGGCGAAGTAGGACTTCCATCGAAACCCCGGCGCGAGCCGGGCGAGCTCCTCCGACGACATCCGGTGGTACAGCGCGTTGGGGTCGCGCTGCTCGACGGGCGTCATGGACTTCTTCGCGAGACGCGTCTCGATGGCCAGGACCGTGCGCGCGTTCGCCGCCGCCGCCGCGGGCGAGTCGCCCGCCAGCGTGAACATCCTCGCGACGTGCGCCTCGTACTTCCGGCGCAGCTCCTTCATGGAGGAGTCGTTGCTCAGGTAGTAGTCGCGGTCCGGCAGGCCGAGACCGCCCTGGTAGAGCTCGGCGAGAAGCTCCGTGCTGTTCTTCGCGTCCTGGCCCACGAAGAGGGCGAACGCCGTACCCGTGCCCACGCGGTGCAGCCGGCCGATCTCGCGCGCCAGCGCATCGGCGTCGCCGATCGCCGCGATGCGGGCGAAGTCCGCCTCGAGCGGCTTGCGGCCGTCCTTCTCGATGCGCGCCTCGTCCATGCCCGAGCGGTAGAACGCGCCGACCCTGCCCTGCGCGGAGTCGAGACCGGCGGCGCGATCGGCGCCCGCTTCTTCGAGAATCTGCTTCAGGACCCGGAAGTTCGCCTCCTGCAGCTCGCTCCCCGCCCCCCAGCTCGCGCGGTCGGCGGGGATCGGATTGCTCGCGAGCCAGGTCCCGCTGGCGTACAGGTAGAAGTCCTCGCATGGGGAGATTCTCGTGTCCATCTTGGAAGGATCGATTCCGCGGGGCGCGTCGAGCGCCGTCAGCGGCGGGGCGGAAGAGAGGGCCGCGAAAACGAGTCCGAGCGCGAGCCGCGTCGCGCGGAGAGCCGAACGAACTTCTGGCGTCATGGCATCACCGTCCTTCGGGGGTGTGTACGCATCCGCCGGATCCGGGTTTTCCGCCGAAAGTCTCCGGGAGGCGCGGGTCGGACACGCGGACGGCGGATTCTCGGCCCGATCTTGGAACCTCGGTGGCATAATGGATGGACAAACGGCAGTCATGGCACCGGATCCAACGGCCCCCCGCTCGGCCTCGCGGGGTGGCGAAATGGGCGAAATGCTGCGGATTCTCGTCGTCGACGAGAGCCCGCGGGATCGCGAGTTGATTCGGGCGCTGCTGCGCAACGCGATCGGGAACGTCGAGGTCACCGAGGTCGCCGAGCCCGCCGACCTCGAGTCGCACGTCGCGGGCGGCCGCTTCGACGTGGTCCTCGCCGACCATCGCCCGAGCTGGGTGGACGCCTTCCACCTGCGCGAGCGGATCCGCCAGGACTACGCGTACGTGCCCGTGATCCTCTGCACGGGAACCGGGAGCGAGGAGCTCGCGGTCGCCGCCATGAAGGCGGGCTTCGACGACTACGTGCTCAAGCACCCCCACCACTTCCCCCGGCTCCCCTCGGCGATCCGCTCCGCCCTCGAAGAGGCGACCCGCCGCCGGATCGCCCATGAGGCGGAGACGCGCTACCGGACGCTCTTCGAGGGAGTTCCGGTCGGCCTCTACCGGGCCACGCTCTCGGGACAGATCCTCGACGCCAACCCCGCGCTGCTCCGCCTGCTCGGCTTTTCCTCGCGCGAGAGCCTCATGGCGGCCAACCTCCGCGAGATCTACGCCGACCCGAAATCGCGCCGCGCCTTTCTCGAGCGCCTCGACAAGGAGGGCGAGGTCCACGACTTCGAGCTCTCCTGGAAGCGCTACGGCGGACAGATCATCACCGTGCGCAAGAACGCGCGTCCGGTGCGCGATCCGTCCGGGCGGCTCCTCCACTACGAGGCGTCCGTCGAGGACATCACCGAGCGCCGCCGCGCCCGCGAGGAGCTCCTCGAGTCGAACCAGTTCCGTCAGGAGATCATCTCGGGGGCCGGCGAGGGCATCGTCGTCCTCGACCGCGAGCAGCGCCACATCGTGTGGAACGGCTACATGGAGCGGATGATCGGCCTGCCCGCGGATCAGGTCCTCGGCCGGCGGACCCCGGACCTCTTTCCCTTCCTCGAGAAGCAGGGCGTCATCCGTTTGATCGAGCGCGCCCTCGACGGAGAGACCACGCACTCGGACGACGTCGCGTATACCCAGCCGGGGGGCGGCCGCGGGTTCGCGGTCTCGACGTACAGCCCGCACCGCAACGCGGCGGGCGAGATCGTCGGCGTGATCGGCCTGATCCGCGACGTCACCGAGCGGCGCCGCGCCGAGCAGGCCCTGCGCGAGAGCGAGGAGCGCTTCCGCAACATGGCCGACGCGGCGCCCGTGATGATCTGGATGGACGACGCGGCGGGCAACAGCGTGTACTTCAGCAAGCCCTGGCTCGACTTCACCGGCCGCACCCTGGAGCAGGAGTTCGGCAAGGGCTCCCGCGGCGGCATTCATCCCGACGACCTCGCCGGCTTCGTGACCGACTACGACCGCGCGTACGCGGCGCACACCGCCTTCCAGACGGAGTACCGGCTGCGGCGCCACGACGGCGTGTACCGTTGGATCCTCGAGACCGCGATCCCGCGCTTCACGCCGTCCGGCGAGTTCGAGGGGTTCATCGGGTCCGCGCTCGACATCACGGACCGGCGGCGCGCCGAGGAGTCGGTGCGCGAGAGCGAGGAGCGTTTCCGCTTCATGGCCGACGCGGCCCCGGTCATGATCTGGCTCGACGACGAGGACGCCCAGGTCACGTACTTCAGCAAGCCCTGGCTCGACTTCACCGGACGGCCGCTCGAGGCCGAGCTCGGCCTCGGCTGGTGCGACGGCGTGCACCCGGACGATCTCTCGCGCATCCGCGCGATCGAGTCGGAGGCCCGTCCCGGGCGGCGCCCCTTCCAGATGGAGTACCGCCTCCGCCGGCGCGACGGCGAGTACCGCTGGATCTTCGACGCGGCGCACCCGCGCTTCACTCCCTCCGGAACCTTCGCGGGCTACATCGGCTCCTCGATCGACGTGACGGAGCGCCGGCGAACGGAGCAGCAGGTCCGCGCGCAGCACGAGTTCCTGCGCCGCGTGATCGACGCGGACCCGAACCTCGTCTTCGCCAAGGACTGGAACGGCCGCTTCACGCTCGCGAACCACGCGGTCGCCGAGCTGTACGGCACGACCGTCGAGAACCTCGTCGGACGGACCGACGCCGACTTCAACGTCAACCCGGCCGAGATCGAGCGGTTCCTGCGCGACGACCGCGAGGTCATGCAGACGGGGAAGACGAAGCTGATCGTCGAGGAGCCGGTGACCGACTCGCGCTCCCGGATCACGCGGTGGTTCCAGACGATCAAGGTCCCCCTCGCCCCGGCGGGCGGCGGACGCCAGGAGGTCCTGGGCGTCTCCACGGACATCAGCGCCCGCAAGCGGGCGGAGCGGCTGCAGTCCGCGCTCTACCGCATCGCGGCCACGGCGAGCTCCGCGGAGGACATCGACGCGTTCTACGTCGCGATCCACGGCATCGTCGGCGAGCTGATGTACGCGAAGAACCTCTACGTCGCGCTCTACGACCCGGGCGCCGACCTCCTGTCGTTTCCCTACTGCGTCGACGAGGCGGATCCGACGCCCGCGCCGAAGCGCCTCGGGAAGGGGCTCACCGAGTACGTCCTCCGGACCGGCCAGCCCCTCCTCGCGAGCGACGACGACTTCAACGCCATGGTCGAGCGCGGCGAGGTGGAGCTCGTGGGCTCCTCGTCCGTGGACTGGCTGGGCGTGCCCCTGAAGCGCGGCGGCGCGACCTTCGGCGTCCTCGTGGTCCAGAGCTACGACCCGCGATTCCGCTTCGGCGAGGCGGACAAGGAGATGCTGACGTTCGTCTCGCAACAGATCGCCGTCGCCCTCGAGCGCAAGCGCGCCCAGGACGCGATCCGCGAGTCCGAGGAGCGCTACCGGCTGCTCTTCGAGCGCAACATGGCCGGGGTCTACCGGACGACGCTGGCGGGCCGCATCCTCGAGTGCAACGAGGCCCTGGCGCGCATCTTCGGCTACGGCTCCCGCGAGGAGCTCCTCGGCCGCGACATCCGGAGCCTCTACCCCTCGGACGAGGACTGGCAGAGTTTCCGCGAGGCCCTCCTCCAGTTCCGCAACCTCACCAACTACGAGCTCCAGGGCGCGCGCAAGGACGAGAGCGCGGTGTGGACGCTTCAGAACGCCGCCCTGCTCGCCGACGAGGCCGCGGGGGAGGTCATCATCGAGGGCACCGCCACCGACATCACCGAGCGCAAGCTCCTCGAGGAGCAGCTCCGGCAAAGCCAGAAGATGGAGGCGATCGGCCAGCTCGCGGGCGGGATCGCCCACGACTTCAACAACCTGCTGACCACCGTCATCGGCTACAGCGACATGGCGCTCCGCCAGCTCTCGGAGCGGGATCCGATCCGGGCGGAGATTCAGGAGATCCAGCGCGCCGGCGAGAAGGCGGCGAGCCTGACCCACCAGCTGCTGGCGTTCTCGCGCAAACAGGTCTTCGCCTCGAAGCTCGTGGACCTGAACGCGCTCGTCACCGAGGCCGTCCCGACCCTGTCGCGGCTGGTCGGAGGCCACATCCGCATCGTCTCGCACCTCGATCCCGCGGTCGGCAGCGTCCGCGCGGACCCGGGCCAGCTCGAGCAGGTGCTCCTGAACCTCGTCGTCAACGCGCGCGACGCGATGCCGGACGGCGGCACGCTGACGATCCGGAGCCTCAACGCGGACGTGGACGCGGCCTCCTCGCGCCAGCACTTCGGCGTCGCGCCCGGCCACTACGCCGTCTTCACCGTCGCCGACACGGGTGTCGGAATGGACGCGGACACGCAGAAGCGCGTCTTCGAGCCCTTCTTCACGACCAAGGACCGGCCTCGGGGGGTCGGGCTCGGCCTCGCCACGGTCTACGGCATCGTCAGCCAGAGCGGCGGGCAGGTCTTCCTGTCGAGCGAGCCCGGCCGCGGCGCGGTCTTCTCCATCTATCTCCCCCGCGAGGGCGCCCCGCGCGCCGCCGACGAGGGCCAGCCGCCGCCGCCGCTCCACCCGACCGCGCAGACGATCCTGCTCGTGGAGGACGAGGACGCGGTGCGCAACCTGACCCGCCGCCTGCTCGAGAACGGCGGCTACACGGTGCTCCCGGCGGGCGACGCCGAGTCGGCCCTCGAGATCGCCCGCCGCCACGCCGGCCGCCTCGACATGCTCCTGACCGACGTCGTGATGCCGGGCCTCTCGGGGCCCGAGCTCGCCCGCCGGCTCATGCCCTCCTGGCCGGGACTCCGCGTCCTCTACGTGTCGGGGTATCCCGACGAGGCGATGGCCTCGCAGGGGCTGCTCGAGCCCGACTCCTCCTTCCTGCAAAAGCCCTTCACGCCGGAGACGCTCGCGCGCCGGGTTCGGGAGATCCTGGATTCGCGCGCGCCGGCGCCGATTTGAGCGCACCGTCCCGGCCCGACAGGGCGCCGGACCCGTCCCCGTCCGGCTCCGATGCGCGCCGCCCGGATTCCGCGCTCATCTCGCTCCTGCGGGCGACCCTCGAGTCCACCGCCGACGGGCTCCTGGTGGTCGATCGCGACGGGAAGATCTCGACGTACAACGGAAAGTTCGCCTCGATGTGGCGGATCCCGTCGGAGATCCTCTCCGCCCGCGACGACCGGGCCGCGCTCGCGTTCGTGCTGGATCAGCTGGTCGACCCGGAGGCCTTCCTCTCCAAGGTCCGCGAGCTCTACGCGACGCCCGAGGCCGAGAGCTTCGACACACTCGAGTTCAAGGACGGGCGAACCTTCGAGCGCTACTCCCGGCCGCAGTGGATCGAGGGACAGTCGATCGGCCGGGTGTGGAGCTTCCGCGACGTCACGGAGCGCCGCCGCACGGGCGAGCAGCTCCTCCAGGCGCAGAAGATGGAGGCGATCGGACGTCTCGCCGGCGGGATCGCGCACGACTTCAACAACCTCCTCACGACGATCCTGGGCTACAGCGAGCTGATCCTCCGCACGCATCCGGCCGACGGGACGCTGCGCGAGGAGGTCGGCGAGATCCGCAAGGCCAGCGAGCGCGCCGCGTCGCTGACCCGCCAGCTCCTCGCGTTCTCGCGCAAGCAGGTGATCGCGCCCCGCGTCGTCAGCCTGAACGACGTCGTCGCGGAGTCCGCGAAGCTGCTCGAGCGTCTGATCGGCGAGGACATCGCGCTCACGACGGACCTCGACCCCGCGCTCGGCGCCGTGCTCGCGGATCCCGTCCAGGTCGAGCAGGTCCTCTTCAACCTGACGATCAACAGCCGCGACGCCATGCCGCGCGGCGGGCGGATCACGCTGGCGACGCGCAACGCGTCGCGCACCGAGCCCCTGGCCGGTCTCCACTTCGCGATCCCGCCGGGCGAGTACGTCGTGCTCGAGGTCCGCGACACGGGAGTCGGGATGGACGCGCAGACGCTGAACCGCCTCTTCGAGCCGTTCTTCACGACCAAGGAGACCGGCAAGGGGACGGGGCTCGGCCTCTCGACGGTCTACGGCATCGTCAAGCAGAGCGGCGGCTACATCGACGTCCGAAGCGAGGTCGACCGGGGGGCCGCGTTCGAGATCTATCTCCCGCGGGTCCCGTCGCCCGAGGCCTCGTCCGGCAGGCACGCGCCGCGTCCGGCGTCGGACGCCGCGGCCGGCTCCGAGTGCATCCTGCTCGTCGAGGACGAGGAGTCGCTGCGTCGCCTCGCCCGGCGCGTGCTGGAGGCGCAGGGATACCGGGTGCTCGAGGCGAGCAACGCGGAGGAGGCCTTCGCTCTGGCTCGGCGCCTCCCGGGCCGCGTGCGCCTGCTCGTCACCGACGTGGTGATGACGGGAGAATCGGGAGCCGAGCTCGCGCGGCGCATGGTGGCGAGCTGGCCCGCGACGCGCGTGCTCTACGTCTCCGGATACAGCGACGCGGCCTCGCGCGGCGCGGGCGGCCTCGGTCCGAACACGCACTTCCTCCAGAAGCCGTTCACCCCCGACGCGCTCGTGCGGAAGGTGCGGGAGATCCTCGACGCGTAGATGACGGTGTGAGGGCGCTAGGGAGTCGGCGTCGGCGTCGTTGACGGAACGGGCGTGGGAGCGTCGATCTTCAGGACCAGGCCCGCCGGAGTCCGCAGCGCCTCGATCGGGGTCGTGTCGGGCGTCGGCGGAGCGGGCTCGGGAGTCGTGCTCGCGCGTCCGTGCCCGCCCGCGTGCGACCGCTCGCCGCAGGCGACCCCCGTCGCGGCGGCGGCGGCCAGGATGAGAGCCAGGCCTGCGGCACGGAATCGGTTGGTGCGTTGCACTCTTTCACCCCTAAGCGGTGCGCGGATTCTACCGGGACGGCCGGCCGCTTCGACAAATATTGTCGGTTTCGCGGATTTCGCGTGCCCGAGTTTGACGGATCGCATCGCGGCTCTTCGCGCAAGTCCTTGATACGTCGAGGACGGAATTTCGCAACCACGCTGGTACGACTCTTGATAATGCTCTCAGCCAAGAAGAGTGCCGGCGTGGGAGTTTCCGGCATAGTGGTAAGGGGGGAATCGGCCGATTCCCCCCTTGTTTTTGTGCCGGACGAAGCCCCGACGCCCTCCAGGCGTCGCGGGGCCCGCGCACCCGGCTCCTAGGCCTCGACGAACCGCTGCAGGGGCCGCAGGTGCCTCCGCTCCCCGGCCAGTCGCATCCAAAGGCCGTCCCCGCGGTCCTGCTCGTCCAGCACCCGGAAGCTCGCCCGGGCCGCGGCGATCGCCCGAGGGCTCGTGTAGGGAATCCGGACCCGGAACTCCTCGCTCTCGGGCAGGAGGCGCTCGCGGATCCGGGCGATCAAAGCCTGCATCCCCGCGCCGGTCGTGCCGGAGACCCGGAGCCCGCCGGGATGTCCGCCGTTCCCGGCGAGGTCGGCCTTCGTCCAGACCGGGAGGATGCGCTCCCGCGGCACCCCCAGCTCCTCGAAGGTCTCCGCGGCGATCCGCTCCTCCTCGTCCGCGCGCGGGGAGGAGGAGTCGAGGACGTGGAGGACCAGATCGGCATCCCGGATCTCGGCGAGCGTCGACCGGAAGGACGCGACGAGCGAGGTCGGCAGCTTGCGCACGAAACCGACCGTGTCCACGAAGATCACGTTCGGCAGCTCGCGCGAGGAGGCCTTCGCCGCGCGCGCATCGAGGGTCGCGAAGAGCCGGTCGGCGGCGTAGGCCGAGTCCTGCGTGAGGCGGTTGAAGAGCGTCGTCTTGCCGGCGTTGGTGTATCCGGCGACGGCGACCTGGAAGGAGCGGCGGCGGCCGCGCCGGCGCACGAGACGGGCGACCTCGATCTTCTGGAGGTCGCGCCGCAGCCGCGCGATGCGGTCGCGGATCTTGCGGCGGTCGAGCTCGAGCTTCTGCTCACCGGCGCCGCGGCCGCCGATGCCGCCGCCCAGCCGCGAGAGGTGTCCGTAGCGTCCGGCGAGGCGAGGCAGGAGGTACTGGAGCTGCGCGAGCTCGACCTGCGTGCGCGCCTCGCGCGAGCGCGCGTGCAGCGCGAAGACGTCGAGGATCAGGCCCGGGCGGTCGAGGACGCGCACGTTCTCGCCCCAGGCCTCCTCGAGGTTGCGCGCCTGGCCCGGCGAGAGCTCGTCGTCGAAGACGACGAGTCCCACCCTCTCGCGACGCGCGGCCTCTCCGATCTCCTCGACCGATCCCTTGCCGATGTAGGTCGCGGGGTCCGCGCCCGGCCGCGCCTGGATGAACCGGCCGACGACCTCGCCTCCGGCCGTGTCGACGAGCCGCTCGAGCTCGTCGAGATGGTCCTCGGCGACGGCTCGCGGGATTCCCTTGGGAGAGACGCCGACCACCAGGACCCGTTCTCGCCTCGGCGCAGCGCTCACGGGCACGATTCTAGTTCCGCTCCGGTTTCGCTGTGGTATTGCTTACACGAATGCTCTCGCCGCTCCTCGGACAGCGCCTCGAGGCCCTCTACCGCTTCTACGGTCCCGAGAGCGCGCGCACGGATCCCATCGTCTTCCCGCTGCGCTACGAGGCCGCGGAGGACCGCGAGGTCGCCGGCTGGATCGCGACCGCGTTCGCGTACGGACAGGTGCGGACGATCCAGGACAACGTCGGGTTCCTGCTCGACGCGCTCGGCCCGCGGCCCGCGCGCGGCCTCGACGCGATCGCCGACTTCCGCTCCTTCTCCCGGGAGGCGCTCCACGGCTTCCGGCACCGCTTCCACGGGGCCCGCGACGCCGCGGCGCTCCTCTACGCGATCGCCGCGGTGCGTCGGGAGGCCGGCTCCGTGCGCGCGTTCTTCGAGCGCGAGCAGCGCGAGGAGGACGCCGACGTCGGTCCCCTGCTCTCGCGCGTCGTCGCGCGTCTCATGGCGCTCGACTGGCGGCCCGCGCTCGGCATGCGCAGGGGGGCGCTTCCCGAGGGCTCGCCGGTCCGCTTCTTCTTCCCGGATCCGGCGGCGGGCTCGGCGTGCAAGCGCTGGAACCTGTACTTGCGCTGGATGGTCCGGCGGGACCGGCTGGACTTCGGCCTCTGGCAGGGCATTCCGACGCGGCGCCTCGTCGTCCCCACCGACACCCACGTGCACCGGATCGCCCGCCGGCTCGGCCTGACCCGGCGCGCCGCCGCCGACTGGAAGACCGCGCGGGAGATCACCGGCGCGCTGTCCCGGTTCGACGCGGACGATCCGGTCCGCTTCGACTACGCGCTCTGCCGGCTGGGGATCCTGGACGTCTGCACGCCGGAGATCTCGCGGTGCCGGTGCGGAATCTGTCCGGTGCGAGACGCCTGCCGCGTCGGGCGGCGGCGACGGACACCCCCTGTCATCCCGAGCGCAGCGAAGGATCCCTTTCCGCACCGCGGAGCGAATCGGGAGGCGCCCCTCGGGATGACGGTCGGCAACTCATGACCACTCGCTCCCTTCTGACGCTCATCTTCGCGGTCGCGCTCGCGGCGGTGGGCACGGTGTGGATCCACTCGCTCGTGCCGCCCGACTCGCCCACCGGCTCGCTGCAGTTCCTGTCGGCGGCCAAGGAGCTGCCGATCTACGACCGCTCCGGCAAGAAGGTCGACCTCTCGAAGCTCCAGGGCGACCTGTTCATCATCCACTTCTGGGCGACCTGGTGCCCGCCGTGCGTGGAGGAGCTTCCGGCGCTCTCGCGTTTCTGGGATGAGTACAAGTCGCGTCCCGACGTCCGGCTCTTCACCATCTCGGTCGACAAGGACTGGCCCACGATCGACGCCTTCCTGAAGAAGAACCCGAACGCGGCGACCTCCGCTCCGCTGTACCACGACCCGGGCGCGGCGACCGCCCATCGGTTCGGGAGCATGCAGTACCCGGAGACCTACATCGTGAACAAGAGCGGCCGGGTCCTCTTCCGGGTGCAGGGCCCGGTCAGCTGGTCCGACCCGGACATCAAGAGCCGCATCGACCAGCTCATCGCCTCCTAGTCCCGCTTCCCGAGTCCCGAGTCTCGAGAGCCGAAGGCTGAGATCGCGGCGGAGGCCCTAGAATAGTCCGATGTCGACGAGGCGGCTTCTTCCGGCGATCGCTCTCCTCTTCGCCACGGCCCTTCCCGCCGCGGATCCGCCGCCGAAGGCGCCGGCGGGCTTCGCCTGGAAGAACGTCGCCTCGATCAAGGCCGCCTTCCTGCTGCCCGACGGATGGTTCTTCAAGGAGGAGCTGCGGAAGGACGTGCGCGGCATCTTCCTCTCGAAGGAGAACATCGACCAGATGGGAAAGTTCGACACCGGCCTGACGATCAACGTGTTCAAGAACAAGAAGGACGCTCCGGCCCGGGCGCGGCAGTACATCGCCGAGCAGGCCCAAGGGGGCGACGTGGTGAACCTGTGGGAGGCCGAGAACGGAGTCCTCAAGCTCTACGGCGCCCGCATGCACGTCACGCACGACCCGCCCGCCTTCACCGAGCACGTGCTCGCGATCGGCAACAGCAAGACCGACACCCTCTACATCCTCATGTTCGAGAGCCCGGACACGACCTGGGACGAGGCGTGGAAGAAGGGCGAGGTGATCCTCGGGAACTTCCGGCTCGACGACGAGATCTGACGGCTGAGACCTAGCCGGGCGGCTTCGGTGTCGGCGGGCGATCCGGAGGCGGCGCGGTCCCCTTTTCGGCCGGCCGGCGCATCAGGACGAGGAAGACGACGACGGCCGCGAGGGCGAGGAGCAGGCTGGCCCAGAACAGGCCGACGTCCATCGTCTTTCCGGAGGCTTTAGCGGCCGCCCCCGGCGGGCCTGACGGGGGCCGGAGCCGGCGCCGCCCCGAACGCGCTTTCGGCCTGGACCGGCGTCT
>Ga0070690_100000741_pt1 | contig 16659 bp, 22 predicted proteins | sample KBSS33HmetaG_FD_64671 | JGI IMG/M metagenome (GOLD analysis project Ga0070690, IMG submission 64671) | Switchgrass rhizosphere microbial communities from Kellogg Biological Station, Michigan, USA - KBS S3-3H metaG | ecosystem: Host-associated > Plants > Roots > Rhizosphere ... | reverse complement strand
ACGGCGTGCCTGCGGTGCCTTGCTTCAAGATGGCAATGTGCGCGGCCAGCTCGGCGATCTGCGCATCCACCCGTGTCGCATGCGCGTCCGTTTTTGCCTCGACACGCTGCACGTGCGCAGTGAGCACCATGTTCTTGGCGGCAAGGCTGCGCTCGACTTCCGGTAGTGCTTCGTCGTTGACAGCCTGCGCGAAGAGCCGCAACAACTTTTTCAGTGACGTCTTGATCTCCATTTCCAATCTCCCTTGCGCTGAGCGCGTTATTCCGTTTCGTCTTCGGTTGTGGTCGCTGCGACGTCGATCGCTTCTTTTTTACGGCGGCGCAGCCCGACGAGTTCGAGCAGCGCCATACCGATACCTTCCGTCATGCCGGCGTCGGACGCCGCTTTGATTTGTTCCTGCGTAACTGCAAGCGCGTGCCCGGACATCGGCATGAGCTGATCAAGCGTGTCCGGTGAGAGCTTGCCATCACGTACGCCGATCAGCGCGCGAAATTGTTCGAGCGAAAAGATACCCGGTTTGATCTGGCTGAGCTTGCCGTCTTTGACTGCGAAGTCGCCGAACAACGCGACGGAGATTTCCGCTTCTTCACAGTCATTGAGGAAGTTGTCGACGAGTGTGCGCTCTTGCGATGCACCGAACGATTGCTGTGTGCCGTTTGTGTGTCCGTTTGTACCATTTGCGGCGCCGTTCGTCGGGGCGCCTTGTGGTGCCCCGTCGCCAAACAAACCGGGCAACAAGTTACGCGCCGTGCGCACACCATCACGGTACAAGCTGAGCTTGAATTTCTCACGCTCGCGGAGCAGCTCACGATCGAGGCGGCGATCCTCCGCTTCTTGGAGTTGTTGGAAGAATGACATGTGTTGGGACATCAGCGCGCGTTGGTCGGTGCGCAGCTCTTGGATCATGTTGCCCATGAGCAAGAGCACGTCACCGAGTACGCGATCGTTGCGTTGTTTGTCCCAGCGCGTTTGGTTGAGCCCTTCTTGCACGTACTTGAGATTGAGCGTGTGCGCGTCGAGCGGGGTGTCGTCATCTTCATCGACGTCGCCTGCTTTCGCGAGGGCATACTGTCGCTTTGGAATGAGCGGGCCGAGGCGACGTGTCAACGGGCTCGCCTTGCGATTGCGGTCGATGACCACAACATCGTAGTCACGTTCACCACGACGTGCGGAATCGCAGTCGTGTTGTGCGGCTTCCATGATCTCGTTGGCGAGCCGATTGACTTGTTCGACGTCGAGCTTGCTGTCGAACTTGAAATCTTCATGAAAGATCATCTCGCCGCGGATGGCTTTGTTGCGGCTGAATTTTTGCCACACCTCAATGCGTTCTGGCGGTTCGTTGCGTGCCCACAAGCGATTGAGCCACAACGTTAGCTCGGGATCTTCCGCCGCAACGGAACCTGTGTGGTTGGGGCGTCCGTTCTTTTTGCTGTTACTGCTTTCTTCTTTCTCGTCTTTGCTCATCGGGCTCCCTAGCGAAGAATGTCGGCGATCTTGTCGAAGGCGATGCGCGCAACGCGCACGACACCGTTTTGGTCGTTGCCTTTCGAATTCGTCTTCGCCGCTATGGCTTCGTCGAGGCGCGCCGCGAGTACCTTGCGCTCCTCATCTGATTGCGCCGTCTCACGCAAAATGTCGACGGCTTTGCGTAAACGTACGTCACGTTCGAAATCTTTGGCCGACGCAACGTAGCTCGCGAAACGGTCGATTAGGTCGCCGCCGCTAGCCGCAGTGTTGCCGACGTTGACAACGACTTGGCGCTCGGCGGGTTGCTGTTGTTGATGTTGTTCGATGATCGCTTCGGTGGTGCGTCGTTGTTGCGCGCGCGCAATGCCGAGCCCTTCGGGCGCGTCGCCGTTGGTTTGCTGTCGCAGCGGTGATAGCGACGCAACGTCGTCGGCGTCTTTCTTCGCGCGCCGTCGCTCTTCAACTTCGATGATCTCGGCAACGACGGCCGTTTCGATGAATTTGTTGATCGACTGCCCGCGGAACTTAGCGGCCTTTGCAAGCCGTTTTGCTATGTCCGGTGGGCAACGAAAACCCAGTTGCGGCATGTCGGAGGGCACGAAAGGAACGTTACAACATAAACGTTAGTAAATCAAAAAGTGTTGGTAGTTAGGTTGGTATAGGTGTTGGCACCTCCGTCGGAGAATGCGTGTGTGCAATAACCCACGAAAACACTTCACCGCGTTTTACTGTAGCGCTGCTAGCCTAGATTTCGACGCAACCGAAACCAAAAACAGGAGCCGCGAAGATGGCGAGTGCGATGCATTTGATGAAGCATGCCGATGTTGGGTTCGATATGCCGGGCGTGACCGGCGTGCTCGCGGGCGGCGCCGCCGGTTTTGCGGCGTCGTACGGGATCGGGCAGGCGTATCACCGCTACAGCGACAAGTGGTACGGCAAGCACGCCGCGCGCATCGCGGGTGTCGTCGGCAAGGTCGGCGCGCTCGTGTCGTCGGCCATGCTCGGTCCCGGCGTCGTGACGGGCACCGTCGACGCCATCGGGCAGGCGGGCATCAACGCGATCGGGCTCGAAATGGGCCTGCGTCACGCCCGCAAGTCGACCGGCAAGAAGGCCGTGCTCGTTCCGGCCGGAACCGACATCAAGAAGATCTCCGGTGCCAGCGACGTCACCGCCATGGGCGCGCTCGGCAAAGCCGGCGCCGGTCGCGGGCTGTCGTGGGATCAGATCGAAGAGTTGGCGTCGAGCCACTAAGCACGCCCATGGGCGTGTAAAAGATTCGAGGCGACGCGTGTCGCACGAGGCGAACGCGCGTCGTTGATCGATAGCTTGCTGCACGAGGTGGCAAGCGCATCCGAGGAAACACGAGGTTTCGTCGGCGTATCGGAACGGCCCGGTGACGGTGTTCGTCGCGGGGAGCTTTCACAAATTCTCAACGGAGGCTCATCATGAGCTGGGACGACGACGACATTCACCTCGGCAACTATTCGGAAATCGGCGAGTCGCTGCGCGGCATGCAGGACAGCCACGTGGGCGCCGCGGCGGCCGCGCTCAAGCAGCTCCGCGGCTCGCTCGGCGCGCTGGCGCAGAATCGCTTCGGCGCGCACGCGCCGTTGCAGAAGACGATGCGCAGCCCGTACAAGGATTCGACGCAGATCGGCATCTCGGCGACGGGCACCTTCACGCTCACCACGTGGAGCGGCTCGACGCTGCCGCAGATCAGCGGCTTGACTCGCGTTTACAAGAGCTTCAAGCCCACCAAGGCGATCCTCACGGAGCTGGTGACGGTGACGTTCTCGAACGACACCCTCGGCGCGACGACTCGCGTCGCGTCGGTCGCCGACTCGGCCGATCTCGTGCTCGTTCAGGCGTTTTCGGGCGCGGACAACTGCTTTCCGAACGCCCCGACCGAGGCGAACGGCATCAGCGGTCCGACCTTCGCGAACAACTCGCTCGGCAACGGCATTTCGTGGCCGACGATCAACGGCGGCATCGACATGACCGTCGCGTTCGCGGTCGAGCCGAGCGTCATGTTTCAGGTGGCGCCGCCGTCCGGCTACACGTCGAACGACATCACGTCGATCGTCGTGAAGCTGCGTTTCAACCTGCTCGGCCCGTCGCTCCGCTAATCGCGGTGCGGCGCGCCGCACAGGCGCAGTAGTTCGGGCGCCGCGCCGATTCAACTCGGCGCGGCGCTTTTTTTCGTACGGGAGGATCAGTTACGAATGTCGATGCGCGATATCCATTTCGGGATTCAACTCGACTTTGATTCGCCCGAAGAACAGGACGCTTCGGAAGACATTCTTATGCGTCTGCTCGGCATCAACTGCCGACACAATCTTCGCTATCTCGCGCGCAACCCAAACACCGTGGCGCTGTACGACAGCGACGTGGTGTACACGCCACCAGATCAAGCTGACGGTCGCAAGCCGTTGTCGCGCGCGTGGCTGAAAAAATTCCTGCGCATGTTGCGTGAGCAAGAAGTCGACGCCGAGACGGCGTTGATGATCGTGCGCATGCTCAAAGGTATCGAGATTTTTCTCGATATCAAATCGCTCTACCGTCGAGGAAAGGGCGACTGCAACGAGCTTGTTCCGGTACGCGTCGCTGAGCTGTGGCGCGCAGGGATCGCAGCGTCGCCGTACCTGCTCAAGGAGCCCAACGACCGCGGCGGGTGGACGTATCACGCGGTCGTGTTGTGGCCGGACGGCTCGGCCGAAGATCCAAGCTTGATCCTCGGCATGGGTGGGCCTGAGAACGCCGAGCGTCGCCGCGAAGAGATCCGCAAGAACGCCGAGCGTTGGGGCAACTATATGGCGGCAGCACAACGGCTCGTCGCCGTCGAAGGCGCATCGCCGACAGCGGTTGGACGAAAAATCGAGTTGCTCGGGCTCGCCCCGCGCGACGGCGTATTTCGCTCACCGTATACGAGGCTGCTCCGTGCCGCGTAGTGGCGTTACTCAACGTGTTGAGGGATTCCCTTACGGTGAGTGCGTGCGCGCCGCCTATGCAACCATCCTCGGCGTGTCGATTGACAGCATCCCGCGATTCGATCCCGCGGCGTGTGATGCTGTCGGTGAAGAGCAAGGAGATCGCGAACGGCGTTGGCTCGCGTCAATCGGTTTCGATCTCGTCGAGATCGCGACGGCGCCGGACAAGACACTGCCGCAAGAGATCCTCGATTGTGTACCGCCGGTGCCGCATCTTATGTCAGGGATCTCGCCGCGTGGGTTCGGGCATCGTGTCGTAGGCGTCGGCGGACGCGTCGCGTTTGATCCTCACCCATCACGTGATGGGCTCGTGACTGTGTATTCGATCGGTTTGATCGTTCCGATGGAGGCGCCGTAATGTCCGCTGCTCTTGGTCGTTTTCGCACCGGGCCGGCAAGCCGTCTCGACGGCGTAAGCAATGAAGCGTGGCAACGCTTCGTTGCTGCACTTGAAGTGCAATCTGTCGGTGCGGTGTCATCGTCGGGTGGCTTCGGGGCGTTTGACATGCGTCCGCGTCGACTCGTCGAGTTGAAGTATGCCGCCAACCTTCGTACGTGCCGCACGCCGTATGGTCGTTGGATTTACGTGTGCGACTTCGTATTGCCGTGGACAATGCGAAAGTTCCTCAGCAATCAAATGGCGCAATATGCCGCGTTCGCGCGTTCGATTTCGCTGTACCATCAAGAATTAATGAGTGGTGAGATCAAGCGTCCGGCGGGTATGTCTCTTGCGGGTGCGCTTGCCATTCTTCACATCGGCGGGCGCGGCGCGCTTGCTGGTTGGCCAAAGCTGTTCGATAACACGCGGGCGCGCTACGATGCGGCGTGCGGGGCGTTCTGAAAAACGAGGAGAAAAGGCAAATGCCGCTCAACGACGATATCGAAGACGAGTTCAGTTCCAAAATCGAAGACGAGACGACGTATCCCGACGACGCCCATGGTGTACTCGCGCCCGATTACGGCAGCGGTAGCAACGCCGAAGACGGGCCGACTGAAATCGGCGGCGGCACGACCGAGATCGGCCGCGCGGCTGATCTGATGGTGCCCTTCGAAAGCTTCATGCTCGACGATATGCGCATCGGCGCAGCCGACCGCGACGATGCTGAAATTGGCGGCATCGGTGACACGCTCGATTCGCAGTACGAAATCGGCAGCGCGGCGATGTTCGGTCCGTCGGAGATCGGAAGCTCGGCGATGTTCGGGCCGAGTGAGATCGGCAGCTACGCCATGTACGGCCCGTCGGAGATCGGTGCGATGGCGGCTGTCAAGGTCATCGAGAAAGCGCGCGACAATCGTCAGCCGGCCCCGCCCATGAAGGCGGTCGACGTCGACGCGCCGCCGCGCGTCGAGGAGGATTGGAGCTTGACCGACGTCGTCATCGGCGCCGCGGTCGCCACCGGCGGGGTGGATCCCTTCCCGCTGACGAGCGCACTCATGCTTCGCTGCGGCGTCGGCTGCCCGCCACGTTTCGTGCGCGTTGACACCGAAGACAGCTACCGCGCGTTTCGCGCCGAGAATTCACCTGAGCTGGCGGCGTTGTCCGATCACGTCGCTCAACTCGAACAGCGGTTGAGTGATCACATCGTCGATCCGGACGCGCACAGTGATCTCGAAGACGATATCGCGACCGTAACCGAACTGGGCGCGGAAGCAGAAGTGGCCGAGGCGCAAAAGCGCGTCGATTTGTGGCTGCCGAAGCGGTACGACGGGCTCGTAACCGCGTGGCGTGAAGGCGAATTCGTGTGCGCATCGCTCGCGCTGCCCGGCTCCGACGGTGAGGTGCGTATTTGCACGTCGATGGAGCCGGTGCGGAAGTGCGTTTCGGAGATGGCGCGGCACGCGGCCGAAGCGGGTGTTCCGGCGGCAACCGTTGTCGGTGTGTTGCCGGCAATGGGCTGTGTGCTTGGCGCCGGCACCGCGATCAAGGAGATGGCGGCCGCGGCACCTGCCATTTTGCAACGCCCTGAAGCGAACACAAAGGCGTCGTTCATGGTGCGCATCGAGCCAAAGGACAATCCGGCGCTCGCCGCGCTGGCGATGCTCGTGATGGCATGCAAGGCGGGCGATCAACAGGCGTGCGACGAGTGGCGACGGCTCGGCGAGCTGAGCGCGCCGCCGGTCAAGCAAGCGATGCTCGAAGCGGTTCAGCTCGCCAAATCGGCAGCGTAAACGGAGCGAACGCCATGGGTGCATCTGCAAAGAAACTCGTTTCCGCTTTCATCGGACAAGCGCAGCAAGCGGATCCGGCCATCCGCCCGCGGATACTCCGTCGGGCAGCGGCGACGTTTGCGCAGCTCGCGAGCGACCCGCGCAACGTGCGTGCGAAAAAGCACTTGACGTCGATCGGGCTCGAATTCGCAGGCGCCGCGCACCAAGCGGCAACGACGAACGACTTCACGCAGCTCCTGCGCGATACGGCCAAAGCGTACGAAGAGCTGGGGCCGGCTGCGGAGTTTGACACGCACGCGACGATGGATGCAACGGCGCTACAACATCTCGACGAAGCAAAAAACGCGATGCGCACGTCGATTCAACCGGCGTCACTCAACAAAGACTCGACGCTGGGCCGTTCGGCGACGATCAAGTTTCAACCGAGCGCCGATGAAGTAGTGAAAGGCATCGTTCAAGAACAAACAGTAGCTTTTTGGCAGGGGCAGAAAGAAGAAGCGCAGTCGATGACGGTCGATATCGGTACGGTGTTGCAGCCGCAGCCGACGCCGCGTTTGCTTGTGACGCCGGATGCGCGTGCCTACGCAAAGATTCAATACGGCAGCGACGGCAACACGCAGAACATGGCGGTCGTTGATCTCGGGCTCGGACGTCGTATCACCGTCGTTGGCAACTACGTCGCCGTCATCGTCGGCATGGATCCACCGGGCACGCCGGATCCACCCCCCGCCGAAGCGGTTGCTGCGTCGTTGACTGTCGGCGCATCCATCGGGACGTTCGCCGCGCCGTCGCAAGCACCACTCGTTCGAACGTCGTATATCGACGATTACGAGCGGCAGGAACCGGGTATCTTCATCAGCTCGGAACGGCCAATCCCATTGCGCGCCGTTCGTGTGTTGGTGCCGACGGGACAGGCGGCGACGCCGGGTGATCCAGCGTTGCCTGTCGTTACGATTCAATTCTACAATCTCAACGGCAACACGGTGACGTCGCACACGTTCAACTTGCTCACCGGCGTGGGCTGCTATCCGATCACAGTGCCACCTGACGCTTTCTTTTTTCAAGTGTTCACGACACTCGGCACGTTCTTGCGAGTTCCGTTCGAGTTGAGTCTCTAAGGGAGAAAAGTCATGCACAAGATCCCCGGTACTTGTTTGATCGGCTTTGCTGATTTTTTTTCCACCGATGATGTTGGTGTTGCCAAGGGGCAGCCGCCGAAGGTGACGCCGTACCCGCGTCCCAAGTTCAACCCGGCAATCGAAAAGCACGGCAAGGTGCTCACCGCCGCGCGGAAGACAGCGACAACTGCTGTGCAAAAAGTAGTGAAGGCGGCGCAACTTTTGAAAAAACCCGTCGTCAAGCCGGTTCATGTCGGCGCCGTCGTCGCTGCGCAGCTCACGCCAAAGCAAAAAGCTGCAGTGGCGAAACGCAACGTCGCCGCGAAGAAAGCGAGCGATGCAACAAAGGTTCTCGCGCAGCACGTGAGCCGTGCGCACGGATCGGTGGCGACGCTGGCGAAAGCGATGGTCACGCAAAAGAAGGTCGCAACCAAGTTGCGCCCCAAGTCGGCTGTTGCGTCGCGGGTCGCTGTGAAGCCGAAATTCACGCAAAGCGTCGCAGCGCGTAAGACGATGCCCGCCGGCAAAGCAGCGGTGCGTGTCGGCGATCTGATGAACGACGACGTGATCGGCGCAGAAGTCAAAGCGGCGCTCAACGACTATTACACGATGGTGGGCGCGGATCCGGATCCAAGCAACCCGGGTTTTCTCACCGACGGTTCTAACGACCCGGCGTATTGGGGGACAGGCACGACGTCGACAGCGCCGCCCGATCCGAACAACCCCGGATTTCTCACCGACGGTACGCCGGATCCGGCTTACGGAGGTGGTGATGGCGGCTTCGGGATTCCGCTCACGGATGATCCGATGGACACCGGCGCGGCATTACCGCCGGCCCCGGACATGTCGTATCAGGAGCAAGATGCAGTCGCCGCGGGCGGCATCATCTACCGCGGTGAAAAAGGCACGCCCGACGGTTACTGTGGTTCGCTCGGGCTCATGACGAAGACGACCGACAGCTATACGATCGGGTCGACGCCTGGAATCGATGGCACGGATCATTTCGGATACGTGTGGGGCAAGTTCCACGACAACGAGGTTCCCAACGGCGTCGCGTTCGGTGATGATTTCAAGTCGAACGTGTGGATCCACGTGCGCGGGCGTCATTCGGGTGCGGGTGACTATTGGAACGTCGTGCAGCCGGCCGAGGCGTTTTTGTCCAATCAGAAGAATTCGCCGCAGGGCAAACCGTACGGTCCGCTCGTCGGCAATCCTGGCATGCCGGATTTTGCGCGCATGCGCGTCGATGCCAAGGGTGTCATGTTCTGGTACCCGCAAGAAGCGCCTGACTGGATCACGTTCCCGCTCAAACAAGCGGCGGCGTTGACGGCGCAGGCCGCGGCGAAAGCGAAAGCGGATGCGGACGCCGCTGCGGCGGCTGCGTTGGCCAAAGTGCAAGCGGATGCGGCTGTGGCTCAGGCGGCGCAGGACGCAGCCAACGCGCTCGCGGAATCGGCGGCGACGTCGGCGGCGAACGTGCAGCAGACGCAGACGACGGCGCAGCAAGCCGCCGACGAAGCGGCGGCGTCAGCTCAGGCAGATCAGGCGCTCATCCAGCAACAGCAGGCGGACACCGCCGAGCAGTTGTTGATGCAACAGCAGGCGCAGCAAGTGGCGCCGCTCTTGATGCAGCAAGCGCAACAGCAGTTGCAGGCGCAGCAACAGATGCTCGACTACGCGCGTCAGCATCCCGAGCAGGTGTACGGCGGTGACGAAGTGCCGGTCGATGAGAACGGCAACCCGATCGATGACGGCACCGGCGATACGGCGATGCCGGGCATGGAGACAGGCGGCGGTGAAGGTGAGTTCGACGACGGTACCGTGGTGCCGGGCGGTGATGTGATGTCCGACTCCGACGGGGAAGGGTTCCACGGCTAACATGGAGGGGCTTGACTTACTCGGCGCTTCGGACGCGCTGTCGAATCAGTACATCACGTTTCGGATCAAGAATATCGATTCGCAGACGTTGAAGTACAAGCTCGGCACGGGCACAGCGGGCGCACTCGCGCCCGCCGGGCTATTGTTCGTCAACGCCGGGCCGCAAGCTGCCCTTGATGTCGCGGCGCCGTTCATCAGAAGTGCGATGAAAGACTACGGCATTGACGCCGACGTGACCGTTTCAAAGGTGGCACCTGCCGGCGGGCCGCGTGCCATCTCGGAATTCTGGCCTGGCTTGTTGGTGGGCGGGGTAATCGGTGGCAGCGGTTTGCTGATCGTCAAAATGATCGCGCGTCTCTTCGCGCGTCGGTGAAGGGAGCTTAGCGATGGACGGTCTACGGTATCTCGGCTGCGAAGAAATCGTTGGGTTCGATTTCGGCTATGGGACGCTGTTTAAAACGGCGGGTGGTATCGCTGAAGGCGCGATCACCGCGCACGAGCAAGATGTGGTGCAAGAGCAGCTCGCCAAAGACGAAGAAACCAAAGTCACCGCCGCCGTTGCTGCGGATATCGCCGCGGCCAACGCTTTGGCGCGCGCTGACAGCTCCGCGCGGGCCAAAGGTTCAAGTGCGGCTGTCGATGCGCAGGCGGCGCAGCTTGCCACGGCGGCGCAGGACAAAGCGGGCGCAGCACTGACATCGGAAGCGGCGTCGCAAAAGCGCGCCGATGCGGCTGACAAGGCGTTAGCGAACGCGGTCAAGAACGCGCAAGAGGCGCCGAAGGACACTTACAAGGCGGCGCTCGTTAGGGCATGGACCGTGACGGCCAACAAGGCGCACAACGTGTCGATCACGAGCGACAGTAAAGGCGGCAAGGGCAAAGGTAAGAAGGGTGACGGCGAGTCGTTTTGGACGCGGCGCGTGGTCGGCCCGCTGCCTGGCGCTGTGGTCGTGCCGGCGGGCGTCGGGCTCGCTGGGGCGCTCGGCTACACGGTCAAACGGATCTTCTTCAAGTAGAGGTTGACGATGGCACGTACGAAGCAAAGCGGATACATCGTTGGCGGGCGTACGACGCTCGGGCCGCGAGGCACGAACATCGGTCACGGCTTCGATTTGCTCGGTGCCGAAGATCTGACGCCGCACGATCGGCGACTGTCGAAGTGGAATCGATGGATGGCACAGCACCGTCGATTCGGCACAGCGGGCGTACGCCTCGGCGGTGAAGTCACAATTCCGACGGCGGGCGCAAACTACACCGACGCGAAGACGGTCGCAGCGGTACAGAAAGCGCTCGTCGACAAGGGCTACAACGTCGGCGCGAGCGGGCCGAACGGTGACGGCGTCGATGGAATCTACGGCTCAAAGACGAAGGCGGCGATCAAGAAGCTGCAAGCGGCCATCGGCGCCGAGCAAAACGGTTGCATCGATGAAGGTGTCATCGCCGCGCTCAAGGTGACGCCGGGCGTGCTGCCGCCGGGCGTGACGATGCAGGGGCGTGCCGCGGTGCAAGCGCAAGCCGCGCTCGATGCGGCAACCGCTGCTGAGCACGCCGTGACGCCGTCGGACGCACAAAACGCGGCGCAACAGCTCGTGACGATCAGCGACTCAGCCGCGCCGCCCCCGCCACCCGAAGTGCGTCAGAAGGTTGCAACGGCCGTCGCGGCCGTGCAAGCGGCGAAGACGCCCGAAGCGGTGCGCGCTGCGGTCGCGAGCGTGGTGAGCGCGGCACAAGATGTTCACACCGCGGTCGCGCCGCCGTGGTACGAACTGCCGGCGTGGGACGGCGGTCCTCCGCGGTGGCAAGTCGGCGCCGTCGGTGGTGCAGGTTTGACCGGCGTCGGTCTGCTCTTGTATGGGCTGCTGTCATGAGCACCATCACACCTAACGGTGACATTCGGCAGACGATCAACGTCACTAATTTCGTCGTCGGTGACAAGATCATTCAGCTCGATAGCAATCGACTCGCGGGGACGGTCATTGAAGTCAACTCCGGCGGTGACCCGTTGCAGATGAAAGTCTTGTTCGTCAACGGGACAAATCACGTCATCCCGACGAATTCAGCGAGGCGGCTGTGAACGGGCTCGATCTACTCGGCGCTGAGACACCGCCGACGCACCATCCGTTGTCGTTGTCGCGCGGTGCGGTCGCGCTCGGCGCTGGTGTGTTCGGCGCACTCGTGTTCCGCCGTCATCCGGCGCTCGCGTTTCTCAACGCGTCGGCGTTGGCGTCGAACACGCACGCCGTCGTGACCGGCGAACGCAAGTGGCGTGACGCCGTCAAGCGCATGGGGAGGCACGTCGTAGCAAGTGCCGGTTCGTTGGCGATGCCGTCGTACCCGGTGATCGGTTACGTTGCCGGTGCGGTCGCTGCGGATCTCTTGATCGATGGGGAGGGTGGCGGCATCATCGAGGAGTGGGCGCGATACGAAAACGTCGTCGATGCGCACGACGACATCATCGACGCCGAAATCGTCGATGAGAAACCAAACAACACGAAAGCGTTGGTGCGGCGATGAGCGGACTCGATTGCTTGGGTTGTGACGAAATCGGCTTCGATTGGATGCAGCTCGCCAAGGGTGGCGCCGCTGCATTACAAGGCGTCGGCGATGTGATGTCCGATGAAAAAGGCGGGAAAGGCGGCAAGCCCGCAGCGCCGCCGCCTCCACCTCCGAAGCCGTCGATCGGAATCGGGACGATCTTGCTTGGCGTCGGCGCTGCGACGCTTGGTTTGGGCGCCGTCGTCGCGATCGCGCGGAGGTAATTGAAGATGAGCGGCTTTGATCTTCTTGGCGCGTTGTCGGTGAATTCGCTGAGCGCGGAATCGCTCCGCACAGGGCTGCGTACCCCACCGCGTCCGGTTGCATCGGCCGCAGTGACGCACGCGCTTGTGCCGACGCCACCGGCGACAGCGATGCTCACGCCGAAGTCCGGCGCGGCGTCGGCAGCGACGTTGCCGAAAGGTATCACGCCCGCTGCCGCATCGGCTGCAACGTCGGCTGCGGCGCAAATGCTACACGCCCGCGCTTCGACAGCGTCACAGAAGGCGCAGAAGATCGTCACTCTTGCACAGCGCATCAAGAAGCCGCGCATGCGTTCGGCCATGGTCCACACCGCCACGGTGCACGGCAACAAAGCACAAAACGCGCTCGTTGCGCACGGTGGTGCTCGCTCGATGATGGGAGATGCGGCATCCGCTGCCAATCTCGCCGTCGATACCGGCGCGTTGCAACGGGCCGTCGATCAGATGATCGCGCAGGGGAACGAAGACGACGCCATCGCGTTGTTGATCAGCCTCTACAACGATCTAACGGACTACGTGGCTCGGCTTCTGACGCTCAATCAAAGCGCACTCGCTGCGTCAGGCAACGATTTGCTCACACAAATGGAGAACCTCGGCACGGCGTACGACGCTGCCGGTTCGACGGATCCGTCGCTGCCCGGCAACGTATCGACGGTGAATCGTGCGTATCAGAAGTGGTTGGATAGCGCTGGACCTGTGTTGGCGCAGGCGGGGCAGTCACAGGCACCGAACGCACCGCACACTCCTGAAACACCGCCACCGGATACGACTGGTACAGGCGCGCCGACGATCGCATCGGTCATCAATTTGTCGTCGGGGGCTCCAGCGTCCGGCAACATCGGCGACAGCGTCACGATTCAGGGTTCAGGGTTCACGGGCGTGAAGAGCGTGATGTTCAACGGCGTCCCGACGTTGCCGTTTCAAGTTCTCGATTCGACGCGCATCAATGCAGTCGTTCCGCAAAACGCGGTTTCAGGGCCGGTGCAAGTAATGACCGCGAGCGGTACGGCTTCGTCGCCGATGTTCACGATCACAGGCTCGGCGTTGGTTCCACCTGTCGACGGCGGTTATGGCGGTGGAGGTGGTGGGGGCGGCTACGATGGTGGTGGGGGGTACGACGGAGGCGGCGGGCTCGACGAAGGATACGATGACAGCGGCGACGCGGGCGATATGCCGCTCGATAGCAGCGGCAACATCGTCGATCAAACCGCGATGAGCGATATCATGAATGATCCGTACGCTGCGTACGAAGACAACTACGGCGTCGATACATCCGACGACGGCGGCTTCGATGAAGAGTCCGACGACACCGATGGTTACGATGAAGAATACGACGACACCGACTTGATGGGTGGCGGCGGGGGCGGACACCATGGCGGCGGACATCACCACGGCGGACACGGCCGCAACGGACGGCGTGGCGGCGGGTGGATCGGACCGTGGTACGGCGGGTACGATGAAATCGACGGGCTCGAATTGATCGATGCCGTCGACGTTGACGACGCCGACCGCGACGACATGATCAACGACGTCGTTGCGCAGGTGACGAAGCGACTGAAAGAAAAAGGGACGCTCGTCGGTGAGTACAACATCACAACGGCGCAGCGTCAGATGAACACGATCAAGCAAGTCACCGTCGCAATCGGGCGCGCGATGTTGCGCGGCGGACAAAAGGTCGCTGCCGAGACGATCGCGACGGCGCACGGCGGGTTGTTTCAAAGTGAGCTACCCGGCATCACGTCGCTCAAGAACACACAAGGGCACTTGCAGTGGCACGCGGACGCGCTGGCAAAGTCGTCCGACCCGACGGCGATCTACGCGAGCGGCGACGATCTCAAGAAGTGGTGCATGCAGGCGTTCATTGACGCGAACGCTGTCGAGGAAGGGCGCGCGCGCCAGGAACAGATTTGGACGGACATGTGGACGGAGATCGGCGCCGCACTCGCGGCGCTCCCCGCCGAAGTCGCCAAGGCTGTTGTCGCGCTGCCCGGTAAGATGTTCGAAGCGATCACGGGTATTCCATCGTGGGCTTTTTGGGTTGGTGGCGCCGTCGTGGTCGTACTGCTCGGTGTCGGCGTGTGGAAACTCCTTGTCGCAGCCGCGCCCGCAGCCGGACACGTCGTCGCGTCAAGGTACCTACCGTGAAGCGCATCGGACTCATCGTCGGAGGGCTGTCGACGGCCATCGCGAGCGTCGCCGCGCTCTTCGTCGCCAAGAAGAGCGCCACCGCAACCAAAAACGCGGTCACCGGCGTGAGCCCATCCGCGCCGCCCGGTAGCGCGAACACGATCACGCTGCACCTCACCGGCTATTGGCCATTCCAAGCCGGTCTAACGGCGGCGGAACGCAAGATGGAAGGTGCGCCCGTTGATCGCAAAGGCAAACCGCTGTACACCGCCGAAGCGTTTCTTGCCGGTAAAGCAGATCACGTGAGCTTGTCGGGCGACCCGGATATTTTTCCGTACGGGCAGAAAATCAACATCCCGTGGGGTGATAAAATACTCGTCGGTCGCGTGACGGACACGGGTGGACACTTCCACGGGCTCGGCAAAGTGTTCCGCGTCGCAGGCGCCGAGCCGATCGATGTCTGCGTCGAGTCGTCGAAGACGGTAATCCCAAAGAAAACCGTCGACGCAGCCGTCATCGTCGGCGATCATCTCGACAAGTCGTCGAAGCAACTCGCACTCGACAAAGCCGGCAAGCCGCAGACGGTTGCCGTCGGTGACGGGTTCGATTTGCTCGGCGCGGAGGACGTGTAATGAGCAAATCAATCGATCAAATTCGTCAAGAAAGCTGGTTACGCGGTGGTCCTCCGTTGCCGCCGTCAACGGAATTGCGCCAACAAGAACGTTTGTTGGCCGTGGCGCGGATGAACCTACGCGAGTGCCGGCGCATGCACGCGCATTCGAGCGCCGTCGCGTATTGGAAGTCGCAGGTAGCGCACCGCAAGGCGCTCGTCACGGCGGCGCGCCGTCAAGTGCAAGCGCTTGGCGGCGGTCACAAGCGGCACTACAGCTCGCGCAAGCGCAGCTACAAGGGACGGTGACGCGATGGCGAAGCGGTATAGCGGTGATCTCACCGTGCAGATCGTGTATCACGATGATGATACCTATCGCGGCTACGTGAAGGGGCCGGGTGGCATCTACAAGTTCAAGGATCTGCGCGCGCCGCGGATCGGACTCGGCGCGGGCGTCGGGTACGATTCCCCGAAGGCGTATGATCAAATGGCCCGCGCCGCGATTTCATTTGCAACGTACGACAAGGAAGACATCGGGTATCCCGAATACAACGCAGACGGCACGGATGCAAAGGTACAGCGCAGCTCGGGCCGTCGGCGAAAACGCGCGTACACGGGGCGCCGCTCGCGTAGGTATACGAGCCGCTAGCGATGCGCCGTCGACGGTGGCTCATCAGTGGTCCGGTGTTGCTCGGCTTCGCGTCGGTGTTCGACGCGGCTTACGGCAACCCGAAGACGCCGCGCCCGTATCCGCGTGTGACGCCGTCGCACGTGGGCGGCGTGTTGCTGCCCTTCCCGTGCCCGCACTGTGGAGCTGTGCGTAAAGAGCCTGTCGATCGAAAGAAGGCGGACGGGTACCGCGACAAGGAACGTGGCTTCGCGTGGTGCCCTGCGTGCCGCGGGCGCTACGTCATGAATCGTGATGGCGTTGCGCTTGTCGGCGCGTTGCCCAAAGGCGCAGACGCAGCGCCCGCGTTCGTCGAGCGCGACGGCGCGCGTGATGTTCTCGCCTTGCGTGTCGAAGATGGCTTAGACGTATTGGGAGCTGAATAGGAGGATTTGATGGCACGCAAACGCCCAAATGAATTACCCGGCGCATTCAGCGCGACGCCCGCTGCGAAGCCACGGCGTCCTTTGCCGCCGCCGGTCGTGGCAGCGCCGCCGGTCGTGGCTGCACAACCGGCACCTGCGCTGCCGATGCAAGTGCAGCCCGAGCCGGATCCCGAGCCCGCACCGGAACACGAGCCCGAATTCGCGGAAGAGCTGACGGTGGAAGAGGATCCGATCGCGGAAACGGAACCCGCAACACCGTCGGCAAAGAAGAAGTCGAAGCGTCGTCGCTGACAATGGGTCGCCCGCGGCGCACAAATGAGCTACCCGGCGGCGTGTCGGGCGTGCTGGTCGCGCCCGCCGCCGTATTGCGGCCAACCGAGCGCAAACAAGGTGAAGCGACGCCGCGTGCGAAGCCGCATGTTGGCGCCCGGCTACACGTTGGTTGCGGCCCT
>Ga0070690_100000740_pt1 | contig 16695 bp, 21 predicted proteins | sample KBSS33HmetaG_FD_64671 | JGI IMG/M metagenome (GOLD analysis project Ga0070690, IMG submission 64671) | Switchgrass rhizosphere microbial communities from Kellogg Biological Station, Michigan, USA - KBS S3-3H metaG | ecosystem: Host-associated > Plants > Roots > Rhizosphere ... | reverse complement strand
AACTCTATAACGTGCCTATTGTCATGGACTCCTCGGTGCAGGGCCACATCCGCTACTTCAACACCTCCATTCACAATCGATTCGAGCAGTGGCTGCTGCGATTGAGTCGATACCGGCCTCTGGTCGAGAACATTTTCGCCGAGTTCCATTTGCCGAGCGATTTGGTGTATCTGTCACTCGTCGAGAGCGGATTCAATCCCTATGCCTACTCGCGGGCCAAAGCGACGGGTCCGTGGCAATTCATGAAAGGCACGGCCAAGGTGTATGGGCTACGTGTCGATGCCTATGTCGACGAACGGCGGGACCCGATCAAGTCGACAGTGGCCGCAGCGCGGTACCTGCGTGACCTCTATGATCTGTTCGGCGCTTGGCCGCTGGCGATGGCGGCATACAATGCCGGAGAAGGCAAGGTCATGCGAGCGCTTCAGAAGGCCCAGGCGGAAAGCTTCACCGATATTTCGAAGACCCGTTTGATCAGGCGTGAGACCAAGGAATATGTGCCGCGGTTCATGGCGGCGACTATCATTGCCAAAAATCCCGATCGCTACGGCTTCCCTCTGGAGGCCAGTGCGCCGCATCAGTTCGAAGAAGTGGTCGTCACCCGCCCGCTGCATTTCCACGCCATCGCGAATGCCACCGGCGTGCCCTTTGCAGAACTCAGACTGCTGAACCCCGAACTGCGCCGTGACGCCACTCCGCCGGGCGATGAAACCTATCTCCTGAAGGTTCCCGTCGGCACGAAAGCCAAAGTCGAACAGTTGCTCGACCGGGTTCCGACCCACAAGTTCCCCCCTCTTCCCAAGTCCCAACTCGCCTCGGCTGATTCTGCCCGCTGGTATAAGGTCCGTGTGGGAGATACGCTGGAAAAGGTGTCTCGCCGTTTTCGCGTCCCCCTGAAAACCCTCAAGACCAGAAACAACCTCACCGGTCCCACCATTAGGCCGGGCGACTTCCTCGTCATCCGTTAAGCTTCAGACAGGGCGATTGGAATCGGTCACGCCCGCCTGACGCTGGCGGCGATACGGAGAGTTACGGCTTTTTGGCGGGCTTTTTTGCGGGAGTGGCTGGAGCCGGCGGCGGTGGCGAGGGAGACGCCTCTTTCGATTTCACGTCGAGCACCTTCGTCCTGATGGTCGCTTCGCTCGTGAACGGGGAGGTCGGGTAGGTCTTGATCAGATCCTGATAGTGTGCGATGGCCCCCTCCGGGCGCGATTGGGACTCCTCGAGACGCGCCAACTCGAACAACGCCTGATCCTTGAGCAGCGCCCCAGGACTGTTCACGATTGCGGTGAAGGCCTTGGCCGCCTGTTCGCGGTCGCCTTTCAACAGGTAACTATAGGCCAGCCGCTGCTGTACGAGTCCTCCGAGCGCGGGGTTCCCCCCGTACAAGACCATGAAACGTTGGTAGGTATCGATCGCACCCGGCAGATCGTTGGCCTGGGCCTGCAAATTGCCGAGATGAAACATCGCCAATGGCGCAGGTGCCGTCCGGGGATATTGCTCCACGACTTCGCGATATTTGGCCGTCGCCTCCTTCAGGAGATTGTCGGCGTTTTTAGGATCGCCCGTCGATCGGACCATGAGCAGGCGCGCCGCTTCGCGCTCGAGTTCCTGCGCCTTCTCAGACGCTTGCCGGTCCATCCAAAACACTCCACCGACCGCGGCGGCCGCAAGCAGCAGCACGGCCAGCCCGACGAGCACCGGACGCCGGTACTCTTGAAGCCGATGAAGTTGATGGTCCAACCCACTCAGAAAATGAGCTTCATCGACTTGAAGGGTCTTTGAGGGAACTTTGATGCGGTACGTCATCGATACCAGGTGACCGGGGCGAACCCATTTCCTCAGGCTGTCCTCGCGCCTTATACTAAGATCCTTGCGAGCTTGTCAATGCAAACGCTCCCCATGAAGGAGCTTCGGTATCGATGACGCCGCTGCTCTCCGTACATTGTGCCATCCATGTTTGAAGACTACCTTGCCGATTTGGCGGCGAAGCATTTAACCCGACGGTTGCTGCCGCTTGATTCAGGCACCGGCCCGGTCGTCCGTCTGGGCGGACGCGACGTGCTGCTTTTCGCCTCGAATGATTACCTGGGCCTGGCCCACCATCCCGAGGTAGTGGAAGCTGCCGTACGCGCCACGCAGACGTACGGAGCCGGAGCGGGGGCGGCGCGACTGATCTCAGGTTCCTTGCCTCCGCATCAGCAGCTTGAGCACGCTCTCGCCCAGTTCAAACGCAGCGACGCCGCGCTGACGTTTGGCTCCGGCTATCTCGCGAATATCGGGGCGATTCCCGCACTCATCGGCGGCGGCGGGTTGATCCTGGCGGACCGACTCTGCCATGCGAGCCTGATCGACGGGTGTCGGCTGAGCGGCGCCGATGTGCGGATTTATCGCCACAACGACATGGCGCATCTGTCGGCGCTGCTCGGCAAGCGACGTCAGGGGCGCCGAACGCTGATCGTGACGGACGGGGTCTTCAGCATGGATGGAGATCTCGCGCCGCTTCCGGAGCTGGCCACCCTTGCGGAAACGTACGAGGCGGATCTCTATGTCGATGATGCGCACGGCACCGGCGTCATGGGTTCGCATGGGCGCGGAACGGTCGAGCACTTCGGCCTCGAAGGACGGATTCCGCTGCAGATGGGAACCTTGGGCAAGGCATTGGGGAGCAGCGGGGCGTTTATCGCCGGTCCGAGTCAGTTGGTCCAATATCTGCTGCACCGCTGTCGCTCGTTCCTCTTTGCCACGGCGCCCACGCCAGGATCCGCTGCTGCCGCCGCTGCCGCACTGCACATTCTCCAGCGAGAACCTGAGCGGCATCGCAGGCTGTGGGAGAATCGCGAGCGCCTGTTCACCGGCCTGTGTCGGCTTGGTTTTTCGCTGACGCCGACCCTCAGCCCGATCCTGCCGATCATCATCGGCCGGGCCGAAACCGCCCTGCATGTTGCGGAACAGCTGCTCGCCAACGATATTTTTGCTCCCGCCATTCGTCCTCCCACTGTCCCTGCAGAGAGCAGCCGCGTCCGCGTGACCGTGACGTCCGAACACACGGCCGCCCAGATTGACCAGGCCCTCGCCGTCTTCGAACGAGCCGGAAAAGCCACCGGCGTCCTCTGAGTACGCCCCGTCTGAATCCGGAGATTTGATTGCTTTCTCCGAGTCTTGTGGCATCATCACGTCGATATTACAGCCAAGCGCCGGGTCTTCCCATTTAAGGAGCTGTCTTCATGGATATTTCAAAGCTACTGACCTTTTCGGCCAAAGAAGGCGCGTCGGATTGCCATATCAGCGCCGGCGAACCGCCCATGATCCGCCTCCACGGGGACCTGAAAAAACTCGACCATCCGCCGTTGACTGCCGAAGAAACCCATGCACTCGTGTACGACATGATGAGCGACGCGCAGCGGAAGAACTTCGAAGAGAAGCGCGAGTGCGACTTTTCCTTCGAATTGGGCGACATTGCGCGGTTCCGCGTCAACGTCTTCGTGCAAAACCGCGGCCTCGGGGCCGTGTTCCGGAACATTCCGACGGAAATTATTCCAATGGAAAAGCTCGGAATGCCGCCGGTCGTGCGACAGCTCTGTGACAAGGAAAAGGGCCTGATCCTCGTGACCGGTCCCACGGGCTCCGGAAAGTCCACAACCCTCGCCTCGATGGTGGATTACCTCAACAACACCTTCGAAGGCCATATCATCACCATCGAAGATCCGATCGAGTTCGTCCATAAAACGAAGAAATGCCTGGTCAACCAGCGCGAGCTCGGCGTCCACACGCTGTCCTTCGCCAATGCGCTGAAGTCCGCGCTCCGCGAGGATCCCGACATCATCCTCGTGGGCGAAATGCGCGACCTCGATACGATCCAGCTCGCCCTGACCGCCGCGGAGACCGGCCACCTGGTGTTCGGCACTCTGCACACCTCCAGCGCACCGAAAACCATTGATCGCATCATCGACGCCTTTCCTCCCGCCCAACAGGCCCAAATCCGCACCCAGTTGTCCGAGGCCTTGGAGGCGGTCATCACGCAAACGCTCCTCAAGAAGAAGGCCGGCGGCCGTGTCGCGGCGCTGGAGGTCATGGTCGCCACGACGGCCGTACGCAACTTAATCCGCGAGGGCAAACTCCACCAGATTCCCGGCATCATGCAAGCCAGCCAGAAGGACGGCATGCAGACCATGGATATGGCGTTGGTCGACCTGGCCACGCGAGGCATCATCACGAAGGCCGAAGCGCAATCGCGCAGCATGACGCCGAACCTGTTCGGCGCCTCGGCGTTTAGCGGAGCGGCGTAGCTGAACACACACGACACACGGGAGTCACGATGGACATTCGCACGCTGCTCAAAGTGATGGTCGATCAGGAAGCCTCGGACATGTATTTGACGGTGGATTCTCCGCCGGCCTACCGCATTCACGGAGCGACCCAGCCGGCCAATATGCCCCCCTTCACGAACGAACAGCTGGAAGCCCTCGCCCTGGCCCTCATGCGCGGCCAGCAGCGGGGAGAGTTTGAAGAAAAGATGGAGATGAACCTGGCGCTGTATTACAAAGAGCTGGGCCGGTTCCGCGTCAACATTTTCCGGCAGCGAGGCAACGTCGGCCTCGTCTTCCGGCACATCAAGGCGGAAATCCAAACGGTCGAAGACCTGCGGCTCCCCGCGATCATCAAAGACATTGCCATGACCAAACGCGGGCTCGTGCTGGTCGTCGGAGCCACCGGCTCAGGTAAGTCGACGACGCTCGCCGCCATGATCGACCATCGCAACTCGATCCACCAGGGCCACATCGTCACGGTCGAGGATCCGATCGAATTCGTCCATAATCACAAGAAGTCGTTGATCACTCAGCGGGAAGTCGGGTTCGACACCCTCTCGTTCCAAAACGCGCTCAAGAATACCCTCCGCCAAGCTCCCGACGTCATTCTCATCGGTGAAGTCAGAGATACGGAAACGATGGAAGCCGCCATCACGTTTGCAGAAACCGGGCACCTGTGTATCGGCACCTTGCACTCGAACAATGCCAACCAGGCCATTGAGCGCATCATGAACTTCTTTCCCGTCGAGCGGCACGCGCAAATCTATCTCCAACTATCGCTGAACCTTCGCGCCATCGTCTCTCAGCGGCTGGTGCCGTCCACGGACGGCAAACGTGTGCCAGCGCTGGAAATCATGATGGACACCCCGCGCATCAAGGATCTGATCAAAAAAGCCGAAGTGGATACGCTCAAGGAAGCCATGGAACAGGGCATCGAAGAAGGGTGTCAAACCTTCGATTACGTCCTGCTGCAGTTGTACAAGGACCAAAAGATCTCACTTGAGCAGGCGCTCATCAACGCGGACAGCGCCAACAACCTCCGTTTGAAAATCAAGCTCGAGGGCCTCAAAGGGGACGATGCGATCAATGCGCTCCTTGATAAGGGTCCTCACGCGACCGGGGAGTCGCCTTTCAAGATTCAAGGCGGCGCACAGGGAAACGTCCGGCCCATCCGCAAGCCGTAACGGTCTGCCGCCTGGGTCCTGCCGGCACAGACCTTACTTCTCCTGAGTCATTTGCTCTGTTTGCACTTCCAGGTACGCCGCGATTTTCTCCAATGCCAATGCACTCAATTTTGCGCCGTACCACGGCGGCATTGTCTTGGCCGGAAACCCGGGAACCACAAAAACGCCGGGCTCGAGGACCGATTCGACGATATATTCGTGCACTGTCTTCGCCTTGCCTTGATAGGCGGGATCACGCAACCGTTGAGGCCCCGTGGTGCCGAGCCACAGCGGGGGCCCGACACGGCCATCAGCTCCTCCAATGCCCGGGATTCGATGACACACGGGGCAACCGGCACGTGTAAAGATGAGGGGTATCGCCTCCTCGCCGGTGACGAGAGGGACCATTTCAGGGGCCACAGGAGGATCCGGGCGGGGTTCCCCAATAGGAGGCTGGCGCGCAAACAGGAATGACCACAGCAGACCTAAGACGATCGCGGCGAGCACCAGGATATTGATCCGTCGATCAGACATGTAGGGAGCGGCCGAGGAGAGTGAGCGGCAGCACGTGCCACAGCGCAGGTTCAGGGCGTGGCGTTCATAGCACAGCGGAATCCGATGGTACGGTCCTCAAACTCCGGCTCGGCAGAAATCCGGGCGGTCACGCGTAAGGCCAGCGGAAGATCCGCCCACGACCCACCTCGAAGGACTCGTTTTTCGCCCTGCGCAGGACCGGTCGGATTCTTTTTCGGACTGTTCTGATAGTAGTCGCGGTCATACCAGTCGGCGACCCATTCAGCCGCATTTCCCGCCATGTGATTCAGCCCGTAAGGACTCTTTCCTCCCTCTTTCAACCCATGGCGGACACTCATGCCTTCAAGCCCGCTCGTGACCGCTGCCAGCGTCACGGCCTCGCTCACCCAGAGACCGCGGTTGTAGTTGGCGATGTCGACGAAGGGCTGCATGGAGCCCCAGGGATACCGCCTCGCGTCCGTCCCCCGAGCCGCCTTCTCCCATTCCGCTTCGGTGGGGAGCCGCTTCCCCGCCCATGTGCAGTAGGCCTCCGCGTCTGCCCATTTCATCCCGATGGCGGGACGGTCACCGACCGTCGTCGCCGCCTCGTCATCCCATGTGGGAGGCGAATCATGCTTTCCGGAATCGAGGAACTTTCGATACAGCGCCAATGTCACTTCATACTGATCGATATAGTAGGCGTCCAATTCGACGGTATGCTCAGGACGTTCGTTGGGAAGACCGCCGTCATTGCTGCCCATAATAAAGGGTCCCGCAGGGATCAGGATCATCGGCGCGCCGTCCTTACCTTTTACTGTTTCCACGGACGTCGCAAGACCATCCTTGGCAGGAGGTGGACCTGCAGCGAGAGTCAGTGCGCCTGCAGCGATGATCGCAAGCGACCAAGGGCTCATCACCGCCGTTCTCATACGTCCTCCATTCTCTGCAGGATTGACGCGGTCCGCCCGACCGTGGGTAGGTAAGTCTACCCAGCTTCCGACGCAAACTCAATGGAAACGAACCGTGAACGTCTGTAGGCGTCACACGGTCTCTCCAGCTGCGTGGTCCAGCCGGTCATTGATAAGCTCTTTCAGAATTATCTGCGAAACAGGCGATCTGGTCGCCCGGTATGGAGGAGACGATCTGCCTTCCTGGTCAATGACCTGAAGGGTCCGCGACGCTGATGGGGCCATGTATGAGGCGAACGAAAAGGGGGAAAAATTATGTTGTCAGTGATCGGGCGTCGAGCATCCGGAAGAACGAAGGTACAGCGCGAGGGAACTCTCGCTCAGCGGGAATCGTAAGGCATCCCCGCGCATACTCCGCACGGACGCCATTTCAGCATCAGTGAATCGCGGCAGACCGCCGGTTGATCGATTCGATGATCTCATCACGAAGCTGCTCAACGGCCGCCTCCTTTGAAATGACCGTGGTCGCCCCAGCAGCGGTCATCGCTTGGCGCGTATCGTCATTGGCATACACAGACAACCCGACGACCACCACGTGCGGATAGACTCGTTTGATCAGCATGGTGGCTTTAATACCGTCGAGACGCGGCATGTTGATGTCCATCACCACCACGGAGGGCTTCAGGACCTGGACCGCTTCGAGCGCTTCTTCTCCGTTACACGCTTCGCCGACCACTTCAAAGTTGGGATAAGTCGCGAGAATCGCCCTGAGTGTCTGACGGACGTTTTCGACATCGTCCACCAAGAGCACACGGATGACGTCCGGCCGGCCGGGGACGCGATTCATGCGACGCGACACCTGCGACATTAGCTTCCTCCTACTCGTCCTCGGTCAGCCGTCTGAGCGAGCAAGGCTCAAGCGGGAGTTCCCAGTTCCCGATCAGTGACATTGGGCTTCAGGATGGAGTTTCGCGGGACCATCCGTAGTGTTTATAGAAACCCGTTGCCCCCGCCACCTAGGCGGATGCCTAGGCATAGCCGCTTCTACACTCCTGCACATCGGTCTTGGCGCGGTACCGACGATCATGGCCCGGCAATAAGCTGGCCAAGATCACCCGAAGTGAAGCCTTTTTGCAAGGCCTCGGAGGCCCCCCCGTTTCTTCGCGCCAGTTCAGCTTATACCCGGCAAACCCTAGTATCCTCGTGCCGGTTGAAGAACTAGGGAGACCCCTAGCGTCGGTGTCCGGCTTTGTACTTGCATTTCAGTATGTGAGGGAGTGAGCAGCATGTGTCATCCATACAAGGGACATACAATCGAATTGATGCCCAGTGCGGAAGGGCTCATGTGGGCTTGTCAATACGTCATCATGAAATCCAACCAGACAGAAATCGCCGGTTTCCCGGACGGCAATACCTACGATACACGAGAAGCCGCGGAGGCCGCCGCGCTCGCCAAAGCCAAATCGCTGATTGATGAATCTGCCGTGAGCATAGAGGGGTTTGGGCGTAGTCTCTGATCCTCCGGACGGACCAACAGGAGACAGCCTGTCCCGTGTCGGTGACAAACCAACCTCCGGGACCCGACGCCGCCTGAGCCGTTTCACTTGCGGTGCGGCTTCCTCCTGCCGCCTGCGTCTGTGCGATCACACCCCAAATCTGCATGAGCTCACTGGACATCCCAATCGGACCCGATCCTCTCTGTATCTCGGCGACAAGAGCGCTGGTGCGCCATGCCGGCATACGCCGCCCCCCTCGCCTGGCCGCGAAGCATGTTCTCAATTGATCGGCTTGACTTGAGAGAACTGCAGAGAACCTGCGATGTGCTCGTCGACCGCTCGGTGGTCAACGTCGTTCAACGCATCGGAGGGGAAAGGAATCGAGCCGTCGCGAGTAAAGGGCTGGACCTTGCGTGTTATGCGGCGGTCATCGGCCGGGGCGTCTTTTCCGGGTACCACCGACGGCCGCAATTAAAGCACACGTACTGAAGGATCACCACGCCTGTTTGCAAGTCGACCGCCGTTTCGGCTCGAAGGCTGCCTTGGCATCGCTGGCAACGCTGCAGGTGAGTTGTCCGCTCTGAAGCCATAGGATTTCTCTTTTCGTTCCTGCCAGATGGTCTATACGTATTGTGGCTAAGACCGGCCTAGGACCACACCCGGGAAAGTTCCTGAGGCTATCGTCCACTTCCCTGGTCATCTCTCAGTTCAGTGTCGAAGCTTATAGTGCGAACTCAAACCGGTATCTACAAGGGTCTCCCCTAGTCGACTTAGGTTGTTCTCCCCATATGCTGTATAGGATTATCGGATGAAAGGGGGGTTCACTTGCTTGAACGCTTGCTCGGCTCATTCCCAGAGGTGATTCAATTGCTGCGCGATGACCACAAGCTGGTGCGTGCGTTATTTGCGCAATATTCGGGGGCAAGGAATGGTGAAAAGCCCCAGATCGCGCATCGGATCATCCGCGAACTCACCATTCATGCGGCCATCGAAGAACGGGTCGTCTATCCGGCCTTTCGCGCAGTCTTTCAGGACCCGCAACCGATTTACGAAGCCGTCGAAGAGCACCACCTCGTGCAGGCCCTGCTGGAGAAGCTGAGCCGATTTCGTCCGGGACCTGGTTCCGCGACCTTCGATGCGAGATTTAAGGTGCTGAGAGAACTGGTGAAGCATCACGTGGATGAGGAGGAGAGCCGCGTCTTTCCAAAAGCCGAGACTCATCCGCTCGACTGGAAGGCTCTGTTTGAAAAAGCGCAGCGGATCAAGAAACAGCCGCCGGAGAAACCCCCAAAGAAGACTCGAGCGAAGTCACCGCATGCTCGAGCCGCCTGACCTCACCATCACACGAGGTACGTTATGAAACGATGTGCCGTGCCGTTGTGTACGTGTCAGATTTCGGAGGGAAAGGAATTTTGCAGCGACGAATGTCGCAACAGCCTCCCTTCAGGCCTCTGTCATTGTCCCCACAAGGAATGCCGCGGGCATACGTCGAAACCTTCCGGTGAGTCGCAACAGCATTGAGCAGGTGCTCTCCGCCCAGGGCGCTAGTGGTCCCCGGACGCTGTCTTGTTGGGTCGAGCCTCGTTCGCACGCTGCAAATGTGCGACTTCGGTATCCAGGAGATGCAGTTCAACCCGAAGCAGGTGGAGATCAGCATCGTTCAACATTTCACCTTCGTAGGATCGGAGGCGGCTCAGCAACACTCCTCCGTGCACGATGAACTCGCTGACTGCCCGACGAATGTCCATAGCTGCCCTCTGGGGCGGCCTCACTCGTAAGCGACCGCGGCCAGGATCGACCGTGTGCGTTGCATACTAACCTTTTACGATATGGGTGTTGGACTCCAGGGACCACTAGGTGGAACCCAAGCGTGATGTGCGCGCTTTGTCTTATCGGATCGACGCGTGGAGTACGGGAAGTGAGGCGCGAGGTTTTTGGCAATCCGTGTGAGGTTGGCGTGCCTTACAGAGCTGATACCGGCCGTTTTCCGCCCAGTATCGTAACGATTCATAGACATCCGCCCACGAGTTAAACGACTCGGCACTGAGTTTTTTCCCACCGACTCGCCGATCGACGCCGGCTCGCAACACCTCTCCGCTCTGTGAATCAGTGATCTTGGCTTCTATCACCGCTTCCCCTTTGAAGGCCGGTTTACCTGTGGCCACGTTCTTCAGCATCGATCCGACCGCGAACGCGTTCATCGGCGCAGGGATGGTCGATACCACGTCCAACATAGGCCACGACTCTTCGAGATGCGTGATGGCCACCTGCGCACGTAAGGTATCGGGTCCAGGCTTGTCTACCATCTGGTAGTCCTTGGAGATCTCCTGATAGATCAGCGCATAAAAGGTGTCGGCCATGAGTTGCGCTTGTTCCTGAGAGATGCCCTCCATCTTCGAATGGGGTCCCCGGAAGACGAGCACCGGATCGAGCATGATCTTCGTATAGGTGCTGGGAGGAATCTGGGCGACGCGGGGATTCTTGTACAGCAGGAGCGACTCGCCTGCATCCTCGTTGCCCTCCACCATCTTGGGATATAGGTCTTTGAGAAATCCCAACCGGTCCACGGTTCGTGCCTGTTTTGTGGCGCCGCAGGCCGCACTGAACAGGATGCCCACGACGAGCAGGATGCTAAGCAACCGGATGTTCATACAGGACCTTGAGCGTCATTTGTCGGCATGATGGTGGCTGGCGCGACCGTCCTAACCGGCTGATCGTGCGGCTTTGACCGCGGCCATCGCTCGTTGAATGGCCTGATCCAGATCCTCAGCCGACGTACTTTGCTTGAGTAGGCAGGCCTGCGCTCCGTTGTGCTTCGCCATCTCGAACAAATTGGGATGCGGCAGGTGCGTCAGCACGATCACAGGAACCTTCGGCAGGCGCCGATCGGGCACCAATTCGAGTAAGATGTGAAAGCCTGATTCGGGCATGTCGAGATCGAGCACCACGCAATCGACGTGGCGGGACGCGCATAGGTTGAGCGCGTCTGTCGCGCTTGCCGATTCCAACACAGTATAGCGGGACGAGAACGCTCTCAGTGCATTGGACCAGTACTTCAGGTCCTCTTCGCTGTCATCAATGACCAGAACTGTTGCGGGAACTGTCGACTGTGGTGAAGTGACCCCGGCAGCCATAAACCTAGCGCCTTCCCATATCTCGGCGGATTGGCCCCAGAAGTCCGTCGGCATATGGCACGACAATGAAGTGGCGCATGTTCGCTCAGGGGAAGCTCATTGTCAAGGGACGCGAACACAGGGCCAACGGGCCTGTATATTACCGGGCGGCCATCTTGATGGCGTCATACAGTTCATCGACCGCTTTTTCCTTGGTCAATACTTTGATCGCTCCTGCCTGCAGCATGGCCTCGACCTGATAGCCATGCCCTGTGACCGACAAGCCGAGGATTGGAATATGAGAGTGCTGGCTTTTGAGCACACGAGTCGCGGCGATACCATCCATCTTGGGCATGCTGATGTCCATCACGACGACCCCGGGTTGCACAGTCGGCACCTTCGAAACCGCCTCTGCTCCATCATTGGCCTCTTCGACCACCTCGATGTCGGGATACGATTGCAAGAGCGTCCGCAAGCCCTGGCGAAACATCAGATGATCGTCCACGAGTAACACTCGAATGCGTTGACCGGTGACCATAGTGATCCCTCAAGCAGCTCATCTTTTCGAGATCGGTTGAGATCAGCAGAGTGGTATTGGAACAGCCGGACACGAGTGCGGGCCCGTTCGATTGATGCACTGACTCCTCCGTGCGGAGGACAAAATAATTCAGGCGCCTTGGATTTGTAGCTCGGCGATCCCCTAGATCGAGCATTTTGGGAGAGCGCAGTAGCAATCTTCCTAGGGCATCTCAGTTGGCCAGCGCTGTCATAATCTGATACCCTGGGCGCCGATTTTCACCCCGCGACGTTCGTCTTGTGGGGGCGCAGCCACGGTCAAACTACTCGTGCCAACTCTGCTCTGGCTGATCGCCGTCCCGGCGCTGGCGGAGGAACCGCCTGTGCCGTCTCAACCTGGGAAGAACGGCGCCGACGTACCGGCCGCGGAAGTACGGCAGGTTGAGACCGCCCCGCGGCAGTGGCATTTCGGCGCCTATCTGGATTTGAGCTATCTACTGGATTTCAACTTTCCAGAGAACCATCGCTGGCGCAGCAAAGTCACCACGCAACGAGTCAGTGAATTGGCTCCCAACATGATCATGGGCTATGTGCGAAAAGACGCGGATGAGTCGTCTCGCTGGGGGATGGAGTTTGCAGTCCAAGGAGGATACGACGTCACAGGGCAGGTTCCCAATGCCAATCTCAGGCATGGACAGCCGTACGGAGACGCAGACGCGTTCAGCCACTTCGCACGCGCCAATGTATCGTATCTCGCACCGGTCGGAACCGGTTTGAAGATCACCGCGGGGCTGTTCAATAGCTTTATCGGATATGAATCGTTTTATGCCAAGGACAACTTCAACTACACGCGAAGCTATCTTTCGGACTATTCGCCGTATTTTATGCTCGGACTTTCTGCTCAGTATCAGTTGACGGAATCCGTAAAAAGCGCCTTCTACATCATCAATCGCTACAATTACCTTTCCTACCCCAACAATCTGCCCAGCTATGGGGGACAGCTCGCGTGGTCGGCTTCATCGTCTGTGACGCTCACACAAAATGTTTACTATGGGCCGGATCAATCGAATACCGACCTTCGCTATTGGCGCTTCTTTTCCGATAGCAGCATCCAGTGGAAGCACAACGATCTCACCCTCGCGCTCGTCTATGACATCGGCTTGGAGCGGGCAATTCCGGAGGCGGGAGGAGCACGCACCTACTGGACTGGGAGCGCCATCTATACCCATTGGCAGTTCACCAAGAGCTGGGCGCTCGCCATCAGACCCGAGCTCTATTATGACCCCAACGGCACCATGACAGGGGCTCGCCAATTCATTAAGGCCATCGCCACCACGGTCGAGCACAGGCTGCCCATCGCCGGAACCATCACGAGATTCCGCTTGGAGTACCGCTATGACGATTCGACCGGATCCCAAGGAGGATTTTTCAAGGATGGGGACACCGGCATGGTCGGCCTCGCGCAGGCCCAGCACTTGCTGATCGCAGCAATTCTCTGGAACTACGATTCCCCCTAGGTCGAGATGCGACAGGTGGCAATCGCGCTGGATCGGCGGTTATGGGTCAAGAATGTGTAGTGAGCCGGAAGGCCTGTCGACCCCCCCGACGGGATTGGAGGCCTTTTCTCGCTGTGCGAACAGCTCCTGGAGTCTTGCTTTCCAGGGGTTTGTGAGTGCAGCCTGAGCCGGAGATTTACCACTGGCTATCGTTGAGCAATTTCTCGGCGACCTGATCGAGCCACGATCGGAATGGTGCGCAGTACATGCATGCCCGCACAATCGTGAAATGAAAATCTTCGAATGAGCATCGGGGCGTCTCTATTAGACGCCCCTGTAGTCACGTCGCTTAGTAGCGGTCGCGACCGCGTCCCCCACCGCTGGACCGACCGCCTCCACCAGAACGTGGTTCCATTGGTTTGGCCTCGTTCACGGTCAAGGGCCGGCCATCCATTTGTGTGCCGTTTAAGGCCGTAATGGCAGCCTGGGCCTCGTCCTGAGTGGACATCTCTACGAAGCCAAAACCTCGTGATTGCCCGGTAAACTTGTCGGCGATCACACGCGCCGACTCGACGGTGCCATGTGCAGCAAACAAAGTGGTGAGTTGAGTTTCGGTAGCCGCATATGGCAAACCGCCAACGTATAGTTTTGAACCCATGAGGGTTCCTCCTTTTGAAGTGATATTGTCAGAAACTCGAGAACAACAGGGGAAGGAGAGGGCCGAAGACGCAGTGGAGAGGCGACTTAGGTCAGGCTTCCGATTACACTCTCGGCAACAACAACATCGGTGATGGGCCGTATCAGTTGATCCTCCATGCGAGGCCCGCCGCAATTGAAGATGACGCACTCTAGCACTTGTAACCAGTATAAGCAACTCGTGAACTATAGGAAACGCTGGGGGCCGTGCCAGATCAGGTACGGGGGCGGCTTCATCTTTTGGACTCCGTTCGGATACAGATGAACCGCGTGTTGGTACGCATGTTCTTGAGCCCTGAGGCATGTCTCCGCTTCCATGTGTCTGGAGACAATGCGATAGTCTGCTTCATCATTGGCCGAGAAGAGTGCCATATACAGGGCACAGGAAAAGATCCCATCCTTTGAACATTGCGTGCTCATCACCAGATGCGATCCATCGTGAAAGCTGAGTAATGGCTCCATGTTCATGCGACTCATGGGATTTCCCTCTCGTGACAGAGACTTGGAAGACTCATTGTGGTGTAGCGAACATTTCTCTCGTAGGCGCTCGGGGACCCCATCAGGAACTCCCACGTAGCTCCTCCGGTATTTGGCCTATATTTGTTTCTGGACCGAGGGTTTTGATTTCGGATTCTTCTTTGGCTCAGAAACGGGTTTCCGAGCCAAGCCCGTCACGGCAAGCGTAGACACCTCGCTTCGAATGGCTTCGATAGATGGTTTTGTCGGCTCAGAGTTCGGAAGACCGAATAGTTCCCAACGAATTTTCGGTCTGTAAGACGGCTTGTGTCTCTTTTTGCCGCTATCCCCCTTGAAACCGTGCGACAGCATACAAGCAGTCTCCTTGCCCCAACGCTAAAAAGCTTACTGATTCAACCTCGCCACGGCCGTGGATTTTCCATCTGGACAAGCCGCTTGCCAAAGGACGTTACTAATGCTCATCGGGGTAATTGGTTGCCACATATAGTTACCCGCTCCACTGTACAGTACCGTTCCATTGCCCATGTGCTCTGCGAATACAATAGCGCTAACAGTCCGTGAGCGCGCTTCTCCACAATCATACTGCTGTTGTGCCGTAAAGGATAAAAAAGAGCCTGACGAAAGGCGTTCCGGCTCTTGGTAATCATGCAGCACCGACATGGTCACAACATACGTATCTCGGTGAATGGTTGTTCGATCAATATAAACGGTCATGCCAGTTTCACTAACTGCTAACGCTTCCCACCCGGCATAAGCCGGGCCTTCCAGCATCACTAAGAATCCCAAGACGATAAGAGATCGCATCGTGTGTTTGCCCGTATTGGCTGATGAGCAGCGTGATTTTCGATCCACGGTCCTGCCTTGCAGGTGCAAAGCACGTCCATGAAGGGAGAAAATCGAATACAAATTTGTATGCCGGAAACCAGGAATCAATCGCGCAATGAGGGAGGTTGAGAAGCGCGCGAGGGATAGGCAGTGACCGTCTTTCTACACTAACACACCTAAGCTAACTATAGCGAATGCTGCCTTGTCAGCCTGCAAACCGCCTCGCCGTATCTTCGACCCGCAGGTTATGGATAAAAATGGTTTCCTTACCCCTGGCGCTGCTTGTCTTGATTTGGGGGGTCCGGTTTGTCTACCTACTGGAAGAGTCGCGGCGAAAGGGTAAAAATAATGCTCCCTGCTTGCCCAATACCAGATCCAATTGGCGGCTGTGTTTCAGATAACATAGGCTCTTAAGGAGATCTCTCAACGTCACGTCTGGAAGGAGTTGCGCCACATAGGCAAGCTGACAACCGGGTGCCTCAGCGACTATTTCGAAGATGCGGTACGTAGGAGTGTCCCACGGCGTCTTGTGAATTGTTGGGAACGATGAGGACATCGACAATGCCTGGGCTTGAAGGACATCACGCAGCAAAATTTACAACGATCAGCGGACATAAGAAACGAATTTGGCACCGCCCGCAGCGCCAGGGTACCAGCCAAGCCAGCTTATGACATGCTCCCACCAAACGGTCGATGACTTGCGCACACACCAAGCATGGCATTCCCGCGTCGTGCATAACGAGGGCATCGATGCCCCACTTCACCGGCCCAGTGCGAGGCTTCAAAAACGAGGACCCACTTGCTCCGCCTGTCTCGTTTTCTCCTCTGCGTGACAATTTTGTTCGGCCAGTAGTCGCTGGCCGGGGGTGGCAACTTCGGGGATTCTGGCCAAGCAAGCCTTCAGTGTATCGTCTATAGAATTCGCGGCGATGGCATTGAGACCTTCTTTCGGTGTCGGATTCGTGGTCTCCTTGGTAGCTTGTTCAGCTCCGTGAACGGATGCCGTTGACCATGAGACCATAAACAACGACACCATGAATGCTCCGTTTATGACCGTACGCATGCTCATCGCTTCCCTCCTCATGTCAATGCAATAGGGCTAGTGCTCGGGCGCTTCAGGAGCCCCATTCGATGAAGCGCAGAAATTGTACGAGAGAAGGACGACACCCTACTTAATGGAGC
>Ga0070690_100000735_pt1 | contig 16744 bp, 6 predicted proteins | sample KBSS33HmetaG_FD_64671 | JGI IMG/M metagenome (GOLD analysis project Ga0070690, IMG submission 64671) | Switchgrass rhizosphere microbial communities from Kellogg Biological Station, Michigan, USA - KBS S3-3H metaG | ecosystem: Host-associated > Plants > Roots > Rhizosphere ... | reverse complement strand
TGCCCGCCGTCAGACCAATCACATAGTTACCTGTCGTGTCGGCGCCCAGCGCCACGGCATTGGATTGGATCGTTGCAACTCCTGTTTCGCTAATGGCGATATCGCTGCTTACGGCATGATTTTCCCAGGCGCTGCTTGTGCCGTTATAGACCAAAATGTGGCCCGCCAGCGGCGAGACGATATTGACATCCGTACCCTGGAATTTAGCAATCGTCGGATTGGGATATGTGCCGGTCAGATCACCGCCTGCCGCCCCGACAGCGGAGCAATTGCCAGTACTTAGACAGATATCTGCCGCAGCTTGGGCAGGATCGGGGAGTGTATACACGGTGCCCTGCCCCAGATTGCCCACCACAACACTGCCATTGCTGCCTGTACCCGTAAAGATAAGATTAGGGGTAGTGACGCTGGTAGTGAAGGTTGGATTATTAACAGTGCTCAGGTTCCCGCAAGCTCCGCCCGTCCCCAGCGTAATGCTCGTGCCGCCGCCGGTCAGGTTACCGGCACCGGATGGACAGGTTAACGTCACATTGCCCTGTACAGCGGTGTTAGCGATCGATCCGTAGATAACGCTCAGGCTGGGCGTGCTGCCTTCTCCCGAATTCCCGGAAGCACTTAAGCCGGTCAGACCGCCTAAATTAGAAACGAAGCTGCCGGTCGTATCGGTGCCGAGAGCAACTGAATCGGGCTGGATGGCCGTTGTACCCGTGTTAGAGACCGTTACATCCCCGCTAAAGGTGGCAAAAGTCGGGGTACCCGAGGCGTTAGCGATGAGTACTTGCCCACCGGTGCCAGCGCCGGTAACCTGGAGGGCGCTCGAGCCGTTGCCGTAAAGTACACCCTTAGAGGTAAAGCTGGTAGCACCCGTGCCACCATTGGCGACGGTCAGTGCCGTAGTAAGCGTTAGGTCGCCGGCAACAGTAATAGTGGTGCCGGACTGAGTAATAATTGAGTTCGTCAAGCTAGTAGCCCCGTTAAACACCGGTATGGTGCCGCTAGAGCCCGACCCAGAGAGACCGCCGCCAGCGCCACCATCATCATCGCTGCACATCAGCTGGCCGGAACTATCCGTCGTCAGTGCGCCACCGTTACCGTTAGCACTACAGTCCAAGCTGCTAAAAATAATCGAGCCCGAGCTGTTAATGCCAGCGGCCGCGGTAATGACGCCGCTGGCATTAACAGCAAAAGCGTTCCCGCTGCCCACATTTAGAGCCACGGACACATCCAGATTACCCGTTACGTTAGTGCTATCTTGCAGCTCGATGGTCGAAGCCGAATCTATGGTCACAGCGTTGCCGCCCGCACTGGTTAGAACCAACGCCCCACTGCTCTGCAAAGCGGGCGTGGTGACGCTGGTCGTAAAAACAGGGTTCTGGATTGTCGCCACCGTCATGTTGCCATTGGCACCGCCATCAGTCAGATTAATATTGCTGCCGGCGGCCAGTGCCCGTTCGTTAGTCAGAGTGCCATCGACAGACGTAACCAAATAGTTGGAGCCGTTCGGCGCCCCACCGGTGCCACCGATACAATTTCCGGAGGTAACACAAAGCGTGGCGTTGCCGCCGGCATCCGGCAAGGTATATACACGGTCGGCGCTCAAGTTAGCTGCAACAATTGTCACGGTGTTCGATGTGCCGTCGTGCACGACAAGCGAGCCGGCTTGCGTGAATGTACCCAACGTTGAAGTTCCTCCTTGGACAGTGAGATTACCGCTCAAGGTTAGGCCGTTAAAGGTCGGGGACGATGATGCCGAAATGTTCTGAATGGTATTTACAGTGCCGCCCACGGCAGAGAAGTTTGTGACGTTGAACTGAGCAATGCCCTTATTCGATGTACTGGCGTCATCTATCGTGACCGTATTAACCAGACCGGTCGCGTTGGCGAGGGTGAGGGTTCCGGTAAGGCCATTCAAGGAGTTGACAGTACTGCTCGACGGGCTGCAGGGTGACCATACCGGGCTGCCCGCACCGGAAACGAGGCAGAGCCCCGGTGACCCCGCCACAACTGACGTGATCGCACCCGCGCCTTGCCCTATCAACACGCCGTTCGCGGCCAGACTGCCAGTGCCGATACCACCATTAGAAACACTCAGGGCCGCTCCCAACGCCAACGTGCCCGAAATATTCAAATTACCAGCCAACGCAATGGCGGATCCGCTCTGAGTCAGCAACGAGTCTTCGACATTTTGCGACGCGGTGAATACGGGAATCGATCCAATATTACCGCCATCGCTCGTTACCGTGCCCGCCCCCGAAGTCACACTAACAGATAAACTTCCATCACCGTTATCCGTGATGGTCACGTTTGGAGAGCCGGAGGCCACATGAATCACACCGGCGTTTTGTAGGGTATTATCGGCCAGGCTCAGCCCATCGCCGAGCCCAATAATTCCGTTGGCACCACCCAAGGAAAGCACGCCCGCGTTCAACAGCTGACTACCGACTACTGTCAGCCCACCGCCCAGCGTCACCTGGCCCGTCAAACCGCCAAGACTCTTGACGGTCTCGCCGGGTTCACCGCCTAACAGCACAAACCCACTGCCATTGTAAAAACCTAATTGGTTCGTGTCTTTGTCAAAATACACCTGACCATCCACAGGCGCACTGGGCTGCAAAGAGGGGGTGATGACCAAACCGCCGTTGGCAGTTAGCTCGCCATTGACTATTACGTTTCTATTCTGTAGATTTGCCGCCTGGCCAATTCCGATGAAGTCAGTCAGTGGTATGGTTTGCGGGGCGTATCTCGTGGTTACATCTGCTCTATCAAACTGTCGGTGAGCATGCGATCCAAGAAGCGACGAGCTGAACAACACCGCTGCCGTTCCTAGCAAAACAAGCCCCGCCAGGACAAAGTCTACCCTCCGAAAAAATCCCGGCGGCCTGAATTTTCTGACCCGCGGTGTCCCCTCACTCTCTATCCCGACCTCTATGTCGCGTAAAGCGGAAAGGGAGTCGGGGTCGTACCCACCGACACTCGGTACCCCAACCACATCAGACGATAAGGGACCCTCCCCGTTATCGTCGCCCACGGTTGACGTACTAATGTTTTGGTTTTGGTTTTTCACAGCCGTTTTTGTGTTGTTTCTCTTTACAGAGACCGGCCTCCGTTAAAATTGTACAACTAATACACCCATAACCACAAGTGGTGATAAGCGTGGTCAGGCTAGCTGTGGATAATTAAAACTGCGTTAAATGTCAGAGTGACTAGCCTTATCAGGTTAGCCTAATGTGGCTACGTCTCTACTAGATTCTTTTCGGTGCGCTGACTATACAAAGGCCAGCCGCCAAGAACGCCGGATTATCCGCCAAATCGCTCGCATTATCCAGAGCCTCCAGGATAACAAAGAGTCGCTACAACAATAGCCTCGAGCGAGATAAAAAGGCAACACTAGGCGATTTGAGTAAACGAAAGACCTCAACCTCTCGACGGCCGCCGTAAGGCATGCCAGTAAGGCCTAGTGGCACGACCGCGGGCATTAAGGATAGGACATAGAAGATTCCTTCCACAGTCTGCAAAGTACCATCCGGGAATTGGAGTAATCGTGCGGCACGAGTCTGCCCTCACCCTGTTGCATAGTACTACCTTTTATTTGTTTTTTGTTTTTGCATGCTGCTCTTTTAGCTTACACCCAGCAAAATCGTGCTGCAAGACAATAGAAAGAGATATCTATCACGTCGAGGGGAATGGTGATTTAGCCCAGACGCTAGCGGTGCTGTCATGTAAACGCCGGACGATCAGGTAGTTAAAATGAGATACACGACTATCACCGTAAAGCCCATTACGCCGAATATCGTTAGCCCCACCTGAAACAGGCTCTTCTGGACGGCACCCTCCGAGAGAGGGTTACGCCCAATCGAGATAATACTCGAACGTACGGAAGAATACATCATAATGGCCACCGCCAAAAACATGAAAATGATCAAAAACCCCGCCAGCATTATCCGTATGGGCGAGACTTGCCGGCCGCCGGCCACGCTATCCGCCAAGCTCTGTAGAGCTGGCGGAACGAATGCATTTTGCTCCTGCTGGGGCCCCTCGTAAAATACTTTATCTACTTGCAAGGGTATCGCCCCGATGTGGACCACCTGTTTGTGGCCGCTCCTGTCCCTAATCGTACGCGCTTCTGTCTTAACACTTGCCAGATCCGACTGCGCCGTCCCGAGAACTAGCACGCTGCCGGGCGCTTTCATGCCGACCCCGGCTATCGGTGAGGCAGTAACCTTGTCGCCGGTTTTGATCTCGCCGTTAATGTCGCTCACCAAGACCGCGGCCTCTCCCGTTGTAACGACCTGCACGGTGTCCACCCCGTTGGACAGCTCAATCAGAGAGTCCTCGCCGGCCACGCCAAGCAACCTATCTATATTTTCTGTGGTACCCAGCTCTACCGTGTTGGCATTGCCCGCCTTAAGGCTGACTATGGCGCCCCCAACTATATTGCTGTCGTCGGCCTTAAAACTCTGCGCAATCGAGGAAGCCGCCATAACACGGCCCGAGACGACGCCCATCAGAGCAAAGATCAATAGACCCACGCCCGCCCCGACACTTGTACGTTCTGACCATCGCAGCAGCATTACTAAAACCCGCAGATTACTGATTATGATTATATCTTATCCCAATCGATGACGTTTATGGTAATAGCCCTTAGGTAGTGCATAATGCTCGACTTTCGTTTATAGTTTAACCTTGTATGATTGACGAACATCCTCACGAAACAGAGCAGCAAAATAGATCAGAGCAACCCGGCGGGCATTCCGGGCGTAGGCACCGCAGCGAGAATCTCAAGAGTGCGCTTTCCACGGTGGGTATTCTCCTGGCTGCGCCCTTGATTGCAATCTTTTTGACTGTTTTTGTGTTCCAGTCCTACCAAGTTGACGGCGAGAGTATGGAAACCACCCTCGCCAATAACGACCGCTTGGTCGTCTGGAAATTGCCCAAAACATGGTCTCGGATTACCAGGCATGAGTACGTGCCAAAACGCGGTGACATTATAGTCTTCGTCCAGCCGTCGCTTGGCCAGTTTGGCCAGGATCCAGGCAAGCAGCTTATCAAGAGAGTGGTGGGCCTGCCCGGCGAACGGGTCGTCGTGAAGGGCGGGGCCCTGACAGTCTACAACCAGGAACACCCCGATGGTTTTCAGCCCGATAAAACCCTGCCTTACGGTAATGTCATCAAAGAAACGTACATAGATGGCGACTGGACGATTGCCAAGGATCAGTTGTTCGTCGCCGGCGACAATCGCGGCAATTCGCTGGATTCCCGAACCTTCCGACCGATTAATCTCAGTAACGTGGTCGGCAAATTGGTCGTACGAGTGCTGCCACTCGGCGACATGAAGAGATTTTAGGGTCGACGAAACGGCGACCTACCAAAACCCGGGCTGGGCACGCATGCAGCGACAGCCTAGCCCAGAAAATCCAAAATTCGGTCGAGCTCATCGTCGCTCTTAAACGCGATTTCCAACTTACCACCCTTGGCCATCCGCCGTATATGCACGGGGCTACCGCCCAACTTTTTGCTTAAACGCTTGGTTGCCGGTGTCTCGGTTTGCATACGCGCATGAGTCGCCTTCGTCTCTTTGTAGCCCTCTTTAACAGATGTTACGAACTGCTCAGCCTGACGAACCGACCAGCTGTGGCGCAAGATATTGGCCAACAGCTCGGCTTGCTTATCGGCCGTCCCCTTAAGCGAGAGTATACTTCGGGCATGACCTTCCGAGATGAGCCCTGCTTGCAGCGCATCGCGCGCGTCCTGTGGCAATTGTAGCAGCCGCACGATGTTATTAAGTGTGGAGCTCGCCTTGCCCAGACGCTTGGCGATAGCTTCATACGTCATGCTGAATTGCTGGTGCAAATGCTCAATGGATACGGCCTGTTCCAGCGGAGACAAGTCGACACGCTGTACGTTCTCTACTAACGCTATCTCCAGACGCTCTAACTCTTTGGTGGTCCGTATTATAGCCGGGACCTTGGGCTCGCCCGCGAGTTGTGCGGCGCGCCATCTACGCTCGCCAGCGATAATAACGTACCTACCAGCGCCCTGAGGCGTCACGATGAGCGGCTGCAGGATGCCATACTGCTTGATGGAAGCGGCCAACTCCTGAAGTGAAACCTCATCGAAGCTGGATCTGGGCTGATCCGGATTTGCCGTCAGCACGCCGACCGCCAGCCTTTGAATTTTTTCATGGTCGTCAAAGAGCGCCACTGCGTCCATATCCTGAGGGATTAACGCATCAAACCCCCTACCTAAACCGGATTTCTTAGCCATTGACACGCTTGGTTACCTCTTTTGCCAAACTTTTGTATGCTCTGGCGCCCTTGCTCCAACGGTCATGTTCAAAGATCGTCTTGCCAAAACTGGGCGCCTCAGCCAGGCGCACATTACGCGGGATAACCGTTCTAAATACCTTATCTCCAAAGTGATTGTGCAGTTCGTCCATTACTTGTTCCGAAAGACTGGTGCGTTTATCGTACATCGTCAAGGCCACGCCAAGCAAATCCAGTGATGGATTGAGCGCCTGCTTAACCCGCTGCACGGTGGCGAGCAGCTGACCGAGTCCTTCCAACGCATAATATTCCGCTTGAACGGGGATAATAATCGTGCCTGCCGCGCCTAGAGCATTGACTGTAAGTAGCCCGAGGGCTGGCGGGCAGTCGATAATAACGTAGTGATACGCTGCCGTCTGCAAGGCAGTCCGCAGCGCCAACTCTCGTTGCATCACTGGCACCAGCTCTATTTCCGCAGCAGCCAGACTTGAGTTAGCCGGGACAATGTACAGACCCTCCCTGTTAGTGGAACGCACGACCTGCTCAAGAGTTGCTTGGCCCAAAATCAACTCGTACGTCGTTGGCCCGATTTCGCGCGGAAGTCCCAGGCCACTTGTGGCGTTACCCTGCGGATCCAAATCGAGTAAAAGAACTGGCGACTTATCAGAAGCTAGGTGCGCAGCCAAATTAACTGCAGTGGTGGTCTTCCCCACGCCGCCTTTCTGATTAATAACCGCAATGATTGTTTGTTTCATGCTCCCTACCGCCAAAAGTATACCACTCCTTACTAATGAAAGCCATCCGACCAAGTTCCTCGACATTGCTGGCATAATAAGGCTAGTATCATCTTCCTATTCCTAGCGCAGCGCGATTATATAGTTCATCCACTGCTGATGGCTGAGCTTGGCATCAGATTTTATAAGGATTAGGAGTCCGGATTTGGCCAAGATAACTGATTGAGGGCCCTTAATCGATGTGCCGATATAAAAGGTAAGCCCATCAGCCGTAACCACATCACTGGCACTAAACTGCTTGGCCAGATCCGCGATGCTGGCCTTCACATTGTCTTTAAAGCCGGCAGGTAACGGCTGCTGGCTCACTGTTATCCGAATGCCATCGATCTGGTCGGCATATGCAAAGACCGGATCCTTATCAGGGGGGCTGACGCGGCCCCAACCGCCCAGATCAGCAATGTTTTTTCCAGCGGGCAGCACAGTGCTGTAATCAGGCTTTTGTGCCCTGCTGTCTAAAATCCCTCTACTGCTGCCAACGGCTGCCCTGCCCGCCCTATATCTAACCGCCGGGACTACCCATAGCAGCGATACTAGAACGACCGCGATCACGCCGCCCGAGATAAGCAGACGCCTAATCGAAGTATGCCGCCTGACGAAGGCTACGATGAATCTGAGCAGCAAACAAAAAGTGGCTGTAGCTTTACCTATAAAGACTCTACGCGCCTTTCGCCTCCGGACCCTCTCTCTATCGGTCTCTATCGCTCCGAACAAACGCAGCCGTTTTTGCTCGGCCCAAATATCCTCTATAGCCTGATCTTGAGAGGCCTTAATCCTTCCATCGGCCCCACGTACTAAAATTGGCCGCCTCGATATAGGCTCATCGTATCTGCTACGTCTCATGCTTTCATTTTAGTATAAATAGTCGTGGGGTACGAACTAGAACGGCGTGTCGTCCGGCTGCTGCAAGCCGCCAGTAAAGGTGCGGCCGTGCATAAGGCGTTTTGAAGGGTCGGCGGTAAATTCTAATGTTAGATCAGTAATCGTTGGGCCTCGTGTTACATCGTCTGGGTAGCCGTAGGCCTGCGAACTGTCAACGGATATGGACAAGTAAAAAAAGCGCGCGCAGTTGGTATTTGTCCCGCTGCCGTCCAGCGGTGTATAGACGCCGGGCGTGCCGAGGGTGACATTCCCGAAGTTGGTGGTCTGTCCCCAAGTGGTCATCGCTGACCCGCCACAGAGGCTTGTGGTATTCTTCATGGAGCGGTAGCTAAGTTGCCAATTGGCTCCCGTCGAGTTATCGACGCCATTGAGTAGCCATTTTATAGGGAAAACATCGGTATCTGTATCAAACATGATTGAGTAGTTAGCTACCTGCGGCTGGGACAAAAGTGCCGTTTGTTGTATTTGACTACCTCCACTTGCATAGGCTAAGGGAGGCCGTACCGCCACAGTAAATGGTACGCCGGACTGGCTGGCGTTCATAGTAAAGGTGCCGGGGTCGTCACTGGATGCAGAGAGTGATCTGGTGCATACAGAAACGCTGGCATCGCCGGTAGTCGTACCGCTATTGCTGTGTACGCTGCTTCCATAGTTGGTGGGGCAACTGGTAATTGATTGATACACGCTGCCAGCAGCATACGCAATCCACAAATCGGCCTCGGTGTCCCAGTTGGCAGGATCAAGCGACGGGGGGTTGGGGTTTTGGGTCGTTGCACCAGAGCCAGAGGCGACAGCCACACCATTAGTCAGATCACCATACCAGTTGGCAGCTAAGATTCGATATACCCGCGCCGCGACACTCTGGTTGTTGGAGGTCTGGAAGTTAACGGTTGTACCGCCCTCGGTACCTGCTGCGACTTTTGCCCACACCTGACCGGTTACTCCACCCGAACCACTGTTAGCAGTGGCCAGCTGCGTCCACCCCCCACCAGGGTTGGTTACCGAGGCGGTGTTATCATCTATGCTGTAGAACATCAAAAGCAGGTCGCCAGCCGCAACTGTGGTCGGCATATTTATGTTATGTGGTCCAGCATCGCCGGTAGTGGTGGCAGTCGGCGTTCCCGAAACTGCCGGTGCAGTTGTCGAGGCACAGGCGCCACCCGTAACGTAAGCCTTGCCATTGTAATAAACGGCGGTTGCTCCGTAACGATCCGTAGTGTAACGCTGGTTTGTCTCGTACCACTCGCCTATGCCTGTCGGATTATTACCGCTAGAGATAGTTGTGTTAGCACTAATAGGCGCTACCAGATTGATCGGGCGACAGGAACCGCTTGAAGAGCGCCCGCCGAATAAGTACATATATCCGTTGGCAGCAAAGCCCTCAGCCTGCGATAAGGGGGCAGGCAGACTGGTACTATACGTCCAGCTGCCCACGCTACCATCGCTTGTGCTAATCTGGGCGTATTGGCTGTCATTCAAATAATTCCCTGAGCTATCGACTCCGCCGAACACATAGAGATTGTTGGCATAAGTCACGACGGCCAGCCCGCTACGCGCCACATTAAATGAAGTGCTGGCTGTAGACCAGGCCGAACCAATATCCCCACCTGAATTGAGCTGCGGGCTAACATATACGGTGGTCGTTGCGGCCGCACTCCCATCTAGCCCGCCAACCACATATATACGATTGTTCCAGACAGCTGATCCGAATTTTGTCCGCGCCGTTGGCAGCCCATTTGTAGCCTGTGTCCAGGTCGAGATATTTCCAGAGGATGGTGTGCCATAAAAAACTGTCGACTGTTCGTTGGTTGCAGTGCTATCTTGGCCACCTATGTAATAAAGTGTACCTCCAGCTGCCTCTAATTTGCCCCAGGCTCGCACAGCACTACTAGGGAATGATCCGCTCGTATCCGACCAGGAACCGAGGCCGCCGTTGGCATCAAGGGCAGCATATGAGATCGTGCCTACTGCCGTTGAGCAATCATTGGTGCTGGTGCAACCGCCCGCAACATAGAGATAGCCGTTCAATATAGTACTGCTCGCTCCAATTCTGGTCGGATTTGTCCCAAAGGTATTTGCCGCCGCACTGTAGCCTGCTGCGGCGCCGCTATCGTTGTTGTAGATCTGGAAGGTCTGAATAGTGTTCGTACGAGTGGTGCAGCTGCTCGGTGCAGCGCCTGCAGTACACCCGCCGACAACATACGCAAAGGAGTTCGATACAGGTACCGTAAGCCCCCAGCGTTGATTGATGGTCACGCTCGAGACCGACCATGCGCCCCAACTGCCATTACTGACATCAAGTTTCGCGAACTCAATATCAGCCAAGACACCGCTAGTGCCGTCGTAACCACCGACCACGTACAGATATCCGTTATAGCCAAAACCGGCACCTCGGCGGCGGCCAGTCGCCGTTTGATTGCTCCCCTCTACCCACCCGGAACTAACGGTAACGATATTGTTGTTGTTATCAAACCTGGCATAACGTGCAGTCGTTAAGTCCGTGCAGTTAGGAGTTAAGCCGCCAATCAAATAAATGTAATTAGCATACACTGCTCCGGCCATAGCGCCCAATCCCGTGCCGCAGCCACCCGGGATGGCCCCAATCTGTAGCTGCCCGGATGTGCTGCAATTAGAGACGGCACCCGCTGTTGAAATATCGCATTTAAAAACGCGATCGGTATAGTTGCTGCAACCGACCGTGCCATCGGTGCAGCCGCCAAATATATATAGATTACCGGGCGTAGTGCCAGCCGATCCAGGGTTAGCCCTAGCATATGCATAAGAATAAGTGAGCGTCGTGGTTGCCGGGCTCGTTATACCGCTAAGCGCAATCGCACTAGACCATGCCCCCAAACTGCCATCAGTATTTACTGCTACATGATAGACATTAGTGCCCGTAGTGAAGCCACCGATCACATAAATTCTGCCATTGAATATGGTTGTGGCGGCGGCTGCCAAGCCGGTTGGCAATGAAGACGAACTGACACAATACGAATCGGTGTAGCTACCGCTACATGTTGCTGGTTTCTGCAAAGTGCCATCGCTACCTATAGCCTGGTATGTGACTCCAGTAGATACTGTGGTGCAGCCATTATTGGTGCAGCCGCCCATAATATACAAATATCCGTTCATAATGGCCGCTTCGTTAAGAACGTTCCCTACCGATGCACTAGGTAGATTGCAGCTGATCGGGCTTCCACCCGAGCATGGTGCCGTACCACTGGCGACAGAAGATCCCACAGTGCTAGCGTCACCGTCTTGATTGATGTTGCAGCCCCCGCTGACGGGTCCACCGCAGTTGATGGTGCTGAGTGTCGTATTGCAGGCGCCAGTCGAACTGTCCTGCAAGCTGCAGCCGCCAATCTCATATATCACGTTGCGCCAAGCTAAAATACCATGCCCCATGCGCGTATCCGAAACACTAGCGTCTACGTTCCAGACGTCCAGGCTGCCGTCAGCGTTAATACTAGCTAGCTGCGTGTCACTTGCAATAGAAGTACAGTAGCCACTGGCATTGTAGGCCGTGCATCCGCCACTAATATATATATAAGCCCCCCACACGCTTGTAAAGTTGCCGCCATTGGTCATCTTGCCCTCTACTGCACCGCTCGAATCTTTGATAGTACTGGTTGTGATCCAATTGCCCGCCATTGTACCGTCAGCGTTCAGAGTTATGTACTGGGTACTACTGGAAGGTGATCCGCTACTTAAGCTGCTCGCTCCACCGATGACGTAGATGTGATTATTGTATACTTGGGAGCCAAAGCCGTAACGTGCCAACGTACTCGCGTTATTAGCCGGATCGCGCAGTGTTACCATGCCCGTGGTTACCCACGAGCTAAGGGTGCCCGTACCGGTAATGTCCGCCTCTTCAACTGTACTTACCACCGACTTCGTACCGCCACTGCTGGTCTTACCGCCCATCAAATACAAACGGTTGTTGTAGGCCACGGCGCCAGCTAGGCTTCGGGGTGAGCTAAGGTCGGTGTCTCTATACCAATAGACCCAGCTTGACTGGCTGGCAGCTGTAGGGTGCCAGAGCCGTGGTTCCCCATTAGCACCGAGCTTTGCAATATAGACTGTCTTACACACGCTGCCGTCGCCGGTACCATTCCCTGTGGTGCATGTGCTATCCTCACCACCAAGTGCATACAAAAACCCATTATAGGCAACTAGCGAAAAATTATTACGCGCGCCGGGAAGATTATAATCCGACGCGCTGCACCATCCTGAGCAGTTGCCGGTACCTGGGTTGGCGCTTGTGATCGTCCCGTTCGAAGTGCTGAACTTCGCCCAGCTGACTGTACTAGAGTTGACAGAGGGGCTACCCGTAACAACGATAACAACGAGCCCCGCGGTTCCCGCATTAGCGGAACCGGCTGTTGTAGCACCCGAACCCCCTACCCCCGCCCCGTTTCTAAATGTATCGCCGCTATTTCCGGGAGTAGTTCCGGAACCAATGGTCTGAGTGGTGTTCGTACCGGTAACCAGATCGCTACCCCCTCCCCCGCCACCGCCACCTCGGTTGTTGGCATTCGTACTTCCGCCACCGCCACCGCCAAAGCGACCGCCACCACCACCGCCACCGCCTTCACAGGTAGAAACATTGCCGCCCTTACCGCCAGCACCGAATCCGCCAGCACCGCCAGTTGAAACTGCTGTAGTGCAGTTTGTTAGCGAGCCACCACCATCACCACCGGCGTTGGCTATACCGGCGGCTCCGGCAACGCCGCTACCACCAGCCGTGCCAGCGGTGCCACCACTAGCATTAGTTCCAGAACCGGCTCCGCCTCCGCCCGAGGTACCGCTGCCGCCATTGCCAGCAGCGCAACTCGCTGCCGAGCAACCCCCCGCGCCACCAGAACCGCCAGTACCAGTGCCCCTAGCACCGCCACCGCCACCGCCACCGCCAGCCTGGACCAAAAAAGTTGAGCTCCGCTGCACCGCCGAATAGCCTCCGCCATTGCCAGCATTATTAGTATTCGCCCCCGCAGTGCCGCCGTTACCTACGACAACGCTCAGTGTTTCGCCAGGAGTAACAGTTATGTCAGCCTGGGCAAAGCCACTGCCACCACCATTACCACCAGATCCGCTGCTTCCGCTGCCGACACCGCCGCCGCCACCACCACCCCATGCTTTGACTGTCACCGTCGTCACTCCGCTGGGCACCTGATAGCTGCCATTTCCTGCTGTCGAGAATATCTGCCCATTAAAGCTAGCACCTCCCGCAGAGTATATGAAACCTCCCGCTGCGGCCGTACCCGCCCCCCAAACTGCCGATGGCAAGTCGGTTGTTGCGTTCCAGCTATCGAATCGCGCACCAGTAGTGGGGGCCTTTCGTATCAGAGTATCGGCTACATCGAAATCAATATTTGTTTCGTTGTTCCCTCGCATAAACTTCTCGGCCGTCTCAACGTAAATACTGGGGTCGATGGTAATTGGATAGTGTGCCTTCCGCAGTCCGCTAACCGTCACCCGCAGTTGATTGCCCTTTATGGAGTAGGCCGCCTTTATGGCTGCTGATTTTTTATTGGACTGCTTGATCGTCGGTGCAGGAATGTTAAACAATAGCGTATCCTTGGAGGCGTTCTGACGAGCTTTTTGCAGCAGCGCAGCATCCGTGTCACTACCTGTGGCGACATTTCCACTGAGTAATGTGTTGCCGAACACTCCTATGCTACCATCTCTCGCAACTCGCGCGACAAGGCCATCGCCAAGCCCTAAGGCATAATCAAAAGTTGCAATATCCTTGCCTGATCTGCTAAGAACTATGTCTTCCTTTACGCCGATAGCGTGCATGGTATACACCAGCCAGCCCGAACCCTCGCTAAGTGGATAAACCACCCTGTTCCTGTCCTGTTCACCCAGTAGCAAAGAGAATGCCGGTGTTAGGCTGAAGTCAACCTGATTTTGCGGATCAGTGACGACTATTCCTTTTGAGGGGTCCCTGTTAATGGTCGCTTGAATCTGAGGACCAGCGGAGCCAAGGAAACCACCAGGCCGCTGACGATAGTCACTATTGAAGTCAAATGCCTCCTCCTTTGAATTATACTTTAGCTTTTCGGCCATCTCCATATTCACAGACCCCAACAGCGTCTCCGAACCGCCCAGGGCGTAAGTGTGTCTGACAAGATATGGCTGAAGAATGGTAATGAGCTCGGCCGACACAATGAGCATCGCCATCATGCCAATTAACAGCCGAGCGCGCATATCACAAAAAAGTTGTTTGAGAGATTCTGGCAAGTGGACAGTTTTCGACGATCTAGATAGCTGGGAGCGCACTGCAGCCGCACGCAAACCTTCTAAGCGTACGCGCCGACCGATTGGATAGACAAACGAACGCCGTTGCAACACCTGCAGCGTAGCCCGCCCCGACTGTGGTCTCTTTATGTCATCCATGCTCTAGCTTGGATCTATCTCAATAATCCCCTAATGGTTACATCGTACCACATCTATCCCTATTACTGAATCGTCGACTACTTATTGCTGAAGGTAAAGCCTAAGTTGCCTACGTATGTGTTGGCGTCCTTGCTGGCAGTCATGTCTATTTCGAATACGATACTGTCTCCGGGGGCAAAACTACAGGTCGAGGGGTCTGCCGCGCCACTGGCCAGACCGATCTGCCAAGAAGATACCGAGCCGCTCGATATAGATACAGTTGATCCACACTGCGAGAGACCACTGCTCGAATTATTTTTGTACACCTTATACGCTGCCGTGGCACTGCCCCCGGAGGGCCCATTATCAGTCCGACCCATGACAGAAGTGGATCCGGAAGCGAAACTCTTGAACGTCGTCGGTAGCTGATAGGTCACATAGATACCGTATGTCTGAGCGGTCGGCTGGGGTGAAGTCCACTTGTAGAAATTGTACGTTTCGTTGCTACCGCAGATAGTCGGCTGGCTGCTGCTGCCATCATTGATGTTCAAGGCGTCCGAACAAATATCTGAAGTCATTGTGCCCACACCTATCGTCCCGCCACTGGGACCGTGTAACACCGCGTTCGTGTATTCTGGCGAGAGGGTCACAATCACATCTGGTGACGAACCGCAGGCGCCCCAGCCATCGGCTTCATAACATTGCAATTTCCCAAGCGTTGTATCGTAATACATCGAACCGAGCAGCGCGTCGTTATTTGCGGCAATGGGCGCTGAGCCCGCACGATCAAGCGTAAACAGCGTCGTAGGACCGCCATTGACTCCACCGCCGATCTGAACATTCGGCACGGCATTAGAGGCGATGGACATAGTGAAGGTGTCCACATAAATATCACGCACCCCTGTGCCGGACTCGGTAAAGTATACGTATGGATTACTGGGAGCCGTACCACTAGTTGTAACATAACACGTAATCTGCTTGAAGGACGTAATTGTGCCAGAGAGCGACTGGCTATTGTAGTCTACACAAGCGTCGAAGTTGGTTCCGCCATCTCGCGAATAACGAACCGTAAAGTCAGTCATCGCTGTTGAGCTGGAGGCGTACACACTTATTCGGTACAGCGTACCAGTTAGCGGATTTATCGACAGTTTGTTTCGGATGCCGTTGTTGCCACCACTGCCACCAACGGTGATATGCGCTTCTGCGCTGTCACTGGTGTCATTGCCATTCGTAGTGCTTCGTATAGCCGTGACCGTGGCACCCGTGCCAGCTACGGCCGTCCAGTTAGTTGTAAAGTTAGTGTTGTCGTCAACGCCGCCATCGGTTGCATAGTTAAGATCGGCACTAATGGTGACACTCAGATTATCGGTATAAAAAGTTCTTGAGGTGCCGCTTGCTGTCTGCCTAATAAATATCGCGTTGCTTGAGGTAATGCCGCTCGAAGGAGCCGTAAACGTGCAGTTCACTTTAGACCATACGCTCGTGGCCGCCGTTTGAGTGCTGTAGTTCGAGCAAGCGGTCATTGCAGTAGTGGTTCCATCCTTAGAAAACTCAACATCAATGTCCGTAAAGGCCGCGCTACCTGCGGTCAGCTTGGTGGCGAACGACACATTATAGCGTAAGTTGGCCGTCAGAGTTGTCGTTAGCTTGTTGGCAGCACCGGAACCGGCACTGGTGTTGGTGGCGATCGACACCGAACCAGTGCCGGTAGCTATGTAGGTGGTGTTCGTGTTACGGCTAACAGTCGCTCCGCTGCTAGGAATTGCCGACCATTCAGCACCAAACGTACTCTCGGCACCGCCGTTGTTACTATAGTCAGTCACGCTACTGTTAACAGAGAAAAGGCTGGCTGCCTGGCCTGTCTGCACTTCGAGTAGTGTACCATTACCCGCACCGCTGATTGGGCTGGTTAGGCTGTCTCGGATAGTTAAGCCGTTGGCGTTTGAGCCGTTACTCACTACCAGCTCGGCACCACCAGCGCTGGTCAGCGTGTTGTTATAGGCCGACTGCAGATCAGTTGAACTCGAGGCACCCGCCGCTGTCCAACCCGTGCCATTCCATATAAGAGTTGCCGTGCTATTTGCCTTCATGCCAATGGCGATAGATGTGCCGCCCAGCACAATTGTAAAGTCGCTCGACCCCGAAACTCCAGTAATATAGATGATACGGCCCACTATCTGATTTGCAGCGTTGGGTACTGGTATATTTATACTCAAACCGATCGTGGTGGCATTAACGGCAATCGTACTGTAGGTATCGACACCTGTGACACTACAGGAGGGGCAGCCGCTACCTCCGTTAAAGGTCTGCGTTGAGCCGGACGAAATAAACGTCGTAGGTGCTAGCTTCACCAAGCCGAGCACACCAGTCCCTGCGCCACTACCGCCGCTTATGCTCACTCCTCCGCCGTTCGTATTGCCAGCGGTTGCG
>Ga0070690_100000732_pt1 | contig 16819 bp, 20 predicted proteins | sample KBSS33HmetaG_FD_64671 | JGI IMG/M metagenome (GOLD analysis project Ga0070690, IMG submission 64671) | Switchgrass rhizosphere microbial communities from Kellogg Biological Station, Michigan, USA - KBS S3-3H metaG | ecosystem: Host-associated > Plants > Roots > Rhizosphere ... | reverse complement strand
CTCGGCTGAAAACTGCTATAATGCCCTGGCAAAAATAGCCGAGGAATTTGAAACAGAGTTCTGGATCCAAAACAAAACCCTTCACCTTACCAAAATTCAAAGAGATACCGGTCTACTATTCCGGCAAGGCAAGAACAAAGGCCTCTACAACCTGGAACGGCTGCCTTTAGGAAGTAGCAGCCTGATTACCCGTCTTTATGTGTACGGTGCTGATAAGAACCTGCCATCCGGATACCGCAACTTCTCCCACCGGCTCTTAATTCCAGAACAGAGGCCCGGACTGATTACAAACTTAGACGTGACGGTAACGAATATAGGGGGCGGGCTGTCTGATTTTGCCATGACCTATACCGGGCCCGGCGGCGGTGCCACTGGCGTAAATATCGCCTACAGGCTAACGGGGTCAAACGGGGTTTGGAACTCCGCTATTGCACCATTAACAGCCATTACGCTGACCCTTCCAACCGGCACGTATGATTTTATCTTTAATACCACCGGCGGCACGTATGATGGCAGCAGTACGCCGGTAGTATCCATAGGCGCTACAACACCGGGCCCGCTCTTTACTTCCTTCCCGCCTTATTTAGATAAGAACGTTGATAAATACGGTATCCGGGAGGCGGTGTACATTTTTGAAGATATTTACCCACACCGTACCGGCAAGATAACGTCAGTAGATGCAACCAACTTTTACAAGTTCGTGGATAACGCCATTGATTTTAATGTCAATACGCAGCTATTACCCGGCCTGTCAGCCAAAATTACCTTTAATACTGGTCAGCTTTCGGGCTACGCCTTTGAGGTGTATGCCTTCAACAACGGTACAAAGGAATTTACCATTTTAAAGAATAAGGATGAAACGGCGCTGGATATACCCAATTCGCTTATAAAGCCGAAAATTGGGGATGAATATGTATTGACCGACATTAATATGCCGCAAACGTATATTGATGCTGCTGAAGCGGAATTGCTGACAAAAGCCCAGACCTTGCTTTCCCAGGTCAGTGAGCCCCAGTTAAGCTATCAACTGGAATTTGACCCGGTTTATATAAGGAACAATAATTACAGCCTGAACATCGGTGACATGGTAACAGTGAGTGATCAGGATTTGGCGGTTAACAAGCGAATCCGGATAACATCAACTACCCGAAATATCGTTAATGAATGGGATTTAAAGATTGAGCTGGCGGATGCGGTTGTAGCCTCTGTCATTACAACTGCCATCAACACCGGCAACGCCAATACGCAGGCCATTACCACCGTACAGCAGCAGCTTTTAAACAATGCGATCCTGAATAACCGGGTGATTGGTGATTTGGCGATTGAGCAGGGGACGGCGGTGTTAAAGGATTTGCCCACTACGGCCACAGAAACGGGCTTTAGTCATATTCTGATTGAGAACACAACGGGCAAGCTATATAAAAAGGTTTAAGGGTAAAAAGGATTACAACTTCCTGCACCACTTATAAAACACGGTCTTTATTGAATCATCTTCCACGTATTCGGGCATCACGGACGCAAGTACTTTAGTGGCACGGTTTAGGCTGTCGGCTTGAAAAACAATAAGTGTATCTTTTACAACATCATCAGGCAGCAAGGTATCACCATTACGGAAATAGTCACGCTTAATCTTATCCAGCCGGGTAACATGCATGGTGCTTGACTGAATCTTCCAATTTCCAACTAAGAAAAAACAGACCGCCATAATCGCTGCGCCGATAATTATTTTCTTCATGTAAAGTGCGTAGCCCGCCGGCAATTAGCGGCAAACTTACAAAATCTTCAAGATTAATTTTTATTGTACGATTAAAGCCGCCCTTTCCCCGTATCAAAGATATTTTGCAAGGTAATGGGTTCACAGACCACTTTTCCGATAAACACGGCCAGAATACCGGAGTTAAACCCGTTTTCCACCTATGGTGCCCTGTCTTTGCTGGATAGGATACCTGTATGGATGAACGGCTATGATAAGACGGTATTTGCTCCGCTTTCTGAGGTGCAACAGCTACTTATTTTAGGCGGCGGTAGTCCCTATGTACCCATAGTAAACGGAGATCAGATAATTCATACAGTTACACCGGCGGAGGCAGGGGGTACAATCGTTTCGATACCATCATTGGCAGGCAAGACCTTTAAACTTCGGCGTTCACCCGGTTTTGCAATGAAGCCGATTATTCAGTATGAGGTATTAAGCGCTGGCGGCTTCGAGTTAAAAGCAACGGACGATGTATTGGTGGAAGGTGAAGAATTTGAGTTGGAGCTTTATCAGTTATCCACCACCGGGGGTACACCAGGTGCAACACCCGGAACCGGCACAGGCGGACTTATTGCAGGTATTGTTCCTATCACCACCAGCAGCACCCTGTCAACGTCAGATGTAAATAAGGTGTTACAACTAAGGGCAAACAGTTCAACACAGCTCACATTAACCCTACCGGCAGTGCAAAGCGTACCGCATTACTCTTTTGTCATTATAGAGGCGGTGATCAATTCGACAAAGCAGCACAAGATCAACGTACAAAGCGGCCAAAAGATTTACATGAACAGCGCCTCCAATGATCAAATATACATAGGAGCCGGAGAAGTGGCTTGGTTGTACAGGGATGAAGATGGCTGGTATGTGTTCAATGATTTTGGAAAAGTTTATGGGGCGTTGGGGAGGCCTTATGCTTCATATAAGGTTGGGTTGGGTGAAATGTTATTTGATGGCAGTTTACAGGATCGAACAGAAAAGGCAAGGCTTTGGGAAGAAGTGCAAGCCTACGGTTCGGCTTTGGTTAGTGAAACGACTTGGCAGTCATCTGAAAATTATAGAGGCTGTTGGTCAGACGGTGACGGCGTTAATACCTTCCGTGCCCCTGATTTGATGGGTATGGCGTTACGCGGCGTTGTATCAACTTCTGGTACAGATCCGCTCCGACCTTACAACAACCCCGGCGGTTTTCAGGATCACATGGTCGGTGAACACGATCACACAATACCGGCCCGTCTTGATAATCCTGCTAATGGGTTTGTCGGCAAAACTATACCCAGCAGGCAGGTTGAAGATTTTACCAATCAAGTGACAGCAACAAATATCCATACAACAGGCATGACCGGTGGCGCAGAAACTATAATGAAAAACATAGGCGTACTCTGGGTTACTAAATATTAAAGCATGAAAAGATTATTTATTTTATTCTTATTACTGACAAGCATAGTAACAGGTGGGCAGATTCCACAAAAGATCAATACTTGGTACGAATACCAACGTTTTATGGTTGACAGCCTTTTGGCTATACCAAAGGATACCGTGAAAGTACCCGCCAACTTTAAAAACTATCCGTATCTGGGAAGCAAAAACGATACAATCTACGCTTGGAGTTATGCGGCTAACAAATGGGTGTCTATAAAAGTTGCCGAGGGTCGCAAAGAAAGCGCTTTAGGCAGCATTTATAATAAAAGTTCTTGGGCCAACCTGTCAGATTTTGCGGTAAATAGTGCAGGTGTAACCGTTTCGGGGACCAAATTGTCATTCCCATCCGGCGTTGGTGACTATAGCAAATCTTTGGAGACCAACTACATAACAGGACTTGAAAAATGGAAACAGGAAGCCAAGTTTGCTATTGATGAAAAAAGCGCAACTTCTTACGGCTTTGGCTTGGGGATAAGGAGCGTAAATTCTTCCGGCACTTTTGTTTGTCAGGGTTTAGGCTGGTTTGACGCAAGCGGCGGTCCCGGTGCCGGGAAGGTGTACTTTGATGCCGGTAATACCGGTATGTCTACCGTATCTCAAAGCATTACATCTCTCCCTTTTTCACAAGGCGACACTATAGTTTTAGCCGTTGAGCGTAATCAGAATATCATGACAGTTCAGGCAAGGAATGCCACAACTGGCAGCGATACAGTAAGCACAACGTTCGCCTATTCGTTTGGGGCGGGTGCGTATCCTTACCAAATAAATACAGGCCGCTTTGCCATCTATAGTATTGGCGGCCAGTTTACAGTTGCCTCTTATTCAATCCAAAGCAAAGAGATAAAGAACGCTTCTATCATGGTGATAGGGGACAGCAAGACCAACGGCAGCGTAGTAAGCGATATATCGAAGCGGTTTGTTTCACTGCTTAATAATTCCTTTGCCACAACTATAGCGAATTGTGGGCAAGGAGATAAAACCGGGGAATTTAAACAACTTGTCCCGGAAATCTTGGCATTGGCTCCCAAGCAGGTCATTCTTGCGATGGGTAGCAATGATATACGCCTTGGTATATCCTCTGCAACCTGGCAGGCCAACTATTTGTACATCAAAACAGCGTTAGAGTTGGCAGACATAGAAGTTTATCACGCTCTCCCTTTTAGGGAGGCGTATTTAAACCAAAGCGCCCTTTCTACTTACATTAAAAATACATTCCCTTCAACAAAGATTATAGATACCGAAACACCGCTGAATAATGCGGTAGGTGTGAACGGCGATAGTTACCACCCTAATGACTATGGACATTCTATAATTTTTAAAGCTATAGTTGAATCGGGAAAATTAAAGTATGCAAACCGCTTGGGCCTACCGGAAATATACCTGAGAAACCAGCTTATTAATGCGCAGCCTTTCAGCTATTGGATAAACGGGGAGGCGAGATCAACCACACTAAAGGTAAATGGATTGGCAAGCGTGGATAGCCTTTCTATAGCTGGTAATACCACATTTAAAGGCGGGCAAATTTCTTTAGTCACCGGCAATGATTATTACAACTCGCCCACGTTTAAGTCCGCCTTTCTGATGTACATAAAAGCGATGGGCAACTATACAGTTTTTCGCGGCGGCAATGGCAATGCTGACAGGCCTGTTATACAGTTAGAAACGGAACCTTCGACTAGTCAAACACAGATGGAAATGAGAGGGTTTAACAGCAATCCGGGGACTATCCCTAATACACCTTTTTATATCTATACTACCGGCTTAATGAATGGGGGAGCAGGAGATATTGTGGTAAAAACAGGGGCCCCGTTCACCTCGGCTGCCGGTTCTCAGTTTGGTAATTATGACATTTATCTGATGCCATCCGGGACAGGGAAGGTGAAGTTTTCGACAATTATGAATCTGCCCGCATCTACTCCGCCCACATCAAGCGCCGATGCTACAGGAGCGACGGGGGATGTACTGATGGGTACGGACGGCAATATTTACAGGAAGGACGGCACATTAGGATGGGTAAAATTTACAGGAGCAACATTTTAAAAATCAATAATAAATTTAAGTGCCGGTAACAGAAAAATATAAGGGTGTTTTGATCTTCCTGATAATAACCATTTCCTGCATCTTTTTGTCAGGGAATGATTTGTTAGAAGAGTTTTCCAGCCGTGTAAATTATGTACGGTTCAATTGGCGGTTGTTGGGACTACTGGCTACCTCTGACATTATATTTTTGATTGGATTTTCGATTTTGGCAGTCTTCTTTTTTAAGCTGTATCTCTTTCATTTAAAGGCTAAGACAAGCTACAGGAACGTTTTTTGGTATTGCGGCGGCATCTTTCTGGGTATTTCATTGCTGACGGTTTTAAGAATTATCGGATATTTCGTAATGTATATGTGGATATATGCTGCGTGTTCATTGTTTGTATCCTGGTTTGTAGTATTGGTGGTGGTTGAATTTTATACGATTTATAAAGACCTGAAAAACCCTCAGTTTTTGCCGGACAGCAAAAAGGAATTTTATCAGAAAATGGATGAGCGTTGGGAAAAAATAAAGGAGTTGTTCAATGACTGAGTTCTGGAATAATATAGGGTCACAAGTGTTCAACATTTTCGGCGGGACGGGGGTCGTGCTTTGGCTGTTGAATTTCTTTAAAACAAGAAAAAGCGATAAGGCGGAATACACAAAGAAGAAAATGGAGATTGACAAGTTCTATGATGAGCTTGTTGAAAAGTTTGAAAGGAAGGTGGGCGATGAAAAGGCGAAACTGGAAGCCCAAAGTAATAAAAACCAAAATGCCTTTCAAGAGGTTTTAATTAAATATCAGGAGGACATTAATAAGCTGTTGGCTCAAATTGCAGAGGAAAGGAGAACACATAACTTTGACCTTCAACAAGAGCGGACAACTAACGGCACTTTAAGGAAAATGATTGAAGAACAGAATGATAAAATAACAAAGTTGCAATCTGAAAATCAAACGCTGAAAGACCGGATTGGCGCTCTTGAAAAAAACATTCAAAACTCATAAACATGAACAAAGACAAAGCTCCGGTTAAAAAGCCGACAGACCTAACGACAGAAGAAACAACTAATGACGAGGGTAGCAATCCTGGGCCAAAGCACCCATTGCCGCCACGCCCGCATTTAAACGAAGAGGAAAGCGAAGAAGGGGACACAAAAACACAGCCCAATGACTAAGCGTTCCGCAATCAACATTTATCTCATGTGCAGCATCCTTTTAATTAACGAGCTGCACATGCTCTTTCGCAATGACTACCGGCAGATAAGCCCTTTTTTATATGCCAACTATCAGATAGATATAGCCTGGTATGTAAAGTTTTTAAGCGGGCACATAGCCGACATTATCAAAGGGTTATTGATCTACAGGCTGGCGGTTAAGTCATACTACGTAAGGCAGGCGGCGGCGGTTTATTTGGCTTGGACGGTGCTAAACCTAATAACCTACCTCACCAACTTTAACCGGGTGGAGTTTACGGTGGTGTATCTGGTAATTTTTGCAATCATGTATTTCAGGATATTTTACCAAAGTAGAAGAGAGCAGCCTAAATAAAAGGATATGGATAACAAGCAAATAGTAGAACAGGATACAGCGGTAAGCGGTAAGACTGTGGTAAGCCTTAACCTGCCAACGCCAAAGTGGGCTACATGGGTATTTCGGGGCGTGTTCATCCTTACCGGCGTTGTTACGTTCATCATTGCTGCAGAACCCGCCATTACTCCGGAAGTGAAAGTAAGGATAGGCATATATCTAAAAGGCTTTGATATGTTTGTTTGGGGCATTACCCGTATGATAGGCGTGGACGTAAGCAGGGATTTTAATTTACCTGATAAAACAAATTAATATGGCAAAATTCATCCCTGTTAAATGGTCTTGGCTTTATAAAGAAACCGGCCCCCGAATGCTGGTTGAGGCCCTTCGCCACTACGGAGAATTAGAACACCCCGGCCCCGGCAGCAACCCCAATATTTCAGCCTGGGCAAAAGAGTTAGGGGTAGGCGGTTGGTACACAGATGATGATATACCCTGGTGCGGCTTGTTTGTTGGCATTTGTGCAAAGCGGGCTGGTTACGATCCGCCAAAAGGATTGAAGCAGTTAGGGGCAATGAACTGGCAATGGTTTGGGCAGCCCGTAGGCTTGAAGGATGCAAGGCTGTGGGACATACTGATATTCAAGCGGACAGGGGGCGGGCACGTTGGCTTTTACGTTGGTGAGAATGACCATGCCTTTTTGGTGTATGGCGGCAATCAGAGCAACGCTGTAGGCTTCGCCTGGATAGCAAAAAGCAGGTTAGTGGCAGTTCGGAAACCAGTCTATAAAATCGGCGAACCGAAAAACGTCCGGAAGATTATACTAACCGAAACCGGCGAACTGTCAAGGGACGAATCATTTGTATAAATAAGCAAACATGGCAACACTTAATTTTATAACTGGCGGAATAGTAAAGGTAGGCACCAAGAGAGTTATCAAGCTGGCGGGAGCCTATGAGGTGACCGCCGTTCCGGACGTCGGTATTTCTATCCGGGTTGAGACGTATATCAGAACCTACAAGTTTGATGATTACGAAGTACAGATTAACGGCGAGGAAGCAGGCAACGATGCCGAGGAGATAGTTGCCCGCCTTTATGATGAAGAGATTTTTTTTTTAGATGAAAGCACCGGTGGTGAACCCGGTGAGGGTGGGGCCGCTGGCGTATCCGACACAGCCTATGATGCAACAACCTGGAACAATGTCACCGACACTGCACCAAGTAAGAACGCGGTAAGGGATAAGATTGCGAGCATGGAAGCAGCCCAAGCCGCAGCGGATTCGGCTGTACAAGCCTATTCAATCCAACGTGCCAACCACACGGGCCAGCAGGCCAGTTCAACGATCAGCGACCTTACCGAAACAGTGCAAGATATTGTTGCCGCTTTTCTTTCTCAAGGCACAAACGTTACGCTTAGCTACAACGATGCAGGCAATACCTTAACCGTAACCGCTTCCACTAGCGGCGGATTGGACGCTGAAGGTGCGCGCGATGCTTTAGGGGTTGCTTTAGTGGGTGTTGGCAATATCACGGTAACGGTTAACGATGCCGCCGATACCATCACCATTTCCACTACTGCAACGGTCAACAGCACGGACGCGGCCCTGCGGGATCGCAGCACCCACACAGGCACCCAATCTGCAGACACTATCACCGACGGCACCGCAAACAAGGTTTACACAGCTACTGAAAAAACTAAGCTATCAGGTATTGCCACAGGCGCTACAGCAAACAGCAGTGACGCTACATTGCTGGCAAGGGCCAACCATACAGGAACGCAACCCAGCACCTCTATAAGTGATTTTACAGAAGCGGTACAGGACGCCGTTGCCGCCTTTTTAGCAGCGGGGACAAATGTAACTGTTAGTTATGACGATGCAGGGAATGTACTTACAGTTTCGGCTTCCGGTACAGGCGGCGGCGGAATAGATGCGGAAACTGCCAGGGACGTTATAGGCGTGGCGATGGCTGGTGTTGGTAATATTTCTGTTACCATAAACGATGCCGCTGATACTATTACCATAAGCACAACGGCTACCGTAAATAGTACAGATGCCGCTTTGAGGGACAGGTCAACCCATACCGGTACCCAAAGTGCTGATACCTTAACAGATGGCACCACAAACAAAGCGTACTTAGCAACTGAGCGCACAAAATTAAGCGGCATTGCTACAGGGGCAACCGCCAATAGCTCCGACGCTACGTTATTGGCCCGCGCAAATCATACAGGAACACAGTCAGCCGATACAATTACGGATGGAACAACCAATAAAGCCTATTTAGCTACTGAAAAAACAAAGTTGGCGGGAATCGCTACCGGAGCAACGGCCAACAGTGCAGACGCAACGCTTTTAGATCGGGCTAATCATACGGGCACACAGGCTGCTACAACCATTACCGAAGATAGTACGCACAGGTTTTCTACCGATACAGAAAAAAGCACATGGAACGGGAAAGCGAATAAAGATGCACATAGTACGCTGACCTATGCAAGCACTACAAACTTGGATTTTGATACCGATAATTTCAGGACAGTAACACTAACCGGCAATGTTACCTTCACCACTTCCAATAAAGGAACGATGAAAGAAAAGGTTGTAAGGGTTATTTGTGATACAAGCAGCCGGACTTTTCTTTTCCCCTCCGGCTGGGTTTGGTTAGGCGCAGCGGCCCCGGCTTCCATAGCGGCAAGCAAAACGGCCATCCTGTCTTTAAAGTGTTTTGGATCCGCTGAAAGTGATATTGTGGCGGCCTATAGTGTAGAGGCATAAAGCATAAAACATGAGTGTATTCTCCTTACGTAATCCCGGCTTTATAGCCCTTCTTAAGCCGCCAACAGGCGGAGGCGCTTTTGTTGCGGCCACCGGCGGTACAGTTACCACTATCGGTAATTACAAGATTCACACCTTTACAGGCAGCGGAACCTTCATCGTTACAAATGGCGGGAATGTGGAATGCCTGGTTGTTGCTGGCGGTGGTGGTTCTGCTTCCGGCGCTGCAGGGGGCGGCGGTGTAATTCCTGAAGCAGCTCATGCGGTTACTCCGGGTTCGTATATCATTACCATCGGGGCAGGCGGTACGGCTTTAGGGGCTGGGGCCACTGGTACAGGCGGACAAGGCGCTAATTCCGTTTTTGATACATTAACCGCTATCGGCGGGGGTGCTGGTGCGTACTTCGCCAATCCAACAGGCGGCGGTTCCGGTGGCGGCGGTGGCGCTGATAGTAGTACTACCCGTACAGGTGGAGCAGGAACGTCCGGCCAGGGTTATCCAGGCGGCAGCACCTTATATCTTAGTAACCCATATCCGGCAGCAGGTGGCGGTGGCGCAGCTTCGGCAGGGGGCAATGCTACAAGCGGCGGAAGCGGTAACGGCGGTGATGGCTTTGGAAGCAGTATTTCCGGTAGCCTTGTTTATTATGGTGCCGGTGGTGCAGGTATAGGTTATTTCGGTACCGGTGCTGGTAGTCCCGGATTAGGTGGCACACCTGCAGGGCAAGCAGGCGCTGCCAATACAGGCGCAGGCGCAGGCGGTAACAGGCAAGACGGGGCCGGCGGCGGCTTTGCCGGTGGTAGCGGAATTGTAATCATAAAATATCAATATCAGTAAAATGACAATCAAATTAACTAAAAAACAGCTTAAACAGGTTATCGATAACTTAGGTGACAATGCCTTACGGGCCGCTGCCAAGCTGGCAAAACAGATAGCGGATAAATGCAAAGAGGCGGAAGATGCCGACGAGGTTGAGATATTAACAGATCCGCCGGAATTGCTCTCTATTTACAAGGACTTCGATAATGCACCGCACGGCGGCGTGCAAAAGATCAATAAGCAAATGGCCCTGTTAATGACACCGCAATTTGAAGAAAAGATAATCGCCGGCACATTGATAGAAATGGTGGCGGATCAGATACTGAATAATGGCGCCACGCTATCCGCCGCACTCATAACAGGTGTACGTACGGCAATAGGCATTCCTGCAATGCCGGGTTTAGAGGCGCTTATTTTATTGGAGTTTACCAATACGCCGCCGGTAGCGCCGCCAGGTGTGCCCGGCCCTTATACGCCTTACTCAGCACCTTTACAGGCAATCGTAAGCGAAAAGAACGAAGCGCAACAGGTAGTGGATGGCATTGCCGGTTTTGATGCGGTCTGGGATCAGCAAAATATTGATAAGGAAGAAAGAGGGGCGGCGGTTATGGAAGCCTTTTATCCAGCGTAACATGAAAAAACTTTTACCCTTCCTCCTCCTTTACCTTTTGCATACCCATGCCCAACCCCTCACCCCATCCACCACCGTAAATACCGACCTGGGCCCGTACTTCAAAGGGCTGAGGGCTACCGGGATTAGCCGTGTATGGCTGAATATTGACAGGGCAAGCTATCCGGAGCAAACAGGACTGTTCCTGGACGCTGCAGCAGCCGAAGGGTTACAGGTAATAATAGGCTACCAGACGGCGCAGTATATGGCGTTAACGGCTCAACTCTGCAATAAGTACTGGAACCATAAGGCCGTGTACCGGTTCAACGGCAAGCCCGTTTTTAGTGGCTTTGACCGGTGCAAAGGGACAAGCGGGCAGTTTGTAGATGAAATGGCAAGGTTGGGCAGGGGAAGGGGCGAGTATCTTATTTGGGTTACACTAAAGAGGCCGGCGGATTGTCCGGGGCTGGCGTATTTGGGTTTAAAATAGTTTTTCGTATTGGTTAGTAAGTAAGTCCTGTAATTGTACAGGGCTTTTTTGTTTTGGGTTGAAAAGTATTTTGAAAATAATTGAAAATAAATTTGGACGTGTGTATGTAGTGCGTATATTTGTACTGGAAATTATGAGGCGGTTTAATTTTTTTATTGAGCAGGAATGGATAGACAGAATTAAGCGTGATATGAAAAAGCACGGGTTTACTACTATTTCTAGCTTTATACGATACATAATTATCAAGTTCTTTCAAAAATAATTTACGGTAGCGATAATAGAGTTACTTCTGGGTCTTTGTGTCGCAGGTTCGAGTCCTGCCGTTGCGAAAGCAGCGTAGCTCAGTTGGTAGAGCAAAAGTTAAAATACCTCTGTTAAACTTTCTCCGTAGATATTCTTTACGAGTGGCGATGAATGAGTTACTTCTTTTGGTGAAACACACTTATTCAAATTTTCCCTTGTAAACTTTTTGATGATGGCGATGGAAAAGGTTACTTCTGCAAAAAGTCCCCACCTTACCAGCTTTTCCTCATCAATTTAATTACAAGGCAGTTCCGTTTGGGGCTGCCTTTTTTATTCTCAAAATTTAAACCCAAATATTATGAGCAGATTTAACAAAGCGGTAGCTTCCACAAAAACCGTCAACCTGGCCGGCGGTGAAGCCTATCAGCAATCCCCTGAGCTGGAATTGGTGTCCATATTGCTTACATCTTTTGCCAATGATACTTTCTACCGTACGGCAAATGAAACCTTTGGACAGCTTAAAGCCTTAGTTGAAAGGTGCGATAAAAAGTTTGTGGCCCAAGCTGCTATTTATGCAAGAACTCAATTCGGGATGCGCTCCATTACTCACGTAGTTGCATCTGAATTGGCAAAATATTTGTCCGGCGCTGAATGGGCTAAGGATTTCTATAATAAGATTGTTTACCGTCCGGATGATATGATGGAGATTCTTTCATATCATGCCGCAAACAATGGCAAAATTCCAAACTCCATCAAAAAAGGCTTTGCGAAGGCTTTTGATAAGTTTGATAAATATACTTTGGCAAAATACAGGGGTGAAAGAAAGGGCTATAAGTTGATTGATATTGTAAACTTGGTACACCCTATACCGACAGAAAAGAACGCTGATGCTATAAACGCTCTGGTAAGGGGTGAGTTAAAATCTTTCGATACTTGGGAAAGTGAGCTTACAAAAGCCGGACAAGTAGCCGCGAATGAGGAAGAAAAGACAGAATTTAAAAAGGATGTTTGGGTTAAGCTGATAACCGAAAAGAAGATCGGATATTTTGCCTTATTGCGTAATCTTAGAAACATCATTGAACAGGCTCCGGAAGTTATTAACCAAGCTTTGGAAACTTTAACAAACGAAGCACTTATAAAAAAGTCTTTGGTGCTCCCTTTTAGGTTCACTACGGCTTTTGAAGAAATTGCCAAGTTGAATGATGGCAAGATTGTGCGAACCGTCCTGATGGCTTTAAATAAAGCCGTGGATATAGCTGTTAGCAATGTTCCTGTTTTTGACGGTGAGACGTTGGTTGTATTGGACGTTTCCGGCTCAATGTCTGGTAAACCCTCGCAAATTGGGTCTTTATTTTCTGCAATATTGGTAAAGTCTAATAATGCGGATTTTATGACCTTTGATAATAGTGCCAGATATGTGAATGTAAATCCTATGGATAGCACAATTACTATTGCTAAGTCAATCCCTTTTACCGGAGGCGGCACAGACTTTCATTCCATATTTAAGGCTGCAAATAAAAAATATGACCGGGTTATCATTTTGTCAGATATGCAGGGATGGATTGGTTATGATACACCAACAAAAGAATATAATCAATACAAAGTGGCAACAGGAGCAACTCCTTACATTTATTCTTTTGATTTGAATAGTTCTGGTTCTATGCAATTTCCTGAGCAAAACGTCTTTTGTATAGCTGGATTTTCCGAAAAAGTGTTTGATGTTATGAGGTACATGGAAACTGACAAGAAGGCGCTTATAAATGCAATAAAGGCGGTTGTGATTTAACCCTCCTGCCCTCCACCATTAAAAAAATAAAAGCCTTTGCAGGCGGGAACCTGAGTGGGGGGATTGAGAAGTTGGCAGAGAACCTTTAAAATGAAAATGTCGAACTTTTAATAAAACCCCGGAATAATAGATATGGAAAGCGTGCATCAAACAGTTGTTTATCCTGACGGCACTATAGTAGATCATCAAAAGTGCGCAGATGTACTTAAACTTTATTGGCAACTCAATAAAGCTGAAAAGTGTAAAGTAAACCAGCTCTTACACCGAAAAGACCTTGAAGCCGGATTTAATAACTGGTTAGACAAACAATCCAACCATGCTTAACGACATCGAAGAACTCCACCGCCTCCGCCGCCTTGCCAAGTCCCGCACCGTGGCTGTCGTTATCTTCTTCCTGCTGGGCTGCCTGGTGGGAGCGGTGGCGATGTACCTGTATATCCGGCAGGTGAGCGGGTATGATGTGTTTAAATGACATTAAAAACAAAGCTATGAAAGAAGTTATCATAATCGAGTATCCTATTTCTGATAGGTATTGTACAAAAGGGGACTTTGGTACATTGGATACAAAAAGAAATAAAATAAGAGTAGGCGGTGTATGGTTTGATTTTGATGAACGATGGTGCGTTGTGCCGGTTGGCGGTGGCGGTGCAGGAACAGCGGGCAGAGATTCCTTCCCTCCCGGTCAGGGCGGAAGTGGTGGAAATATACCTGAATATTTACTTTGAGAGCGGGTATGATGTGTTTGGGTGAACTTTAAAAATTTATTTTATGACAGAAACAACTACGGCAACATTTTCTAAAGAAGAAGCATTAAAAGCCCTGAGCGAAGGCAAGAGGTTAACCCATGACTATTTTGGCTTTGGAGAATTTATTCAACAGGTAGGCGGATTTTACTGTGATGAAATGGGTTATCAGTTAGGAATCGAAGAGTTTTGGCATTATAGACGGAATGCAGCCTTTGATCATGGCTGGTCGATTTATGTCGGCTAAATTCCTTAGCATTTCTGCCTAATTCCCTACCTTCACCCGATGCACCAGTTCGGCACCTACATAATGTACGTGGGGGAAAACTACTTCCTCACCCTCGGCATTGACGGCCAGGCCTACCGGATGCGGATAACCAAAATCGATGAGACCGACCAACTGGAGCTGTACGAAATCACCGCTGGCGGCAAGACCGTTACCCTCCGCAACGACCGGCCCCTCCTTATCCTGCAGGAGTCCCGTAAAGCGATAGACTGGAAGGTGGTGGCAGGGATGGAGCATGTAACGAACCTGGATAACGTGCTGATCGTTGGCAGGGCTATCGAAGGGCTGTGGCGGCGGATATGGAACCAGCAGAACCCGTGGACGGATCCGAAGAATGAAAAGAAGGTGGCGAGTTAGGCGAATTTATTATCTACCTTTTTAAGCCGCTGCATCTGCCTTTCTTCCCTGCCTACATCGTAAATATTGACAACCATAGCCGTCGATGTGTGGGCATTTAGCTTGGCCGCATCTTCATTATCCAAAATGCTTACCACTTCCGTAGAATTTGAATGTTTAAGGCTGTAAAAGGTAGCATCCAACCTGTAAGCCTTCATTATCTTTTTCCAGACCTTCGGCACCCGGTTAGCCTGCATGGATGTAAGGGCGGGAGCGAAACCACGGCCAAAGAAATGACCGCCGGCAGGGCATTCATTATACATCTCTGTCCACAGTTCCAGCACCGAATCTTTAATAGGCCGGTACACCTCCCGCTGTTGCTTTCCCTTTTTTACCAGGTACTTTATCCGCTGCTCTTTCAGATTGACAAGCTCTTTCGTTAACGCAAAGAGTTCACTCGACCGGGCGCCGGAATGAAAGAACACCTGCATATACCGCCAAAAATTGTAATAATCCCTGCGGAGGTTGTTATTTAGCAATGTACGCTGCTCAGCCGTCAATACCTTCCTTATTTTTTTAACCGTGGCCTGTTTGGCAACTTCTTCAGCCGGATCATGATCTACGGCTTCAAACTGCTTCAACTCCTTAAAAAGCATCATCAAGTAGGAACGGTAATGATTATAGCTGCAGGCGGAAAGCTTACGGGCCTTTTGTACGCTATCCAACAGCACCCGGATGTGCTTAAGCCTTGTTTCGCCAACGGGCATACTATACAGCCGAATGGTCCTGGCAGTCCTTTCTATGATGGCCAGGGCGCTTTTTATGCAGGTCAAGGTATGAGATTCCCTTTTCAAATTACCATGGGCAAACCAAAGCGCTTCAAATAGGGGAGTGGATGGTGAGACAGCGCCGGGGTTTTCTGTCTGCGGCAATACGGTTGATTTAGTAACAGGATTAAAACCATTCAACAGCTTGTCTTTTGTGTGTTCCAACAAATCCTGAGCATGGTCTCTTCGTTCGATTAGAGTTTTATATCTGTTGATGCCGCCTTTTACAATAATTAGTTTTCCAGATTTAGGCTTGGGAATGTCCTGAAAAACAGGATCGTAAAAATAATATTGGATATACCAATCCCTTTTAAGCAGGGAAATGCCGCCTGTTTTCCAGCTTTGTGGGTGGATGGATAGTTCGCTGCACCGGCAGCCATTAGGTAATTGTAGCATTGTTATTAACTTTATTATTAACGAATTGCTACAAGGAAAGAGAGTTAAAAAGAGCTGAAAACCTTTGTGGTAAAGGCTTTCAGCCTAGTGACCGCGTCAGGATTCAAACCTGAAACCTTCTGATCCGTAGAGATATTACCCGTCTGATCACTTTTTAAAACCCTTGCCTGTAGCGGGTTTGGCGTTTTTAAAACCTTATGATTTGCTAAGTTGCCACCGACATTATTAACCTTTCTGTTAACCCTGGCTAGCTTTTAAACCGTTCAAAAGTTCAATTAATTTGAATAATTTATCCACAACTCCAAATTATTTTACTAAGTATATTAGTATTTTGCTAATTTCACCACCATGAAACCAGCCATCATTAAATTTTGTCCCCCGAATAGGTACATCGGCTTAACTTTTTTTCAACAATATTGCTCAATGTCTAAACAGCGATTTAACAAAACGCTGCACCAGAAATTATTTTTTTTATTAATATAAGTTATTAACATTGTTTAAAAGTTAGTCTACCAAAACTGTATTATAAAGATTTGTGAGTAACATGAAAAAAGCCAATCCGTCTATTCCGGCAATCTGTCTGGGGTGTTTACATCAGCGCGAATGTCTGGATTTGAAAAACCATCTCCTCTATAAAGACGCTCTATTTTGCCCAATTCGCGGCACGCTTCTTTGGGAGTCCACTTGCCGAACCTCTGCCCACAGTTTACTACAAATACCCGAAGCGCTTCCAGATTGGCAACAAAGGCTCCGAAATTTTCTTCGCCGTCGTGACAAGGAACAATATTGCC
>Ga0070690_100000728_pt1 | contig 16844 bp, 26 predicted proteins | sample KBSS33HmetaG_FD_64671 | JGI IMG/M metagenome (GOLD analysis project Ga0070690, IMG submission 64671) | Switchgrass rhizosphere microbial communities from Kellogg Biological Station, Michigan, USA - KBS S3-3H metaG | ecosystem: Host-associated > Plants > Roots > Rhizosphere ... | reverse complement strand
ATTCCGCCGCGCCGCCATTCGTGCCAGTCGTCCGTTGTCATCGTCGACGCGACGCGGTTCACGACAGACCGTCGCTTCGTGCGATGAACGCGACGACGACCGCCAGCGCGCACAGGGCGGCGACGACAGCTGTCCTAGCGCCCGACAGGGCGAAGACGACCAGCGTTATCGGGTTCACAGGTCCCACGCTGGCGACCAGCCGCCTTCCGCGGTGAACAGCGCCAGGGCGACGACCGTGTTCGTTCGGGCGTCCAACAGCTGCGCGGGTGACGTGACCCCGTAGCGGGCCAGCCATGACCTGTGGGCGGCGTAGTGAATCTGGAACAGTCCGTAACAGCACGCGTTACGCGCTGTCGGGACTAGCCGCGATTCGCGGGTCGCGATAGCGACGGCGGCGTCTTCGCTGTCGTCGGGCCAGACATCGCGAATAATCTGGTCGGCTGTTGTCGTCGCCCCGCCAGTGGGGGACGGGCCTACTGGCGGGGCGCGACGCGCGAACGTTCCTAGGTTAAACGACGCCCGCGTACGGGGTCCTATGACCCCGTCGACGACCAGACCGTTCGCCTTCTGCCAGTGGCGGACAGCGCGCTGGGTCTGTGGCCCGTAGTGACCGTCTACGGCCACTGTGTAGCCGTCTGCGGCTAGCTGGGCCTGTACCCGCGATACTTCGTCCCCGCTGTCGCCTGGGCGAATAGGGCGGCTGTCAGCCTGCGACCGTGGAGTACAAGTGAGGATTAGTAACAGGCTGACAGCCACGAATACGGCGGCGCGTTTCACGATACGCCGCCAGGAATGACACGTAATTGCTGTCGTTCCAGACAGCTAGCCCACACGGACCCGTCAGCGAACAGGCCAGTCATGTCGCGATGCATTTCGTAGGCGTTCACGAATTCGACCAGCGCGGCGACTTCCGCCGGCGTGAAGACTCTGTGATGACCTGACCCGTGTCGCTGGTCGGCGAGTGTGATGATTCGCGACCGAATCCAATAGTCAAGCTGTCGGTAGGTAATGCGATTGTCGACGGCGTCTAGGGCGGCGTGTGTTCCTAGCATTCGTTCGCCGCCAGTCGTTCGGCCAGGGCGACGCCTGGGTCGATTTTTGCGGCGCGGGCGAGGTCTTTCTTCGGCGGTAGGCAGACGTGCGACTTGTACCAGTCGGGTACGGTGCGGCCACAGTTCGGACAGGTGTAGGCGACGGTTTTCATATCGACCCCAGACGGTCGGCGGTCTTCGTGGATTCGTCCTGTAGCCGCGTGTAGTCGTCGGCCTGTTGTTCGCACGTCGCCGCCAGGAATAGGCAGACGGCGTGGTCGACGGGCGACCCTTTCGTCGCCGCGACCTTTCGGAACGCCCGCCCGTATTCGCCGAACGACTGTGCGACTTGTCGGGCGGTCGCCGCGTTCTGTCGGGCGACTCGCGCGGTTTGGGCGGCGGCGCGTCGTTCGTTCAGTTGCTGGTAGTCGCGTTCGATTCGGGCGGGGTCGACGACGGACACGACGACGGGCGTCGCCTGTGTCGGCGGCTGTTCGTCGGGCTGGTCTGTGAAGACGTCGCGTAGCGTTTCCATCGCTAAACGCCTTCTGTGAGTATCCGCCGCATTTCGTCCGCGGGGACGACGCGCCGTGTCCCTAGGTGAATCGTCCGAATGCGTCCGTCATTGAACATCTTTCGGACGCCTGACAGCGACAGGCCCGTCAGTTCGGCGACTTCTTCGACGCGGTAAACCCTGTCGCCCGCGTCGGGCGCGGGTAGCGGTTTCGCTGTTTTGGTTGGCATAGCGGGCGAGTAGACAGCCAGTGAAACCCAGTGTCAAACAGTGTCGTTACGGGGTCGACGGCTGTTCGTCCTGGTCGGTTCGCGACTGGTCGCCCTGTTCGTATCTGAACGTGTCAGGAAATATTTTTCAGGTTCGCGACAGTCGACGACAGTTCGGTCAGTCGCGTATTTCAATCCACGGATAGACCATTAGTTCGACGACCCATCGCGGCGCGACCGCCTGTCGAATCCGTCGCACTAGCTGTTCCTGTTCGTCGACCAGTCGGTCGACTTCGGCGTCTAGTAGCCCGCCGCGGTGTATCGCGCGCACGTTCGCGCGGTACTGCTCTAGTAGGTCGTCGGTCATTTCGCTGACCCTAGGAACTGGTCGACGACAGCGGTAGACCCGCGAACGATGCCCTTCCGCTTCTTCCGGTAGTGACGGTTAATCATGCGGTCTGTCGTGTGGCCCAAAATGTCAACGATGGCGAACGTGTTCATGTTCGATTCGGCCAGCATCGTCGCGAACGTGTGGCGTGTTTCGTTCGGAACGATTCGGTCCACGCCCGCCAGCTTGCACACGTCGGCGAATTCGCGTCGCACGTTCGCAGGGTTCAGGACCGTTCCGCGTGTTGACGCGAACACTAGGTCAGGGTTCGGCCATGACTTCGCGGCGAGTCGTTCGACGTTCTGGGCGAGTCTGTGCGCCCGTAGCGCGGCGACGACTGTCGGCGACAGTTCTAGGGGACGGTAGGACGCTTCCGTTTTCAGTACGTCAACGACGGCGAAGCGGTTATTCGCCTGTCGCTGTATGGCGTGGTTCACTTCCAGATATGGACCGTCGCCCGACAGGTCTTCGTCTAGGTGTAGGTCCGACCAGCACAGCCCGATTAGTTCGCCAGGACGCATACCCGACGACAACGCCAACAGGAACAGGGCGTGTAGGCGACGCGGTTCGCTGGCGGTCAACAGTCGCCGCATTTCGTCGGCGGTCAGCGCGCGACGTTCGCCTTTCGGCGCGGTCAGCGCGGCTGGAATCATCGCGTCAGATACGACGCGTACAACATCGTCGGAAATGACACGGCGACGGCGGGCGTCTTTCATGGCGCGCAACAGCGTGACCCGCATTCGTCGTAGATAGTCGTCGCCTACCGCCTTCGGCGTCTTCTTATCCGAACCTGTGGCGATGACCGCGTAAGCGCGTTCGACTTCGTCGACGGTCAGCTTCGCGACGGGTCGCGTTCCGATAACACTGATTAGGCGACGGACGTACGCGCCATGATTGATTACCGTTCCTGGGGCGTCGCCTTTCCCGCTGACCGCGATTTCGTTTGGTAGCGACACGGTCAGCCAGTGATTCAGAATGTCGGCGACGGTCAGCCCGACGCGACGCGTTACGACTTCGCCCGCGCGCATCGCCGAAATGATTTTGTCTAGTTCGGTCTGACAGTCGCGCTGCGACTTTCGGGCGACGGTCTTTCGCTTCCCGCCGACCGTGACCTGTGCGACCCACAGGTCGCGCGTCGCGTCGTATCGCATGGACCCTTGACCGTGTCGGGCGCGTCCGGCTGTCTTCTTCGCGGTCATGGCTGAACCGTCGCGATAACGGGTTCAGTGTTGTAGTCGAAGAACGGGAACGAAATGGTCATCGCCGCCAGTTCGTCGGGTGTCGCGTGTTCAGCTTCCCAGTGAAGATAGTCAGCGCCAGTCTTCGTCGGGTCATCTTCGAAGAACGGGCCAGCCGCCGTGAAGACCCACAGCCCACACGTCGGGCATCGCCGCGCTTCGTAGGGCGCGGCCTTCCTCACGTCGTGTCGCGGGTCATCTTTCAGCTTCCCGCATTCGCGACAGTCGCCCCAGCCGCCCTGTGTCGGTTCGTATTCATGCGGGCTTGTCACGTTCCCGTGTCGGTCGCGTTCGTTCATTTTTCCTGTGTCCTGTTCTGACCTCTACCACGCCTGGGTAGCGGTCCTGTGTGTGTAAGTGTTGTGTGTATTACAGGGTATTTCCCCAGGTCAAACAGTAGCAGACAGTGTGTAGAAATCCCCTGTTCGTCTCGCCTGAACTGGGCGAACGTGTCGCATGACACGGTAGAAGTCGCAGGTTCGATTCCTGTCTCGCCCACCTGGTCAGGGCCACTTTTCCGCCCGACGAACCCGCCAGTGTGTATCGCAAGTGTGTAGAACAGCGGTAGTAGACAGTGACAGCCAGTAGCGAATAGTGTTCTGGCTGTGGGGGTCTAGGGGAAAGGGGTAGGCCCATAGATGACCGTCTATTGTCAGTCGCCCAGGTCGCCGCGATGCTGAACGTGTCGCCCGAAACCGTGAAGCGCTACGCCCGTTCCGGTCAGCTGGCGTCCGTCCGTCTGGGTTACCACACGATTCGTTTTCGTCCCGCCGCGGTCGCCGCGTTCGTAGCCGCCCGCGAACGTCGCAACCAGCCCCCCCCCCCACGGCGGTCGCAGTAGATGACTCGCCGCTACTACACACAAACCGCGAATTTTCTGTTGTGTCGGTCGCTGGGTCACGCCTGGGACGTCGTCGACGCCGACAGGGTTTCGTCTAAAGGCGGGACGCCCGTCTGGCTACGGTGCGACCGCTGCGGGACCGAACGCCGCGACGCGTTAGACCCGACGACGGGCGAACTGTGGGGTCGCCAGTACGTGTACGACGACAGCTATCGACACGCGTTCGATAGTTCGTTCGCTGACGCCCAGCCGACGAAATCGGATTATCGGCGAATGCTGTTAGCGGAACGATTGATTCAGGCCCGCGCCGCGCGCGCACTACGACAGGAAGACAGCGACGATGCCAGTAACACAACACGTCTGTAAGTTCGACCCGACTCACGGCGTCTTCCCGACGCCTGTCATGTTGCGACAGCACTACGACGCCGAACACGCCGACGTCTATAACCCGCACGAGTGGCGTTCGACTCGCGACTACGAGTACGCCTGTCGACTGTGTCCCGCTGTGGTTCGTAATCCGTCAGCGCACATTCGCAACGCGCATCCCGACGCGACCGAAAAGCCGTGGACGGTCAACTATTTCGACAGGGTAGGCGGCGGGTCGACGCCGCAGCCGCGCCAGGCGGTCGACGTCGTGAACCACGAATCCGACACAGCCCCGCGTCATGTTGGCCCGTGGTCTGTGGACGACATCGTGTTACCTGTCGTCGAACAGCTAGCGAAACCTTCTGGGAAAGTTCCTGTGTCCGCGCTGGCGGCGCTGTTCGTGTGGCGTGACCAGACAGCGGCGATGCTGCGCGAAGTGACAGGGCGTAACGGCTAGCCGTCGCGGTCCTTTCGGCGTTCTTCGCGCATCGTCGCCGACACAGCGCGGACAATGCGAATCGTGGCGACGGTCGCCAGAATCGCGCCCAGTATGAACGCGGCGGCGACGTTCAGGTTCGACCAGTCGACCGCGTTCACATTCCCATACGTTCGGCGTATTCGCTGGCGGCGGCGCGTAGCCACAGGTGCCAGTACGACGCGGGGTCTGGTACGTAGCGAACCAGGTTCGCGTACGGTCCACCTGGGGCGATTTCGTCGCCTGACACGGGTCGTACAGCTGACCCACAGATGACGACGGTCCCGTCTGAAAGTGTGGCTAGATACATGTTGTCTTCGTCCTTCGTGGGCGGCGGGCTGGTTGTGTGGCGGCGGACTAGTTCGGCGTGTAGGTCGGCGATGTTCCATGTTCCAGACGTGTTGACGCTGCGGGGTCGCCAAGGTCCTTCGACGGCGTCGGCGGTCGCTGGGTCTATCTTTCGGCCTGGCGTCCAGTCGTAGTGTCCTAGGGCGTCTGTCGGGTCTAGCCGTAGCCAGTCAGTCAGGGCGAGTGACACACGAAACGCGGCGTCTATCTGAACCTGCGGCCACGGTTCGCCGACGCCACTGTTCGCCATTTCGATACTGACGGCGTATTCGTTCATTCGGTCTAGCGGGACCGTTCCGCGTGACACGGTGTACGGCCCGCCTTTCCCGTTCGTGTTCGTCGCCCCGCCGGCACAGACCCAGACGACGCCGTCGCGGTCTAAGTACAGGTTCGCGACGGGCGCGTCGGGACAGCCGTAGACGATGTAATTCACGTCGTTTTCTGGCGTGGTTTGGCTGGCTGTGTGGTGCCACATGACAGCCCACGGGCGACCGTCCGCGTAGCCACCCGAACTGCGGGCGCGGTATTGCCAGTCGTCGGTTTCTTCGACGGCGAGTCCTGCGGCGCGTAACACGTCGGCCATTTCGGCCAGGTAGCGGACGGTCCCGTATTGCTGGGGCATGTGGTCGCCAGCGTCGACGGCGTCGTCTGGTTCGAAGTCGCCGAAGTCGGTCACGGCGGCGGCGTGAACGCTTGTACGTGCGACAAAATCATCTGGTCTGTAATGACCGCTTCGTCGCCGCCAGGGTGTTCGTTCCCTGCGGCCAGCGCGGACGCGTACGCCGCTTCGACGTCAGCCGCGCCCGCCACAGCCCAGTACATGTCTTCTTCTATCGCGCCGTTAGTGTCCCTGTTTTCCTGTTTCGCGCATGCGGTAATACGCGGCCGTAGTTCGGCGTCCTGTACAGACCTGTAAATCGTCGCATAGCTCATATCGGGAAGTGTCCTTTCGTTACAGCGGGTTTCCGGCTGGGCCAACATCTTCGACCAGAACAAAATTCGTGTACGTCGTCCCCAGCCAGGCGAAGCCACCCGTCCCGCCGATACGGGCTAGACACAGTGTGTAGACCTGTGTTGGATTGGCGGGCGGTATGTCATGGGCGACCCATGACCCGCCGTAAAGACCATTCGTGAAGGGCATAGATACAACAGGGCCGACCTGTACGGCAGTTCCAGCGACGCCCGTATCGCGCCGAACCGCGAAGCGCGCTTGGTCACCGGCAACAGTCCCGCTAATTGTCCCGTTAACTGTGATTCGGTAACGGCGGTTTCCTGGCGCGGCAAACGCTGGCGAACTAATCATCGCCTGTTCGATATTCGTAATTCCGGTCCATTGATTGTTGCCGCCAACGAAGGCGACCGTCCCCCAGGGCATAGACCACGCCTTACGCCAGGCGACCCCGTTCCAAAATTCGGGACCTTCTGTCGCGTCGCCCGCGTCGACATACGACGCCTGTCCGCCGACTGGCGACGCGATGCCAGTGTTACGGGCGGCGGCTGTCGGGAACTGCGCGATGACTTGCTGTTGTACGTACGTGTTGAAATCTGGCGCTAGGACTTCTTCGCCTACTGCCCAGGTTTTATTAGGCATTTTTCCACTTCCCCTTTACGCGGCTGTCAGTACGAAATTGCTGTCTAGGCGGTCTTGTGGATGCGGTCCCATAGTGAAGACCGCGCCCGCCGCCGCCGCGGGGCGAGTGTTGACTAGTTGCCATTTCACTTCCCACGCGGCGCGTGTAATCCTGTGGTCGATACCGAACACGCGCGAAGCGACGTCGACGACATGAGTCGGTATGTCGGGCGGCGACCAGTGAACGCGGACGACGTCCGTTATCGGCGTGAACCCGAGGACCGACTTCCACGCCGCCCACGGTTTCGGGTCGACGTCGGGTCGCATCGTCACATCGTCCAGCGTCACCTGTGGGTAGGCGTACAGCGTGACCAGTGTCGTCGCCCAGGTCGCCGCTTGAGTGTCGTCGGCTAGCCCTAAATCGGTGCGCGTGTAGTCGTAGCGTCCGTACTTGTCTATCGAACTGGTCGACTGTGCGAACTGGGCGACGCCGCCTGTCCGCGCCGCGTAGACGGCGTTTCTCATCTGTCGGTCTATCGCTGACGGGGTCGCGTCTATCAGTACGTCGTAGCCGACATCACAGCCCAGCGTTACTGACGGCGGCGGGGTCGTCGACCACGTCGAACGCGGTAGCCAGCGAAGTTCGCCTTTCGCGGTGACGTGCACGTACCCCAGTTCGTCGTCCAGTGTGCGGTTCAACAGTTCCCACGCCGACTGAGCGAGCGTTGTCGCTTGTAGCGTCGCCGTTCCTGAACCTGTCGGCGGGTCGACGACGGGTCCTGTCCAGCCGAAGAAATCGACGATTCTGTGTACGCGCTGTTTTGTCGTGTCGCCCGCGCCTGTCGCCGCCTGTTCGGGGCGGTCTAGTCGGGCGAACTGTTTCGTCGCGTCGCTGGCTATCAGTTTCGTTTCGCGGTTCGACGGTTTCGGCGTCCAATCCTGTTGCCAGCTGTCCGCGGTCCCTGTGAATAGCCAGTGTGTCGACACGGCGGCTGTGTCGCCGTCGACGACTTCGGCGAACACTTCGACGGGCGTCCCAGGAACCAGCCGCGACCGCCCGCCGTAGGCGAAAGGTCCGCCCGTGTTCAGCGGGTCGTAGATACCGCCAGGGTCAGCGATAGTGACGGTCAGCGTCCCCGCGTCGGGTTTCGACAGAATGCCCTGCGAAGTCGTCGCGCCCGTAATCACTTCCATGTCGCGAACATCACAGGCGATGTCGACCCACAGGTCGCCCGCTGGGGCGGGAACGCCGCCGCCTAACACATTGCCGGCGGACAGTCGGTCGTAGTTGTGTGCGCCCATATGAAACGGGTTCCCCGCGCCTATCGCTGTGCGAACGTACAGCTTCGTGTAGCCGCCCCAGTGGGGCGATACAGCGCCGCCAGGCGTCGACGTGGGCCACGCGTCCCCAGGACGCCACACGGGCATTTCAGGACCCCGTTCTGACGGCGAAGTCGAGCGCGCCGTTTCGGGCGACGTGTCCGCGTAGGGCGTTCACGACGGCGCGCTGTATCTGTGGCGAGTCAGCGCCTAGACCTGTTGTCGTGACGTGAACGTTTATGACCGTCTGTCCGCCGAACGACCGCCCTACCCCGCTGAACTGTTCGCCCGCGTGGACCACTGCCAGACCTGTTCGCAACACGGACCCGCCCTGGGCGAGTCGCGGAATGTTCGGCGTATCAATCGTCACTTTCGGTAGGTCGACGCCGAACACGGACCCGCCGCCGACCGTGAAGTGAAGCGCGTTCCAGCCGTCGATAAACGCGTTTATCGGCGCTTTCAGGGCGGCGACGATTCGCCCGACGACCCCGCCTATCTGGTCGACCAGCCCGCGCAGGAACGAAACCAGGTCGTCGAATTTTCCCTTGACCTTGTCGTACATGTCTATCGCCGCCTGTATCGGCGCTTTTATCCAGTCGACGACCGCGCCGATAGCCGCGCCCACGGTCGACCCCAAACCCTGAAAGAACGAAACCAGCGCGTCAAACTTGCCCTTGACCCAATCCCAGACCGCGGTCGCGCCCGCCTTTATCGTGTCCCAGTTGCTAACGATTAGGGCGACGGCGATTCCGAACGGGCCAGTCAGAATCGCGAGTAGTAGCGGCCAGTTCGCCTTTATCCAGTTGAACACGGCGACCGCCGCGTCTTTCAACACGTCGAACGCCTTCACGACGGCGTCCCAGGATTTGTCGACGAAGTCGCGGAACCAGCCGACTTTGTTGTAGGCGATGACGACGGCGGCGACCAGCGCGGCTATCGCCAGGACGACGAGCATTATCGGGTTCGCCGCCATGACCGCGTTAAAGACAACCTGCGCGGCGTTCCACACGCCCTGCGCGACCGCCGCCAAGTTCGACGCCAGTTCGTACGCCTTCACGGCGACGACGACGCCCAGAATGACGCCGCCTAGCGGTATGAGCAGGTCCATGTACTTCGTGAAGAACCCGACGACTTTGTCGATAACGGGTAGCAGTTTGTTGCCTATCGTTTCTTGCAGTTCGCCGAACTTGACGCCCATTTTCGCGGTCGACGTCGCGGTCGCTTCGGCGGTCCCTTTCACCTGTGATTCGACCGCGCCTAGTACGACCTTCTGCGCGCCCAACAGGTCGCCCGATTTTTGCATCTGCTTTATCGACTCTTTTTGGGCGTCTGTGAACGTGACGCCCGAGCGACCTAGCGCGGACATTCCCTTTGTCGGGTCCTGTAGCGCCTTGCCCAGCGCGACGGCGTTCGATTCGATAGACCCGAACCCTGTCGCCGCCAGGTCAGCGCCCGCCTGTGTCGCCCTGTCGAAAATTCCGGCCTGTCGCGCCGTCGCGTCGGATACCGCGCCGAACGTCGCTAACTGGGCCTGTCCCGCCATTATCGCTTCGTCTTCGACGCCGATACGCGCGGACAGCGACGACGCGTAATCCTGCGCGGCTTTCGACGCTTCGCCTGTCGTGTCGCCCATAGACGCGAACACGCTGTCTAGTCGGGCGGTCGCGACCGCTGATTCTTGCGCGGCGGTCACGGACGCTTTCCCGAAACTGATTATCGCCGCGGTCCCGAGCGCGCCCGTCACGGTCTTGCCTAGTCCCGACAGTTTCGACGACCCCGCTTTGTCTTCGACCATTCCCATCGCCTTTAACGCCTTCGTGGCGTCGGCGATGATGTCGATTTTCAGGGTGGCGGGCGCGGCCATGACTAGCGTCGCTTCCGGTCAATTTCGTTAAAGATTTCGACGGCGGTCACTAGGGCGCGTGTGTCTTCTAACCATGCGTCGGGCGGGACGCCTGTCCGAATCGCTAGGCCCACAGCGGTACGCCCTAGCGACCCGTCTGGGTAGGGTCCAACAGTTGCGCGTCTTCTTCTTCGACCGTTTCCGGTATGGCGTCCAACACTTCTAGGAAGCTGTCGTAATCACGCGGAACGTTCGTCATGTTCAGTCGCCGCATCGCGTGATGGGCGACACGAAAAGTCATGTCCAGCGCTTTCGGGCTGTTCGGGTCGATAACGACCGCCGCCCAATCACGCGCGTTCGTCTGGACGACTACAGGGTCTTCGCCTTTCAGCTGGACGCGTAACGTCTGCCAAGCCATTACGTACCCCTGACTGTGTCTAACGCCTTCTGAACATCTTCCAGATACGCGGTTAGCCACTGGTCCTGTGTTTCGACGGCGGCGTTCGATATGAACGGGTTCGCGTCGATATGGCGGGCGGGCCAGCCCCAGTGGATAGGACCCGCATACGGGACCGCCGACGACCCCGCCATAATCCGCGCCCGCTGAACCTGCTTCGCCGGCCGAACGTTCCCAGCCAGTCGACCCGTACGTCGCGGGGCGAGTGTCGTCGCCCTGTCGGCGACTATCTGCGCGGCGCGCGTGTGGGCGTCTTTCAGTTCCGAAATGTCGACGCCTGCGCGTTTCATCGTCCGCGCCAGTTCGGCGAGTCCTTCGACTTGAATCGTCAGGTCGCCTTCGCTCACGCGTCGACCGTCTGCGGCGTCGACGACGTCGCCTGTGTCGTAGTGGCGGCGGCGGGCGTTCGGACGACGTCGCCGATAATCCCGAATTCGAAATCGGACGTCAGGCGAACGTTCACGTCGCCGCCGTACGTTTCGCTGGGGACTTCGATACGACAGTCGCCCGTCAGGACCGTTCCTGTCGCGGGCGTGAAACTGAACGCGACGACCGTCAGGTCGTTATCCCAGCAATAGTCGATAAACGAACCTGTCGCCGCGGACCAGTCCTGAATAACCGTTCCGGCCAGCGCGCGCCCGCCCAGCTTTCGTCCTGGCGGAATCGTGTCGCCGCACAGCGTCTCCACGGCGTCGCCGTCGTCGTCGTAGCTGGAATTGATACGACAGTTCGTGACCTGACACGAAAAGTCTTCTGGCGTTGTCCCCAGCGTCAGAATTCCGTCCTTTAGTCGAGACTCAACTATTGCCATGATTAGACCCCTTCTGTGTATTCGATTCGGTAGGCGGGTAGCGATGGATTGTCGGGCGTCAGGCTGTACTGAGTCAGCGTCGACCGTGTCACGGGTAGGACTTCGGCGACCGCTGTCTCTAGGGCGTCCAGCGCTTTGAACGCGTCGGCGTTCCCAGGACCAGGAACCAGCGCTATTAACTGCCATTCGGCGGTAAACCCACAGCCGACGTCGTACCGTTTCGTCGGCGGGCCAACCAGGACACACGGCGGCGTCGCCGACCGCGGGTCGACCGTGGCGACGATGCCAGCCGAAACCAGTTTGTCGACCAGTTCTAGACCGCGGTCGAATGCCGGCGAAGTCACGCGACGACCGAACGCTGGTATTCGCCCAGTTCCAACAGCGACCGAACTTCTGGGTCTAGGCGCGGTATCAGTGACACGCCCAGGTCGGCGAACGCGGCGACGCCTTGCACACTTCCGCGTCGCCCGTACAGCCGCGCCGCTTCGATTACTGCCGCCTGGTCGACACGGGCGGGCCACACAGTTAGCAGGATTCCGTCTGGGTCTTTCGTCAGGTCGGGTCGCCACATGACGACGACGTCGTTCGCGGCGGCGACCGCCGCGTCTAGTGCTTCCTGGTCGACGGTCGACGCGGGGTCGACGCCTAGGTGAATTCGCACAGACGCGGCGGTCGCGGGCATCGTTACTTGCCAGCCGACGTCGACTGTGTCGCCGCGGTCAGCGACACTGAACATTCGGCGATAGCGGCTGGTTCGGTCACGGCGACCAGCGCGCGGATTTCGGCCAGAATTAGGACGATGTTCTGAATAAACAGGTCGGCGTGACTGTCGGTCATATACAGCGACGTCGTTCCACGGTCGAAAATCTGAACGCCCGCCTTGAAATCGCCGACGTACGCGGTCCCAGCCGCCAGCCCAGGAACAGGAATCACTTTGATACCCCACAGGGTCCCGTTCAGCGAAGCGCCGTTCAGGGTCCCTTGCATCATTGCGATGTCGATTCCCGCGGCGTCCTGCGGATTGACCAGTACGGCGTTCGGCGTCGCGAATCCGCCCGACTGAACCGTGGCGACGCCCACACGAATCGCTTCCGTCAGCGTCCCGCCGACCGGGACCGTCGCGGGCGGAATGTTCGCGTCAGCCGCCAGGGCGGAAGCGACCGCCGTTTCGAGCGCGACCATAATTCCCTGCTTTAGACGGTTTTCGACAATCGACCGAATCTGGGGAATGTCTTCCAGCGCTTGTCGCGTGATTCCCTTCCAGTGGGCGTAGGTATCGAGCGTGTCCGACGTCGGCGTCGCGGTCATCGCCGCTTCTGGTTTCATTCCGCCTTCGGCGACAATCGGCGCGGCGGTCTGTGGGTTCGGCGTCCAGCGAATGTATTCGACGGCGTTCGAACCTGTGGTGATATGTCCGACGACCGACATAAGCGGCGTCGCGTACGTGTACGCGGCGGGCGTGAAGATGTACGGGACGACAATTCCGTCAGCCGTCGACACAGCGACGCGTTCCTCAAGGCTGAACGGGACGACTGCGCGCTGGGAAGTCCCCGCGCCGCCGTACGCCTTGAACGCTTCCGATTCGACGAACAGGTCGCCCCATGAACGCGTTTCGACGTTCTGCGACGTGTTGCGTCGTTCTGGTTTCGCGACTTCTTCGCGTGGTTCCAGCTTCGTCAACAGGTCGGCGTACGACCGCTGCGAATCAAGAATGTTCGAATGCGTGACTAGTTGCGAGTCGATAGCGCTTGCGCGCGTTTGCAGTGTCGCGATGTACGCCAGCTGTTCGGCGTTCAGGTCCTTACCTTCGTCGGCGGCGCGTTCGGTCAGCGCTTTTACTTCGCTGGTAATCGAATCGCGTTCTTCGATTAGCTGTGTTACGTGTTTCACCTGTGGTACTCCCATGCGTCAGGGAACCCGTGTCGGGTTCGTCGTGTCGCAGGTGCAACAGGTGTTTCCGTCTGGGCGGCGGGCTGACCGTCATCAGGTGCCTAGACCCCAGCGGGCGAGCTAATGCGGGCCGCGGATTCAGTTAGGCGGGTAGTTGCAAATGCAACTACTAGCGAACGTGACTATACAGAATCGCCGGCAGCGGGTCTAGGTTCACGTCGGGACGGTTCAGGAACGGGGCGAGAATGTCGTCTAGCGATTGGGCGGACCTGACCGCCAGCATGGCCGCGCCCTGGTAGGCGGGTAGGGCGACCATAGACACTTCGACCAGGCGCGCTTCGCGGACTTCGCGAATACCGCCGTCGCCGCGGGTCGCCCGAATCGTCTGGAACCCGACCGACAGGGCGTCCAGTCCGCCTGTTCGCAGGTCTTCTAACAGGTCGTCGCCGTGCGGGCCTTCGTTGATTTTGAACGTTCCGACCAGGCCGTCGTCGCCGTCGTCGAACCCTGTCGACATTCCCAGCTTCCGGTCTGTCGAATGGTTCCGTAACAGCGGGACGCCGCCGCGGTGGTGGGCGATGGAACGGGTGAACGCGCCGCGCATGATTCGTTCGCCTTCGATATGCGGCGTCAGGTACGACACTTCGTCGTACGGGGCGACGACGCCGACGACGACACGTTCGACGGGGTCGACCCGTCGCAGTTCCATTAGGACTTCGTTCATTACGCGACCCCTTCGCTTACTAGTGGTGGTAGGTCTTCCAGCGCGCGAACTTCGTCGACGGTCAGCCAGCCCGCGTCCAGCGCGAGTTTGTAGCTTTCGTTTCGCGACTTCGTGTCCGCCCGCAGTAGTCCCTGGGTTCGGATTTTCAGCGACGTACCCGCGGGAAATTCGCTGTCTAGGACACTTTCGATTCGGCGAATCCATGGCAACAGCGTGAACTGGTTCAGTTCAATCATTCGCGATTCGACGTTCGCGTAGGTGCTGTTATCGCCAGCGATGCCCAGCATGTACGCGGGTAGCCCGAACGCCAGGGCGATATCGCGTAGCGACCATTCCCGCGACGACGTCAGCTGAGCGTCCACAGGCGAAATCGAAATCGGGTGAAATTCCGTCGTCGCGTTCAGAATCGCTATCGACCGTTTCGCGCCGCCGTGTTGCGCCAACCATGTCGCTTTCAGTTTCATCGCGTCGTCAGGCGTCATCGTCGGCGCGGACGATTTCAGGTAGCCCGCGGGAACGCCCGAATTGAACACGCCCGCCGCGTACGTCCGCACGGTCGCCGCTAACGCCAGTTCGGGACCGTGGGTCGTAATCACCCCGTGTCCGTGACCGTCCCAATACGGCAACAGTCCGCGCAGGTGAATCACAGACCCAGGCGACAGGCGTACGTCGCTGACCCAGTAGTCGCCGCCGTCGATAACGACGTCCGCGGGATGCAGTTGCCACAGTGGCGGCTGTGGCTGACCGTTCGAATCGCGCACGGGCGCGTACACGTAACCGTCGCCGAACCACAGCGCCGCACATATCCAGTTCGCCCAGAATTCGACCGCTGACAGTCGCGCTTCCCACACTTGCCCAGGGTCGACGACTCGCCCGTCGACCCGCGTCGACTGTGGGTCGATAAGCCAGGCGGGCGTCGGCAGTTCTGTGTACTCGCCGCGGAACACTTTCCACGGAAGACCGGAAATCGTGTCGCAGATAATCGACGTACAGCGCGACACGCCCGCCTGATTCGACAGCCCGAACGGGTCGCCGTCACTAGGAACCAGCGGGTTACCGAACGGACCCAGCCCGCCGCCGGCGGGACCCGTGAACCACAACCAGGGCTGGTCGACTTCCCAGCCGTCAGGCGTGTTCAGCAACACGTCGCGCCCGTCTGTCGCGGTGCGAACTTTCGGGCCAGCCGCCTGTATCCGCGACCCGCGCGGCGAATCAATCGGCGCGCCTGGCGTAACTTGTCGTTTGCTGAACAGTCCCATAGCGACCCCTTTAGAACGCGACCCATTGCTGTTGATTCGCGGCGATAGTTCGGGCGCGGTCCCAGCCCCAAAACGCCAGTGACATCGCCACAATCGGCGACCCGCCGTCGACCCGCGACCAGACCCACGACTGGCCCACCTGACGCTTACGGGCGTCCGCCGCCGACTGTGACAGGACCAGCGACGGACGAACACGAACCGTTCGGGCGGCGACCGCGTCGTAGAACATCGCACACGCGGCGGCGATATCGCGGGTCGTCGAAACGACCAGACGGTCGCAGACCGGGCGCAGTTTGTCGGCGACCGTCCCCGCGGGACCTGCGGCGTCCACGACGACGGCGTACGGGTCCCAGCGGTCGACCAGTTCCAACAGCCGCGGGGCGACCCCGACAGCGGGGACCGTGTCGACCAGTTCGGCGACCCCGTCGACACAGGCGACAATCGGCGACTCGCCGCGGTCCAGCGGAACGTCGGCGGCGAACACAGGGCGACCGTCAGGTAGCGGACGGTCGTCCTGTATCGCCGCCCACGCGTCACCTGACAACACACGCGCGTCGCCCGCTGTGCGCCACAGGTTTCCGTATTCGTGGGCGAACTGGGCGGCTGGCATCTGGTCGGCGGCGACCGCCAACGCTTCACGACGTGGTCCGCCAGGCTGACCCGCGGCGGGGTGACACTTCCAGACGGTCGCCAGAAGGTCCCCAGACGCCGTGTCGTCGCCGATACCCCATTCGCATAGCCCGACATGGCCCGAATTCGTCAGCGACGCCCTGGCGATTTCCAGCTGACGCAACAGGAACCCGCTGTCGGCGTCACCAGCCGTCGACGTAATCCACACTTGACCGTCGCGGGTCGCCTGCGTCGGTAACGCCGCCGCCATAAGCCCGTCGCCGCGGTGGGCGTCAAAAAATCGGGCTTCGTCCACCACGACTAGGTCAGTGACGGACCCGTGAAGCGAGTCTTCGGCTGGCGCGAAAATGCGTAACTGCGACCCGTTGCTAAATGCGACTTCTTCGTCGCCGATACCCGACCGAACCCGAAAATCGCCCGAACCGATTTCGCCGCGGTGACGGTCTTCGACCAGTGGCGACGCCCGCAACAGCCGAACCAGTTCCCGAAACCGTAACGCCGCGTCCGTACGCGACTGGGCTGTGTACCAGACCTGTGCGCCAGGCTGGTTGAGACAACGGTCGACACAGACCAGGAAATCGAAACGGGTTTTCCCCGACTGGCGCGGGACAGACACGACGACCACGGCGTAACGCCAGCGGTCCCCCCTGCGCGCCAGACCCATACGACCCGCCTGGGACTGCCAGGGCCACAAACCGTGACCGAACAGCGCCGCCACAGTCTCCAAACCGTCGACCCGCCCGCGACCCTGCGACAGACCCAGCAAACCTGGCGAAGTCCTGGCGACCATTACCAGGTTCTCGAAGATTCAGGGCTGTGACCTGGGGTTTCAGAGACATATCCGAGACAAGGCGGGGTGTCGGGGCGTGTGTTGCCCACAAAAAACGACCCGTGTCTGGGTCGTCGTCGGGTGTTGCCTAGGACAGCCCC
>Ga0070690_100000725_pt1 | contig 16881 bp, 12 predicted proteins | sample KBSS33HmetaG_FD_64671 | JGI IMG/M metagenome (GOLD analysis project Ga0070690, IMG submission 64671) | Switchgrass rhizosphere microbial communities from Kellogg Biological Station, Michigan, USA - KBS S3-3H metaG | ecosystem: Host-associated > Plants > Roots > Rhizosphere ... | reverse complement strand
CAGCACCGCCATGATGGTCCCGGACATGGAGGATCTATTCTCCCAGGATTTGAATGACGAGGTCTCGGCTGCGGGCGCGCGTGTCGAAATCGACCAGGACGATCTGCTGCCAGGTGCCCAGCAACAACGATCTGTCGGCGAAAGGCACGGTGATCGACGGGCCTTGCAGCTGGCCCCTCAAGTGACTATGGCCGTTATCTTCACCAGGATTTTTCTGATTGTGCTGCCAGGAAGGATCCGCCGGGACCGCCCGATCCCAAAATGTTTTGGTATCGGCCCTGATGCCCGGCTCATCCTCGATGATCATGATGGAGGCCGTCGTATGCTTGACGAAGATCGTCACGATCCCCGCGGAGGCCTTCGCACGCGTCAACGCCTCCTGCACGAGCGTCGTCACATTCTCAATCTGCGTCCCGCCTCGCATATCGACGCGAACGGGAACCGTGGTGATTGCCATGCTCATCGCCCCATCCGACGAAGAAACCGACGCTCTTGAGCCGTGAGACTGCTGCCCCGTGCCTCGGCGATGATGTCGTCGAACCGGCCGGCAGCCGCCACCTGCTTCAACGCCCTCATCACTCTCGCGCCGAGAATCCCTTCCCGTTCGAGGGTGTCCAGATAGGAGAAGGCTTCGGCAATCGTTTCCTTCGCTCGCACATAGTAGTCGCGCCCTCGCCGCTGGTTGCTGTAGGCTTCGAACTGTTCACAGGCGACCAACACCTCGGCCAATTCCTTCACCCATGGCCGAACTCCGGCGAGCTTTTCAGGATAGTAATAGTACAGCATCACCGCCTGCATCCAGGGTTCCCATCGCACGCCCATCCGTCGAATGGACGCACGCACGGCCCGTAACCGCCTCCCCAAACGCCGTGCATAGCCGAGCCGCATTTCGACCTGCTCTTTTGCCCAGGAGGTCATGCGAATGCCATCGGCCGCGAGCGCCTCACGGTACCGCGCAATGAACGCCTCGGTCTCGCGCCCGTACGGCGTCTCGGGGTGGACGGCCCGCCATTCCCGCGGCCTCGTCGGGATGCCGTGGGCCTTCGCCCAAGACCAGATCTTCCCGAAGAGAGGGCGATCGAGACCGGCCCGGCCGAGGTCGTGCAACAGACAAGCAATCTGATACTGGCGGACCCGATCCGACTCATGACCCAAGGCAGAGGCCACGGCCGCGCACATGCGGGCGGTCCTGACGGCGTGAGCGCGGTCGTAGCCGCGGATGACTCGTCCCTGTTGAAGCGGATGGGACACATCGTAGAGATGCATGAGGCGGGAAACGAGAGCCCGTGGAATCATGAGGGGAGCGCCGGAAGCCGCAGCTGGTCTCATAGCGTGATCTGCGGCTGTGAGAATATCCGTCGACGAAAGACAGTGTCAAGGCGAGAACGGCGAGAATGCTCGATCAACCTCTCGATCTTTGTTATGCTCCGAGGGTCGTGAGCCCAGACATGACCGGATGGCGAGCCCTCATGCCGACACTTTCATTGGTCACTGGCCGGTTGTTGATCGGAGCGCTGCTCCTGACCGACATGATCCCCGGCGCCCTGTTCGCCTCCTCGCTCGATCAGCTGTCGGATTTGAGCGGTAAGGTCAGCGTCACCGTCACCTTGACCGGTCGCGACAACTTCAACAGCGAATACCGCTATGATCTCACGGTCCGCAACCGGTCCAGCGATCCATTTATTGCCGACTCCCTGATCGTCGTCCTCGACAAAATCACCAATCTCGCCGGCGAAGACCGCGAGCCGTTGAAAAGCGAACCGCTCCTGCATCGGTTCGAGGTCGTCGGACAGGATGGAGAAACCGAAGACGGAAAGCCGTTTTTTCGGGTACCCGTCGGCGCAAGTCCAGACCTGGCCCCTCTCAACGACAGTCTCCCGTTCGCCGTTCGGATCCGGAACAAGGACTATGTCTCGCTGTTCACCCCGGCCTTCCGGGTGTATGGGAAGAAACGGCCGCCCGCAGAGCCTAAAGTCTCCAATGCCCAGCCGCAGCCCGGTTCCCCCGCTCCCGACCGGACCGACCGGCTGATCCAACTGCTGCTGAAGAAGGGCGTCATTACGGAAGAGGAACGGAAAGCGATCCAGCCATGAGCGATCCTTCGTGCAACGCCTGCTCGGGTACCTGGCCGAGTTCGGACCACTTCATCGCGGATTTGGGATTGTCGATGGCCTATCTCCACGAGGATCAGTTTTTCCCAGGCTGGACCGTACTCGTCTTCAAGCGTCATGCGACGGAGCTGTTTCACCTGGCACCGACCGAGCGCATCCAGCTCATGGAGGAGGTCAGCCGGCTCGCCAAAGTGTTGACCGAAGCGTTTGAGGCCAAGAAAATGAACTACGGCCTGCTGGGCAACCAGACGCCGCACATCCACTGGCACCTTATCCCACGCCTGGCCACTGATCCGGCCCCGCGTGAACCGGTCTGGCGCATTCCGCACGATCGCCTGAGGCTCCCAGCGGAGCAGCTACAGACCACCATAGAGCGTATCAAGCAACGATTATGACGGGTGATATAATGTCGGCCACTCGGATAACGGGGGGTCAACAGGGCCGATGCTCCGTCGATTGCTGCTGATCGCCGTGTTCAGTCTCTGCGACGGTGCCAGGTCATTCGCGCAAGTCCCGGACGCTCCGGCGCCGCAAGTCCCACTCGAGAGTCCTCCGCCTCCGCCTGAAGCCCTCGGTGAAGAGCACTCGTTCCCGACGCCTGCCTCCCTCGAACAACTCGACGCCGTCATGGCGCTCGGAGAATCGCGCGGCGCCGTCCGCCACGCACCCGATGATGCAGGTCACCGGCTCCAACTCGCCCATGCGCTCTACCGCATCGGAGACCTCGATGCCGCCCTGGAGGAATGCCGCGTTGCCATTAAGTTACAGCCGGAGGACGCCAAAGCGCATGTGCAACTGGGCATCATCCTCATCGCCAAGCAGGACTGGCGCGCCGCTGCCTCCGTCCTGCATGAAGCCATCAGGCTGGATCCGGGCATGGCTGATGCTCACTACAGCCTGGGAAGTGTCCACTACTCAATGGGCCATATGAACGCAGCGGTCCAATCGTACCGCCAAGCCTTGACGTTACAGCCTTATTTCCCCGACGCTCGGTATCGCCTGGCGCTCTTGTTGAAACTGTCGAAACGAGAAGGGGAAGCGGCCCAATTCATGGAGGAGGCGGCGTTGGGTGGAGTCCCACAAGCCCAGTTTTTTCTCGGCAACGCGTATAAGAGCGGACAGGGCGTCGAAAAAGATTTGGGCAAAGCGGTCTTCTGGTGGGCGAAGGCCGCCGAATACGGCTATCAGCCATCCGCCGACCTCCTCGGCAAACTCAGGCGGCAGGCCCTGGGACCCGATCAACCCGAACGAAAGCGCAAGGAAGCTCACGACGCCTTTGTCGCCTACCGCCGCCAGCTCTGGGAAGAGTTTCGCGAGTACAGTCCGACGGACGATAGAGAGACGATCGGCACAAGACTGCTCAATGAACACCGTAGCGACGCCGCCGTGGCTACCCTGCTCAGGGAAGGCTACGCGTTAAGCGAGGTGGCGCAGGGCGAACTGGCCCGGTTGTATGAATCGGGGTGGAACAATATCCTGCCACCGCACGAGAAGAAGATCTTGGCCTGCTTTGAGCTCACGGCGGCAGACGGCTTTCTCCCAGCCAAACGAATGCTGGCCCGCATCTATGGGAAAGGAATCGGCGTCCACCAGGATCTTCCCAAGGCCAAGACGTTCCTCAAAGGTCTGCCCAAACAAGAGGCGAACGAACTCTTAGCCGAGATCGGCTCTCGCTAGCCCATGGTCATCAGTATGTCCTGGTTAAGATTCTGGCGGCTGTTCATCACGAACCCCCTCTGGCAAGCCCTCGCGATTGGACTGTTGGCTTCCCTGCTCGCCAAGGGACTGTGGGCTGCAGCACCTGTGACGTTTGCCGCATTCGACTGGACGTTGTACGACACGTGGTTGCGACTTCGAGCTCCAATCGCGACCAGCGAACTCCTGATCATTGTCGTCCGTGATCCGGAGAGTGAGGAACGCTTTGGGCCCACGCTGGATCGGACGGTCCTGGCCCAAGTGGTCAACGCGGTGCACGAGGCCGGAGCCGCCGCGATTGGGATCGACCATCGACTTGATCATGCCAGTCCGGCGTCGCTCGGCGGAGCCGCAAGCGACGCGCTCTTCCTCGAAGCATTGCAGGCCGCTGCGCCGGTTGTGCTCGTTCACGACCCAGAAACGGTCCTTCAGACCGCCGCGTCCGTCCAGGCACACCTCCAGGTCTCCGTCCAGCCCGACCGGCTGGCACGACGCATCCCGGTCGTGAGCGTCATCGAAGGACAGGAGGTACCGGCGTTTGGAGCCGTACTGTTCGATCGGTATCGACGGCAGCAGCCTGTCCCCTCGACACAGCCGCTGACTGCCGATCGCGCATCGGACGAACCCTTCAATCTCGTCGGTGATGGGTCACTGTCGGCGTTGCCGACGACGACGCTCTCCGTCATCTGGGAGGCGATACACCATCATGACCGGCGGCAACTGGAAGCGCGGTTTAACGGGAAAGTGGTCGTCATCCTTCCCAATCACATCGGCTCCGGTCCCTGGCTGCTTCCGACGGGACCATCCGTCACGAGCATGGTGCCCCATCTGCATCTGCTCAATGGCTTGCTGACTGGGAACCGGATCGGCGTCGCGGGCCGATGGAGCGCGTTCGGACTGACGCTCCTGCTGACCTCTTGCATCGCATGGGGCTTGTTGCGTTTCGAGGGCTCCGGCGGTCTCATCTTTGCCGCCACTGCTCTGCTGGGCTATGTGGCGGTTGCGGTGGCCGTCCTGTGGAGCATCCACCTCGTGCTGCCCCTGCCGTTACCGGTGACAGCCGCAGGTCTCGTCATCGTCGGCACCATCGCGTGGACCCATCTCACAGCCGGGCCGCGCATGATGCTGTTGGAGCAGGACATGCTGCGCATGCAACAGGACGCTGCCGCCATACGGGAGGCGCTCACGCTGCGTGAAAATCGCGCTGAAGCGCTGGAAGAAGATTTGGAGGCGGCAAGAGCGGCCGTGACGGAGTCGACGGCGCAACGGGAGGCGCTGACTAGGGACACGGCCTTGTTGCAGTTGCAGATGACAGAAGCCCGCGCCCAGGAGCAGGCGGCGCGTCAGCAACTGGAACGGGTCGAACGGCAACTGTCCGACCTCCGTGTCGCCGGTTCGGATTCCCGGACGCTCGCAGATACGGAATTGGAGCGGCTTCGGGAAGAATGTCGTGCGCTGGGGATCACCACACAACATCCTGTCATGCTCAGCATGTTTCGTGATTTGAAGAAGGCCGCGGCCTCGCCCTTAACCGTGCTGCTCCTGGGTGAGCCCGGCACGGGAAAGGAGTTGTTTGCCCGCGCCGCGCACCGGCTCAGTCCGCGCACGTCCCAGGCCTTCGTCGCCGTGAACATGGCAGCCATTTCACCCGAGCTGTTTGAAAGCGAATTGTTCGGCCATGTGAAGGGGAGTTTCACCGGAGCGATGTCCGACCGTCGAGGCTACTTCGAGCTCGCCAATCGCGGAACCATCTTCCTGGATGAAATCGGCGATCTGCGACTGGATCATCAGAGCAAGCTGCTTCGGGTACTCCAGGAGAAATCCTTTTACCGCGTCGGCGCCACGATGCCGACGGCCGTCGACGTTCGCATCGTCGCTGCGACCAACCGCGATCTCCAGCGGGGCGTGTCTGAAGGATGGTTTCGCGAGGACCTGTACTTCAGACTGAAAGGATTCGTCTTTCGACTTCCGCCGTTGCGTGAACGGACCGGCGACATGGCCGCAGTCGCCGAGTCCGTCCTTGCCGACATTGCGCAGCGCATGGGCAGACCGCGTCCTCGCCTGTCCAACGACGCCGTGCGGCTGCTGACGGCCTACCAATGGCCGGGGAACGTGAGGGAACTCCGCAACGTGTTGGAGCGAGCGGCCGCGCTGGTCGACGGGGACGTGCTCTCCCGTCATGCCTTCTCGTTCGACGACACGCTCGGCAACGACGAGCTTGGGAGCAAAACTGGTGCATTTCCGGATGCCGCCAGCGACAACGTCGTCCTGGACTGCCTCAGACGACACGGCTTCGACATGCAGGCTACCGCGAATATCTTGGGCTGGGACCGGAGTACCGTCACCCAGCGCCTGAAAGGTCTATGTTTCCAAGCGCTGATCGAGAGTCACGGCGACCTGGCGAAAGCGGCACTGGCGATTGCCGGGGATGCTTCACAGGCCAGGACGGTCGAGCTCAAACTCAACGAGTATTACCACCACCTCCTGCACGTGATCGGGCCGTTCAGATCCGTGAATGAAGCCGTCGCCGAGTGCAAGCGCCGCTTCAAAAACCTTCCGGAACGGCATTTTGCCTCAGTCGCCCTCCTCGTCAGGCAGCACCTATCATCAATCGAAGGGGTGCCGGAGGGGAAGTGACAAGGGAGCCACAGCCTGAGGCGTTTTGGCTGCATTCCCCTACTCCATCTCCGCCTGACCGCCGTTTGAAAGCTTGGAAACCAATGATTTATTGATGTGTTTTTTGATCCTGGCTAGGCATGCAGTTTGCCATTGCTCCCTTCGATGTTTTCCCAGGAAAGTCGACGAACGAGAGAACTGCACTTTACCCGGCTGTCACTCGTCCTGACGGGTGCCGCCGCAGCCCTACTTCTTTGGGCCACTGGTAAAATTGCCTGGTCAGCTCTTCAGCAACAGGAGCTTTCCCGCGCCATCGAAGCCAGCCTCTTTGGAGCCCTCGCGGGCTTCTTGGTCTACGGAAATCTTTGTTACCAGGTAGCACGACTCGGCCGGTTGCAGCGCTTTGAGGCGCACAGAGCATCCTGCGCGGCCGAGGGGACTTCGTACTTTGGAGCGGACGCACCAAGCCTGACCGTGCTGGTGCCGTCATATCGCGAAGAACTCTCAGTCATCCGGCAAACGCTCTTGTCCGCTGCCCTTCAAGAATATCCCAATAAGCGAGTGGTGCTCCTCTTGGACGATCCACCTGCCCCAAAGACCAAGCATGAGCAAACAGCGCTCTGGGCAGCTCGCAGTTTGCCGTTCGACCTTCAAACGCTCCTTGCTTCCCCCTACCGTTATGTGAAGGCAGCAGAGTCAGCATTTCAATCCAGGCATTCACAAGGCATCGCGGATCTGAAAAAGGAATGTCTGTGGCTCGCCGAGTGTTTCAGGTGGGCAGCCGAGTGGTTCGAGACGCAAGCGAAGCTGACCCCGATCGACTCGCATACCGATGGCTGGTTTGTCGAGCATATCCTCACGCAACCGGCCAATAGGTGCCGGGAGCAGGCCTCTCAGTGGTTCATCCGTAGAGGCCACGTCTCACACATGCAGGCCGAGAACCTCCGTCACCACATGGAGCGCGCCTATACTCAACTCGCCGCTCGCTTCCAAGCGGAGTTCGATGTCTTCGAGCGCAAACAGTACTGCAATCTATCCCACGAGCCCAATAAGGCCATGAATCTGAACAGTTTCCTGGGCCTGATGGGAAAACATGTGAAGCCGGTGCTTCGCAAAGATGGCGTATACCTGGAAGAGACGTCCAATCCGACTGGTCGGTTGATCCCCGATACACCCTATGTCCTTACCCTCGACGCAGACAGTCTCCTGCAGCCTCGTTACGCGTCCACGTTAGTCGCGTTCATGGAACAACCCGAACATGCGCGGGTCGCCGTCGCTCAAACGCCGTACAGCGCATTTCCAAACCCGCCGGGCATTCTCGAACGCACGGCCGGCGCGACCACCGATATTCAATACCTCGTCCATCAGGGATTCACCCGCTTTGGTGCAACATTTTGGGTGGGAGCCAACGCCCTATTACGAAAATCCGCCGTGGAGGACATCTGCACGGTGCAGCACGAAGGCACGAAGATCGTCCGACGCTTCATCCAGGACCGTACCGTCATTGAGGACACGGAATCGACGGTCGATTTGCTCAGCAAGGGCTGGTCACTCCATAACCATCCCGAGCGACTGGCGTACAGCGCCACGCCTCCCGACTTTGGTTCGCTCGTGATCCAACGCGCCCGCTGGGCCAATGGCGGCCTAATCATCTTCCCCAAACTGCTGTCTTTCTTGGCCGGGGTGCGGAAACAACCGCAGAGCCTCCTGCAGGCATTCTTGCAGACACACTATTTGACATCCCTCGCCTTCGCGCCGTTGAGTGTGCTTCTCCTGCTGTGTATCCCATTTTCATCGGAGCTCATGACCATCTGGATGCCGCTCGCCGCGCTCCCATACTTCGCCTTGTACGCTCGTGACCTACAATGTATGGGCTATCGCCCGGTCCGGGATTTGCTCCGCATCTATGCCCTGAACCTGTTGCTGATTCCCGTGCATTTGACCGGAGCCATCACATCGGTCAGACAAGCGCTTGCCGGCACGAAGATCCCGTTTCGCCGAACGCCAAAGATTTCCGGTCGGACACGAACGTCCGGATTGGATCTGATGCTGCAGCTTATCATCGTGGCCATGAGTGCCGCCCTGGGCATCTACTATGTCTCGCGGACGCAATGGATCTCGGGAATCTTTGCCCTGGGCAATGCTGCCTTGCTCCTGTACGGCATCAAACTGTTCATCGGATTCGACGAGCTTCAACAGGACCTCTTGGCAAGCGTACACGCGACGGTCAAGAAGGTATCCTGGAGCGGCGGGATGATCCGATTGCAGGTGTGGACCGCCTCCCGTCTACGGCTGCTTCGGTTCGCCGTCCTCCAAGCCTTTCACGCCCGCTACTCACCACGTCATGCCGTGCTGAGCCTCATTATCGGCGTGGAAGCGCTATCGCCGGCCCTCCTTGCCGGCGGGGAACCGTCGCTCAACCCGATCCAATTGGAGAACCAACGACCGGGGACGGCGGAGTGGACGTTGAGGAAACCGGCGCTTCACCATGAGATCGAAGGCTACGCCTCTGCAACCAGCGTCGATCAAGGCGAGCGCATCAACATCTATGTGAATACCATCGCACCTGCATACCACCTGTCAGTCTATCGTATGGGTTGGTATGGGGGACTCGGAGCACGTCTCGTGTTTGGCCCCATGGAGTACGAGGGGTACCAACAGCCTGTACCGTTCCACGATGCCGAAACGGGGCTCATCGAATGTCATTGGGAACATCCGATCACCATCACCATTCCGCCCGGAGGATCCGGTGGTGGAGAATGGGTATCCGGTTATTACCTGGCCAAACTCACCGCTGAACAGACAGGCGAAGAAAGTTATGTGCTCTTTGTCGTGCGCGATGACACGCGACCATCAACCTATCTCGCACAGGCCAGTGTGACGACATTCCAGGCCTACAATAATTGGGGCGGCCGCTCGCTGTACACCTTCAACAGCCCTGGCGGACAGGCCGCGAAAGTCTCTTTCAATCGTCCGTACGCAGGCAGCCCACTTCTCGAGGCTGCCTCGGGAACAGGAGCCGGTGACTTTCTGGTATCGAATTCAATTCCTCCGGGGGGTGCCGCTTCTCCTGCAGGTTGGGAATACAACACGATTCGCTGGCTGGAAAAAGAAGGTCTAGACGTCACTTATGCAACCAATATCGACGTCCACAGAAACGAGGCCCTACTCACCTCCCATCACGCGTTCCTCTCGATAGGACACGATGAATATTGGAGTTGGGAAATGCGGCACAACATCGAACGTGCTCGTGATCTCGGCACCCACCTGGCAATCCTCTCATCGAATACGTGCTATTGGCAGATGCGATTAGAACCCAGCCACCTGACCGGCCAACCGCATCGTACTGTCGTGGCGTACAAGGAAAATGCTCAGTGGCATGACCCGCTTTATACCGATCATGATCCTGCCAATGATCATCTTGTCACCACCCGATGGCGCAATGTACCGGTGAGTCGCCCGGAAGCCGCTCTTCTCGGAACGATGTACATTGAAAGAGACAGTCCCATCAACGACGATTACGTGCTTGACGATGCCGACGGCTGGCTCATCGAGAATACAGGGTTGACGCCAGGCTCATCACTTGCAGGAGTGGCGGGGTATGAGGTAGACGGGCTAAGTGCATCCAGCCCTGCGGGCATCCGCATCATTGCACGCATGCCCACAGGCCACGCCGCCGGTGCCGTGACCCTCTATCGAGCCACGAGCGGAGCCCTAGTGTTCGCAAGCGGTTCCATGCAGTGGAGCTGGGGACTCGATGATTACAACGCTCCGCGCCTGCGCCCATCCGTATTGAACGCCGGGGTTCAGCAGATCACGCGGAATGTTCTGGCCCGATTGACGAGGACAAATGACTAGCCCTGCGCAAGACAGGTTCTCGCGGATACGTCCGAGTGCTCCTCGAGTCACAGAGAGGCTTAGCTGGGCAGAAGATCACCGGGGCAGATAGATCGTGGCGACCGCACTGTTACCATCTCGGCCATCTCGGATCACCCTTAAAGCGGTACACGGACAGAACAAAGCCAATCTCACGGGTCCCCGCTCGGCCCAGGTCGATGTCCTGCGAGTCGGCGCTTGTCTCGCCGTCATCTTCTTACATCTCTCCGCTACTATCGTCATGGACCAAGAATTCTTCGGAACCGTCGATTGGCACATCTCCAACGCAATCGACGCCGCCACCCGCTGGTGCGTGCCCGTCTTCGTCATGCTGAGCGGGTCCCTCTTACTGGATCCGCAGAGACATGTGAGCCCTCGTGCCTTTTGGCAAAAGCGAATCAGTCGGTTGCTGCCAGCCATCCTCGTGTGGCAGGCAGTCTATTTTGCCTGGCGTGCTTTGTACTGGCACCAACCAATGTCCCTGCGCATCATTGCCCATGATGTGGTGATCGGCCGGCCTTACATTCACCTGTACTTTCTGTACCTGATCGCAGGGCTCTACGTTGTCACTCCCTTTCTCGCCAGGACGCTGCGAGTTCTTACCCTTCCACAAATCCGACAACTCATCCTCCTCATTGCCGGTTTGACCATTGGAGCGAATGTGATCGACTTTCTTGGCTCCAGCGCCTTTACCATCTTCGTTCCGTATCTCGCCTACTACCTGGCAGGATGGTATTGCGCCCAGGTACCTGTCAGCCGCCCGGGTGGGTATGCGCTGGTACTGGCCGTTGGCGTCATCATTATTACAGTGTCGACAGCGCTCTTGGTCGCTGCATTCGGCTTTGATGACCGCTGGTCTTTCTATTTTTATGAGGACTTCAACCCGGTGGTCATGCTCACGGCGGTGGCCGTTTTCCTGTTCACGCTGAACAGAGAGATGCCTCCAGTGGTGCACGCCCTCGCGAAGCGGCTCGCTCCTTGGACGCTCGGTGTGTACCTTGCCCATCCCATTGTGGTCGAACTTCTGCGCTATGGATACTATGTGTCCGCCCCTACATTGCTTCGTCCCCCTTACTACGTGCCAGTCACGTTCCTGGCAACCTGCATTCTGACATTTGGGCTCGTCGCCTTCATGCATCAGGTGCCTGGTCTGCGAAGAATCGTCTAACAAGCGCGAACGAACAACCCGGCCGAACAACGGATAGTCGCTGGACCGCTCGGTACTCGCCCCGTCCGGACCAACGTAGGCCATCTCAGAGGGGTGATGATGGAGTCGAGAGCGACTGAAACATGATCACGGCGTCCTGAAAGGTGCCGTCGCTCTTCCGCACCGCGCCGGGGAGCACGGCCAATTCTCTGAAGCCCAGCCGTTCCCAGAGACGGCGTGCCCACACATTCTCCGAAAAGACGAGGTTGAAAATCACGCTGCGGTAGCCCAACTGCCGCGCATACTCCAACATCGTGGCGCCTAAGAGCCACCCCAACCCCTGCTTGCGCCACTCGGGTGCGACGATAAAGCCGGCGTTCGCCACCAGTCTGGCTCGCCCAGGCCAGTTCGGTTTGAGGTAGAAGGCCCCGGCCATCGCCGTTGCCCCCTCACGATCGGGAACATAGGCGGCGACCGTTGTTTTGCCGCGAAACCAATAGTCCATGAAATCGTCGTGATCCGGAAACCGGTCATGAGGATACGACGTTCCCTCGTCGACAATAATGCGGTAGAGTGCTCGCAGCGGTTCGATGTCACGCTCCCCGGCCAACAGTACCTGCACCGGCGAGCCATCCTTGAGCTTGGCCTGAATGGGAAAGGTGAGACTCACGAGATTGGCTCCCGCCCAACGCAGAAATCTACACAAGCAGTCTATAGCGTGAGTCCTTCCATATCCAGTTCTTCCACGTCATGCGGGGCTGGCCCCGCATGACGTGATGGGGTCATTGTCCCCGCGTCGCTTGCTGCCGTCCCTTCTTTTCTGAACCCCTCAACTTTGCTGGCCTTCTTGCCGGATTGCGATCTGGATGTCACGGGCACTGCGGTTGCTCAAGCATCCGCCAAATGAAGGGCCGGATCAGGGACGGAAAGGAGGTGAACCCGGCAGGCTGTCCCGTCGGCCGACTAACCATTGACCGTTCACCATAGAGCAAACCGATAAGGAGGATTCCATGCAGAAAGGTCCGTCACAAATCACATCCGGCAGTATCGCTCCCAGCATCTCAGGGCCCAGAAAAGATAAAGACGTGCTGGTGGTATCCGGGCTCGTCGTGGGCCTGGCCGCCGTGATCGGAGCCGTTTGGTATTACTCATCGATCGAGCAAATCAACGGCCATGAGCCACTGAACGGTTCGCAAGTCACTGAGGCGCTGAAGAACACACAACCGGTGATCACACCGGTCTCGGTTTCACGGTCCCAGGTGGACGAGACGGTGCCAGCCGGCGTGAAGCCCGCTATCCTCCACACCGATCTCTACTTCGAAGCCGGCCGCAAAGGCTTGACCGATCAAGCGAGAACGCTGATCCAGGAGCAGGCCTCGCTGCTCAAGAAGGACGCGGATCTCGGGGTCCTGATCCAGGGCTACACGGATCAGCAGGGCTCGGCCACCTACAACAGGAAGCTCGGCATGCAGCGCGCTGAAACCGTGAAGACGGAATTGGTGAATGCCGGCGTGGCGGAGCATCAGATCAAGACCATCAGTCTCGGCAAAGACGGTGTGCTGTGCATCGACATGAGCGATGCCTGCCGCCAAATGAACCGCCGCGTGCATCTGGAAATTCGCCCGATCGGCGAAGAACATATGCGGATCCCGGTCGTCGCCACGACGCCGGTGCCAGATTCGACGCAGGCCTCAAGCGATCCTGCCGACAACGCTCAGGCCGATGGCTCGTTCATTGACAGCCTCGTGCCTCCCGCAAATGCAGCCGAAGGCGACAACGGCACACTGTCCGCCGAACCAGCCTCGGGCAGCTGAGACCGCGGCGATGAACGCGTCTGCACGAAACCTCTCGTGCAGACGCCGCTTATCCCGACCTTCACCTCTACATCACACGAGGGCCCATGACAATGCTCTACGAGACAGCACAACAATGCACCGCGAAACGCACCAGCCAGGTCCTTCCGCTCGCGCTGCTGATGGTCATCCTTTCATGGATCGGTACGCTGCCAGTGGTCCTCGCTTGTGGCGAGCCACCGTCTAATCAGAGCGAAATCGCGGAGAGGGGCATGAGGCTCAAGGACGTGACGCAGGGGAGTCTGCTCTTCAACACCCATGAAGCAGGCCGTTACACCCCTGCTCCCCTCTTGAAGACCGACGTCAAGATCACGATCACCGGCGTCATCGCCAGAACGACCGTCGCACAAGAATTCGTCAATCCGAGCCGTCACAAGAACGCTTGGGCCGAGGGCCTCTATGTCTTTCCGCTTCCAGACACGGCTGCCGTCGATCACCTGCGCATGAAGGTCGGCGAACGAATAATCACCGGGGAAATCCGAGAGCGCGCAGAGGCGAAGAGGGCGTATGAGCAGGCGAAGCAGGAAGGCAAACGGGCGAGCCTCGTCGAACAGGAGCGACCCAACGTGTTCACGGTCTCGGTCGCCAATATTGCTCCACTGGACCGGATCATTGTTGAGATCGAGTACCAGGAAACGGTGCGCTACGATCAAGGAGTGTATTCACTGCGTTTCCCGATGGCCGTCGGCCCTCGCTACATCCCGGGAACGCCGGTCATCATCGAAGGAGAGGCGCACGGCTCAGGCTGGGCTGCCAATACGGACCGCGTCCCCGACGCCTCGAGGATCACGCCGCCTGTCCAGCATCCCAGCCTTGGTCCTATGAATCCGGTCACACTCACGATCGATCTCGCCGCTGGCTTTCCTCTCGGGAAAATCGAATCGTCCTACCATGACATCCTGACTATCGCGGATCAGGACGGAAGGCGGCACATCACGCTCCGGCAGGATCAGGTCCCGGCCAATCGGGATTTTCAATTGACCTGGCAGCCTGAGAGAGGTCCTTCACCGAACACCATCGCCTATCTCCAGCAGCGTGAGAGCACCTATGGGCTCTTGATGGTCGCTCCCCCTGCATCGGACGAGTCTGTGTCCACATCTCCTCGTGAAGCGATCTTCGTCATCGATACGTCCGGCTCGATGGCCGGTACATCGATTGAACAGGCCAAGTCGGCGCTCGTGCTCGCGCTCGGCCGGCTCACCTCGCAAGACCGGTTCAACGTCATCCAATTCAACAGCGCCACGCGCCTCTTGTTCTCGGAACCTCGGCCCGTAGGCACGGATACTCTTGGCAAGGCCGTCCGCTATGTCGAGAGGCTCCACGCCGACGGCGGCACCGAAATTCTTCCCGCCTTGAAAATGGCGCTCAAGGGCAGCCCTCCGCCAAGCCATCTACGACAAGTGATCTTTTTGACGGATGGCCAGGTCGGCAACGAGGACGAACTCTTTGAAGTCATTCGCACACAGTTGGGGACGAGCCGGCTGTTTACCATCGGAATCGGGTCGGCACCGAACAGCCATTTCATGCGGAAGGCGGCGGAATTCGGACGAGGCACCTTCACGCACATCGGCAGCACCAGTGAGGTGAAGGCACAGATGGGTGCGATTTTTCAGAAGTTGGAGCGACCGGTGCTGACGAACATTCACGTACAAGGGTTTGAGTCCACTGCAGAGCTCTTTCCCTCGAGGATTCCCGATCTGTATGACGGCGAGCCTGTGGTCCTGGCCTTCAAGACAGCCGCGATGCCCTCAGGAATCACCCTGACTGGCACGTTCAACGCGAGAACCTGGACACAGACGGTCGATGTGGCGGGGTCTTCACCCAGAGACGGCCTGTCGATCTTCTGGGCGAGACAGAAGATTGCGTCGCTGATGGATGATAAAAGGCCTGAAGGAGGTGAGGGGTCGCTGCGACAATCGGTGCTCGACATCGCGCTGGCTCATCATCTCGTCAGCCCCTACACGAGCCTCGTCGCCGTGGATACAGAACCGATCAGACCGAGCGATGCGTCGCTGATGATCCATGCGGTTAAGACGAATCTCCCTGAGGGTCAGGATTATCAAGCCATCGTTGGCTTGCCGAGGACCGCCACGAATGGCCCCTTGCACCTCCTCATCGGCCTGGTCGCGCTGGCAGTCGCCTTCTGGCTGTGGCGTCCTCGCGACCGGTTCGCATGAACCCGATTCAGACCACTCCCCGTCCGCTCGTCATGCTTACGGTCTTCTTCCTCGCCGTCGGGCTTTGGCAGGCCGGGGAAGGATCGTGGATGTATGCGAAGGCCAGGCTCGCACAGTTACTTCTGCAGCGAGCCTGGTCCCGAACGCTGGCGGGAGAACAGTTGGTCAAACCCTGGCCTTGGGCCGACACCTACCCGGTCGCAAAGCTGACCGTGCCTTCACTGCACATCGATCTGATCGTGTTGAATGGCGCCTATGGCCGCACCCTGGCCTTTGGTCCCGGCTACTCGGAATCGAGCGCATTTCCCGGATCGTCAGGGACGACCATTATGACCGGTCATCGCGACACCCATTTTCGCTTTTTGAGTCGGCTGAAGCGGCAGGATGAGATTGTGATCGAAACAGATCAACGAACGTCGCAACGTTACCTGGTGCAGAGCAGCCAGATCGTCGATGCACGGACCGCGTCGATTCCCCTCATGGAAGGGGAGGATCAACTGGTCCTGGTCACCTGCTATCCGTTCGACAGCATCCTCACAGGCGGTCCCTTGCGGTATCTGGTTACGGCGATTCCCGTTCCGTCGGCTCTCCCTCGCTCCAGCGATACGCCGGGCGGTTAGAGAATCGGGAAGACGAGGAGAATCAACACCGCCGACGTGAGCATCCCGCCGCCGACGACGCGCCAACGGCTGTTGAGCTTGAGCCCCGATGCCCGTCGCAACCGCAGCGGGAATCAGGCCGATGGCGGCCGCCAGTGACGTCATCAGTACGGGCCGCATGCGGACTTCGGCGCTCTTCAGAATTGCGTGCGGATGTCCTGTCCTTCGAGAAAGAGGTCCCGGATGCGGCTCACGAGAATGAGGGCGCCGCGGCCGAGATGCTGAAATGCGTATGCGTGAGCGCCAAGAGAAGGGCTCCTCAACAAGCAAGAGGCAAAACACGGAGCCCTGCATCCACATAAAGGGCTTGAAGCAATCCGTGCTCGAGTCAACCCGTCCTTATTGGTCAGGTCGCGACTGTGTGCGGGACAATCCGTGTGACTGTTCGCGTCCAGAAGAGGACGCGGTGAGATTATCGAACCATTGCGATTGAGCAACTTTTTGTCCGCAATAGGTACAGACAAAATTGCCCGTAAAATACCCCTTCGCATTTTGCTCTAGCATGAAGTGACAGGTATGAGTGCTTTCTTTACTTGCCATGTTTCTACTATAGCGCGCTGTTCCACAGAGTCAATCTAGCACCATCCCCAGAATTGCTCTATTATTTTACCTAGTTACGGGTCCATTTCGTGACTATTGCCTACAGCCTTGTACGGAAGTTTAGGACAAACGACAAGGTCAGCACTGAGGGCGTCTCTTTGGCTCACCAGCTCGTCGAATCGCGGCAGCTGGGTATCCAAGAACAAG
>Ga0070690_100000721_pt1 | contig 16962 bp, 11 predicted proteins | sample KBSS33HmetaG_FD_64671 | JGI IMG/M metagenome (GOLD analysis project Ga0070690, IMG submission 64671) | Switchgrass rhizosphere microbial communities from Kellogg Biological Station, Michigan, USA - KBS S3-3H metaG | ecosystem: Host-associated > Plants > Roots > Rhizosphere ... | reverse complement strand
GCAACTGGCCGCGCAGTGGATGGCCGAACAGGGTATCAAAAACCCCACATGTATGACTCGTATGCTCGCCCCGGGATTTCCTGATGATCATCGTCTTCTGCACGCGGTGTGACTATCATCTGATCGCGGTTGTGCTCCTACGTGAACGATTTGTCGGCGGTCGTGCGCGAGGATCACGAGGACAAAGAGCAGCCGGAAGGTCACCGTGGGCACGACGAAGAGATCGGCGGCCAGGATCTGGCTCGCTGGTCAGGAACGTGCGCGACGTCTGCGACGGTGGCCGTCTCGGCCTGCGCATGAATGTGACTACGGTCCACTGACTCACCGAAATTCCCAACTTCTGGAGCTCGCCGTGGATCCGCCCCACAGCGGGTTCGCTGTGGGCTTCAATCGTCGCAAGGCGTACGCGTTCTTGGTAGGCACGACTTGAACTACACTCTCGTCCGGTTGCCATGCTGACCCTTGCCTACCTGACCCTTGCAGTGCTCGGCGTCGGCTACATCGTGGTAGCGACAGCCTTGGGACACTTCGGTGGCGACAGCGGCCACGACGCCGCAATCGGCCACGCAGGCGGCGCCGACGGTGGATACGGCATCGACCAATCGGGGCACGGGCACTCGTCTGCCGACTCACAGAGTGGCTCGGACTTCCACTTTCCGTTCTTTTCACCGCTCGCGCTCGCCACGCTCTTCGCCTCGTTCGGAGGCTACGGTCTGGCGGCACTCTTCGGCCTGCGGGTCAACGACGGCGCCAGCGTGGCCATCGCCGGCCCGGCAGCCGTGGCCACCGCCTATGGTGTGACCTACCTGGCTCACCGCATCGTCGCGACCTCACGAGGGTCGAGCCAGATTCGTATAAACCAGATTGTCGGCGCCTCCGGCGAAGTGACCGTGCCGATTCCGGAAAATGGGGTAGGCGAGGCCACGGTAATGGTCGGCGCCGAGCGGTTCGCGGCGCCCGCGCGGGACGGCCATGGCAAGAGCATTCCACGCGGCTCGGCGGTAACCGTGTTGAGCATGGCGGGTACGACGATGGTCGTGATGCGCCGTAACGCACCAGAGGACGTGTGATGTTTTCTGATCTCGGGGTAGGTGTGGTACTCGCGATCGCGGGCCTCGGTGTCGTCGTTGTCGCCGCTACTGGGTACGTGCTCGCCTACGTGATGTTCCTGCGCAAGGCCGGCCCGAACGAGGTGCTGGTCGTGTCCGGACGCGGTAAGGTGAAGTTCATCACCGGCGGCGCAGACATGGTGGTTCCCCTCTTCCACACCTGGAACCGGTTGTCGCTGGAGGTCATGACTCTCGACGTCACGACGCCGGAGGTCTATACGTCGCAAGGTGTGCCGGTCATCGTGGACGGCGTGGCCCAGATCAAGATCAAGAAGGACGAGGCGTCGCTCCACTCGGCGGCCGAGCGCTTCCTCGGCAAACCGCCCGACGAAATCGCGCGGATTGCGCTGGAGACTGTGCAGGGCCACCTGCGAGCGATCCTCGGCACGCTCTCGGTCGAAGACATTTACAAGAACCGCGATCAGTTCGCACAGAAAGTCCAGGAGATCTCTGCGGGCGACCTTGCGAACATGGGCCTGGGCATCGACTCGTTCACCATCCGCGACATACGCGACAAGCACGGGTACCTGGAGGCGCTTGGCAAGCCGCGCATCGCCGAGGTCAAGCGCGACGCGGCTATCGCAGAAGCCGTGGCGCTGAAAGAGGCCGCCATCGCCCAGGCCGACGCGGAGCGCGAAACCCGGCAACGGCAGGCCGAAGCGCAGCGCCTTGCGAAAGAGGCGGAGGCATCGCGCGACGCCGCGGTGGCCGAAGCCAACGCCGCAAAGACGCGGCGAGAGGCCGAAGCCGGTGCCGGTGCCCACAAGGCCGCCGAAGTGGCGAACTTCTTGGCAGCCGAAGCCATTGCCGAGCAACAGCGCCTTGCCAACATTAAGAAGGCCGAGGCCGAGATGGCGTACGAGCTGCAAAAGAAGACCATGGAGATTCAGGTCCAGCAGCAGGAAATCCAGCGGCGCGAGCGGGAGCTCGACGCCACCATCAAGCGCGCTGCCGACGCCAAGCGATACGAGATCGAGACGCTCGCCGAGGCCGAGCGCCGGCGCATCGAGATGGCCGCCGCCGCCGAGAAGTCGAAGCTGACAACCGTTGCCGACGGCGAGCGTGCCCGTGGCATCGCGGCCGCCGATGTCGTGAAGGCGCAGGGCCTTGCCGAAGCCGAATCCCAACGTGCACGGGGCCTGGCAGAAGCGCAGGTTCGAGAAGCTCAGGGCCTCGCTGAAGCCGAGTCCAGGAAGGCGCAGGGCATCGCGGATGCCACTGCTATGGAGAAGAAAGCCGAAGCCTGGCAGAAGTACAACGAGGCGGCCGTCATGCAGATCCTGGCGCCGATCCTGCCGGAGATCGCCCGTGCCGTGGCCGAGCCGCTGTCGCGGATCGATCGGATCACGATGGTGAACACAGGAAATGGCCAGGACCCCGGCATGTCCCGCATCACCGGTGAAGTGGCCAAAGTCATCGCGACCATGCCGACGGTGGTCGAGTCGCTCACCGGGGTCAAGATCAGCGAGCTTATCGAGTCGATGCGGGCAGCCGGACACGTCTCTGGCGACGGCGTCCTGCCGTCCACCACGAGCGGCGACGCCCATCCACCCGCGCACGCGTCGAAGGGCAAGAATCCGACGACGTAGCTATTTCGCCGCGATAAGCGATTCGAGCGGGGCCGCTGTTTCGGGGAACCTGTGCCTACTGAAAAGGCGAAATGCGGACACCTGTCCCTGCTGAAAACTCGACCGACGTTGGTGCAGCGTGAAAAGTGAGGGGCAAAGCCGATGGTGCCCGGCCGCTGACGGTGATCGCATTGGTGTCCGACATCGTGACGCCGCGGTCTTGGGCGGTACGGCGCGGGCTTACGTGACACGTCGAGCGTCAGCGAGGTGGGCGTTCAGTCGTCCAGAACGCTATGCGGCGAGGCGGTCGTAGCGGTGGTGGAGTCCGCCGACCTGTGGAATCACGACGATGCGTCCTGGGCCAGAGGAGACCAGTCGCGATACCGGCGTGTCCTTCGCGAGGCCCAGGTGCGTCCGGGAATGATTGAAGTAGTCGACGTACTGCCGGAGCACGCGCCGGAGTCCGGTTTCGTTGAGCACAATGACGTGGTCGAGACAGTCACGTCGCAGCGATCCGATCACGCGCTCGACGTACCCGTTCTGCCAGGGGGCGCGGGGTGCCGTACGCACGTCCTGTATGCCCATGCCGTTGATCGTGGTGGACACCGCGGCGAAGGCGCTGTCCCGATCGTGGAGGAGGAACCGCGGTACGTCGTTGTCGGGGAACGCCTCGCGGAGTTGCTGGGCCGTCCAGGCTGCCGTGGGATGCGCGGTGACCGCGACATGCACGAGGCGTCGTCGCTCGTGCGCGAGCATGACGAGCACGAAGAGGAGGCGATACGTCACCGTTGGCACGACGAAGAAGTCGGCGGCGACGATCTGGGAGGCATGCGTGGCGAGAAACGTCCGCCAGTGTGGTGACGGCGGCCGTCGTCGACGCGACATGTATTTCGCCACGGTCGCCTGACTGACGTCGATACCGAGCTTCAGGAGTTCGCCGTGGATCCTTGGCGCGCCCCACAACGGATTGGCTTCCGACATCCCTCGAATCAGCAACCGTGTCTCGGCTGACGCGCCCGGGCGGCCTGCACGACGCCGCGACTTCCACGTCCAGAACAGTCGAAAGCCTTGCCGATGCCAGGCGACTACCGTTGCGGGCTTTGCGAGCACGGTCGCCGTACGCCAGCCGGACCAGGTGCGCGACAGCCAGACCCACAAGGCACGGTCGGCACATGCCAGACGCCGCGGTTGCGGCCGTGAGCGTTGGAGGACGTGGAGCTGATGACGCAAGGCGATGATTTCCGCCTGCAACACGGCTCGGGACCGGAACGACACCCGCAATGCGTGAATGAATGCGACGACGACCGACATCGCGGCAGCCTATCCGGCGACGGCCGTAACATCAACTGTCACAACGCGTACCGATTTTTCAGTCACCACACCCGGCCGCAGTGTCCGAAAACTTGAGCGGATCCCTGTGTGGAGATTCGTAGATCGCGCTCACGACAAGGTCTGGACGATCAGCCACGCGCCACCGATGGCGATAGCGTCTTCAATCAAAGCGGCTGGCGGATCCTTCTTGAATGCTGCGGCTAGGCGCATACGGAATGTATGCCCGCCGAGCGTGCCGATGACCGCGCCCACCATGCCCGCGAGGAGCCCGCCAAGCATTGCGTCGTGCGACCCGATCGCCGCACCGCAGATCGCGCCGCTCAGCAGCCTGGCGCCGAATTGCATCGGCACCGTGCGACTCGGCGTCGACGGTAGCTGATCGCCGACGAACTCGCCGAGGGCGAGGAGCACGAAGATCCAAGGAGTCCAAGAATGGCCGAGGAAGGCGAGCCAGCTGCCTTTCAAGGCCAGCCGTCCCGACCAGGCGGCCAAGCTGATCGCCGTCGGCGCGGTGAAGGTACGGAGACCAGCGACGATGCCGATCAGAAGCGCGTGCGAGTACACGTGAGAAGGATATCCCGCAACGTTCGGCGCCCTCGTACTGTCCGAAAACTGAGCAAAGGTCTTAAGAGAATAGCGTCCGTTCCTTCTCAAACCGACCCTAGATTGTTCGCTCAAAGCATCGAGAACGTTAGATTTGCTGGGGCTATATGGCCTTGATTATAGGCTCTGGCGAGCGTTAGGAGCTCCGATGTACTGACGTGGGCATGGAGACCAGCCGCTGCTGCACCCGTAATGTCCCACAACTGGATCGACGCGATCGCCTACCCGATCGGCCCGATCTCACGCAACGACAACACTGGCCGGTTCGCCTCGCGTGAGGCGGGCAGGTCCACCTCACACTCCACCATCCAGTCATTGTGCTGTTCGGGGTCGACCAGCACCTGCTGCACGCGCCACGTACGTCTGTCCTCAGACGCGTTGACGTGGGTGTGCCGGATGTTTCGCGCCTCGGGATCGAGACGGACGCCTTCGTGGTCGACGCGGTAGTCCTCGAGTGCTGATCGCAGTCGCTCCGCCGACCATGCGCCCGCGTCGGGCTGGACAGGTGGAGGCGCGTCGAGCGCCTCGAGGGCGGCGGCGTGACGGCCGGTGCTCCACGCGCGCAGGAAGGTGAACACGAGCACCCGGATTGCGGCGGTGAAGGCCTTCGCGTCGCGCGTGACATCCGGAGCCACGGTCTTGGCGCCGGGCGGCCTTGGCGCTGTAAGTCCCGCGGCGAGGGGCTGGTAGTTGGGATCGCGCATTCGCTCCCACTCGTCCGCGAGGCTCGAGTCGACCTGGCTGAGGAGGGTGCGGAGGTACAGCTCCACGTCGATCACCTCGCTGGTCTTGACGCCGTCAGGCACGGTCTGACTGAGCACCTTGTACACGCTGTTCAAGTGCCGCAGCAGCAGCCCCTCCGAGCGCTGCAGCTCGTATTCCAGCACGTACTCGTCGAAGGAGCGGAAGTTCTCGAACATCTCGCGCGCGATCGACTTGGGGCGGATGTTCTCTTCGCCGACCCACGGATGCGTGTCGGCGAATGCGTTGAACGTCTGGTAGACGAAGTCGCGGAGAGGCTTGGGGTATTCGAGCTTCTCGAGCTCCTCCATGCGCTGCTCGTACTCGACGCCATCGGCCTTCATCTGCGCGACCGCGCGGTCCTTGATGCGATCGAGCTGCCGGCGCAAGATCAACTCGGGGTTCTCAAGGATCGACTCGACCAGCGTCAGCACGTCGAGCGCGTACTCCGGCGAGGCGGCGTCGAGCTGAGGCAGCGTCTCGATCAGGTACAGCGACAGCGTCTGGTCCATCGAGAAGTCGTCCTGCAGGTCCACGTTGACGCGCAGCCTGGCGCCCTCTTCGGTCCTCGGGACGAACTCAACGACGCCGCGCGCGACGAGCGATCGAAAGAGCTGCCACGCGCGCTTCCGCAGCGCGGACTTCGCCGCGTCCGTTTCGTGACTGTCCCGGAGCAGCCGCTGCATCGCGCGACAGCCGTCGCCCTTCCGGCTCAACACGTTGAGCAGCATCCCGTGTGACACCTGGAACCTCGAGACGAGCTGCTCTGGCGGCGCACCGATCAGCCGCCTGAACGTGTTCAGGTCCCAGTTGACGAAGTTGTGCTCGGGCGGCTTGCGCTTGACGATCTTCTTGCCGTCGCGCGCGGCCTTCTCACTCAGCCGGAGATTCTCGATGACGTGCTCCGGCGCCTGGACGACGACGAAGCCGAGGTCGTCGAAGCCCTTGCGCCCGGCGCGGCCGGCGATCTGGTGGAAGTCGCGGACGCTCAGGTGCGCCGTCTTCTGGCCGTCGAACTTGCACAACCGCGTGAAGAGGACCGTGCGGATGGGCACGTTGATGCCGGCGCCGAGCGTGTCCGTTCCGCAGATCACCTTCAGCAGTCCCGCCTGTGCCAGTTGCTCGACTAGCACGCGGTACTTCGGGAGCAGCCCGGCATGGTGAAGGCCGATGCCGTGCCTGAGCCATTTGCGAATGTCGTCGCCATACGGGCTGCTGAACTTGAAGTCGGCGATGCGCGCGGCGATCTCAGCCTTCTGTTCCTTCGTGCAGATCTTGAGGCTGGTGAAATCCTGCGCGCTCTCGGCGGCTTCGGCCTGCGTGAAGTGGACGACGTAGACCGGCGTCTTGCTTTCGTCTACGAGCTTCTCGATCGTGTGCGCGAGCGGGATCTCCGCGTAGGAGTACTCGAGGGGCACGGGGCGATCGCCGGACTTCACCGTCACCGTCGCGCGCCCGTTGAGGCGCGTGATGGCCTCCTCGAAGAATCGCGTGTCGCCGAGGGTAGCCGACATCAGCAGGAATCGCGCGTCGGGCATCGTCAGCAGCGGCACCTGCCAGGCGACGCCGCGGTCGCGATCGGCGTAGTAGTGAAATTCGTCCATCACCACGTCGCTGAAGCCGGCGTCGCTCCCGCTGCGCAGTGCGATGTTGGCGAGCACCTCCGCAGTGCAGCAGAGAATCGGCGCATCGCGATTGACGGAGGCGTCGCCGGTCGAGAGGCCCACGTGATCCGGTCCGAACTCGCGGCAGAGGGCCATCCACTTCTCGTTGACGAGTGCCTTGATCGGGCAGGTGTAGACCGCGCGCTGCCCGCGCGCGAGCGAGGCGAAGAGCATCGCGGAGGCGACGAGCGACTTGCCGGATCCGGTCGGCGTGTTGAGGACGACGTTCTTGCCGTCGAGGAGCTCGAGGATGGCTTCCTCCTGGGCCGGATAGAGGGCGAGGTGCTTGCCGGAGGTGTACTGGAGGAAGCGCTCGAGCAGCACGTCGCTCGACGGATCCCATTTCGCGTCGGGAAGCAGGTCGACGAGGGAGACGGACACAGCGTTCTGTTGTACCGCGAATGGGGGTCAGGTGTCAGATGCCTCGGGAGAAAGCTGTGGAACGCGTCCGCGCTCCGTGCGATTCTTGCCCCTGCATGGCCGCCGATTCTTTGAGTTGTGCCTATTGAAAACACTGTACACGTTGCGACGATTGAGGTTACGGACGTTCTCCGATAGCCTCGCTATGCCCGCACTATCGGAGAATGCTGGCAACCTCAATCGTCGCAATACGTTCGAAGTTCTCAGTAGCCCGAGTTGCCGGCCGCACGCGCCCCGAAAGCCGGCTCGCCTGCGTTCCAGCCCGTGGTGATAACCGTCTCAACAGACATCGTGATGGACGTAAGCAGACGATCGCCAAGGTTCGCGGTGGTATCGCGAGGACGCCAGTCCTATACGCTACAATGCATCCTCGCCGCAAGAAATCTCGGGAGAGGAGGCACGCGATATGGTGCGTCTTACCCTTGTGGGCTTGGCTGTGGTCGCTCTTGCCGCCGCTGTCGATCCCACCCCTGTGACGTTCTCGAAGGACGTTCTTCCCATCCTGCAGAAGAACTGTCAGAGCTGCCATCGGCCCGGGCAGGTGGCCCCGATGTCGCTCCTGAGCTACCAGGACGCGCGACCCTGGGCGAGGGCGATCAAGAACGCCGTGATACAGAAGAAGATGCCGCCGTGGTTTGCCGACGCGACCTACGGTCACTTCACCAACGATCGATCGCTCAGCCAGCACGACATCGAGACCCTGGCGAAATGGGCGGACACGGGCGCCTCGGAAGGCGATCCTCATGCCGCCCCTCCGGCGATCGAGTGGCCCAAGGACGGATGGACCATCCAGCCGGAAGTCGTCATGGAGCTGCCCCCGCATGACGTGCCGGCGAAGGGCGTGCTCGAATGGGAGCTGATCGCGTTCCCGGCGCCGTTCAAGGGCGACGCGTGGCTCACGTCGATGGAGATTCTGCCGGGCGCCGCCGAGGTGGTGCACCACATCTGCTTCAGTTTCGAAAAGCACAAACCGTCAACCGTGTACAACCGCTACGAGTGGGTGCACGTTCCGCGCGACGCCGCCGGCAACCCCACATCCGGCAACAGCGGATTCGGGGACCTGCCGAACATGATGACGGCCTCGCGCACCGTCGGCAGTACCGAGGTGAAGCTCTCGCCCGGACGCCCCACGCTCAAGCAGACCAACGACTTCTGCTTCATTCCGGGGAACAACCTGGACGATTACCGGGGGTGGAAGGCCGGAAAGTTCGTACCCGCTGGCTCGGACATCATCTTCAGCATGCATTACACGGCGAACGGCAAGGCAACGGTTGACCGGACGAGAATCGGTTTCACGGTGGCGAAGACGCCGCCGGCGAAGAGATTCCTGGTTCAGGGCGCGGGCGAGGATACGCCCGTCATTGCGCCGAGCGCGGCCAACTCACGGGCCGTGTTCTCCACCGCATACAACCCCGACTTCGCAATTCCGCCGAACGACGGGAACTACCTCGCTCCTCCCATGGGAATTGAGATCCTCAAGGACGTCGAGCTGGTGCGTTTGCGGCCCCACGCCCACGTGCGCGGGAAGAGCGCGGAGTACAAGCTGACGTATCCGGACGGACGCGAGGAGGTCCTGCTCAACGTCCCGCACTACGACTTCAACTGGCAGGTTGCCTACGACATGGCCGTGCATCTGCCAAAGGGTTCCAGGCTGCGGATCGAGTTCCGCTACGACAACTCGACGAGCAACAAGAACAACCCCGACCCGAACCGGTGGGTCTATCAGGGCTACCAGAGCTGGGAAGAGATGATGGCCCCGAATCTCGGATTTCTCGTGGACCGCGACGCGGACATCGCCGGGCTGATGACGGTGACGAATTGAGCTATCGCGTCACTTGATGTGGCCCTCGACCTACACGAACGGTGGTGGCATCACTTCTTTAAAGTCGCGTACTTCATTGCGTTCGGCTTGGCGCACCCTCTCGCGTTTCTAGCCTGGGAAGCTGACCCATGCGCGGCTGTCGCTACCAGAAACTCTGTACGCGCGAATTCATTAAGGTTTGTCGCTCTCGAATAACCTCCGATCGGGGATGTCTATCGTCGTCTCCATATTCCTGTCGCTACGTTCGCTGGTTCGCTCTCGTGCGGCACTGCATCTTGAGATTCTCGCGCTCCGGCACCAGTTCACCTGCCTTGCTCGTCCGCCCTCTCCCGATTAGAAGTTGAACTTGAACCCCAGTTGCATGACGCGCGGCGCCGTCCCTGCAGCGAGCGACGTCACCTTCCCGAAGTCCGAGCTGTTCATCGTCGAGACCGGGGTGTTCGGCGTCATCGTGTTGAAGACGTTGAAAATCTCCCACCTGAATTGGAAATGCCTGAGGCCAAACCGGAAGGAGCGCGACAGCGACAAGTCGACGTTCCAACGCCCCGGACCGAGAATCGCGTCAAGCGGCATCGTCCCGTAGGTGCCGCTGTCGGGCCTCACGAACGCGTTGGGATTCAGCCACTCCGTGAGGGTCCGATCTGCCACATACGGATCGTCGAGGATCTGGATCGCTCGTTGGTTGTTCTGTTGACTGGTCAGCGCAGTATCGGCACCGGTGGTGACCGTGAAGTAGGAGCCGGACCGGACGGCCAGGATCCCCGACACCTGCCAGTCTGAGCTCAGTGCGCTGACGGCGGAGTTCGCTCCAGACTTGGGTATCTGGTAGACGACGGACACGTTGACATTGTGGTCCGGTGAATTCGGGCATCGGCCTCGGTCGGCGTCGCGGTCTCCAGGAATCATGTACGGCACGCCGGCGACGCCTGGCTCGCTGTTCCACCGATCGGTGATACACCGCGAGATGGCGTAGTTGCCCTGCAGCGAGAAGCCGTTGCGCTGGCGCTTCTGCACCGACAGCAACACCCCGTTGTAATTCGACGAGGCGTCGTCATCGAGCTCCTGGATACTGGCGAAGTACTGTCCTTCCGCCGGGTTCTGCATGTTCAACACGCGACGCGATTGCGTGTTGTTGACGGTCGACGCCCCCGGAATGTAGACCGCTGGGTTGATCTGGTCAGTCCCCCAGATGTGATTCGTGATGCTGCCGATGTAGTTTGCCGAGACCATCCAGTCGGTGCTGAGCTGCTTCTGATAGCTCACATTCCACTGATCCACGGCCGTTGCCTGCAGGTCGAGCGGGTACGTCGTGTAGTTGCCCCCGAGCGGGAACACCGAGTCCGGGCTCGCCCCGTTGAGGAGGGCCGGAATCGGATCGCCGCCAGGCGTCGCCGACCACGGGTCGTCCCAGCCCCTCGGCAGGTTGTTCACGACGATCGAGTTGCCCCAGGGCGACATCTGCGCGAGGCCCGTGTAGGTCTGCAGGTGGGGCAGATCGTAGAGTCGTCCGTAAGCCAGCCGCAGCGTCTGGAGCCCATTGCCCCGCGGATCCCAGACGACGCCGACGCGCGGCCCGAAGTTCCAGGGATCGCGGCGGGCGACCGACTTGCCCGGCATCCCTTCGTCACCGGTGAAGATGAGCCCGGCCGGAGCGTTGCGGAAGACCGAACTCTTGAGTCCCGCATCGAAGCGCGCGCGATCGAAATGCGTGATCTGGCCCGGCCCGCTGTACGCTGGAAAGTAGGGATCCCATCGAAGGCCGACGTTCAGCGTCACGTTCGGAGACATGGTCCAGCTGTCCTGGACGTACAGGCCGATGTAGTTGGAGCGCATCTTCGCCCCCGTCGGGGTGCCAGCCGTGAACTGGTTCGCTCTGCCGATCATGAAGTCAGCGAGCCCCAGCCCGGTCACGCCACCGTTGAACGACGTGTTGCCAGCGGCGGAGGTGTACGACTCCGGGTCGTACTTCGAGTAGATGTAGTTCCCACCGAACCCGAACTGGTGATCGCCGCGAAGGATGCTCAGTTCGTCCGAGGCCTGGTACACCAGGGTCGGCGTGGCGGTCGGCAGACCCGGCGACATGGAGAAGCCGCCCGAAACACTCAGGCGCAAGTATTCAGGCAACACCGGTGTGGCCTTGACGCCGATGTCGTTGTAGTCCAGCAGCGGAACGTACTCTTTGGTGTGAGGGCCTCGATTGACCGTCACGCGGAACGCGTTGACCGTGCTGTTGCTGATGAGGAACTGGTGACCCAAGACGCCTGAGTACGCGCCGTCCATAGAGGCGGACCGGGTAGGCGACAGGAGCGTCTGCCCGTCGTAATCGCTCGGCGCGAAGTAGTCTGAAATGAGCAGCCGACCGAAGATTGACTGTCTGTTGGTGATCGAATAGTCGACTTTGGTAGTGAAGACGTTTTCGTCACTGTCGTCGATGCGGTCGAAGAAGACCAGGCCGCAGGCATCGTCCGTTTTCGGCAGCTGGCTCGCCAGCGCCAGTGACGCCGGAGAAAAGAGCGCCGGGTTGATTCTGTTGCCCACGAACGGTGCCCTGAGTGAGATCGCCCCGCCCGTGTTGCACGCCGCCGAGGCGATGGCGGTAAAGTCGCCGTTCAGCATCGCCTGCGTCGGCACGTACTGGAAGGAGGACGCGGGAACACGCCGGATCCTGGTGCGTTGATAGGCCAGGAAGTAGAACAGCCGGTCCCGGACGATCGGGCCGCCGACCGAACCGCCAAACTGGTTGCGGTTCAGACCGTCGCTGCGCCGCTCGCCGTCGGGGCCAAGTGGCGCGAATGGGTCGGTCGCGTTCAACGCGTCGTCGCGGACGAACTCGAAAACGCTGCCCGACAGGGTATTCGTACCGGACTTGGTCACCGCGTTGACCACGGCGGCCGAGTGATGTCCATACTGGGCCGGCAGAGCGCTCGTCTCGACCTTGAATTCCTGGAGTGCCTCCGGAAACGGTAACGGCAATGACGAGCCGTTGAACGGGTCGGTGTGCGTGGCGCCGTCCAGCGAGTACGCCGTAGCGTTCGGCAGACCGCCGGCCACGGCAATGGTTCCGGGCGACGTGGACGTGGCCCCTCCGCGCGCGCCACCCAGTGTTCCGCCCGAGACCGCCATGCCCGTCATGAACACGAGGTCCAGCGTCTGGCGCCCGTTGAGCGGCAGCTCGAGGACACGCTGATTGTCGACCACCATCCCTATGCCGACGTTTCGCGTCTCGACCAGCGGAGATGCTCCTGCAACGAGGACGGTTTCCTGGAGGTTGCCGAGCGAGAGAGCCGCATTGATGGTGGGTGCTGCGTTCACCTCCAGCACGATTCCCGTCTGCGCGAACGTGGTGAAGCCCTGCAGTGAAAACTCCAGCCGGTAGGGGCCCACCGGAAGACTCGGGATGTTGAAACGGCCTTCCTCATCTGTCACAGCGGTGCGTGTGAACCCCGTGTCGGTCTGCGTGGCCGTGACAGTCACACCGGGCAGGACGCCGCCGCTCGCATCGCGAACGGTGCCCGCGACGGAAGCGGTGCCCTGCGCAAATGCCAGTGATCCCGCGAACAGCGACGCGACCACGGCTCCGAAAAGACGCCGACGGATGTGACTGATGTCGCGCATATGTGGACCTCCGAGCGCATTCTACGGATCTCGGTTCGTGCCGGCGGCGAAAATCTACGTTGGTTTCGTGCAGCACAAACAACCGGCGAACCGACACAGCAGTACAGGAACTGCCAAGAGTTCTCTGATTGAGGTGTCAAGGATGAATCCTTGATTCGAGCCTTGACGCCTGCCACAATAGGGCCATGGCCAAGGTCACGGGCAAGTTCCAGATCACATTGCCGAAGGCACTCGTCAACCAGTGCGCTATCCGCGTCGGCGACGAGCTGGAACTGAAGTCAATCGGTCAGGCAATTCAGATCGAACGCAGAAACACCGTCGACGCGACTCGCGCGCGACACGAACGTTTGAACCATTTTGATGTCGCCACCAAGCGGCAGGCGGCGCGCCGCGTGCCTTCAGGTCTGCGCGCGGCGCGCTCTCGAGGGTGGAAGCGCGAGGAGCTGTACGTCCGTGGCCGCTCTCGTTGACACAAACGTTCTCGTCTACCGATTCGATTCGCGGTTCCCGGCGAAACAAAAGCGTGCAACGGCGCTCCTCCGCGCGGGGATTGCAGAGGACTCGATTCGAGTCCCCCACCAGGCGCTCATTGAGTTCGTCGCGGCGACGACGAAGCCGCTTGCGCGCGATGGCACCTCGATCCTAACGCCGGAGGACGCGCGTCGAGAGGTGGAGGAGATGCTGGCGCAGTTCACGGTGCTGTATCCCGACGAGGAGGTGCTGCGAGTCGCGGTCCGCGGCGCCGCCACGTACGGGCTCTCGTGGTTCGATGCGCATCTGTGGGCCTACGCGGAACGATTTGGCCTCGACACGCTCTGGTCCGAAGACTTCGAGGACGGCAGGCTCTACGGCCGCGTCCGAACACGCGATCCGTTTTCGACGGGTTAGCGCGTACTGTCCGAAAACTCTGAAGGGACCGACTTCGAGCAGCAAGGAAGCCATGATCCGCGAGAACAGGCCAGTTTTACGCGGCCTCACAGACGAGCCAGGGTGCGGAAATCGTCCAGTGCGGCGAGCCACTCACATTCAAAGTGCTGGAGCGCTCTTCCACGCTCTCCTCTCAATACTGCATTCCACGCACTTCGATAGTGGGCCTCAACGGTGTCGGCTTGCATCACCGAGATCAGTCGCTCCCCGCCGCCATACACTTCCACTGCGGCCGTCATCTCAAGCAGGAAGAAGCTGTTCGCGAGGAACGCGAAGAGGCGTCCGAGCCAATGATCCAACCATTTGCTCGCGATAGCCGATGCTGTAGCGCCAGAGTCGAGTTGTTGCTGCAACCGCGCCTCGCTGGGTGACAGGACGTCGACAAACTGCTGGAGTCCACGCGTCAAGTCCGGCAAAGGGCTAGGTCCACCGCTCGATACACTTCGCCCATCCCGCCGGCACCTAGCGCGGCGCCGATCTCATAGGCTCCGAGACGTTGCCGGGGGTCAACGCCATCGGCCGCGCAGATTCTGCCACACGGCTCTGGCGCTGGTGTAGGCTACCGCCGGGAGGAATTGCCATGCAGAACCGACCGGTCGTCGGCCGCCGCAATCTACGGATGGCCACCATCCTTCTGCTGGTGCTCGCGCTCGGTGCCGCTTACACCTTCCTCGAACGCCGGACCTGGGCCCAGGCGCAGGAGGCACCGCGCTTCGAAGTGGACCCGTTCTGGCCGAAGGCACTTCCCAATCACTGGGTACTGGGCCAGGCGATCGGCGTCTGGGTGGACGAACAGGACGTGGTGTGGATGGTTCATCGCGGATCGGCGACGCTCGCTGACAACGAGAAGGGGCTCGAGCTGAAAAACGCAGAATGCTGCGCAGCCGCGCCGCCCATCCTCGCGTTCGATGCCTCGGGGAACCTGGTACGATCCTGGGGCGGGCCGGGGGCCGGCTACGACTGGCCATCCGGCAACCACGGCATCTTCGTGGACCACCAGGGCAGCGTGTGGATTGGCGGCAACGGGCCGGGCGATTCGCACGTGGTGAAGTTCACCAAGGACGGGAAGTTCATGATGCAGGCCGGCAAGCCCGACGCGCGCCGCGGGCCGGCCAACGCCCAGGGGCAGCCCACCTACGTTGGCAACAGCCACGACCAGGTGAGCTTCGGCCGCATCGCCAAGATCTTCGTGGACCCGCGCACCAATGAGGCCTACCTCGCCGACGGGTATTTGAACAAGCGCGTCGCCGTGATCGACGGCGCCAGCGGGAAGTTGAAGCGCTACTGGGGCGCCTACGGAGAGAAGCCCAACGACGCCAACCTGGGACCGTACGACCCGAACGCACCACCGATGAAGCAGTTCCTGAACCCCGTGCACTGCGTGATGCTGTCGAAGGATGGCCTGCTCTACGTGTGCGATCGCAACGGCGACCGGATCCAGGTCTTCAAGCCGGATGGTACCTTCGTAAAGGAGCAGTTCATCGCCAAGGGCACGAAGGCGTCGGGCTCGGCGTGGGACGTGGCCTTCTCTCCCGACCCGCAGCAGCGCTTCCTGTACGTCACCGACGGGATGAACAACCGTGTGCACATCCTGCGGCGCGACACGCTAGAGGAACTGACGACGTTCGGCGACGGCGGGCGCCAGCCCGGCCAGTTCTTCGGCGTGCACAGCATCGCCGTGGACTCGAAGGGCAACATCTACACGACAGAAACCTGGGAGGGCAAGCGGCTGCAGAAGTTCGTCTTCAAGGGCCTCGGCCGTGTGCCGGCACCGCACCAGGGAACGCTGTGGCCTCAGTCGGCGCGGCAGTAGGGGAGTGTCATGACGAGCAGACGGGCATTCCTGCAAGCCATCGCCGCCACCGGCGCGGCGTCGCTGGCTCCTTCGTCGGGCCTGTTCGGCCAGGAGCGCGTGGTCAAGCTGAACGTGCGCGGCGGCGCCATCGACGTGCACCATCATTTCGTGCCGCCAGGCGGCACCGCCAATCGGCCGTGGTCCCCAGAGATGTCGCTCGAGCAGATGGACAAGTTCGGCATCGGCGTCGCGATCCTGTCGATGACCCAGAACGGCGATCTGTTATACAACGGCACCGAAAAGGGCCGCGCCGCCGTGCGTGCCGGCAACGAATACGGCGCCAGGCTGATGCAGCAGCACCCGACGAAGTTCGGGCTGATGGGCGGCATCCCGATGCCCGACCTCGAGGGCTCGCTGAAAGAAGTCGCGTATGCCTACGACATGTTGAAGGTGGATGCCGTCGCCATTTACACCAACGACAACAAGGGGCGGTGGCCGGGCGACCCCTATTTCGAGCCGCTGTGGCAGGAGCTGAATTGGCGCAATGCCATCGTCTACATGCACCCGCTGGCGCCGACGTGCTGCGGTAGTCTGCAGTACGGCCCGTCTGCGTCGATGCTGGAATACGACTTCGACGTCACGCGCGGCGTCGCCAGCATCGTCGTCAACGGCGTGATGTTCCGCTATCCCAACATCCGCTTCATCACCGTGCACTCCGGCGGCACGGTGCCGATGCTGGCCGGGCGCATGAACGACCGGCTGCCGCGCGGCTCGGAGAAATACCTGCCCAACGGGCTGTACGCCGAGCTGCGCAAGTGGTACTACGACATCGCCCACGCCAGCTTCCCCTGGCCGTATGCTGCGATGAAGGCGTTCATGCCGGAGTCGCAGATCCTGTTCGGCACCGACTACGCGCCCGAACCGATCGAGTCCACTGTGGAACAGCTGCCGGGCCTGAAGCTGCCTCGCGCGTTCGAACAGATGATGCTGCGCGGCAACGCCGAACGCCTGTTCCCGCGCTTCAAACTAACGTAGCCTGCTCCCTCGACGCAGGCTCGCTATAATTTCGACCCACCGTGGCGCTGTCAGCCGGAACGCATCAGGGGGGCGTCGCATATCTCTGCAAACTACTCGGAGATCCCAATTGGACAAATGTGGAAGAGATCCCTTCGGCGGTCGATCTGTGGGGAACACCTGTACTCCGCAAAAAACTTAAGTGGACTTTCACAGCAAGGCGGGGACCGGTTTGCGGTTGGCGCGATATAGAGCAAACGGCGAGCTTGATCCAAACTTTGCTGGGGACGGAAGGACGACGACTAGGCGAGGACTCACACCCGCGTTAGAGGCTTCGAAATGGAGTGTCCTG
>Ga0070690_100000717_pt1 | contig 17012 bp, 18 predicted proteins | sample KBSS33HmetaG_FD_64671 | JGI IMG/M metagenome (GOLD analysis project Ga0070690, IMG submission 64671) | Switchgrass rhizosphere microbial communities from Kellogg Biological Station, Michigan, USA - KBS S3-3H metaG | ecosystem: Host-associated > Plants > Roots > Rhizosphere ... | reverse complement strand
ACCGACAGCTGCTCGACCAGCATGCGCCAGCCCTGGCCCGCCATCTTCGGGCCGCCAATGATCGTGTCCAGCGGCACGAACACGTCCTTGCCCGACAGCGGTCCGTTCATGAACGGAACGTTCAGCGGGAAATGCCGGCGACCGATCGACAATCCCGGCGAATTGCGCGGAATCAACGCGCAGGTGATGCCCAGGTCCGGCTTGTCACCTAACAACTTGTCGGGGTCGAACATGCGGAACGCGAGGCCGACCACGGTGGCAATCGGCGCCAGCGTGATGTAGCGCTTGTTGAAGTTCATCTTGAGGCCGACGATCTCGCGGCCCTGCCACATGCCCTTGCAGACGATGCCGGTGTCGGGCAACGCCGCGGCGTCGGAACCGGCGCGCGGCCCCGTGAGCGCGAAGCACGGGATTTCTTCGCCCTTTGCCAGGCGCGGTAGATAGTGGTTCTTCTGCTCCTCGGTGCCGTAGTGGTTGAGCAGCTCGGCGGGTCCGAGCGAGTTGGGCACGGCCGTGGTGGCGGCCAGCAGGCCGGAACGGCTCGCCAGCTTCACCAGCACGCAGGAGTGCGCGTACGCGGAGAATTCGAGTCCGCCGTACTTCTTCGGGATGATCATCGCGAAGAAACCCTTCGACTTGAGGAAATCCCACACCTTGGGCGGCATGTCGGCGCGCCGGTGGGTGATGTCCCAGTCGTCGAACATGCGGCACAGCTCTTCGCACGGGCCGTCGATGAATGCCTGCTCCTCGGCGGTGAGCTGCGGTGCCTTGCTGGCCAACAGCTTCTCGAATTTCGGTTTACCGGTGAACAACTCGCCGTCCCACCACACGGTGCCGGCGTCGAGCGCTTCCTTCTCGGTCTGCGACATCGACGGCAACAGGCGCATGTACGCCTTGAGGAAGGGACGCGAGATCAGCGCCTTGCGCAGCGGCCGGATGTTCAGCAACCACAGCGCCGCCAGCATCAGCCAGAGAAATCCTTTCCAGACTCCGTAGGCGGGCGGGATGGCGGTATAGGCCGCGAGCAGGATCGTGAACACCACCGTGAAGGCGATCAGCGGCATGCGCTTGTACGTCATGTACGCCAGCGCGCCGATGAACACGAGCGTGACCACTGTGCCCACTTTCGCCACGTACCAGGCGGCGGCTATCAGGAAAAGTATTACCAGGGTTGCGCCGAGCATAAGGGGCCCCTCGTTGAAGTGCGGAACTATAACGCAGCCGGGGCGGTGCCCTCGAAACTGCGGCGCGCCGCGACGATGGCATCGCCGATCACGCTGAGAAACGCGCGGATTCGCGCGGTGTGTTTGAGGTCCTGGTGCGTGACGATCCACAGTTCGCTGGCCAGGTCCGGCAATACCGCCGACAGGCGTTGCAGCCCGTCCTCGCGATCGGCCAGGTAACAGGGCAGCAGCGCGGCGCCGACGCCGGCGCGCACCGCCATCAGCTGGTTCACCAGGCTGTTGCTGCGGAAGCAGATCCGGTCGGGCGGCACGTGGCGGGCTATCCAGTCGCTGGCGACGATGCGTGCGGGCTCGTCCCAGCCGATGACCGCGTGCCTGGAGAAATTGAATGCGCCGCCGGCGCGCCGCAGCGCAGGCGCGCCCACCGGCCCGTAAAAGGCCCAGGCGATGCTGGTGAGCCGCCGGCCGAACAGCGTCGGGTCGGTCGGCCGCTGCACGCGCAGGGCCACGTCGGCCTCGCGGCGCGACAGGTCGAACATGCGGTTGTCGATCGACAGCACCAGCTGGATGCGCGGATGCGCCTCGTGAAAGGCGGCGAACAGGCGCGGCAGCACCGCGTACGACAGCGTTTCCGACGCCGTGACGCGCAGCATGCCGGAGAGGTGCTGGTCGCGGCCGCTGATGTCCCGGTCCAGCGACAGCAGTTCGGTCTCGACGCGTTCGGCCGCAGCGGCGGCGCGCTCTCCGGCCGCGGTCAGCTGATAACCCTTCGCCGACCGGTCGAACAGTCGCACGCGCAGGCGGGTCTCGAGCGCATTCAGCCGGCGGAACACGGTCGACAGGTCGACGCCGAGCTGCTCCGCGGCGGCCGCCAGGGTCCGGGCGCGCGCCAGCGCCAGGATCAGCGGCAGGTCGGCCACGGCCAAGGCCAGCTTGTCGTTTGCACTCATGCAAATGCGATTTGCCATACGGCCGATGCCTTTGCAAGCACGCCCATGCAGGATCCCGCCATCGCAATCTCGCGAATAACCCTGGAGTCATGCAATGAAATCGATCACCCGCGCGCTCGAACAGCGCGGCACCAGCGGCGCAGCCAGCCTGCTGCGCGTCGCGCTCGGTGTCATGTACCTGACGCACAGCGTCGTCCTGAAGCTCTTCACCTTCGGTCTTGCCGGCACGGCGGGCTACTTCGAGTCCATCGGCCTGCCCGGCGCATTGGCCTACGTGGTATTCGCGGCCGAGGCGATCGGTGGTGTGCTTTTGCTCGCCAACCTGGCGACCGGCTGGGTATCGCTGGGCTTGCTGCCGGTCCTGGGCGGCGCGCTCTGGGTGCACTCCGGCAACGGCTGGGTATTCAGCGCCAACGGCGGCGGCTGGGAGTATCCGCTGTTCCTGATCGTGGTCTCGGTGGTGGTGGCGCTGCAGGCGTTCACGGTCCGCGCGACTGTGCGCCGACCGGCCCTTGGGTCCGCGGCCCATCCGGCGTAAAAAGGCCGGCATGTCGAATGCCACGCTGTTCGCAACGGTCGCGCGCGAGTACGCGAACTTTCGTCCGGGTTATCCCCCCGAACTGTTCGCGTGGCTCGCGGGCGCCGCGCCGGCACTCGATGCGGTCTGGGACTGTGGTTGCGGCAGCGGTCAGGCGAGCGTAGCGCTGGCCGCGCATTTCGCCGAGGTGTTCGCCACGGATGTGTCGCCGGAGCAGATTGCGGCCGCAAAACCGCATGACCGGGTGCGATATGCCGTGGCGCCCGCCGAGCACAGCGGGCTGGCGGACGTCTCGGTGGACCTGGTGACCGTGGCGCAGGCGTTGCACTGGTTCGACGTGGAGGCGTTCTACGCCGAAGCGCGGCGCGTGGCGCGGCCGGGCGCGCTGCTGGCGGTGTGGAACTACCCGCGCCCGCAAATCGTGGACGCGAAACTCGACCGCCTGTTCCTGGATTTCTACGACGGCGTGGTCGGGCCGTACTGGCCGCCCGAAAGGCGCCACGTGCATGCTAACTACCGCACGCTGCCGTTTCCCTTCGATGAGCTGCCGCACCCCGAATTCGCGCTCACCTTGTACTGGAATCTCGAGCAGCTGCTGGGCTACGTCAGCAGCTGGTCCGCGACCACGCGTTATCGCAAGGCGAACGGCGACGACCCGGTGCCCCGGCTGCGCGCGACGCTGCAGCCGGAGTGGCCGGCGCAGGGAATCGCCGCGATCCGCATGCCGATTGGACTGCGGGTCGCGTGCCTGAAGCCGTGACGCCGGACTAGATCAGCTCGCGAACGCCGTCGCGCTCTTCGCGCAATTCCTTGTCGGTGGCGTCCATGCGCTTGCGCGAGAAATCGTCGACGCCGAGGCCCTGGACGATCTTGTAGTCGCCGTTGGCGCAAGTGACGGGGTACGAATACACCACGCCGTCCTTGATGCCGTAGCTGCCGTCGGCGGGGACGGCCATGCTGATGAAGTTGTCCGCGGCGGTGCCCAGGTGCCAGTCGCGCATGTGATCGATGGCGGCGGAAGCGGCCGATGCGGCCGATGACGCGCCACGCGCCTTGATGATGGCGGCCCCGCGCTGCTGCACGGTGGGAATGAAGTTCTCTTCGTACCACTTGCGATCCACCAGCGAGTGAGCCGGCTTGCCGTCGACCAGGCAGAAATTCAGATCCGGATACTGCGTCGAGGAGTGATTACCCCAGATCAGCATCTTGCGGATATTGGTGACGTGGCTGCCGCTCTTCTCTGCGAGCTGCGACACGGCGCGGTTGTGGTCGAGCCGGGTCATCGCGGTAAAGTTGCGCGGATTCAGATCCTTGGCGTTCGCACGGGCGATCATGGCGTTGGTGTTCGCCGGGTTGCCGACCACCAGCACGCGGATGTTGCGATTGGCGACCTCGTTCATCGCCTTGCCCTGTGCCGAGAAGATCTGCGCATTGGCCATCAGCAGATCCTTGCGTTCCATGCCGGGACCCCGCGGCCGGGCTCCGACCAGCAGCGCCGCCTGGCAATCCCTGAAGGCAATCTTCGCATCGTCGGTGGCGACGATCTTGTTGAGCGTCGGGAATGCGCAGTCGTTGAGCTCCATCACCACGCCGCCGAGTTGCGGCAACGCCGGGGTCACCTCGAGCAGGTGCAGGTTGATCGGCGTGTCGGTGCCCAGCATCTGCCCTGAGGCGACGCGGAAGGCGAGTGCATAACCGATCTGGCCGGCAGCGCCGGTAATGGTGACGTTGACAGCGGGTTTCATCGCGCGGGCTCCAGCGGCCAGAAAAACGGGGGGCGGATTCTAACAGGAGCCGCCGGGCGCCGGCTGGAAGCGGATCGTGGCCGATCTACCGGTCTGGGGAGACGGCGTAGGCCTTGTGTTGGCGCTTGAATTCCGCCAGCTCGGCGTCGGCCTCCGCGCTCTTGCCCTCGGAACGCAGCCGCTGGATCTCTGCGAGCCACGTTCCGGTGTCGTTGCGCCATTCCGGCGCCTGTCTCGTCGCGCCGGCTTCCGCCGCGGGTTCCGCGGGGAGCGGAGCGCCGGGCGACGCGTCGGATCGATACTCGCGAACGGCGGTGCCGGCCATGGGCGCGGTCACGACAGTTGCCGGCGGGTAGTCGCGGCGCAGCGCGACCTGATCCACCTTCACCTCGGGTACCCGTTCTTTCTTCGTCAGCCCGACGTTGAGAAAGATGGTGAATGCCACCAGCAGGCTGGCCGCGAGGGCCAGCGGAGCGCCCCAGGCCATGCCGCGGATTTCGCGTGGCTCGCCGCGCGTCTCGATCGCCTCGCGCGCCTGGCGCAACACCAGGCGGTCGACTTCGTGCGGCGGCTCGAGCACGTCCTGCTCGGGCCGGCGGAACAGTTTCCGGCGCCGCGCAAGGAAGTCGTCGAATTCGTCGTCGTGTTCGGTCACGACACGTCTGCCTCGGCCATCATTGCCGCCTTGAGTTTTCCGACCGCGTAGCGCAGGCGGCTCTTGGCGGTCTCGGTGCCCACGCCGGTGACACGCGCGATCTCCTCGAGGGACAGGTCCGACTCCTCGTGGAGTAGATAGACGTCGCGCTGCTCCTGCGGCAGCGTCGCGAGTGCCGCGCGGTAGCGCCGCGAGTTCTCGGCGCGCTCCAGCTCGTATTCCGGGCGCGCGTCGTCGTCGGTCAGCAGGTCGGCCGCGTCGGCGTCTTCGATGCTCGTGCCGGCGGGGCGTGACTTCATGCGCCGGCAGTGATCGATGAAGCAGTTGTGCGCGAGTGTGAACAGGAAGGTGCGGAATTTCGCGCGCGCTTCGTAGCGCCCGCGATTCACGATCACGCGACTCCACACTTCCTGGAACAGATCGTTGGCGATTTCCGTGTCGCGCGACTGGCGCACCAGGTAGCGGTACAGAGCGGCGCGATGCCGCGAGTAGAGAGTCTCGAAAGCGCGCATCTCGCCACGTGCATAAGCGAGCATCAGCTGCGCGTCTTCGTCATCACTCACGGACTCGACTCTACGCGCCGCCCTGGGGTGCGCGAAGGGCGCGCCGGTCTCCGAAGTCGTGAGGCCATCCATGATGAGTGTGGCGTTCACGGCAGCAGTTGTACCTCGTTGACCGTGGGATCGGTACGCATCGCCAGCAATTCGCGCGCCGGTTCGAAGTAGGGCAGCGGCGCGGAGGTGTTGACGCACGTGGCAACGGCGGGACTGGCCTTGAAGGGTTCCTGTTGCACCCAGACCGCCCCGAGGGCTCCATGGGCGGCGACAATTCCTAGTAAAAACAATAACTTGGTACCCATTTGGCCTCCCGGTAAAAAACCTGCGCCTCAAGGTTTGCAACGCGGCAGTCAGTTTTTTTGGGTTAGGGGCTTGCATCTGAGTTAGTGTTGTAGTTATATATAACACCAACACGTAAGGCGAATCGCATCGGGCGAGGCGCCGGGAAACGGAGAGGAAGGAGAACTCAAATGAACAGCTTTGGAATGAAACAGGTGATGAGTGCGACTGCGGCTTTTGCGGTCCTTGCGGTGGTGCTGACTTTCGTGTTTGCCGACGTCACGAGTTCGGCCCGTGCGCAGCAGCACCATGAAGCCCGCAGCTTTGCGGCGGTTGTGAGCGCCCTGGGACTCTAAGAGACTGGAGCGCACATGGACCCGCAATGGGACGACAGTCAGCCGATATACCGGCAGCTGCGTGATCGAGTGGTGGCGATGATCCTGGAGGGCGTCCTCAAAGAGGGTGACCCGCTGCCCTCGGTTCGCGCAGTTGCGGCGGAATTTCGTCTCAATCCCCTGACGGTTCTCAAGGGATACCAGCAGCTCGTCGATGAGCAGCTGGTCGAGAGCCGGCGCGGGCGCGGCATGTTCGTCAACGCCGGCGCGCGGCAGGCGCTGATGAAAGACGAACGGCTGTATTTCCTGGAGTCCGAATGGCCGAAGGTCTACGCGACCATCCAGCGGCTCGGACTCACGGTCGAAGAACTCATGAAACGTGGTGCGAAATCGGCCCCGGCATCCCAGCCGTTCCCGACCCGCGCCAATACGGATGAAGACGATGACAGCAATCATTGAAGCGCGCGGACTCACCAAGCGGTACGGCGACACGCAGGCGCTGCGCGGAGTCGATCTCAACGTGCAGCCGGGCCGCATCGTGGGCCTCATCGGTCCGAATGGTGCCGGCAAGACCAGCATCATCAAGGCGGTGCTCGGTCTGACCTCGTTCGGCGGTGAGCTCAAGGTGCTCGGCAAGGATCCGCGCACCGAACGCGACCAGCTCATGGAACAGGTGTGCTTCATCGCCGATGTCGCGGTGTTGCCGCGCTGGATCAAGGTTTCGCAGGCACTCGACTTCGTCGCCGGGGTGCACCCGCGCTTCGATCGGAAGCGCGCCGAGGAATTTCTCGCCCGCACCGACATCCGCCCCGACCGCCGCGTACGCCAGCTCTCCAAGGGCATGGTCACGCAGCTGCACCTGGCCCTGATCCTCGCCATCGACGCGCGGCTGCTGGTGCTCGACGAGCCGACCCTCGGCCTGGACCTGCTGTTCCGCCGCTCGTTCTACGACAGCCTGCTGAACGACTATTTCAACAAGGAGCGCACCATCCTCATCACCACGCACCAGGTGGAGGAAGTCGAAAACCTGCTGACCGACGTGGTCTTCATCCAGCACGGCAAGATCGCGCTGGACGCAGCCATGGACACGCTGGGGGAGCGCTTCGTGCAGCTGATCCCCGCGGCCGGAAAAGTCGACGCGGCGCGCGCACTCAAACCTTTCTACGAACGCGAGATATTCGGCCGCGTGGCCATGCTGTTCGACGGCCGCAGGCTCGACGAGCTCGCGCCGCTCGGTGAAACGCGCACGCCATCGGTAGCCGACCTGTTCGTCGCGATGATGCAGCCCGTGAGCGCGCCGGCCGCGCCGCAGAAGGAGGCCGCATGAACACCATGGTCATTCTGGTCAAGCGCGAATTCTGGGAGCACCGCTCGCTGTGGATCGCGCCGCTGGTCTGGGTCGGCATCCTGCTGGTGTTGTTCAGCTGGGGAGTCATCCAGGGCGGCCGGCAGGTCGACGTTCACATGAACATCGGCGATGTGCCCGCGATCGAACAGGGGCTGGACAAGGATGACGCCACCGAGCATGTCACGCAGCGTGAACGCGCGATGCGCAATGCCGCGGCCCTCCCGGAAACGCGCAAACAGACCGTCAATACCTTCTCGTACCTGATCATCTCGGCACTGATCTCGGGTTTCGCCACCATCGTGGTGTTCTTCTATCTGGTCGACTGCCTGTACGCGGAGCGTCGTGACCGCAGCATCCTGTTCTGGAAGTCGCTGCCGCTCTCGGACACGCAGGTGGTGCTGTCGAAGCTGGCCACCGCGATGCTCGCGGTGCCCGCCGGCGTGATCGTGTTGTCCGCCGTGACGCAGTTCGTCATGTACTGCATCGTCTGGCTGCGATTCCACGGCACCATCGTTGGCGACATCATGCCCGGCTTCGATCTCCTGACCTGGATGCGCTCGCTGTTCATCGGCATGGGCCTGATGCTGGGCGGGGTGTTGTGGTACGCACCGATCGCGGCCTACTTCCTGCTGCTGTCGGTCTGGGCGCGCCGCCTGGCATTGCTCTGGGCCGTGATCCCGGTGATCGCGATTCCGCCGCTCGAGAAGCTGTTCCTCGACTCGACCAACTTCCTGCAGTTCCTGGGTTATCGCCTGGGCGGATACGTGCAGAAGCTGCACGTCGACGAGAACGTGTTCAAGTCCGACCATGGCCGGGAAAACCTGCCGCGAGTCGACGATGTATTCCGTTCATTCGACATGACGGGCATGTTCACCTCGATCGACATGTGGCTCGGGCTGGCGGCCGCCGCGGCCATGATCTACGCGGTCATCCGCATCCGCCGCTATCGCGACGACACCTGATTGACCGGCGCCGCATCCACCCAGTGACGGGTGGGTGCGGCCAGCTCGGCCGGCACTCCGATCCGTCCCGGCCGGTGGCGGCCATCAGGCCAATCTCGTCGCATCCGGAACCCGACGAACACACGCTCCGGCATGGCAAACTGATGGTTAGTTAGCGGACCATCCCTGCCCAACATGCACCTGAACGTCCGCCGTGACGGCGACACACTCGAAGCGGAACTCGCTGGCAGCTGGCGCGGCGTGGACCTGCCGGCGATCGACGCCGAGCTCGCCGGTGTGTCGTTCGCGGGCGCCACCGAGCTGCGCGTGAATGCACCGGCGTCCGTGCCGCTGGACCTCGCAGGCGCCTGGCGGCTGCGCGAATGGCTGAAGGCGGCGGAGGCCGCCGGCCTGACCGTGGTCCACGAGAATGCCCTGCCCGGGCAGGTCGAGCTCATCGAATCGACCCTGGCCGGCAACGTGCGCGCGGCCCCGCCGACCTCCTCGGAGCCGGCGTTCGAACCGGTGAGCGCCCTCGGCAGGCAGGTGACGCGGCGTGTCGCCAGCGTGCGCATGGCACTGGATTTCCTCGGTCACACGACCATCACCTGGCTACGCTCCTGCACCAGCTGGCGGCGCCTGCGGCCGACCTCCATCGCCCGTCACGTCTACGACACCGGCCTCACCGCCATTCCCATCGCGTCGCTGATCGCCTTCCTGATCACGGTGATCATCGCGTACATCGCCGCGCAGTACATGCGCACCTATGGCGCCGAGATCTACGTCGTCGACCTGATCACCATCAGCGTGCTGCGCGAGCTGGCCGTGCTGCTCACCGCCATCATTGTCGCCGGCCGCTCTGGCAGCGCTTTCGCGGCCGAGATCGGCGCGATGAAGCTGAACGAGGAGGTCGACGCATTGCACGCCATCGGCGTCGATCCGCACGAAGTGCTGGTACTGCCGCGCGTGGTCGGGCTGGTCATCGCCCTGCCGCTGCTCACGGTGATCGCGGACCTGGTCGGCCTCACCGGCGGTGCGCTGCTGTGCCATTTCCTGCTCGACATGCCGCTGGTGCTGTTCATGGAGCGTGCCCAGGATGCGATCGCCTCCACCACCTTCTGGGTGGGCATCATCAAGGCGCCGGTGTTCGCGTTGCTGATCGCGCTGACCGGCACGTATCGTGGACTTCAGGTGCGCGACTCCTCGCGCGAGCTGGGGCGCTTGACCACCACCGCCGTGGTGCAATCGATCTTTCTCGTGTTATTCGCGGACGCGCTGTTCGCGGTGGCATTCTGGCTGCTCGACATATGAACACTGAACCCCTCGTCGAAGTCCGCGGACTGGTAAACCGGTTCGGCACGCAGATCGTGCACGACGGGCTCGACATGACCGTGGAGCGCGGCGAGGTATTCGGCATCGTCGGTGGCTCCGGGTCGGGCAAATCCGTGCTGCTGCGGTCGATCCTCGGGTTGCAGCGTCCGCAGGGCGGCGAAGTCCGCCTGCAGGGGCGGGTGCTCAACCGGCTGAGCGTCGGTGAGCTGCGCAAGATGAAGGCCAGCTACGGGGTCACCTTCCAGCAGGGCGCGCTGTTCACCTCGCTCACGGTTCTGCAGAACGTGCAGCTGCCGATGCTGGAGCACCTGCAGCTCTCCGCTCGCGCGCTCGAGGAGCTGGCCATGCTCAAGGTGCGGCTGGTGGGGCTGCCGGACGAAGCCGCGCGCAAGTATCCCGCACAGCTCTCGGGCGGCATGATCAAACGCGCCGCGCTGGCGCGCGCTCTGGCACTGGACCCGGCCCTGCTGATGCTGGACGAGCCCACCGCCGGCCTCGATCCCATCAGCGCGGCCGCATTCGACGAGCTGCTGATGGACCTGCGCCAGCAGCTAGGCCTCACCGTCATCATGATCACGCACGATCTCGACACCATCTTCAGAACCTGCAATCGTGTCGGGGTGATCATCGACCGCAAGATGACCAGCGACACGCTGGCGGGCATCACGCGCAATCCGCACCCGTGGATCCAGTCCTATTTCCATGGCGAACGCGCGCTGCGCTTCGGCCAGGACCGGGAGCAGGCGCCGCATGGAGCGTGAGGCTAACTACACCGCCGTGGGCGCATTCGTGCTGCTCATCGCCACCATGGCCGGCCTGTTCGTCTACTGGTACGCCGGCAGTTCCGACGCCCGCGACTACAAGCGCTACGAGATCTACTTCGAGGGCAGCGTCTCGGGACTGAACCGCGGCAGCACGGTGCGTTACCTCGGCGTGGAAGTGGGACGCGTGGTGGCCATCCGGATCGACAAACGCGCCGCGAATCGCGTGCAGGTCATCGCCGACATCGATTCACAGGCGCCGATCTCGAAGCAGACGCTGGCCTCGCTGTCGCTACAGGGCGTGACCGGGCTGCTGTACATCGACCTGCTGGCCGACACGGACCCCAAGCGCAAGATGGAACCGGTGCCGAGCGAGCAGTACCCGGTCATCGATTCCGTGCAATCCAATTTCGACCTGTTCCTCGCCAGCCTTCCGGATCTCGTCGGCCGCGCGGCCGAGGTCACGGATCGCGCCGCGCGCGTGTTGTCCGACGAGAACATCGCCTCGTTCACCGCGACGATGAAGAACATCGAGAAGTCGTCGTCGACCCTGCCGCAGACGCTGCGCGACGCCTCCGAGGTGGTGGCGCAGCTCAAGACGGCCATCGGTGACGTACGCGCCGCCGCGGCCGGCGCGCGCACGCTGGTCGAGAGCGCGGGTCCGGATCTCGCCACCGCGTCCGCGCGTCTGCGGACCATTTCGGAGAATCTCGCGACCACGACGGCCAACCTCGACAGGCTCATGAGCGAGCACCGCGAGGATCTCGGGCTGTTCCTGCGCGACAGCCTTCCGGAGATGGAACGCCTGCTGCGCGACAGCCGCCAGGCGGCGCAGGAATTTCGCGAGTTGTCGCGCAGCCTGAAAGCGGATCCCTCGCAACTGCTGTACGAGCCGAGTTATCGCGGCGTGGAGATTCCCAAATGAGGAGCTGGGCGTTGACGGTGGCCTGCGGATCGCTGCTTCTGTCCGGTTGTGGCGGGTTGCTCGAGACCACGATTCCCGCCCCGCAAACCTACGTACTGCGCCTGCCGCCGTCGGCGAGCGGCGCCGCATCGCCGACCAGCGGCAGCGTGCGCGTGCAGCGCCCGGAAGCGGGGCCCGGTCTCGATTCCGAGCACATCGTCCTGCTGCGCAGCGACCGCCGTTTCGATTTCTACGCGGCGTCGCGCTGGGCGGCGTCGGCCCCGGACGTCATGGAAAGCGTGCTGGTCGATCAGCTGCGAGGCAGCGGCATGTTTTCCGCCGTGTTCGACGACGCCACGCCGTATCCGCCGAAGTACAACCTGCGCTGCGGCCTGAGCCGGTTCGAATCCGACTACACGGCAGGCAGCGGCAACCCGACCATCCACGTGTCGCTCGACTGCACGTTCGGCCGGCACCGCGACCGGACCCTGCTGGCGAACTTCACCGCGACGGGCAGCGTCGTGGCCAGTGACGACCGGCTTGGCGCGGTGGTGGCGGCATTCGAAGGAGCGACCGCGAAGGCCATCGCCGAGGTCGAGCGCAATCTCGGCGAGGCGCTGGCGGCGGAAAAACCCGCCAGCAACTAGAAGGTGCACAACCCCGACATTTCCATCAGCCGGTACAGCCAGTAGGTGCCCTGCGCGGGATCGGCATAGGCGCCGAACTCGGCTGAATATTCCAGGTCCGGCGGACCCTTGTTGGTCCAGATCATTTCGAACCAGGCGTTGATGCTGGTCGCGAGCTCCGATCCCGGCGGCACGCTCACTCCGACGTTGGCCTCGAGGTTGTAGCCGTTGATGTTGCGGCGCGTGAGGTTGGCCGAGCCGAGCGTGAACCAGTATTCGTCCTGGGTGCGAATCGCGACGAACTTGGTGTGGAATTGCTCGCCGTGCGTGCGGAACCAGCGCACCTTGATGGCGCCATCCGATGCGCCCGCGAGCTCCGTGGCCACCGAGCGGTTGGGGATGCCGTCCTTCTCGCGTCCGAAGGCATCCTTGTTGGGATCGAGGATCACGCGCACCGCCACGCCGCGTTTCGCCGCGGCGAGCAATGCCCCGATGATGTCGCGCTCGGATAGATAGAACATCGCAATGTCGATGCTGTCGCCGGCCCGTGTGCCCGCGAGGTTGCGCTCGATGGCCGCGCCGATCTGGTACTCGGTCAGTACCTGCACGCGCGCCGCCTCGGCCGGGTTGGCCACCGGCGCTGCGGGCGACGGGGCCGGCGGTTCCCAGTCGCCGATCCAGCCGGAGCCGCGCGCGATCTCGAGCTCGCTTTGCAGCAGCGGCAGCAATGCCGTCCCGGAGACCTGCAGGGCGACATTGGAATGCAGGCTGCTCGCGTCGTGCGGGTTGAGCGAGGTCACGATGCCGGTGATTCCGCCACGCCCGTCATCCGCGATCAGCACCTTGCGATGATCGGCCTTGAAGTTCAGCAGGCGCGCCCAGGCGCCGAAACTCACCTGTTCCGGGCCGGCGTCCAGCGGATTCGGCAGCCACGCATCGCCACTGCCTTCGCCCGCCCACCACTTGGTGGTGATGCGCCACAGTGCCGAGTAGATAGGGTTCGAATCGCGCAACGAATCGAGGTCGACGCTGACCACGTCGATCCCGGCGCCGCGCAGCTCGGCCAGGTCGCGCGAGGGCAGGCTGCCATAGACGTCGTTGATCGGGTCGGTGATGACCAGCACCTTGAGCCCCGGGATTTCGCGTTTGCGCTTGAGCAGGGCGTCGCGCAGCTCGATCGACAATTCGCGCCGCGGGCGCACGTCGGTGGCCGCGCCGCGTTGCCCGTTGAACAGGAAGAAGTCGATGACCACGTACTGTCGCGCTTCGCCGACGACACGCAACAGCGAATCGAAGACCTGGTGATGCAACACCGGCGCACCGAACACGTCCGCGCCAGTCACGTCGGAATAGAAGTGGACCTGGTTGACCGCCGTTTCCACGATTTCGCCGCGGATGCCGGTGCCCGCGGGCATGGGCTTGTAGAGATTCCACAACGCGACGAGCAGCCACAGGGCGAGAAAACCATAAAAAACCAGGCGGCCGACACGCCGTTTGCGTGGCCTTTCCGCCGGAGGCGGCGACGGGTCTATCGGTGTCTCGTCAGGCTCGTCAGCCATCAGCCGGATTCTAACCGCTCGGATAGTTCGAGCCAGCGTGTCTCCAATTGCTCTACTTCATGCAGCACCGCCGCGTGACGTTCTGTCACCTTGCGCGCGTGGTCCGCATTGCGCGCATAGTCGACTGCGGCGAGTTCGGCTTCGAGCCTGGCGCGTTCCTGACCCAGTTTGGCCAGCGACGTCTCGATTGTCTTCACCTGCTCCGCACCCTTGCGGCGCCCATCTTTTGGCTTGGTTTGTCCTTCCGGGCGCCCCTTCGGCTGTCCTGGCTGGCGCACCTTGGGCGCGTCGGGCGTGGTCGCGCCACTCTTCATTGGAGCAGGGGCGCGCTTCTCCAGCCAGCCGGCATAGTCCTCGAGATCGCCGTCGAAGTCGCGCACGGCCCCATCGGCCACCAGCCAGAACTGGTCGCAGACGCTGCGCAGCAGGCCCCGGTCGTGTGACACCACGATCACCGCGCCGGCGAATTCCTGCAGGGCGGAGATCAGCGAATGGCGCATTTCGAAGTCCAGGTGATTGGTCGGCTCGTCCAGCAGCAGCAGGTTGGGGCGCTCGGCGACCAGGATGGCCAGCGCCAGCCGCGCGCGTTCGCCACCGGAGAAATGCACCACCGGCTCGAACACCCGGTCGCCCCGGAATCCAAAGCCACCGAGATGCGTGCGCCGCCGCTGTTCGTCCCACTGGGAGCGTGCGCCGATCTCGTCGACGCGCCGCGTGAGTGCCAGCAGGGCGGTATCGCGCGAATCCAGCCGATCGACCTCGAGCTGCGCGAAGTTTCCGACGATCAGGTCCGGCGAGGCGACCCGCTCGCCATTGCCGGTATTCATGGGCGGCAATGCACCGGAAATGAGCTTCATCAATGTCGACTTGCCGGCCCCGTTGCGCCCCAGGATTCCGATGCGTTCCCCGGGGTTCACCGAACGGTTCGCGCGCGCGATGACCGTGCGCTCGCCGTACCCGGCCGAGACACCGTCCAGGGTGACCAGCGGCTGCGGCAGCTTGTTGGCCGCCGCGAATTCCCATTCGAAGGTCTCGATCTCCTGGTAGGTGGTGATGGTCTCGAGCTTGTTGAGCGCCTTGATACGGCTCTGCACCTGCCGGGCCTTGCTGGCCTTGGCGCGAAACCGCTCGATGAAGGAATGCAGCCGCGCCACCTCGCGCGCCTGGCGCGCCGCGAGCGCCGCCGAGAGCTGCACGCTGGCCGCGTGCTGCCGCTGGAAGTCGGTGTAGTTGCCGGTCCAGTGAGTCAGCTGGCCATTCTCGATGTTGACGATGCGCCCGACGATGTCGTCGAGGAACTCACGATCGTGGGATACCAGCAGCAACGTGCCCGGGAAGCGCCGCAGCCAGCCTTCGAGCCACAACACGGCGTCGAGATCGAGGTGGTTGGTGGGCTCGTCGAGCATCAGCACGTCGGCGCGCGACATCAGCGCACGTGCCATGTTGGCGCGCATCTGCAGTCCGCCCGACAGCTCCTTGACCGGCCGCTCGATGTCTTCGGGTGCAAAGCCCAGGCCGTCGGCGAGCTCCGCGGCGCGTGCGGCCGAAGTCCAGCCGCCGGCGAGATCGTAGTCGCCGAGCAGCTCGGCTTCCTTCATGCCATCGTCGGCCGCGCGCGCCTTGTCGAGCGCGGCCTCGATGTCCATGAGTCGCGCGTCGCCGCCGCGCACGTATTCGAGCACCGTGGATTCGGTGCGCGGCAGCTCCTGCGACACCGACACGAAATTGAGCTTGCCAGGCACCGAATAGTCGCCGGCGTCCGCATGGAGATCGCCGCGCAGTAGGGCGAGCAGGCTCGATTTACCGCAGCCGTTGCGCCCGACTATTCCGATCTTGTCGCCACGAAAGATGGTGAGGTTGGCGCGGTCGAAGAGCACCGCGGCGCCGCGGCGCAGGCGCACGTCACGAAGTTCGAGCATGGTCGGGTTCGGGCATGGGGGTGCGGATTCTAGCCGCAAACCCCCGGGAATTGACGACGCAGAGGCCGTTCCGGTATCTACCGCTCATGCGCGAACCCGGCGATGTCCCGGCCTGAGTTACGACTCGTGCTCTTGAAATGCATCCTGCTGCTGGCGCTGCTCGTTGTCCCCGCCTCGGCGGCCGCGCCGCCGCCCGCATCCATTCTGGATGCGCGCATCCCGGCGCTGATGAAGCGCGAGAAGGTGAACGGTCTCGCGCTCGCGGTCATAGACGGCGGCCAGGTGCGCCACCTGCGCGCCTTCGGCTGGCGCGACGTGGAGCGCCGGCTGCCCCTGACCACGGACACCGTCATGTACGCCGCCTCGATGACCAAGGCGGCGTTCGCGTATTACGTGCTGACGCTGGTCGACCAGGGGCTGCTGGATCTCGATGCGCCGCTCGCCAAACTACTGCCGCAGCCTTTGCCGGCGTACGAGGAATACTCCGCTCTCGATGAACGCTGGCGGCTGCTCACGCCGCGCATGCTGTTGAATCAATCCTCCGGGCTCGCCAATTTTCCGCAGCTCGAACCGGACGGAAAGCTCCGATTCCATTTCGATCCGGGCACGCGTTACGCCTATTCGGGTGCCGGCATCAACCTGTTGCAGTTTGTCATCGAGAAGGGCCTCGGCCTGCACGTGGGCGCCGAGATGCAGCGGCGGGTCTTCGAGCCACTCGGCATGCGGCGTACGTCGCTGAGCTGGCGCGAAGAATTTGCCGACAACCTCGCGGACGGCTATTCGCTCGATGGAAAATTCGAGCCGCACGATCGGCGCGACAACGTGCGCGCGGCGGGCTCCATGGACACCACCATCGCCGACCAGGCAAGACTGTGGTCGGCCGTGATCCGCGGCGACGGCCTTTCAGAGCGCTCGCGCCGGGAATTCTCGCGTCCGCAGTTGCCGATCGCCTCCGCCCACCAGTTCCCGCCATTCAGCACCGAGGTCGGGCCGGACAACGCGAAGATAGCCCTCGCCGCAGGACTTGGCGTGGTGACTTTCTACGACGCAAATGGCCCGACCTGGTTCAAGGGCGGTCACAACGACGTCACCGGCAACATGGTGATCTGCCAGGAGCGGCAGCGACGCTGCCTGGTGCTGCTGGCCAACGACGTGCGCGCCGAGCTGATCTATCCCGAAATCGCGGCGCTGGTGCTCGGCGAGACGCGTATGCCCTGGCGCTGGGACAACGATCCGATGCAGGGCGCGAAGTAAGCGCGGCGACGGGGACGCCTTAACCCGCGACTCCTTCATGGCGCGTTCATGAATGCGTACGCACACTCCGGTGCGCAGGAGAAATCACATGAGTCGCGTCGGGTACGCGCTCGCGCTGGGCGCGG
>Ga0070690_100000716_pt1 | contig 17028 bp, 11 predicted proteins | sample KBSS33HmetaG_FD_64671 | JGI IMG/M metagenome (GOLD analysis project Ga0070690, IMG submission 64671) | Switchgrass rhizosphere microbial communities from Kellogg Biological Station, Michigan, USA - KBS S3-3H metaG | ecosystem: Host-associated > Plants > Roots > Rhizosphere ... | reverse complement strand
ATTTTTACGCGCGTTTCAGAGTATTCGAAGTTTTCGTGGCGATTCCGACCTGCGAACCTGGATTTATCGAATCGCAATTAACCAGGCGCGCAATCGTTGGCGATGGTGGCGCAGACGGCGTCGCGATTCGACGGTCTCGATCGATTCGACGGACGAGAATGGCAAGCCAGCACTGGTTGCGACTCTCAAAGCCGACAATGTTCAGAGCCCTGAGCAAGACACGCTCGCACACGAACGAGAACGCATTTTGCGGAACGCCTTGAAGGGATTGCGTCGAGTCTACCGGGAGACCGTGATCCTGCGCGACATTGAAGGGTTCGCGTATGAGGAGATTGCGGTTGCCCTCGACATCAGCGTTGGTACTGTCAAATCCCGATTGGCACGCGGACGCCAGGAACTCCGCACGAAGTTAGAAGGATCTTTGTAACTTAGATTCTCCATTTCTCTCCGACTTATGTCGGTAGCGGGTCGAGAATCTGAACCTTGGATAGCTGACCCGCCCCGGCTCACTGAACTCGGTGCCAAATGGGTCGAAGTGAAGAACGGCGGGCAGAGGGCTTCCAAAGGGAAATGAGAGCGGTATTGAAAACGTGGCCAGCAACACCCGTTGGAGCATCGCTCGCATGAGCCTGAAAGGTTTGCCTTAAACGTCGAAGTTGCTTCTTTTTCAAAAAAGGGAGCAGCCGGGGTCGGTCAGCTATCCAGCTCTTCGAAGCATCTTCGAAGATTGAAGTGGAAGAAGTTTCCCTATGTTGTGCGAAGAGACTAAACAATCGCTTTCGTTATACATCGACGATTGTGTGTCCTTACCGACGAGGGTAGCGATCGACGAACACCTCGATCGCTGTCCCGTTTGCCGGTCTGACGTAGCAGAGTTACGTTCATTGTCGCGTAGCTTGAGCTTGCTGAGCCGGCCGGCGCCTCCACTCGATCTGGCGATGGTCATTTCAGACGCGCTTGCGATTGAGGCAGCAGCTCAGCGTCAGGAACCTGACCCTTCTGTGGGACAACGCATCGCTCGTTTTCTCGAGCCGCGGCTAATGCCTTACACGGTCGGCTCATTTGCGTCAGTGCTACTGTTCTTCATGATGTTCACCGCTTTGCGACCACACTTTGTCGCGCTGCGGGAAGCTTCACAGCAAACTACTAGCGTGCTTATGGTCCGCCCCCTTTACGATCTGAATCGGCCGGTGACGGCAGAAATGTTTTCTGCCAGCCGTGCGCCATTTGGAGAAGAATCCCCGACTCTCAGACCAGACGGATCTCTTGCGGCTCTGACTCGGTCGTACGCACATCCGCAAGCGCGTGGGCCGCAGGATGCCGACGACATGATCGTCGTCGCGAATGTCTATAGTAATGGAGCGGCCTCGCTTGCAGATGTCGTTCAAGCGCCGAAAGACAGGCGCATGTTGGATGAGTTTGAAAGTGCGTTGCGCCGAGATCCCGCATTCGTGCCAGCTTCTTATGATCGTCGACCCGATACGATGCGCGTAGTGTTTGCAGTGCAAAAAGTAGACGTGGACGACAATTTCTAAGCCGCGTGTCATCGCGCAACAAAAACGCTCCGGCTTCTACTGCGGAGCGTTTTTGTGTTTGCCTCGGTCTTCCTAACGCGAAACCGAGGCCATACTAATAGGGTGGGATTTGCACATCTTGTCGCCGCGACAAGACCACTTTAGCTACTTCAGAGACTCGCTTGACGCACCGCAGTTCGCATGCTAGTTTGCGTTTTCACCTTTTATTACAGATTCAAGAACGTGAATGACTGGTGAATTCACGTGGTGACAAGCTTGACTGCAACTGCGCCTCAACTTAAGAAGACCCCTCTCAATAATGCCCATCGCCAGCTCGGCGGCCGCATGGTTGATTTCGGCGGTTGGGACATGCCTGTTCAATATCCGGCAGGAACCATTGAAGAACATCTCCGCACGCGAACACACGCAGGATTGTTTGATGTGTCGCACATGGGCGAGATTGATGTGCGCGGTCGGGACGCGATCGCTTTTGTAAATCGGCTGACTTCAAATGATGTCACCAAGCTCATCGACGGACAGGCGCAGTACAGCGCGATGACCACTCCTGAAGGCACGGTCATCGATGACCTTCTGGTCTATCGATTCAGTGAAGACCACCTGTTCCTGGTCGTGAATGCGGGAACAACTGACAAAGATTGGGATTGGATCAAATCGCATCACGCAGGTGAGTCAGTTGAACTCAAGAACGTTAGCGCAGATTACTGTCAGCTTGCCCTCCAAGGACCTGATGCAGTTTCGATTTTGCAAAAACTAACCGACACACCTCTGTCTGACATCAAGTACTACCACTTTTCGACCGGCGCCGTTGATAACGTCGATGCCATCATCTCTCGCACCGGTTATACGGGAGAAGATGGGTTCGAGGTGTATGCCGCGGCTGCCGAGGGTGAACGGCTCTGGAAGAAGATTCTAGAAGCCGGCAACTATGGTTCAGACGGTGGCGTTCTTCCGGCTGGTCTCGGCGCGCGCAATACATTGCGGCTTGAAGCTGGCATGGCCCTTTATGGGCACGAGATTACTGAAGCAACAACACTGCTCGAAGCAAACCTCGGTTGGATCTGCAAACTCGATAAAGGTGACTTCATTGGGCGAGACGCGCTCGTACATCAAAAAGAAACTGGTCTAACGCGGAAGCTCGTTGGATTCGAAGTAATGGAACGCGGAATTGCTCGCGACGACTACGACGTTGTGATTAACGAACAGCCTGTGGGTAAAGTGACCTCGGGCAGTCCGGCACCGTTCCTGAAAAAGAATATTGGCTTCGCATATTTACCCATCGAATTCGCTAACGTGGGCCAGGAGATCAAGATCGATGTCCGCGGCCGGCTGACTGGCGCGCAAGTCATAAAGGCACCGTTTTACAAACGACAGAAGTAACGCAGCTCACAAAACACGCAATTGTTGGAGGAAGCATGGCAAACGTTCCAGAAGACCTGCACTACAGTAAGGATCATGAATGGGTACGCGTCGACGGCGGGGAGGCAGTGATCGGCATTACTGACTACGCACAGAATTCGCTGGGTGACGTGGTGTATGTCGAGTTACCGAAGACAGGGGAGGAGTTTGCCGCACACCAATCGTTTGGTTCTGTTGAGTCGGTCAAAGCAGTGTCGGAAGTCTTCACTCCTGTTGCTGGCGAAATAACAAAGATCAATGAATCGTTAGCGGAGGAGCCCGAGAAGGTGAATGCAGATCCTTACGGCGACGGCTGGATGATTCGCATCCGCATGTCGAGCCCCGAGGACGTCGATAGTCTCCTAACGGCCGCCGAATACGAAGACTTTACGAAAGCTGAGACGGAATAAACTTGCGCTACATTCCTAACTCTCCCGAAGAGCGCGCAGAAATGCTGAGCTCAATCGGGATCGCATCAGCAGAACACCTGTTCGATTCGATTCCCTCGGAACTACGCTTAAAGTCACCACTCAAAACACCCGCAGCTCTGTCAGAGATCGAACTGCTCGCGCGGTTTGAAGGGCTCGGCGCCCGTAATGCAGGGGCGAATCGAATTAGCTTTCTCGGTGCGGGCGCATATTCACACTACATTCCAACGATCGTCGATCATATTCTTTCGCGCTCCGAGTTCTTCACTGCCTACACACCTTACCAACCAGAGATTTCGCAGGGCACACTCCAAACAATCTTTGAATTTCAAACGCTCGTCTGCCAGTTGACGGGAATGGAAGTCGCCAATGCATCGATGTACGACGGCTCGACCGGACTGGCCGAAGCAGTGTTGATGGCCGAACGGGTTACGAGACGATCGAAAGTCGTCGCTACCGAGGCGATTCATCCACAGTACCTGGAAGTTGTACGAACTTATGTGCAGCATGCCGGTATCGATCTGGAGCTTGTAAGTTTCGATGGTGAATCGGGCCAGGCCGGACAAAAACTCGCGGACAGCATCGACGACAAAACTGCGGCGGTTATAGTTCAGTCGCCGAACTTCTTCGGTTGTGTTGAGGACCTCGCTGCGTTTGCGAACGCGGCACATGCTAAAGGCGCCTTGCTCATCGTTGCGGTCACTGAAGCAATCTCGTTTGGGTTATTGAAGTCACCGGGTGCATGCGGCGCAGACATCGTCGTAGCTGAGGGACAATCGTTTGGAGTGCCGCTGTCCTTTGGTGGCCCATACGTCGGACTCTTTGCGACGAAGGAGAAGTACGCGCGACAGATTCCCGGCCGATTGGTGGGTGAAGCTTACGACAAGCAAGGGCGACGGGGGTTTGTGTTGACACTCGCTACGCGTGAACAACACATTCGTCGCGAGAAAGCCACTTCAAACATCTGCACTAACGAAGGACTGATCGCGTTGGCTGCGACGGTTTACCTGGAAACGATGGGGAAAAGAGGTATGCGCGAGGTGGCTGAGCAATGCATTCAAAAGGCCGCCTACGCGGCGCGGAGTATTCGGAAACTGAGCGGGTTCGAGCTTCCCTATTCCGGTCCTTACTTCAGCGAATTTGTCGTGCGTGCGCCTTCGAATGCTGCCAAGATCCTGTCTCGCCTTGGCAAAGAGAAAAACATTGATGGAGGCGTGGCGCTTTCTCAGTTCTTCCCGGAACGTGAGAACGACTTCCTGGTCTGCGTGACTGAAACGAACACGCGTGAACAGATTGATAAGTTGGTTGAAGGACTAGCGGCCGTCGCGCGGTAAATGTCTTTCGACGCATCGCAAACTCAACTAAAGAACGGGAGCGCAGCGACCGATTTCAGGTGTGAGTACCGAGCAAAGAGAAATCGATCACAGGAAATCAATTGAGAATGTCGGGCCAACACTTTTACTCAACTACAGAACGGGAGCGCAGCGACCGATTTCAAGTTGCGTTGAGTACATGATTAGTTGAAATCGGTCGCTTCGCTCCCGTTCTTTAGTTGAGTGCTATTGCCAGAAAAAGTTAAACCCGATCACGTTATGTAGAACTAACCGAATGGATTCCGCAATCACAAAAGTAACTAGTCACATCAGCCCAAATGAACAGTTGATATTTGAACGCTCGCAAGAGGGTCGGATTGGATATCGGCTACCAGCGCTCGACATCGACGCGGCGCCTCTGAACGAACTTCTCCCGACAGCATTACAGCGTGACGACAATCTTGAAGGCATGCCGGAAGTGAGCGAAGTTGATGTAATTCGACACTTCGTTCGCATGTCGACCTGGAACTACTCAATTGATCTCGGCATGTATCCGCTCGGGTCGTGCACGATGAAGTACAACTCGCGACTGAATGAAAAAGTAGCGCGCATACCCGGATTCGCCAATCTTCATCCGTTGACACCGGCTGAAGACGCACAAGGCGCCCTCGAAGTTATCTACGAACTGCAGCAACACCTCGCGGAGATAACCGGATTACCAGGAATCTCGCTTCAACCTGCGGCGGGCGCACACGGCGAGATGACCGGCATCATGATCATTCGCGCATTCATAGATGCGCGTGATGGATCGGCAGGTGCGAATCGTCGCGTGATGCTGATTCCTGATTCGGCGCATGGAACTAATCCGGCGTCGGCACATCTCTCCGGCTTCTCAGTGAAAACGATTAAGTCGACCGCTGAAGGTCTGACGGATCTCGATCACCTGCGCGAACTTTGCGCACACGGTGACGTCGCGGGATTGATGCTTACCAATCCGAACACGCTTGGTCTCTTCGAACGAAACATCCAACAAATCTGTCAGATCGTTCATGACGCAGGTGGACTCGTATACATGGACGGCGCCAACATGAACGCGCTTGTTGGAGTCGCACGACCAGGCGATATGGGTGTCGACGTCATCCATCTGAATTTGCACAAAACGTTTTCGACTCCGCATGGCGGCGGTGGGCCGGGCTGTGGTCCATGCTGCTGCACGAAAGAGCTCGAGCCTTTTCTTCCGGTTCCGCGAATTGTGAAGAATGGTGATGTGTATGAACTCGATTACGCGCAGCCTAAATCCATCGGAAGAGTGAAAGCGTTCTTCGGCAATTACGGCATGATGCTGCGCGCCTTGTCATACACGTTGACGCACGGCAACGATGGTCTACGTGAGGCTACCGAAGCCGCCGTCCTCAACGCTCGGTACATCGCACACGCGCTCACGTCTGATTACGACAAGCCCTTCGATAACTCGCCGATGCACGAGGTCGTTTTCACTGACAGGCGCCAATCGCGCAAAGGTGTTCACACGCTCGACATTGCCAAGCGCCTGATCGACTACGGCTTCCACCCAATGACAATCTATTTTCCATTGATTGTTCAGGGAGCGATGTTGATTGAACCTACTGAATCGGTGGGACGTCAGGAGTTGGACCAGTTCATTGGGGCGATGCGTTCAATAGCGAAGGAAGCACTCGAAGAGCCTGAGACCGTCTTGAACGCACCTCACAACACTCGCATCGGCCGACTCGATGAAGCGGCCGCAGCAAGAAAGCCGGTGCTGCGCTGGAAACCTAAAGAACGCGCTGCAAGAAGTTAGAAAGCAGTAGGCAGAAGGCAGTAGTATTGAACTTTGTGCCTACTGCCTTCTGCTTTCTGCTTTCTGCTGTTGTCTCCGTTCAATTTTCAGGAGGGCCAACCTCTCAACAACACGGCCGTTCATCAAGTGCTCTTCGATAATCTCGGCCACATCATCCTCACGAACTTGCGCGTACCAAACTCCATCCGGATAGACCATCACTGCCGCACCAATCGCACAAAAACCAACTGAGCCACACTCGGTTACAACAACACTGCCGTTCGGGTTCTTTCCTTTCTTCTCTTTGCCAAAAAGAACGCCGCGCGACTTGAGTTCATCTTCGAAAGCGTCCTTAACTTTTTCACTGTCGACCTTCGAACAGGATTTACCGGTGCACACAAAAACGTGATACCGAATCGGCGCCGCCGCGACGGGCGCCAGGTCCTTCAACTCTTCACAATCGTCAATAAAGACTCGATCCTTCATCGGTTTTGATGGTACGACATCAATCAACCCAGTAGCAAAACAGTCCATATCACTTCACAACATTGCTCAATGTTGTGGCAAAGCAGTCAGTACCACCGCGCGGTAGCGGGTGGGTGCGAAGCCGGTTCACACGGTTTCGGTATAACATCGTATCATCCGAAGGACTGGCGATTAGGCTTCGCACCTACCCGCTACCGTACCGCGCGGTGGTAGTGACTGCTTTATCCGCAATTGGATCAAGGAGGCTCTTAAAGTGTCCACACTCGATGTCGTCAAAAGATTCTGGGCCTTAATGCAAACCAACGACTTCCATTCAGTTGGTGAAGTATTGAGTGATGATTTTGTGTTGGAGTGGCCGCAATCAGGAGAACGTATTCGCGGGGGTGAAAATTTCGGAAGAATGAATGCAGAGTATCCTGCTCATGGTGTTTGGAAGTTTACGATCAATCGGATCCTTGTCGATGGCGACGAGGCTGTCAGCGACGTTTTGGTCACCGACGGTGTTCAGCAAGCCCGCGCCATTTCATTCTTTCACGTTGTCGATGGAAAGATTCAGAAGCTGCTTGAATTCTGGCCCGATCCCTTTCCTGCTCCCGACCATCGACAACACCTGGTAGAAATAATGGAATAGTCAGCAGGCTCTGTGCACCCTCCGTGTCTCTGTGTCTCCGTGGTTAGAAAGATCAGACAAAATACTCACCATGGAGACGCAGAGCAGCACAGCCACAACCAAACATTTCCCGCAAAGGCGCAAAGGAGCAAAGATAATGTTAAGGCTATTCTTTTCTCTCTTTGCTCCTTTGCGCCTTTGCGGGAAACATTCTTACAAAAATAAGAACTTGCGAACTTGCTACACAGAGAGCACCGAGGGTGCACAGAGAATCCGGAAAATTGGGTTGACTTTCATTAGCGCTCTATATAACTTTCCGCTCTCGGAAATAACCAGAGACACCTTCGCCAACCATTCGTTTCCAATCAGGAGAACTGTGATGAAATCCCTACTGTCAGCTTCCATTCTTGTAGTCCTTTTCGCCTCCGCCGTCGCAGCACAATCAACTTGGGATCCGGAACTTCAGATCAAAGTCAAAGCAGTCGGATCGCCGCGCGTTTCACCCGATGCGAAGCGAATCGTCTATACCGTCTCCGAAGCCGTCACGACCGCCGATCGAAGTGAGTTCGTGACTCAGATCTGGATGGCAAACCTCGATACCAAACAAAACTTCCAGCTGACATTCGGTGACAAGTCGTCCAGCAATCCTCAATGGTCACCTGACGGGAATTGGATCGCCTTCACCTCGAATCGCAAAGACAACAAGAGCAATCTCTACCTGCTGAGCGTCAACGGTGGCGAGGCTGAACCGTTGACTGACGTGAAGACCGGGGTCAACAACTTTGCATGGGCGCCAGATGGCCGCTCGATCGCCTTCACGATGACCGACGCCAAAACGGATGACGAAGAAAAGAACGACAAGGGTCGCAACGACTTTCGCTGGGTAGACGAAAACATCAAGCTGTCGCGACTCTACGTAATCAATGTTCAGAAGGATGGTAATGGTAAGCGCGAACCAAAGAAGCTCACGACCCAGAACTATCAGGTTACAGATTTTGATTGGTCAGCAGACAGTTCACACATCGCGTTTAGCTATACAAAGACGCCGCTTGCAAACGACTGGACCACAGCCGATGTTTCTATCGTTGACGTCGCGAGCGGCAACGTTACTGTGCTAGCCAACACTCCTGCTGCGGAAAGTTCACCGGTTTACTCGCCGGATGGAAAGTCGATTGCCATCCAGCTTAGCGACAACCCACCGCGTTGGGCGCAGAGCGGTTTCATTCAGATCTTTTCAACTGCCGGTGGCCAACCCAAGACACTCGCTGCGTCTTTCGATGGCGGACCCGGCATCGCAGGCTGGTCGGCTGATAGCAAACGCATCTACTTCACCGAAGCGAAGGGAACAGGGACTCAGTTCTACGTCATCGACGTTGTCGCAAATCGCATCGATGAGATCAAAGCATCGACAGCTGTCTACGGCGCGGCGAATCTGAATCGTAACGGGACGATGTTCGGCATGGTACGCCAAACGGCCGACACACCAGGCGAAGTGTTTGTGTCGCCGGTGGCGAAATTAGAACCTGTACAAATCAGCAGCGCTAATCGCGACCTCAAGCTTCCCCCCGTCGGCCGCACTGAAGTCATCACCTGGAAATCGAAAGATGGAAAACAGATCGAAGGGTTGCTGACGTACCCGGTTGGATATCAAGCGGGTCAGCGTGTTCCATTCATACTGAATGTCCATGGTGGTCCAGCCGGAGTATTTCAACAGACATACATTGGTGGTCGTGGTGTTTACCCACTCGCAACGTTCGCTTCGCGTGGTTACGCGATTCTCCGTGCCAACCCGCGCGGCTCGAGCGGCTACGGCGTCGACTTCCGTCGCGCCAATCTCAAGGACTGGGGATTCGGCGATTATGAGGACCTGATGGCGGGTGTTGATAAGGTGATCGAAATGGGTGTCGCGGATCCTGATCGACTCGGCGTGATGGGCTGGAGCTACGGTGGCTTTATGACCTCGTGGATCGTGACGCAAACGAACCGGTTCAAAGCTGCGTCAGCCGGTGCGCCGGTAACGAATTTGATGAGCTTCAACGGCACCTCAGACATTCCCGCGTTTGTGCCAGATTACTTCGGCGGTCAGTTCTACGAGGCGATGGACCTCTATCAGAAGCATTCACCAATCTTCAACGTCAAGAACGTTGTAACGCCGACGATGATCCAACAGGGCGACGCCGACATCCGCGTTCCGATTTCCCAGGGCTATGAGTTCTACAACGCCCTAAAAGTGAAAGGCGTCCCGACGCGAATGCTCGTACTCCCGCGCCAGCCGCATGGACCAACTGAACCGAAGATGCAGTTGGCGGCGATGAAGGCGAACCTGGAGTGGTTCGACAAATACATCGGCCCTAAAGCCGAGACTTCAAGAAAGTGACCGCCAACCAATGTTGGCTGTTGAAAAGGGCGCCCAATCATTGGCGCCCTTTTGTCTCGTCGACTTGTCGTTAACCGTTTCGTCAAAATTAATTGTAGAATGCTCACACAGGCGGCAGCGCCTGACCCCATTCGAAGTAGAAGGGCAGGATTTAAGACAGTCGATTTATGGCTAGCGGCCTGGTTATTCACATCTCCTCAGGCGAGGACAGGCACACCGAAATCCTCACGGACGACCGGATACGCATCGGCACCACTGAAGATTGCGAACTGCGCCTAAGAAGTTCCAGCCTACCAAAAGACGTAGCAAATGCCGTCGTAATTGAGTTGGCTCGGTACGGGTCTTCGTATCGCGTCGCAGACTTCGTCAGGTCCCTCGAACCTCTTAAGAACGGCGAGGCTCTCAACGTCGAAGATGAAATCCGAGATGGTGACGAGATCCATCTGGATCACACTGGAGTGTCGCTTCAGTTCTTTCGCGTGCGCTCCCTTCCCGCCGTCATTCCCCAAGGCTCGCGTGAAACGCACGTCGCGCCCTTTATCGAAGCCGCGGCGATTGAGTCTGCAGCCACAGCACGACGAGACGATGCTAAAGTCTTTCTTCGTGAGTTCACTCGTGAGCTGGTTCGAGAGATCAAACCAAGCACGAAATTGGTCGCGCTCGCAATGGCAATTCTTCTCGTCGGCGGTGTGCTCTACATCGGGTTCGCGATGTACAAGGAAGTTCTGCGCAGTCGACGTCTGATTGATGACCAACGCACGCAGTTGGGCCAGATGCGCGACCAGGTTAAGAAGACCAACGACCAGCTTTCAGACCTTGGACGTTCAAACAGAGAGATCCGCGACAGTCTTTCGCTTGCGGTGAAGTTGCGCAGCGACTACGGCAGCGGCGTTTGTCTTATCGCCGGTTCATTCTATTACGTCGAATCAGGAACTGGCCGACCGCTACGAAACCCGCAAGCGCAAACGAACGAGAGCGGCGAACCCGGAACGTTGACGCCTGAAGGAAACGGATCAATTGCCGAATTCGAATTCGTCGGGACCGGATTCCACATCGGCAACGGGTACGTCATGACCAATCGACATATAGTTCAGCCCTGGCTAGCCGACGACAAAGCCCAGGGTATTGGTAATAGTGTTCGGGGCCAACCGCGGCTAAAGAAACTGACTGCCTACTTCCCCGAGGTGCCCCAGCCGATCGCTTTGAAATTTAAAGCCGCGGCGCAGAGAGACGATCTCGCAATCTGTCTACTCGATACGACAGAGATTCCACAAAATATTTCAGTGCTGCCCCTTGAAACCGATCCGGATGCAGTCGCAGTCGGTAAGACGGTCGTGATGATGGGTTATCCATCAGGTCCTGACCGTCTGCTCGCGATACTCGACGACGCAGAATCACGGAACATCCAGCAACGCTACGGATCATTGGAAGCGATTCTCGGCCATTTAGCCGAAACCAGACGCATCAACCCAGCGACGACTCAAGGCAGCATCACCGATCTTGACGTTCGCCGCATTGCTTACGACGCACGCACCGGCGAGGGCGGATCAGGCGCCCCTTTGTTTGGCCCAACCGGCCGCGTAATCGGCGTGAATTTTGCCGTCTTCACTGAGAATCAGACGTCAAATTTCGCAGTCCCAATTCGTTACGGCTTAAGTCTCCTCGAACGTAACGGCTGGCAACCTCCACCACCACGAGATGCCAAAGACATAGAGACTTCCACCGCACAAGCAAAATAAACGGCAACTGTCCGGGAGAGGTCGGGCATCGGAATTCGGCATGTTTCAATTCGAATTCCGTCATAAGTCCGAATCTAAATGCATCAGACTGACTTAAAGTTTTGGTATATTGTGTTCCGGATCCTGAGGCACGCATGTTGCTCGGTAAGGAACAGAGAACGAGGTGTTTGCGTAAATAGACTGATCTAAAAAGGGGAGTGCAGGAGAAAATATTGAAGTGGCCCGAAACTCCTGCTCGGCTTAAGCTCCCTGACGCAAGCGATGAAGAGTCCCACGACACTTAACTCGCGTCTAGCCTTTTGTCTGTCGATCCTGCTCCTGATCTCCCCTCTGGCGCAGACGATTGCCAAGGCCCAGCAGACTGCTCCGGCGCAGCCAACGGCTGAAGTATCTCCAGATGCATCGCAGTTTATGCGCCTCGAAAAAATCGAGGTCGCAGGCGGTGGCGAACTGATCACAGTACACGCCAAGCTGGTCGGCGTGCCCTCTGAAAAGGAAGATCAGTGGGTGCCGTTGGTTTCCATTCTTAAAGACACCCTCGGCGATCACAACACCGACAACGATAGACTCCGATATATTTGGCCGCTCACGTACACGCGACCAACAATCAAGCAAAGAGTCGCTGCGGCAATTCCCTTCTTCTATTCACGGATCGAAAACAAGTCGAACGTCTCGGGAAGTCCGCCACCGGTGGCATTCGACTTTGCTGCACCCGAGAACCTCGTCTGGGACAAGATCTTTTGGGCAGCACTTCAGAACGTACTGTTCGATCCTTACAGCATCGCAATTAAAGCATCGACGAGTTCGTATCGACGCAACGTAAGCGACTACCGTAAATCGCATATCATTCGAGCGATTTCAGTGCTTACTCTTTATCAGGCTGTAAGCGGGCAGTCGGAATTCTCCGAAGGCGAGATGGCGCAGATGCAAGCGCGACTGATGCTGACTGACAAAATGTTTGGCGGCATCGTCGATGACGCGAATCTCCAGCGGTACTACGAGAGACAATCAACTGCTATCAAAGATGTTCGTGGACACAATTGGGAGTTGTTGCGACAGCAGGCGGAGGCTGCTTCGCTTCACTTCGAACCACTGATGATGCCTGATGGCAGCGCCACCCACGCACTCGTTTGGGTCGCAAAATCGGATCTACTGAAACTAAGAGGAACGAAATACCACGGGCGATTCCTGAACATCGCCAATCCGTGGGACGACAAGCGACTCCTGAATTGGGACGGCTATGTCGAAACTCGTTACTTCGATCAAGACAACCGCCCGGTTGAAAAAGACGCTCCTGGCGCGAGAGCTGTTGAGCTGATACCACTCGCACTCTACGGCTTGGACAATCCGCGAATTCCGATGTTGCTCGTTGATTTTCGAGACGGCTACAACCCGAAGAAACGCGAGATGTCGCGCCGTGTCTTGAACGATGTGACGCGCAATTTACTGTCGCTCTCGAAGTTCGGGAATTTGCCGTATTTCCTTGGCCGAACTGTTTTCGATTTTGTGACCGGACGACGCGGCATGGACATCAATCAGCCATCACGTCTGCAAACCTATGCGCAACTTAAACTATTGTTGGCTCTGACCGATTCGTTGGATCCTGAACTGCGCGCTCAAGTGAATGGTCGGATGGAAAGGGTTTCGTTGAACCCCTTCGAGAACGATCTGGATGCGGAAATCAATCTCGCGAGACGACAGTACAACGCACTGGTAGCGTACGCTCGCGATCCAAAAGGTCTACCGTCTCGGCTCGAGCGCGATCGCCGCGCGGAACTGGTTCCGCTGGAACATGGGACGAAGGCGGAAATCGGATTTCGTCTGATGAACGTGCTAACGTTTGGCAAGTACGTGCATCGTGAAGAGCGGACGGACAACATGGTTGACCGCCTGGATATCGCACGTCGCGTAAGTCATCACACTAAGTACCTGCAGCAGGTTGCGAAGTCAAAAGCGGACATTGATGTTGGTTTCGATCTAAACGAAGTCAGACGTTCGTTACACTTCATCGCTGATCATGGAGCAGAAGTAGGGGGTGCCGCCGCCACGGCTGCCGCTAAGATCTTTGCCCGCACGCGTGATGACGAAACGCGTCGTGCAGTTCTCGACAGCCTTTCGCGCATGACAAACCCAAAAGCGAAAAACGAACTGTTGCGTATCTCTCAGAACACCGACTTCGAAAAGCGATGGAGAGATCTCGCGGAGATTTATTTCGAACGATCAAAGGATGCATCCCCTTCGATAACTGCTTCAACCACTGGCTCACCTTTGAAAGCCGGCCAACCAGAGTAATGAACCGGCTTTTCTTTACCCGACAGTTTCAGCGAATCAGTAGATGGTCAGGACGGCTGGCGATAGTCGTCTTGCTCGTCACCGTTCCCGCTCCTATTGCTTCAGCTCAAGTAAAGCGTCTCGTTGTGGTCAAGATCGACGGTCTTCCCTACGACCTCGTTGATCAATCTGCGAAGCAGCGCGATCCGCGAACAGGAAAGAGTCTTCTTCCATGGATTGACCATATTTTTTATCAGCAAGGCACACGGCTTTCAAACTTCTATGTCCGCGGCATGAGTTTGTCTGCGCCTTCCTGGTCGCTGTTGGATACTGGTCAACACCTGCAAATCAAAGGCAATGTTGAATTCGATCGGTACTCACTTTACGCCTACGACTATTTGAACTTCATTCCGTTTTACATTGCGGGAGCGGCCGGCGCGAGAATAGATATGCCGGCGGTCGAACTGGTTGATTCGTTAAAACTGCCATTGCTTGCAGACGCATACCCTCACGACGAGCATTACATGACGCTGTCGCTCTTTCAGCGCGGGCCGCGTTTCGCAACTCTTCAGGCTGGATTTCAAAACCGATTTGCCAAAGCGCCGAAAGAACTGTTTGACGAATGGACCATGGGATTCGAGTTCCGCAACTTCATTACTGACCAAATGCGGCGGGAACTTCTCTCCAAGCTTGGCAATCCAAAACTACGTTATCTAGATTTATTCAGCCCTGACTTCGATCACATCGCGCATCACAACAACGACCGGCAATCGCAGCTTTACGCGCTGCAGGAACTTGACTCGATGCTCGGTGAGATTTGGTCAGCGATCCAGAGAACACCACAGGCAAGCGAGACGGCGCTTATTCTCGTTTCGGATCACGGCTTCAACAGCGACGAACGCGTCTACAGTCAGGGCTACAATCTTGTAAAGTTCCTGGCAAGTCGCGAAGGTGGCGGACATCACGTCGTAACGAAGCGGCGGCTAATGCTCGATTACTCTATCAAAGGCGTTTACCCGCTCGTTCCGATAATCAACACTACTACGCCCGACACCTATTATTTAAAGGGACAAGGCACGACTTATCCCACAGCGCTGCTCGACTTCGATGGGAATGAGCGCGCCTCTGTGCATCTGCGGGACAGTGATTTGAACATGTTGCAGATCATGTTGCAGCAACTGCAGCGAAAAGATCTGGCTCCCGATGTACGAAAGGCTGTAACCGATGCGTTCTTTGCCACTGTGAATAGACGGCGCGCGGGTTGGGAAAAAGAGGTAAGCGATATCAACCTCGAACTCGGCGCTCTTCGGCGCGCCATTGCGGAACAACAAAAACTTTGGGAAGCGCAGCCGAAAAAATTCACGAAGGAGCAGCAAGACCAGGGTCTCGATGACGCCGCCAAGCGAATGTACATCCAGGTGGAAAAGTGGACCAAACAGGAACGACTGTACACTGAGTACATCACAACGGTGCAAAACCTGTTGTCACTAACACCGGCTACGTTTGTTCCACAACGCATGATCATCGAGACAGTAATCAAGAAAAACTGCATGGGTGATCACAATACGACCCATCAATTGCAGAACTACGTAGTTGGATTGTCGCCTGATGGGTTTGTGCTAAAGCCCGACGGTTCGTTAGATGAACAGCGGAGTTTCATTCATCTCAATTACTTTTCTCTCTTGCATGGACTGAGTGTGAGAAACAACGTTCAGCAAGGCGTGTCGAATCGACCAGTCGATATCATTGCTACACGGTTATCGGCTTCGCAGTTCGAGTCACTCCCTGACAGTGGAATCTCTGACGACGTCATCTGGATTGACAGTGGTGACGGCAAGCAGGCATTGCTGCTGTCGAAGACCAATGCAAACGGCGACCTGAGCCTGCGCTATCAGCCGATCACGAATCTGACGCAGGACGAAAATGGGCGCATCACGTTTTCGTTAGCCCCGTGGCAGCCAGGGCTCCCACTGAAGTTGTTTGAAGATCCTCAGGTCATAATGCCCACAAGTGATCGCGCGGCGTGGCTAAGCGAATGGCACACCGACGTTGAATGGCTGCATGCCGTTCATCGCGGTCAGTATTCAAACGGGGTTATCGGTCTCCAGGAAGAGCTCGCGCGGCATCCGATTGAGAGCACGTCCCCGGATGAGCCGGGGCTTTTAGAAGATGAGCGATTGATGCGGCGCTTTAATAAGAGGCAACGTGAGATTGTCGAAGCCGACATGCTGATCGTTGCGAACAATCATTGGAATTTCGACGTGCGCGGCTTCAACCCGGGCGGTAACCATGGCTCGTTCCTCCGGATCTCGACGCATTCAATCTTCATGATTGCTGGCGGCGACAAAACTGGCTTACCGAAGCCGTCACAAATTGAAGAACCATATGACAGCTTAAGTTTCGTGCCGACGCTGTTGGCATTAACCGGAAATTTACGCGATGATAGGAAGCCCGTTCCAGTCTTATGGGAAAAGGGTTTTAGACGTTTTCCCGGCCGTGTGGTAAAGGAACTTCTACCTTTTCGTCCGGAGAACCAAAAGATAACTGCTACTGGAGAATCGGCATCGCCTTGATGGAGTCTGGAGACGAGCTAGCAACAAATTGGCAGGCTGACGAAATCGAAGAAGTCGCCGATTCTGAAGTTGCAGGACCCAGCAGTTCACGCCGTTCTTTCCTCTGGCTACAGGGATTTGCCTTTCTCGTTGGTCTTGGTCTTCTAATCTACGTCATTAATCGAGTCGGAGTGCAGCCCATCTTCGATGGCTTGCTGCGCATAGGCTTCGGTTTCTTCGTGATCCTCGGCTTGAATGGTCTGCGTCATGCGCTGCGAACTATCTCAATGCGCGCGGCAGTGCCTCGCGAACATCGCCGCTTCAACTTCATACAAGCATTTGCCGCTCGTTTAGGGGGCGAGGCAATCAGCTTCCTGACTTTTACTGGTCCACTGCTCGGTGAGGCCACAAAAGTCGCGCTGCTTAGAAAGCGCGTGCCGTTGACTTACGGTGTTCCGGCACTGGTGGTCGATAACCTACTCTACAATCTCTCGGTTGTGTTCTTTGTAATGAGTGGCGCGTGC
>Ga0070690_100000712_pt1 | contig 17073 bp, 16 predicted proteins | sample KBSS33HmetaG_FD_64671 | JGI IMG/M metagenome (GOLD analysis project Ga0070690, IMG submission 64671) | Switchgrass rhizosphere microbial communities from Kellogg Biological Station, Michigan, USA - KBS S3-3H metaG | ecosystem: Host-associated > Plants > Roots > Rhizosphere ... | reverse complement strand
CCAAAGCTTTTTGGCGATTGCCCATCCGAGCATAGATATAGGCCATTGCCAAAGGGTTGTTACTCCATTGGACCGTCAGCTTAAGAGCCTCGTCGAATCTACCGAGTTCGACGTAGAGATCCGATAGGTTCGTGTACGCCAGCCGCCACTTCGGATCGATCACGATCGCACGTTTCAACTGCTTCTCCGCTTCTTCAAACCGGTGAGCCTGGATTAGAAAGGATCCGTGTACCTGGGGCCACCACGGCTCGGCCGGGTCAAGCCGCATTGCTTTTTCCATCTGCTCACTCATTTCATCCACTCTCTCCAATCGGGAAAGGATATAGGCGTAGGCGAAATGCGCCTTCGCGTTGTTAGGATCGAGCTCAATACCACGTTTACACGAAGCCTCGCCTCCGGCCCAGTCGAAGTCATAGTTATTGCGCAGAAAGCACATTGACACGTGAGCGGCGGAGTTTTCAGGGTCGATCTCGAGCGCCTTTAGGGCAGCGGCTCTCGAGGGTTTTTCGGCCTCTCCCAAACTGACATCCCCCACGATTCCGCGAACTTGCCAGGCGTCGGCAAGACCTGCCCATGCTTCGGCGTATTCGGGTTCAAGGCTCACGGCTCTTTGAAACTCCTCGATGCCCCGTCGTGCACCCTCCCTCGTCCACATGTAGATGTGATGTCTTCCTAGTAGGAACGCCTCGATCGCCCTCGGGTCGATCGACTTCCGGCTATCGAGCCGGCGCTCTTCAGCGGGCGTGAATTGTACCCGGATCTCGCCCGCCAAGGCCTGCGCGATCTCACTCTGAAGCCTTAGTATTTCGGACATCTGCCGCTCGTAATTGCGCGACCAGATTGGAGAATCGGTTGCCGCATCGATCAGCCGCGTGGATATTAGGATGCGGTCGCCCGACCGTTGTACCGAGCCTTCGACGATCCCTTCCACTCCGAGTTCTTTCGCGATCTCAGGGATAGATTTTCCTGACTGTTTGTATCTCATTACGGACGTGCGCGAGATCACCTTAAGCGAGCCGATCTTCGAAAGGTTCCCTATTAATGCCTCCGTCATTCCTTCGGCGAAGTAATCCTGAGAAGCGTCGCCCGAAAGATTTTTAAGTGGCAAAACTGCGATTGATTTGATTTGTTTGGCCCTCGTTGAGGCTGCGCGATTCGAGTAAAACCAGTAGCCCAAGCTCATCACCGACAAAACCAGGATTGCTAAACCTGCCAAAAATCCGCGCTTGTGCTTTTTGATTTCCCGAGAAATGTATTCCGCGGGTGAAGTTGTTTGCGCGTTTAGAGCCGCCGTAACATGGGCGGCTTTGACCGCCGTTGCTTCCTCATTATTTGACGGCACGGCCGAACGCTCAAGTTTTTCGCTAAACGCGAATTCTTGTTTGAAGTCCTTCAAATCAATCAGTAAATCTTTCGCTGTCTGGTAACGCTCCTCACGGTCCTTTCTGAGTGCTTTGTTGATTATCCGTTCAAGTTCCTGCGGCACCTCAGGCGTTTGTCGCCTCAAAGGCAGCGGCTCTTTATTGAGGATTGAATCGATGGTCACTATCGCATTACCGCCGACAAAGGGCGGTTTCCCTGCCACCATTTCATAAATCAACGCTCCGAGACTGAAAATGTCAGTGCGCTCGTCAACCCGCTCGCCTTTCGCTTGTTCGGGCGACATATAATTGACCGTACCGACAATCACGCCTTTGGCCGTCAAGTTCTGCCTGACGGTTGGCTCTTCAGAGCTGACCGGGGATTTGTTTTTTTCCTCCAACAGCTTCGCCAGGCCGAAATCCAAAACTTTTACGTAACCGTCGGGCCGGACCATTACGTTTTCCGGTTTGATGTCACGGTGAACCAGATGCGCTTTGTGCGCCGCCGCCAGGGCACTCGTGATTTGGATTGCAATGTCCAGAATCGCCGGCAATCTCAGTCGTGAGGCGCGGATGATTTCACGCAGGGTTTTACCTTCGATGTATTCGCTGACGATAAAACGCGCATCTTCCGTTTCACCGAATTCGTAAATCGTCAAAATGTTGGGATGGTTTAAAGCAGATGCCCCTTTCGCTTCAGAGACAAATCTTTGGAGGTTCGCTTCGTCCTGACTGAATTCTTCGTTAAGAATTTTGATCGCCACATTGCGGTCGAGTTTTTTGTCTCTGGCAAGATAGACCTCACCCATTCCGCCTTCGCCGATTTGTGCGACTACCTCGTAATGCCCAAAACATTTTCCTGTTTCGAGTTTTTTTGTTGCTTCAATCACATCTGCAACTTTGGCGATGGCGGCTGTTTCCATAAAACTTTCGGCACCGTCGTGCGATGACAAAAGCGATTCGACTTCAGCGAGCAGAGTTTTATCATCGCCGCAAACTTGGTTGAGAAACCTGCGGCGCTCTTCGGGCTTGTAGCGTAAAGCCGAATCAAAAATTTCCCTGACTTTTTGCCATCTTGCGTCAGACATCGGTTTAGCTTCGCGTCAATGAGCCAGGTCTTTGCCATTCGCCAATCGCGTTTGATGGTTGATTCGGAAAGGGCTAAAACTTCCGCCGTCTCAACCACGTCCAAGCCGCTAAAAAATCTCAGTTCGACCACCTTTGCCAGTTGCGCTTCCTTCGCGGCGAGGCGGTCTAATGCCTCGTCCAGTGCGAGCAAACCGAAGTCGATTTCGCTGACTCTGACGGTCAAAGCATTCTCAAGCGGCAAATCGCTGTGAACACCGCCGCCTCTGACGCGATGTTTGGTTTTGGCGTAATCAATCAGAATTCGCCGTATCATCGTCGCGGCAATCGCGTAAAACTGATCACTTCGTGAACCAGAGCGGTGGTTTTGGAGAGTGTGGCCAATGCGCTTTTTTTGCAAGTAGCGATGAGCTTGCCGATGCAGTTCCGTATAGACGAGTTTGAGGAAAGCGTATCATCACCGTCTGTGCGGTAACCCACTTAGGGCCTTACGGTCACGGGCCTTGCCAAGCCGGTTAGCCCGAAATTTGACTGCCTCCCCGTAGGAGCTCACATCGAGCTGCCGGCGACACAGCGCAAACACCTGAGACCCGCATTTACGAGCATTAGTTATCACCCTGACCACCGCCCAACTTGACGTGCTGCGCACTGAATGTATGAGGCCTCTTTCGATTTAATTACAATGGTCTTCCAGCCACCATCTAAACGATTCGACTCGATTGCGCTTTCGGCTGTGTGTAGGTCTCCAAGGTGAAGCGAGTGCTTGGAATGTCGCATCAGTTCCTGGACCACCTTCATACTCTTTCCATTCGCAATCAGCAGCGACGAATATGTATGACGAAATGTATGCCAAATAAACCATGATCCTATGAATTCGATCCGTGCTATAAAGTGGGCACACAGATTGGCACACAAAATCTGCTGAGCATGCGGTTGAAGCAGTGGATGCAGGGCATGCCGTGCGAAATTTTCTTCGGAAATCTAGGGCTTGTTGATTCTAAAGGAGTTGGCCCACGGGAGGTGAGATCCGTCATGAGTTCGCCCCTCAACCCGGTGAAACGGTGATCCTTTGAGCATTGGGGTTCCAGTGGGTTCGCTAACACGGATTTGGATTTGCAACTCAAGAAACATGGCGTCCATCAGCTCATCGTCATCGGACTGATCGCACACACGTGTGTGGAAGCAACTGTCCGTTATGCGTTTGAACTTGGCTACGAAGTAACGATGGTAAGGGACGCGACAGCAGACTATTCGGACGTAGAGATGCATGCGGCTCTCGACGTGAATATTCCCAATTACGCAAATGCCATCGTCAGGACAAATGAGATTGTCGACTTGATCGCTTCTTTCTAAACCCCCGCATCAGGAAAAACCAGTAATTAAAAAAATTGGAGTTCCATCATGCACCCTATCAGCATCGCAATAGCAGCAGTTAAACTTGCAACCAAGCTTATCGGTATCGGTGGGCTGTCCGTTCTATGGTTCATTAGCGGCGCCGCGGTGACTTTGGGTCTTAGCTATATCAGCGGATCGAAGGACTCGCAGCATGTCTACGAACTGCGCATGTATCAAGTTAACGAGGGCAAAATGGATGCTCTAATCGCTCGCTTTGGCGATCACACCGATGCTATTTTCAGGCGACACAACATGAAGAGCATCGGCTATTGGCGTCCGCAAGACGAGCCTTATTCGCAGAACCTCTTTGTGTATATCCTGGAGCATCCGAGCCGTGAGGAGGCCCGGAAGAATTGGGCCGCATTCCAGGCGGACCCGGAATGGAAAAGGGTAAAGGCTGAGTCAGAAATTGATGGACCGCTGGCAAAGCACATCGATAGTTATTTCATGGACCCGACGAGCTTTTCAGCGCTCAAGTAATAAGGCTTAGGAGCGAGCAAATTGTCCGCAGACGACGTTACGGGTTTGAAAGAGGAGTAGAAAATGAACATAGGGATTATTGGCGCAGGAAATATTGGCGGCAATCTAACTCGGCGCTTTCAGGAGCTGGGGCACAAAGTATTCGTAGCCAACTCACGTGGCCCCGAAACTCTCGCCGATCTTGCGGAAGAGACCGGCGCTACGCCTGTCACAGTCGATGAGGCAGCGCGGAGTGGCGACGTCGTAATTGTCACCATTCCAATGAAAAACATTCCAGACCTGCCTCGCGATTTGTTCGCTGGAGTATCTGATGATGTGGTTGTCGTCGACACCGGTAACTACTATCCGCAACAACGTGACGGCCGCATCGCGGGAATCGAAGATGGAATGATCGAGAGCCGTTGGGTTTCTCAGCAACTAGGACGACCAGTGGTAAAAGCCTTTAATAATATTTACGCCGAGCATCTCTTGAAGTTGGGCAAGCGCGCGGGATCTCCAGGACGTATCGCGCTCCCGGTGGCCGGCGATGACGAGCGCGCGAAGTCCATTGTGCTAAAGCTGGTTGATGAACTCGGATTCGATGGCGTCGACGCAGGTGGGCTCGACGACTCTTGGCGGCAGCAACCGGCCACTCCCGTATATGCCGGCGACTTTGATGCCGCAGGAGTTCGGCGCGCATTAGCGAGTGCGAGCAGAGAACGCAAGCCAGAGTGGCGATCTAAATCTGCCTAGGCTGAGAAACAATAAAAAGTTGGGAACGCATCGATGGACGTGCGACGGAACATGTTAATCGGGATTGTAGTCGCCGTCGTTATTGTCGGCGCGTTGAGCTACGCCACGGGTTTGACGAAGCTAATACGCAGTTCCTTTGGCAGAACCACTGAGTATAAAAGTTCGCCATCTGCTGCCGCGCCTGAGTTGGCCGCAGCTGAATGGATCAACTCAGAGCCGCTAAAGCTCAGTGAGCTGCGCGGTCGCGTTGTGCTAATCGAGTTCTGGACATTCGGTTGTATGAACTCCGCAACACGCCGCCCTTCATTAAGTCCTGGCACGATCGTTATCAAGACAAAAGGCTGACAATTATTGGGGTGCACTCACCTGAGTTCGATGAAGAACGGAAAGCTGAAGATCTTCGTCGTGAGGTTACCTCTCTGGGCATTCGTTACGCTGTAGTTACCATGTCCGCCATCCTGAATGAGCGGTACTTGTGATCGTTCGGGAAGGGTGTCAGGAACGGTTTCAGCGACAGCGATGGTGCCGTCTTGTCAATCTTGATTCCGCCCTGCGTGTTTGACGCCGAGTTACCGGCGTTGTCGAAACAGGTCCCCGTCGCCGATATATTCACGCCTTCTGTACTTATCGTCTGGCTGACGGTCGGGCTCACGGCCCCGGAAAGCGAGCTTTTAATTCCGCCGTACGCGCAATGAAGAGCATCTGTATCCACGACTTGCCTTGTCAGCCGCGTAACTCCACGTTTTTGCATTGAAGTAAGAGTCGCCAGCAGCAGCATAAGATTCACCGGATGTTCTGCAACACAAACAGGGCGCGTTAATGAAGAAGCACATGCAATGCGAGTCTGCTGCTGGTGGTCCAAAGGGGCATTCAGTTCGCTGAACACTTGATCATTCAGATGGTAGGGATTGTGCCGCCGTCGATTACGTACTCGCCTCCCGTAATCGACGAAGCACGATCCGATGCCAAAAACGCGACCAACTCTGCCACCTCGTCTGGCCGGTTTGGCCTACCGATTGGGATACCGCCAAGTGAGTCCATGATGCGCTGCCTCGCTGCATCCTTGCTGATACCGGTGCGTTCCGCAATCTCGTTCACCATTCCCACGGCAGCATCTGTTTCGGTGTACCCCGGCGCAACTGAGTTCACGCGAATACCTTTTGAGGCAACCTCCTTAGAGAGGCCTTTGCTGTAGTTAGTCAACGCTGCTTTGGCTGCCGCGTAGGCAAGAGTGGAATCGTAAAGTGGCAGCGTTCGTTGAATCGAAGAGATATGGATAATTACACCGGAGCACTGCTTGATCATCGATGGAAGAAACGCCCGGTCCAGTCGAACAGCAGCGAATAGGTTCGTGTCGAACGCGTGCTGCCAATCGTTATCGGATAGCGCCAACGCACCTCCACCTCGAGCCGCAGAACCGCCGACGTTATGAATCAGGATGTCGATTCCGCCGACGCGCTCGGTGACCGCTCCAACTATTTGATCGATTCCGTCTGCTGTGCTGATGTCAGCTTGAACAAACCCGTCGTGCGAAGTACCACTCTGGACGGATCGTCCTGTTGTTATCACCTGGCCGCGTGCTGCGCTGAGTCGATTGACTATGGCTGCGCCGATACCGCGAGTTCCACCGGTTACTAAAATACGCTTGCCTTGGAATTCCATCTTCGACTCCTCGATGATTAGTGATTATCGTTTTCGCGGAAATTGTCGCGCGCGTGAGACTTTCATACAATACGGATAAGAAATACAACAGTGGATAAATTTATCCCGATAGCGTAAGCCTAGCCCGATTTATACTTTTCGTTTTGTCGCGCGTTCTCTATGTATAAGAGAAAGACTCCAATCGAACTGAACTGCGGACTCGATCTGGTCAGGGAAGTTTTGAACGGAAAATGGAAGATACACCTTCTGTATTTCATTTCCGAAGGTGCAAAGCGTCCCGGAGATCTACAGAGAAAGATTCCGCGAGCAACGCGCAGGGTATTGAATGTTCAACTGAACGAATTAGAAAAGCACGGACTGATATCAAGGACGATTTACGCGGAGTTGCCGCCGCGAGTGGAGTACGAGTTAACCACGTTGGGAGAAACCGTGCTGCCGTCAATAACTGCGTTGGGAAAATGGGGCGACGATCATCAGGATCATTTGCGTAGGGTGATTACGCAATCGGCCCGCTTCTAATCACGTTCCAAAGCAGACCACAGATTGCACGGATTAGATGGATTAAAAGTTCTCAGTGAAGTTGATCAACCTTCCCCGAGTGTGCGTAGATCGCGATTCTCCAGGATTCGCTTGGGTGCGCCGTTGCGCGCCACATGGATCATGGCGCGCCCAAGTTCTTCTGTTGTGATGACTGCTCCTGGGGCAATCACACGCACTAACGGTAAGAGCGGCCGAAAGATGGCGTAGCTAATACGGGTCCATCGCGTTTTCGAAATCTCCCGGTTCATTGGTTGCAATACCGCTAGTCGGAACATGTACGCTTTCGGAAACAATTTCAGTAAGGCGTCCTCTGTGCGTCGCTTGACCTTGGCCCACATTGCGTTCCCACCCGTGCCAGCCCCCGAGACATAAATAAACGTCATAGTTGAATTGAGTTGCGCTAGTACCTGCGCCCATCCAACAGTTAGATCAAATGTTAGACGCGTGTATTCCGGCTCACTCAGGCCCGCAGCCGAAACGCCAAGGCAGAAGAAGCAAGCGTCATATCCCTGAAGGTCCTCCCCAGAAGCGTTGAACTCAAATAAGTCGGGCAAGACTAGATCGCGTAGCTTTTGATGGGTACGACTGCTGGCGCTCCGACCAATCGTCAATACACTTTCAACGCCATCGTCGCGAAGACATTCGCGCAAGACAGCCTGACCAACCATCCCGGTGGCTCCGAAGAGGATCACCTTCATATTTAAGAAAATGCCGATGAGTAGTCGCTTACAAATTGATTAAACGACCGGGGCTCCGCGCCGCTAATTTCTTCGACGAGTTGTTCTTCGATGTTACCGATTGCACCCGATAATCATAATGGATGGTTTTGATTCTGACATGGACAGTCGCGCTGCACTCTAAGTCAGTTGGAGCAAACCTTCGGAATCGATCTTTCCAATCTGCCGCGACAGCTCATGAGCGAGTTTGATACTCCTAAAGGAAAGCACGGGAAAGCAAAAGGCAAAAAGAAAGGTCGCAAGAAAGACAAGAACCGGAAACGTTGAGCCCATAGCAAGAAGAAGCGAACCAACCTCGAGCCATAGTCGGATGATGGCTAAGCTAATTTGATCACGACGATGTTAATGCGTCGAGTTAACCGCCGCTTCGTTTTGCGAGGGCTCGCGTACCTTCGTGTTCACGAGATTGTATTGTCAATTTCTGCAATAAGAAATGAATCCGCAAGACCAGCTCTTTCAGCTCTTCTAATTTGTGCGTCTCTTCCTTACGCGCGAGAATCGCGGCTGCGATTTCGCAGCTCAGTTCGTGTGCAACGGACACGGGGCTCACCTCTTCACTTTTGAGAGTGTTGCGAATCCTAAAGTCGCAAGTACTGTGCGTCAAATTCCGAGCCCGGTTCTGTAACATACAGTTCAGGCGAGTAGTAAAAATAATTCTGTGACCATCCTTTCCCAACAACCCACCGTCCTTTTACAGCACCAACCAGCGACAAACCTTAATTGGGCGTGCAATTACTCACGCTACCAGAGATAAAATGCCGAGGTGACGGGAACGGTTTGTGACTCTGACTCGTAAACTAATGGCCATGCTGGAAAAACCACACATGTATTGCCCGCGGTGCGGTACGCAGAATCTAGATTCGGAGGAACTTAGATTCTGTCGTTCATGTGGCGCTGATCTGCGTGCCGTATCACGTGCCATCAATAAGAGTTTGCCCGTTCGGATCGCAAGTACGCTCGACGCCTACTTTGCAAATAGATATCAGCAGAATCTGCGCAATGGTGTCCTTAACGTATTGGCTTTTGTCTTTCTGTTAATTGTCGCGGCTGGTTATTTGATTAAGGGTTCGACGTTCTTTGGACTTGTTATGCTCGTGTTATCCATCATTTCGATAGTCACCGGCGTTTGGGACATTTGGATTTATAGACGCAACCTTCCTCCCATTGCGAAACGGACGCCTGTCCCTCCGATCGAGCACGAACAATTGTCACATCCGACAGAACTATTTTCGCTTGGGAGTGTCACCGAGAGGACCACGAAAAATCTCAACGCGCCTCGACGGAGATCCGACTGATGGATGAAACGTCTCTCGATTGTTATGTGTGTGGCGCGGGTGGACAGAAGAGTAACGCCTACTGCAAGCGTTGTGGTGAATGGTTGCCTTCGCTAAAGAAGCGATCTCGGATGGCTCTCGGCGGCGATACTCCGCAGCAAAACCTATTTACTAGTTTATACATGAGTGCACTCAGCGCTGCTGTCGCTCTCGTTTCTGCCATCGCGCTGTATGCAACCTATCTCGGTACGCCTGAGGCTAAATGGTCGATCTACTTGGCCGCGGCATTCTGTCTTTGTATTGCAGGCTGGCAAATCACGTCCTTCATGGTCGCATTAAAACTGCGCAGACGTATTGGAAAGGGTCGTGAGAAAGGTACGCAGCTGCATATTGATGCCAGGCATTCGCCGGCACTTGGGGCTGCGAACACCCGTCAGTTTGTGACCACTCCTTCCGTAACTGAACAAACAACCGAGCTTCTCGAACCCGTTGGCCGCGTTAAGACAGACAAGAACGGATGAAGTGGACCAGACAGACCTGCCATCCTTGGGGTGTGCCCTAAATGAAGGCTGAACATAGTTAGTTACGCGCTCAAGATAGAGCATCTATATCAATTCTTCAGCAGGTCGGTTTGTTCGCGAAGTCGCCTTTCCAAAAACAACTCAGCTCACTCGTTTTCCCTTGAAGTCGAACTGCATCATACTGCCGTCAGCGAGTCTCACTTCCGAAGTCTTATGAAGTGTTCCATCCTCATTAAAGTGCCATTTGAGTGTTTCGATGACTTGTTTTCCCATCATGCCGGCTTGTAGCGGCTCGAACTCGATTGTTTTCGTATCGGTCCATCTCCCCTTATGATCATGAACTTCGCCCATCGATGTCACGCACATGTAATGTACGGCTTTGCTTTCTGGATCAAAGGCAAGCAAACACGATTCGGCCAATTCTCCGAAAGGCGCAGTTCCGCCGTTGGTGCAAAGAGCTCCTGAGTTCAGAGCCACTCGCTTACAATCCATGGTCCAATCAATGCTGCCGGGCGGAGACCCAGGCACATTGGCGTTCATCTGACCTTTCCAGACGCCGGCGATAGCTTCTACTGTCCTGATGACCTCAGAAGCTGAACTAACGGTCGGTTTCACTTGTGGAGTCTGAGATTTAAGAATTGGTGCAGACAGGATGGTAATCATGATCGAGACCAACACTCGGATGAACATTTTGCTCCCTCGTCCGCGCGAACAATCGTCCTGGTTACGCGAAATAAGCTTCTAGTTAGTAAAACTCTGTACGACGAAAAAGGTTACGGTGCGAGTTTCGCTCAGAATTAAGTTCATCAGATTTTCTTGCCTATTGTCGATTTGAGCTACCACTATTCGACTAGTTAGTGGGCTTAGTCATGAATGTTAATCGTTGAAAACGAGCAATCTAAATGTCTAACTCTGCAGTAACGTTCAAGTTCGCACGGTCATTGGTCAGGGAAGCGGTCCGCCGCAGAACTACTTGATGGAGGTCTTATGTTGGAGGTACGCATTAAGAAGTTGGGAACACTAGCTATTTTTAGTTTGCAGGGGCGAATCGTGATTGGTGAAACGGCAGTGCTGCGTGACGCTGTGGAGAGTCTAAGGCAGGTCACCGTACTCTTGCTTGATATGGGTGGAGTGACGATGGTTGATGCAAGCGGATTAGGTGCAATGTTAGAGCTGCGGCAGGAACTTAAAGCAAAGGGCATCGCGCTCAGACTAACGAATGCGACTGACAGGGTTAGTCGAATATTCGAGATCACACGGCTAAGCACAGTCTTTGAAATTACATCGCAGTCTGCCGAGTCGTTAGACCAGGCAATACAGGTTGATGATCTTTTGGCGTGTGCTTAGCGCGAATTCTTCCTTGCGAGGTACCACCTGATAGACTTTATCACGTAGCCTTTTTCAGTTCGCGAGGCTGTGGATCACGTCAAAGTTATTGCAGCATACCGAGAAAAGCTGAGCACTCTCGAAGCATTAATTGGGGAGATTATGGAGGTTGTTTTTCCCGCGATCCACGATGAATTGCACCTTTGCTGTGTCGTCGCTGCGACTATTCAGCATCATTAAAGGCGACACTTGCGAGTGTCGCCTCTATTACTGAGCTAAGCGAACTCTCCTTTCGTTGAATGGCCAATGGCAAGTGTCGGGTGGATAGGTAGCGTGTCAGAGTGCCATTATGCCAGCAGCGCCGGACCTTCACGGTAAACGCGCAATCGAAATCGATTGAAGATTAAATAACCCTCGCGACAGTCCGATGTTATATCGGTCTGCAACAAAGTACTTGGCTCTGCGCATGAGCCAGACATATATAAAAGGACACAGCCCTCACCAACACGGTGTGTTTCTCAGAAAATTTCGCGTGAAGGTGTAGGGAGGCGCCCTATAAGTCTTGGGCAGACAAATTGGCACACACAAATGTGGTTGAAGCAGTGGATGCAGTGCGAACTTTTCTTAGAGAATTTGGTGCTTGTTGATTTGAAAAGAGTTGGCCCACCGTGAGCACTACCTTGACACGCTAGGGTTCAGACATTTGGTCCGAGGGACCAGCACGATCAAAGAAATTTTTGGTGTCTGTTTGGTGTCTATTATTGGCGAGCACCAGAGAGAGGTGAGGGAATCAGAGAGACTAAAGAGACATTCATTAAATTCAAATCAAATAGTTACTTGCGAGCAAGTCCTTTGTTGACAGAAACTTAGAAGGGAGCATGACATCGAGTCCCCTCTTCGGCACCATCTTCCTCATTAATCTTTTATTTACGGCGACTTAATTAGCAGTATCTTTTTGGTGTCTATCTGTTACTCGCCACCGCCGGATCTACATCGAAAAGAACGACTCTCTAATGTGCTGGCGAAATTGGATCTGTGTAGTTCGATTTGATGATACAGCCTCTAGATAATGTAGCCATGGGTATCGACGAGCCCGGTTAGCTGATCGCTGTGATTCGGTCTACCTCGCGGCCGATGGCACATGTGAAGGTTAAGGGAGGCTTGCACGTCGACCCGACGTCGGTATAATGCTCGGCATCCGCACTGGTCATGCAAGGTGACCGCTCAACCGTCTTACATTTTTCAGAACGCTGTTAGACCTATGTTTCCCCTGATTGGCTTGGTTTATCCCATGTCCAACAGCAAAGATATGAGTCTTCTCCCAATTTCAAAACAGTATTCAAGCAGTAAGCGTGTCCTCATAGTGAACTGTTTCTTCGACGATTCGCGGCTGCCGGCTCGTCGGACTACCAAATTTCCACAGGCGATGGGGCCGGTTTTTCTCGCTGGTGCGTTTGACCGTGATCGTTGTGAGGTACACCTCTATAACGAAGTCGATAGCGGTCCGCTCACTGATGAAGCGACGTTTGAATGGCCGGACATGCTGGTACTCACCGGTCTCACAAACACGTTCGATCGGATGCTCCATTTGACAGCTCACGCGCGGACGAAAAATCCATCCGTGATTGTTGTGGCAGGAGGTCCTACAATTCGGGCGCTTCCCCTGATGGCCCAACGTTACTTTGATTACTGCTGCCTTGGCGACATAGAAGAACTATGTGAAGTGGTCCGGGATGCATGGGGCAAACAATTCGTAGCTGAGGAAATGTTGCCGCGTTATGACCTGGCTTACTGGATGCGCCAGATGGGGTATGCGGAGACAACTCGCTATTGCAACTTTCGCTGTTCATTCTGCTCTTTGACTGGGGAAGGTCGCAGCTATCAAACCTACCCCTTGGACTACATGCGCAAGCAGGTGCTTGCACTTGGGAAAAGAAAACATGTTCTCTTCATAGACAATAACTTTTACGGCAGCGACCGCAGCCATTTCCTGGCGCGCATGGATCTCATCGCTGAGATGCGTGAGGAGGGCTATCTGAGAAATTGGGGAGCGCTCGTTACGAGCGACTTCTTTCAGAAGGATGACACCGTGACACTCGCCCGTCGACTTGGTTGCGAGCTCGTTTTTTGCGGCGTGGAATCCTTCGACACGGAGTGGCTGCTCGGCGCACACAAGACACAAAACACCAACGTCCCGCAGGTAACTCTGATCAGAAAGAGTTTAGAAGGCGGCATCGTGCTCGTTTACGGTTTAATGCTTGACCTGGCCCACAGATCAATAGCCGACCTCCGGCGCGAGATCGAATTCATCACGGGAACACCGGAGATCACATTGCCGAGTTTTGTCACGCTGCCGGTTCCTCTGCTCGGCACACCTCTCTTTTCAGAGCTTGCAGCCAAGGGTGCGTTTCTTCCATGCGTCAAGCTGCGCGACATGGACGGCTCGACGCTTTTGCTTAAAACAGCCGACCCGATGCATGAGGCAGTCGCGTTTCTGCGTGAAATGTTAAGTCTGCGTGGATACCGTATTCGTGTCATTCAGCATTCGCGGAACTTTTTTCACAGGTATCGCTCAAGGCTCTCTAAAATACAAATGCTTTTCTCGCTAACCAACGCTGCGCTACTGTGTGCGTATTCACTTGCGACCTCGCCGACTCAACTTGCGGCACCGTCGGCCAAAGGTCGCCGCCGCACGCACGTAAGCACGACCGAGATCTTAGACAGTGTCTACAGTCCTGCCTTTCGCGTTGACTCGCGCTATGAGCACTACTTCAACCCGACGATGGTGACCGACGGGGCAGGGAACTTGACGAATGAGATGATGGATTCAGGATTGCTAAAAGAGGTTAACCAGCAACGACCTCAAGCAGCCCATGCATAGGAGATAGGAACAAAAGCGTGCGAACCAGTATGGCTTTCCCCCGGGCGGTTCCCGCACTTTTCCTTTTGCTGCTGCACATGCAACCCGTCATCGCCATGATTCGCGGGACACATGTGCGCGATTGGATTGTTTGTATCTGCTTGTACATGCTGTCGGCGTTTGGTCTGGGCGTGGGCCTGCACCGATATTTTGCCCACCGCTCGTTTCAGACAAGCAGATCTTTTCAATTCACCCTATGTTTACTTGCTGGAATGGATTTCGGTGATCCAGTGTGGTTCGCAGGAAAGCACCGCCTGCATCACAAACACTCGGACACTACCCTGGATGTCCACAGCCCGAACCAGGGCTTTTGGTTTTGCTGGTTCTCCAGCATCTTCGATGAGGGGTATACGGACGAGGAGATCTTAGCGAGAGCCCGTGACCTGACTCAGTACTCGGAGTTGATGTGGATCCACAGACATTATTACGTGATTCCAATTGCCGTCGCTTTCACTACACATTTTGTCGGCGGCTACTCGATGTTTGCGATTGGTTATTGCCTGAGCCTACTCCTGGCCCTTCACGCTGCTTCTGCCGTCAATTATTATTGCCACAAGGGCAAGAACCGCAGATACGAAACTCAGGACCGTTCGACGAACAACAGCGTTCTCGGAGTACTCACCTTCGGCGAGGGTTGGCATAACAACCATCACCACTATCCCGGTACGGCCCGTGCTGGTTTTTTTTGGTGGGAGCTTGACGTCTTTTATTACGTTCTAAAAGGTCTTTCGTTGCTTGGTCTAGTCTGGAACCTGCGCGAGGTACCGAACAGGGTGAAATACGATTTCGCCCGATCCCCCAACAACCTTAGGAGGTTGAGCAATGGATAAAGAATATAATAAGGGTAAAGAAAATAAACTATTTCAGATTATGACGTTCGACGGCGGCGGAATCCGCGGCGCTTTAGTCGCGGCTCTGCTGCGTCGTCTCAAGGGTGATTTCAAGGACTTACTGAATAACGTAGATCTATTCGCAGGCACCTCCACAGGTTCTGCCATCGCTCTGTCCCTGGCCAATAAGAAATCACCAGAAGATCTAACGGCCCTCTACTCAACTAAGGAAATGAAGTTTGTATTTGGTAAATCGCGCTGGAATTTTTTGCGCCCGAAACACTCGAACGACAACCTCAGATCGTTGTTGGAAAGAAACTTCCCGGACATTCGGGATGGCAGTGGCACACGCAAGCTTATGCTCTCTGATTTACCGAAGAAAGTCCTGGTGACATCATTCAAACTGGACAATAAGCGAACCCGGAATTGGAATCCGGTGTTCTTTCATAATTACGACAACAACGAAGATACCCGCCTAGAGCCATCCAGTACTGAGCCTGTCGTTGACGTGGCTCTGCGAAGTGCTGCAGCTCCGACGATCTTTCCGTCACATCAGGGTTACATAGACGGTGGAATGATGGCGAACAACCCGAGCACTGCGGCAATCGCTGTTGCTCTACGCAACAACCCAGGACTGAAGATCGAAAATATTCGACTTCTGTCATTCGGCACCGGCTACACGCCAACGCTTGTTAAATCTGATACGAAGAATTGGGGTGTGCTGCAGTGGCTCCTTAATCCATTTAATCAACCACCAACGCCGCTCCTGACAATTCTTTTCGATGGTGTAGTTCAGGCGGACGATTATATGAGCCGGGAGATACTGGGTAAGGACAGATACCACCGCGTGGACCTGGAGTTGATGGAACAGACCGCCTGCGACGATTGGAGACAAGTTGAGAATCTGATCAAACTTGCGCTGACGAAGGACCCGAGGACTGAAAAGTTGATGGAAGAAACCATCAATTGGCTCAAGCAGAACTGGTACGACGAACCTCGTGAGATTTCAACGACTCCATCTGCGAGGCGACACCATCCAGAGTTTAAGGAGAGCAGCAAAGCCGCAACCAATTAACTTGCAGCTGATCTTTTAGCGTTCCTGTCTGAGGTGAGGCGACGGTTTTGGTAAGGCATACGAAGCTCTTAGTCTGCTTAATCTGTCGATGATCCAATACCCGGGGTAAGCATCCGCGTAATTTTCGCCGGGTCTTTGATCTTCTGGTCTCGCATCCAGCAGTCCGCATTGTCGATATCAAGTTCACCCTTCGCACCACCGATGATTTCTCCGAGACGTCGCTTCGCCACAGCAGCGTAAAGTTTCATGTGCGCTCCCTCGAAAGCCGCGCATGCCTTGGATAGAAGACTGATCGTGGTCTGCTTGTCATCTCGCAAGAAGGCCACGCCTGCTTGAAGCAGCGCCGCCAGCGGGTCGGCCCACTTCATCCCTTCCTTGGAAATCTGAGTTGCAAGGCGCTCCGCGACAGCTATCAGCCGTTGTGCGTCAGCGGCACCCGATGCAGCGGCCGCCAGAGCGCATCGCGCCCGGAGGTGAAGTGCTTCGATCCGGATTATCTGCACGCGTAAGATCATTGAGCTAGACAGCGCTGGCCACTGACTTGAAACCTGTTTCCATGCCACCAGCCCATTCCCCGAGTAGAGTTCGATTTGCGCGAGGGCGAGCAGCGCATTGTAGTGCTGGCGGTGAAATCCCTTCTGTGTCCACTGCTGCATTGCTTCAATCACCTGACGCCGAGCCTCGACAGGATCGTCGTTTAAAAGCCAGGTGATATTGACACGCGTCCGCAGGTCAGTCAGTTCGAACAGGTTGCTTCGCTTCTCAGCTGCACTGAGAAGCACGGGCACTCGCAAAGAAATCTCTCGCATCTCTCCCAGGTAAATTAAAGAGCTCAACAGGAAGTTTTGCGTGCTGGCGATTTCCCACGTAACGCCGGTGCATCGGTAGCGAAGAATCTCGTCAGCATCGCTAAGCATTTCCGCCGCCCTCTGCCATTGCCCAACCAAGAATGCGGCGAGACCGCTCACATAACTGTAGAGTCCGATCGCGTGCGGATTGCCTGACTCTTTGGAGAGGGATTCGGCAACTGCGTAAAGTTGTGCCGCGCGTTTCTGACCCGACTTTCCTGCCGTCGCAGTGAAGCCGGCTTCCAGATTCAACGCGCGCGCCACTCTATAAAGCTCGCCCGCGCGT
>Ga0070690_100000709_pt1 | contig 17104 bp, 12 predicted proteins | sample KBSS33HmetaG_FD_64671 | JGI IMG/M metagenome (GOLD analysis project Ga0070690, IMG submission 64671) | Switchgrass rhizosphere microbial communities from Kellogg Biological Station, Michigan, USA - KBS S3-3H metaG | ecosystem: Host-associated > Plants > Roots > Rhizosphere ... | reverse complement strand
CCGGTCAAGCAGTGCGTCGTCTGGTAGCGGTATAGTGCAAGCCCGTGCTCGCGACCCAAATCCGGCAGAAGGACAGTGTCTTCTACTTTTGCGCCTACCCGGCCGACGATGTCCTCGACAAGGTTCGGTTCATCAGCCGGTTCTACGCCGAGGGTGAGCCGACCCTGGCGAGCGAGCAGGCCGACGAGGGCGATGAGGTCGCGAGCTTCATCTCCAAGATCGAGGCGACCGACGCGGCGTTTCAGCGCCAGCTGTCGCGCGCCAAGGTCACGACGATCAAGAACTTCTACGAGACCGCCGCGAGCCAGCCGCCGATCCCGGGCACCGTGCTGCTGTTCACCGACGAGACGCTCGCGTTCGATCCGGTCAAGCCGTTCACCAACGTCGGTAACCTCACCGAGCCGCGCGGCAAGTACCTGATCATCGACGGCCAGCACCGGCTCGCGGCGCTGCACTTCTACCGGCGCCAGCACCCCGAGGACGCCGGCACGATCCACGTCCCGTGCGTGATCTTCGACGGCAAGAGCGAGGACTTCGCGACCGAGATGTTCGTGATCATCAACTCGACGCCGACCCGGATCAACAAGAGCCACCTGGTCGATCTCTACGAGAAGGTCTCGTGGGCGGCGCCCGACAAGAAGTTCGCGGCGCGCGTCGTCGATCACCTCTACCGCGAGGCCGACAGCCCCCTGCGCTACAAGATCAACCGGCTCGGCGGGCGCAGCAAGCAAGAGAAGTGGATCCTCCAGGCCGAGCTGTTCAACGAGATCCATCGCTGGGCGACGATCGACTGGAAGAAGATCCAGAAGAAGTCGAACTGGCAGCGCGAGGCCGAGCGCTACTACGAGATCGTGCGCGACTTCCTGCGGGCCGCCGAGAAGGTGTGGGCCGAGTCGTGGAGCCACCCGGGGTTCATGGTGACCCGGCCGGTGACCCTGAAGGCGCTGCTCCGGGTGTGCGCCGACCTCGCGGCCGTCGATGCCGAGCCCAAGGACGATCGCGTCAAGCGGTGGGCGAAGCGGCTCGCGCCGTGGACCGAGATCGCCAAGCAGTTTCGCGTCGAGGGGTTCTACGAGCGGTTCCCCGCCAAGGGCCAGGTCGAGCGCGTCGCGCGCATCCACCGCGACCTCGCCCGCGCCGCCGGCATCGAGCGCCGCGGCAAGACCGGCGACGAAGAGTAACGCGATGGCGGACCGAGTCCGCGAGACCATTAAGGGTCAGCGGCCGAGCGCCAGGCTCGATTCCAGCGCATACTCGCGCGTCGTGGAGCACGTGTACTTCACGTGGCCGGATCGGCGGTTTCGCTACGAATGCCGCGGCTGCGGCGCGTGCTGCAAGGGCCACGGCATCGGCCTCGACGTCGCCGGCGGCCAGCTCGTCCAGCTCCTGGCGCGGCGGCCGGCGCTCACGGCGTTCTTGCGGCGCCGCGGCGAGGCGATCACCGCGTTCAACCCGCGCGATCGCTGCTGGTTCCTCGCCGATGACGGCCTGTGTCGCATCGAGGTCGAAGATGGCCGCGCCGCCAAGCCGGCGTCGTGCCGGTTGTTTCCGTTCAACCGCGTGTTCCGGATCGGCGCCTACACGATCGTCGACTACAACAGCGTGATCTGCCCGCTCACCGTCGGCGACGGCGGCATCACCCACGCCGAGGTCGCCACCGAGATCGCCGCGATCGCCGATCCGACCGTGGTCGGGACCCCGCTCGCCGCCCGCGACCCCCAGGCCGAGGGCCGCGCGTTCGTCGACGCCGAGCGCGCGATCGCCTCTGCGATCTTCGCTGCACCGGGAGACCTTGCAGCCGCCTGGGCCGCACAGGCCGACGCCGCCGCGCTCGATCGCGAGTGCGCCACCGCCACCGCCGCCTTCACCACCCTCCTCGATACCCCCTGGCAGCATCCCTCCGCGGCAACTCTCACTGCTGCCAGCTGGCTCACGCCCTCCCTGCGGTTCAACGAGCTCTACGGCCCACGGCAGTACGCTCCCCGCGGGGCGATGGCCCCGGTCCTCGCGCGCATGTGGCTCGCCTGGCTCGGCTTCGCCGCCCTGGGCGAACAGCTCGCTGGCCGCGCCCTCGGCCTCCAGGAGCTCACCACGCTGTGGTCCGAGCAAGCCCCGCTGATGCACGCCGTTGCACGGTGGACCGAAGCCCCTGCGCTCAAGCCGGGCCCGATCGACCTGCCCGGCGTCGACCCGCAGAACCTCGTGCGCTCCCTCGCCCAGGCGTTCGTCGATAACCGCAAGGCGAAGAAGCCGCTCGGCGATCTCGTCGCTGCGATGCCCCGCGACGCCACCGCGCGGGTCACCGCGATCAAGACCGCCGAGTCGGTCCTGCGCGCCGGCTTCGCGGGCCGCTGAGCACGCCAGCACGGCTCGAGGCGAGAAGGCATGGTAGCGTTTGGATATGGTTGCTGCGGCAGCACAGCGGTACCGTTCGTTCGCCGAGTACCTCGCGATCGATGAAGCGAGCGAGCTCAAGCACGAATTCATCGACGGCATCGTCTACGCGATGGCCGGTGGATCTCCCGAGCACGCGCGGCTCGCCCTGGCGATCGGGAGCGAGCTCAGAGTGCAGCTCGCCGGCAAGCGATGCGAGGTGTACAGCTCCGATCTGCGCGTACGCGTCCTGGCCACCGGACTTGCCACATACCCAGACCTCACCATCGTGTGCGACAAGCTCGAGACCGATCCCGAGAATTCGCACACCGTCACCAACCCGACCGTCATCGTCGAAGTGCTGTCACCCACCACCGAGAAGCACGACCGCGAGGACAAGTATGCTCACTACCGGCGCATCCCATCTCTTCGGTGCTACGTGCTGGTGTCTCAGGACAAGCGACTGATCGAGGTCTTCACCCGCAACGCCGACGAGAGCTGGACCCTGCGAGACTATCGCGATGGCCAGGCACGGCTCTACGCGATCGGCTGCACGCTGGACGTCGACCGGATCTATGCCAACCCGCTCGCGACGTAGCGAGCCGCCGCGCTGTTCGAACGATCAGTTCTGTTCGACTCGGTCTCGCCCGGTTTCGTCCATTCCGCGTCAGCCCGCCGGGGGCAGGTCCGGATCGGACGGCGGTGGGAGCGGCGCCTCAGACGACGCGACGTTTCCGTCTGACTCCCGCTTCTTGCGGCCGAACAGCCACCGGAAGAAGCCGCCGATCGCGGCGATCACCACGATGAACACCTTCTTCAGCGCCAGGAGGATCGCGATCAGGATGCCGGTCTTCTTCGCGATCACCACACCGGCGCCGCCGAGCACCAGGGCCTTGAGGCCCAGGCCCGAGTCCTTGTCGCTGCCCACGTGGTCTTCGTAGCGTGCGCCCGGCTTGAAGTGCACCGCGGTCAAGATCGACAGCGCCTGCGCCTTCGAGGCCTCGATCGTCGAGGAATCATCGATCAGGTCGACCGAGACGTAGCCGTTGCGACCGAGGAAGCGGGTGAAGAAGTTCACCACTTTGCCGTTCGTATCGTGGGCGTTCAACCCCCACACCAGGTGGCGCGTCGCGCGTTCGTAGCGCGGCGGCTCGCTCCAGCCATCGAGGAACAGCTCGGGCACGCCCATCGCGACCCGCTTCTTGTTCTGCTCGATCGTCCCTCGCTTGAACTGATCGAGCATCTCCGGCGCGTCGAGCTCGTTGGCGTCGCTGTCGCTGACATAGCCGACATCATCGGCTTCGATCACGACCAGCCAGTGGCTCGCGTCGGAGATCGGAACGATCGCCGCGAGCACGCCTTCGGTATCGTTGCCACCCTTGCGCAGCAGCTCCTGCGCCGCCGCTTGTTCGAACAGCACCATCTCCGCGGGCAGATCGATCTGCGCCTGGTGGCCAAGCTCGACCTGCTTGGGTCCGACGATGTGGGGCAGGCCCGCCAGCGGATCCGCCGGCTGACCATCCGCGTCCGGCGCGGGCAGCTCGGCCGCCGGATCCACCGCGTCGGCCTTGTCGCCGGGGGCAGACAGCTTGCCGGGAGCGCCCGGCTTGGCCGCCGGGGCCTTCTCCGCCGGCACCTTGTCGTTGCCGGCCATCGCCACACCCGACGCCATCATCACGAGACACCCGAGCACCAACCGTACCTTCATATGACGACGATATCTCGGTCGAAGCTCCAGGCACAAGATCCACCGTCGTGCCCCGCGCGCATATCATCGACGTCACGAGGTCGATCGAGTCACGGCGGCTACCATCGTGCCACGTGCACAGCGCAAAATTTGGTCTGGGTTAGATGTAGGTCACCGTCACCTCGCGTGAACGGCGTCCCCGTGACCGTCCTCGCCAAGTCGTCCCACTGTCTTATCCCGACTCGCCGCTTCGAGTCAGACTGGATGTTTGAACAACTCAGACGGGAGTTTTCGATATGACGATACGAGCGGTCGCTAGTTGGCGTGGACGACGGCGCCCGTGGTGAGGTCGATCGAGTAGTGGCGGCTGCCGTCGAGCACCAGCGAGGCCGTGTGATCGGCGTGGAACGTGATCTGGGCGTGGACGTCGAACGAGGCGTCGGTGTTGCCGCTGCCCGCGCCGGTGACCGTGGCGCGCGCGGTCAGATCGAAGCTCGCCGACCCGTCGATGACCTGGCGCTGCTGGGTCGCGATCCTGATCGCGTTGTAGGAGGCGTTGGCGTCGAACGAGTAGGTCGCCGTCACGCCCGGGCGGAAGATCGAGCGCACCGTGGCATCGAACGAGAAGTTGCTGTCGCCCGAGAACGTGGCGGTGTCGGTTTGCAGGCCGGTGATCGACCAGGTGCCGTCGCGCGACACGCTGGCGTCGAGGTTCGGGCTGGTGAGGCTGCCCGACCACGAGACATCGACCGTCGCCTGGTTGGTGGTGTTGTCGCACGCGGTGAGCGTCGCGCCCGCGAGGTTCTTGCACGTGATGGCATAGCTGTAGTCGACGCCGAGCCGGCTGCCCTGGATGTGCCCGTCGGCTTGCAGCGCGAACCCGGCCGGGATCGTGCCGAGCGCGAGGTTCACCGAGTCCGCCATCGACGCGACGTCGCCGCCGCCGCCGCTGGTCGCGGTCGTCGAGGCGATCGCCTGGGCGGTGTCGTCGTATTGCTCGGGAGTGGCCTGCTTCGAGGTGGACGAGCAAGCCGCGGTTGCCAAACCCAGTGTGATCAACGTTATGCGATTCATATGATTCCTCGGGGCTTCCTCCGAGCAAGCTGCGAGCCAAGCGAGCCCGTCCCCGGCGCGCTGCCAAGCCCGCGACCTGGCGCGCGGAAATCTTGCGCGTGCGTTGGAGCAACCAACAGCGGCCCCACACCGCTGTCGCGGAACGCCACGGGCTGTGCAGCGTACGGGCGTTCACACGTCGATGGCAGCACCCCTGAACGTACCTGAACTTACTCCAGCTTACCGACCGGCGAGAGCTTGCCGCGCTCGCGGTACATGCGCTCCACCGTGTCGTGCCTCGGGCCGGGACTGCGTCGGAGCCGGTACGGCCACCATGTATTTACTTTGGCGCGACGCCGGAGATCTGGGTATCCATCCAGGCACCGCACCAGTATCACCTGCATCTCCGATCACCTCGGGATTGCCCGAATGCGATCGCGCGGCGGTCACGGATGGCTCGTGAGCTGCCATGGCCAGACCAGCGCGTGGTCGCGATCGGTGGTGGCGTTGGTCCGCTCGTCGAGCCACGCGCGCAGCTCCGGCGGCGCCAGCGGCAGCGTCCACAGCGCGATCTGCCCGAAGCCGGTCTGGATGAACCGGCGCGTCGTCGGCGAGATCGTCATGAGGTCGAGCGACGCGTAGTAGCCGGGCAGCTCCCAGGAGGCCTCGGTCGTGGTCTCGATGGCGACGAGCTGATCGTTGACCGACTGGCCGATGATCAAGCGGCCATCGCCGCTCACCAGCGGCGACTGCTTCGACGCGGCGACCAGGAACTTGACCGGGGCGCCCCTGGCGAGCGCCGTCCGCACCATCGAGTGATCCGCGAGCTCGAGCAGCACGCCGGCTTCGATCGGCTCGATGCGGATGATGCGCTTGGCGAGCCTGGCGAGCTCGACGACGTCGCGATCCCACATGAGGAGGCGATCGTCCTGGGCGACGAGCACGCGGCCGGCGCGGTCCGCGGCGACGATGCCGGTCGTGCCGGGCGAGACGTGCGTGCGAACCAGCGCGCCTGTCGCGAGGTCGCCGCGCACCAGCTCGCCGCTCGTCGACACCGCGGCGTACATCGTCGCGCCGAACCCGACGGCGTTCTCGGCGATGCCTTCGAGCTTGGCGACCTCGCGGGGCGGCTCGGCGCCGGTGACCGCGAACACGCGGCCGTCGCCGACCCCGAACACCATCGCGCCGTGCGGCAAGAGCCGCCCCCACACCGCCGGGCCGCGGACGAGCAGGCGCTGCTCGGCGGTGCCCTTGCGGAGCAGGAGGAGGGCCGTGTCATTGGCCATCTCGCGGACGAGCACGCGACCGTCGGTGGGATCGACGTCGATGACCGCCGGGAGGCCGTGGGGATCGTAGGGAAACGGCGTCGTCGCCCGGGTCCGGACGTCGTACCACTGCCAGGGTTCGCCATCGAGGCGCCACAAGAGCAGGGTGTCGTCGTCGACGAACGTCGTGTTCGTCCCGGGCGGCTTCCGGATCTGCTCGGGGATGCTGTCGGCGAGATCGAAGCCGGCGATGAAGCCGGTCCCGAGCGCGACGATCCGGGGCGCGCCGGGCCGCGCGAAGACCTTGAGGTTGCCGAGCGGGATCGGCAGGTGCAGCGCGCCGGTGACGAGGTCGTTCGAGAAGTGCAGCTGGCCGTCGTTGCCGGGGACGACGAGCAGGTCGTGGTCGGCCTCGAGCATGCGGAAGGTCATGCCATCGAGCCGGAGGCGCTCCCACAGCCGCTTGCCGTTCCACGCCATGACCTTCCCGGTGGTCATGTAGATGTCGAGCTCGTGACCGCGAAACACGAAGTCGACCGGGAACGCCGGCCGCGACGCGGCGAGATCGATCTCGGTCCACACGGGCTGTGGCGCGAGCTTGCAGACCCAGACCTTGTCGGCGGTCGCAAAGCCGACCTCGTCGAACCGCGACCCGAACAGCCGCACCGCGGGGCCGGGGTGGCTCGCCAGCTCGCGGCCGGTCGCGTCGAGCACGGCCACGGTCGTCTTGTCGGCGAGCGCGATCCAGCTGCCGTCGGCGGCGATCGCGAGATCGCTCGGCTCGTGGCCGGGCCACAGCGGACGCGCTGTCCGGGTCGCGACCTCGAGCAGGTTCGCGGCGTGGTGGTCGTCGAGGTACGCGACGCGATCGCCGCTCGCCGTCGCGACGGCCCAGTGGATCGGCCCGACCGGGACCTCCTGGATCGTGCCGGCGATCGTGCCGGTGAAGGGATCGAGTAGCTCCGGTGTGGCCTTCGCGGGGGTCACGAGCACGGCCTTGCCGACCCACAGCGCGCGCACATCGTGGGGATACGGCCGCGCGACGACCAGCCGCCGGCGATCGAGGTCCCAGACGCGGACCAGGCCATCGCGCGAGACCTGGAGCAGGAACTTGGCGTCCGCCGACAGCTCGGCCATCACGGTGAGATCTTCGGCGCCCTGCATCGTCCACGCCGCGCCGCGCACGATCGCGGCCTGCGCGACCGCGCGGGCATCGCCGATCCGGGCCGAGCCGTCCGGCAGCTCCTTGAGCACGGCGGCGGCATGCGTCGGGTTCTTGTCGACGAGGCCGCGCGCCTGCATCACGACCAGCTGATCGGCGCGGTGCTGCAGCTCGTCGCGCGCCTTCTCGGCCTCGGCCCGGCCGGCGGCGGCGGCCGCGCGCGCGATGTCCGCGGCGTCGCGCTCCTGTACGATGCGGTGCACGCTGACCCACGCGAGCACCGCGACCGCGACCATCGCGAGCGCGGCGACGGCGAGCGGGGTGCGCTGGCGGCGCACGAACCGCAAGATCCGCTGGCGGCGCGTGTAGCGATGCGCGGCGACCAGCTGGCCGGCCAGGAACCGGCGGACATCCTCGCCGAGCGCCCCGGCGTCGGGGTAGCGCCCGGCCGGGTCGAACGCCAGCGCCTTGCCGACGATCGCGACCAGCTCGGGCGGCGCGCCCGGCGCGATGACGTCGACCGGCGTGACCTCGCGCGAGCCGGTCTTGGCGATCACCTCGGTGGCGCTCGTCCCTGCGTGCGGCGGGGCCCCGGCGAGCAGCTGATACAAGGTCGCGCCCAGCGCATAGACGTCGCCGCGCGGATCGAGCTCCTCGCCGCGTGCTTGCTCCGGCGCCATGAAGCCCGGGGTCCCGAACACCGCGCCGATCTGCGTGCGCAGGCTATCGCTCGGCTGGGCGATCAGCGTGCCGGGCGCCTCGTTGTCCGCCTCGTTGTCCGCCTCGTTGTCCGCCTCGTTGTCCGCCTCGTTGTCCGCCTCGTTGTCCTCGCCGATCACCTTGGCGAGCCCCCAGTCGATCACGACGGTCTCGCCGAGCTCGCCGACCAGGATGTTCGCCGGCTTCAGATCGCGGTGGATCACCCCGCGGCGATGCGCGTGGGCCACGGCGTCGATCGCGGCGAGCACCGCGGGCACCAGCGTGAGCCGGTCGCCCAGGCCCGCGGCCTGCGCCATCAGCTGGTCGAGCGGCCGGCCGGACACCCGGCGCATGACGTAGAACGGTCGCCCGTCGGCGGTGGTCCCCGCGTCGTAGAGCGGGACGATCGACGGGTGCTCGAGCCGCGCCGTCAGCTGGACCTCGCGCACGAACCGCCGCGCGACGCCTGGCCCACCCTTGGGCAAGACCTCCTTGAGCGCGACCGTGCGGCCGAGCTGGAGATCGAAGGCCTCGACGACCCGGCCCATCCCGCCGCGGCCGAGCTCGGTGCCCAGCCGGTAGCGCTCGGCGCCGGGGATCGATCGGGTCGCCGCGCGGCTGTCCCGCGGATCGATCGATCCCACGGGGGAGGCCCCCGGCCCCGCCGGCAAGGCCGTCGGGGGCCCCACCTCCCGCGATCGGGCTTCGCCGATCGACGGCTCGGCGGACGGCTCGGCGCGGATCGTGTCCTCGAGCGCATTGCGAACCGGTACGGGCCCGTAGCCGGGCTTGGTCGGCACCTCTGCCATGGCGTCGATCGGGTCCTGGTCCTGTGCGTCTGGGGACCTGGCCTCAGTCCAGATCCCAGTCGATATCGGAGATGCTGGGATCGTTGCGAATGTTGACGGCGCGCGTGCGCTCGTCGTTCGACGGGCCGTGGTGGCGGGCGCGCTCCATCGCGGCGATCCCGTCGAGGCTGGCGAGCCGGGTCGCATCTTCGGAATCGTGGTGATCCTCGAACATCGCGAAGTTCGGATCCGTCGAGGGCGACCGGAAGGTCGACGAGAAGTCACCGGCCGGCCGCGTCAGGTCGTCGAGGCCGTGCGTGTCGTCGAACGCCAGCGGATCGATGTTCGCCATCCGCGTCGGCTCGTCGTGCTGCGCGGATACGGTGCGGCTGGGCCGCGGCAGCTTCGGCCTGGGCGTCAGGTTGGGCGACGGCTTCGCGGGCGTCTGGTTCCGTAGCGCGTTCAGCAGATCGTCGTCGACCTGCCGCGTTGGCTCGTCGCCAAACGGCACCGGCACCGGACGGCGCGCGGAGGGCGGTCCCGCCAGTGGCTGGGGCTGCGCGACCTGCATCTGCCGCGAGCGCGCCGGCGACAGCGAAGGGGATGGCTGTGGCGGCAGCGGCTGCGCCGCGAGGTGCGCCGTGGGTCGTGGATGCATGCTGACCGGCGCGGGCTTCTCGGCGCTGCGCTTCTGGCTCGTGCGTGCGGCTTGCGCCTGCGCGAGGCCAACGACCACCGCGGGCCTGGCCGGCACCTCGGGCCGGAGCCTGTCAGGCGCCACGGGCGCCGGGGCCGGCGAGTCGTCGAAGTCGAAGTTTTCGTCCTGGCCGCCCGGCCCAGAACCGATGAAGACCCGGGAGTCTTCATCGGCCAGCCGGCCGCCCTCGTCGCGCAACATGCGCAGGATTCGCGTGCGCTCGCCCGCCGAGAGCGCGTCGCGCCGGCCGTGACCGGTGTGGCTCTGGTTGCTGCTCTTGCCGCGCCTGGCAAACTCGGACAGCGGCACCGGCGCATCGAACTTCTTGGCGCGCTGTGCGCGAGCATCGCGAGGATCGCGGGCGTCACGAGCGTCGCGAGCGTCGCGAGCGTCGCGAGCGTCGCGAGCGTCACGAACCTCACGAACCTCCGGCCTGGCCCCCGTCGCCGCGGCTCCTGCGGCCGGCTGCGGCTGCGGCATGGCGCCGGAGTTGGTCATCCCGCGGCTCGACCCGCGGTTTGAAAAGATGCTCGTCGCCGAGCGCAGCCACTTGCGCGGACCGGATACCGGCTCGCCCATCGGCATCGGCAGCGAGACCTTTGCGGCCGCTGGAGCCACCACGCGCGGCGGCTCGATCCCGACGCTGCCGATCCCGACGCTGCCGCCGAGGATCTGGGCCGCGGCGCGCGCGGCATCCTCGGGGCACTCGATCACGCGCGGCACGAACTTGCGGACGATGTCGTCGGTCTTGCCGAGCTGGTACTGGTGCGGCCGCTCGACGAACCGGATGCCCACCTTCTCGAGCCACGACACCGGCGGATCGGCGCCGATCAAGACGAACGCGCCGTCGTTGGCGTAGCGCTTCTGCGAGCCGTCGCCGAGCGCGAGCGTCACCGAGTCGGGCTCGAACGCCAGGACCTGCGAGCCGAGCTTGGCCTTGATGCGGCCCTGGGCCGCGTAGCCCTCGATCGCCTGCTTGTTCTTCGGCGCGGCGCGGCTGAAGCCCTTGCCGCGGTAGGAGATCATCACCTTGGCGCCGGCATCGGCGAGCGCGAGCGCGGCCTCGCAGGCCGAGTCGCCGCCGCCGACCACCAGCACCGAGCGCCCGCGCCACTCGTCGGGGTCCTCGAGCAGGCTCCACACCTTCGGCAGGTTCTCGCCGGGGACCTGCAGCGTTCGCGGCTTGCCGCGCGTGCCGATCGACAGCACCATGCGCTGCGCGTGGTAGGTCGCGACCGTCGAGCGCACCTCGAACACGCCGGCTTCGCCGCGGATCACGGCCTCGACCGACTCGCCCTGCTTGATCACCATGCCGACGCGCTCGATCACCTCGCGCCAGATCGGGATCAGCTGCTCCTTGCCGGCGTCGAACACCGGCAACAGCGAGAAGTTCACCGTGTCGTACGGCTCGGCCATCACGAGCTTGCCCTTGGGGTAGCGGGCGATCGTCGAGGCGATCATCTGCTCCTTCTCGAGCACGACGTACGACAGGCCCCTCTGAATGCAGGTCAGCGCGGCCGACAGCCCCCCCGGCCCCGAGCCGACGATCGCGACATCGACCAGGTTGTCGCCGCGGCCGAGCGCCCCGGGGCGAAGCCCGGTCGCGAGCATGTGCTCGATCACCGCGCGCCCGAGGTTCGCCGCGTTCTTGACCAGCGGCTTGCCGGCGACCTCGCCGATCAGGTACTGGCCCGGGATCGCGGTCTGAAAGTTCTCGTCGATCTCGGGGACCTTGAGCGGCGGCGGCGCGCTACCCTCTGGAAACATCACCAGCGCCTCGGTCGGGCACGCGAACATGCACGCCTCGCACTGGATGCAGTCATGGAACCGGAGCACGCGGCTCTTGTTCGCGACGAGGTCGAGTACGTTGGTCGGGCACACCGCGACGCAGGCATCGCAGCCGGTGCACCGGTCGTCGTTGATATCGTGAATCAGGATCCGCGGGCCCACGGTGGCAGCCGGCGCGACGATCGCGCGATGGCGCTTGCGGGCGGACACCATCGTGAACACCGCCATCAGGAGGATGGCGAGGCCCCCGAGCGCCAGCGGGACGACCCAGGTCACTTTACGAGAATACCTGATTTTATGCAGGGATGCCTGCGCCGTTCTCGACGTTCTTCACCAAAAAATCCATGACTTGCGTCATCAAGCTCGCCATGTCTTGTCCGGCGACCTCGATCGGGGGCCCGATCTGGACCCGCACCCGCTGGCCTGACCGCATGGTGCGATGCCCCCTCGGCAGGATGCCGATCGTCCCGCAGATCGCGACCGGGACGATCGAAGCCCCGGTTTCGAGCGCCAGGTGGAACCCCCCCTTCTTGAGCTTGCCGATCCGGCCGTCGATCGATCGCGTCCCCTCCGGGGCGAGGTAGATGCTGACCCCATCGCGCAAGAGCCGCGCCGCGTGCTCGATCGACTGCACCGCGCGCCCGTGGTTCGACCGATCGACCTCGATGAACTCGGCGGCGCGGAGCCCGCGGCCCCACAGGGGGATCCGAAATAGCTCGGCCTTGGCGAGCATCCGGATCGTCGGCGACGGCAGGGTCGCGTACAGGATCGGGATGTCCAGGTGGCTCTGATGGTTCGACATGTAGACGACCGCACGGGACGGCACGTTCTCGGCTCCGGACGCTTCGAGCTTCACGTCGAGCACCTCCACGACGCGCCGCCCGAACCACCGCGCCCGCTCGTCGATCGCCGCTCGTTCGACCGATCCCCGCGCGAGCTCCATCAGGGTGGGTGCAGTGATCCGTGCCATGGCCCCGAGTACACGCACGCTGCCAAAGAGAGACATGGCGCGGATTCTACGCCGAGGTGGGAGATGTCGTGGTGGTCCCCCGATTCCGCGATTCCCCTGGCGTGTTACCCTTCCCCTCAATGCGCGCGCTGGTGGTGGTAGCCGCTTGGCTACTCTTGTGCGGTCGGACGGTGCATGCCGATCCGATCGACACCAGCATTCGCCAGATGAGCGACTCGAGCTACAAGGTCCGGCTCGCCGCGGCGCTCGCCCTGTCGAAGTCGCACGATCCGCGCGCCGTGATCGCGCTGGCCGATGCGCTCGGCAAGGACGGCGACTCCACGGTCCGGCGGGTCGCGGCGCTCGCCCTCGGCAAGATGATCGATCCGCGGACCGCCGAAGACGCCCGCGAGCTCGGCCTCGACGCCCTCGCGGACGCCGCTGCCCACGACGCCGATCAGAAGGTCAAGGAGACCGCCCAGGACGCCCAGCAGGCGCTCGCCGGGCTGCGCCGCAAGAAGAAGGACCCCAAGAACGATCTCAGGAGCGATCCGAAGACCGACCCCAAGAACGATCTGAAAACCGACGTCAAGACCGACAAGCCCGGCGTCTTCGTCAACGTCGATCACACGACGGATCAGTCGAAGGTCGCCCCGAGCGACGCCGGCGAACGGCTCGCCAAGATCCTGAGGAAGAACGTCGAGCGCACCGGCTATGCGACCAGCTGGCCGGGCGGCCTGCCGACCCAGACCGAGCTCACGAGCAACCACGCGCGCGCCTTCATCATCGCGTCGACCGTCAAGAAGATCGAGATCAGCAAGGTCAGCCACCAGACCCAGATCTCGTGCAAGCTCGAGATCCGGGTCGCGCCGTGGAGCGGCAGCGACGGCGGCGAGAAGTGGGAAGCCAACAAGGCCGCGTCCGCCAGCGGCTCGGCCAAGGCGACCACCGGCAACAGCGACCGCGAGATCGCCAGCGGCGTGCGCGACTGCCTCGAGGCCGTCGCCGAGGACGTCACCACGCGGCAGGTCCTGCCGTTCTTGAAGCGGCTCGCGACCGCCGGCAGCTGACGGAGACGGTGGTACGTCCCGTGACGCCGGGTCCGGGCGCATGCGAAGATTCTCGCAGAGCCCTGGCCGCTAACCCGGAGCGACATCGATCATGATCGGACTCAAGGAACAAGCCGTTCACGGTGCGAAGACCATGGCCGAGGCGCGGGCGCGCCATCACTGGCAGGTCCCCTCGGATTACAACGTGGCGATCGACGGGCTCGACCGCAACCTCGATCGGCGCGATCAGGTCGCGCTCTACTACGAGGACGACGAGGGGCACTGCGAGACCCACACGTTCGGCCAGATGATCGAGGCGACGAACAGGTTCGCCAACGCCCTCAAGGCCATCGGCATCCGGCGCGGCGACGTCGTGGCGGTCTATCTGCCGCAGCGCCCCGAGACCGCGATCACCCACATGGCGTGCTACCGCATCGGCGCGATCGCGCTGCCGATCTCCCGGCTGTTCGGCCCCGAGGCGATCAACTACCGGCTCCGCAACAGCTGCGCCGCCGCGATCGTGATCGAAGCCGAGCATCTCTTCAAGCTGGACGGCCTGCGCCGGGACATCGCCACGCTGAAGCACGTGATCGTCGTGGGCGGACGGGGTGACGGGCTGTCGTTCGACGACCTGCTCGCCAAGGGTTCCTCGGAGCTCACGGTCGAAAAAACCAGCGCCGAGGATCCGATCCTGCTGATGTACACGTCGGGCACCACGGGGAACCCCAAGGGCGTGCTGCATGCCCATCGCTGCATCCTCGGCCACAATGGAATCGATTATTCGTATAACTTTCTGCGCGAGGGCGATCTCTACTACAGCCCAGCCGACTGGGCGTGGGCAGGTGGGTTGTTCAATGGCCTCCTCGGGATCTGGCCGCACGGCATTCCCGTCCTCGCCTACAAATCCAAGGCGCGCTTCGATCCCGACGTCACCTATCGCCTGCAAGAAAAGTACGGCGCGACCATCGGCCTGTTCCCGCCCACCGCGCTCAAGGTCCTCCGCGAGATCCGCAATCCACGCGAGAAATATCCCGAGCTGCGCCTCCGGTGCCTCGTGAGCGGCGCCGAGCCCGTCAGCCCGGAGCTCGCGCGCTGGGTCGATCAGGAGCTCAAGGTCGAGTTCAACATCGGGTTCGGTCAGACCGAGGCCAACTACCTCATCGGCAACTGCGCCGTCCTCGAGGAGCAGAAGCTGGAGGCGCTCGGCAGGCCGTATCCGGGCCACATCGTCGCCGTGGTCGATCCCGAAACGGGCCAGCCGGTGAAGACCGGCGAGACCGGCGATATCGCGATTCGCCGAGACGATCCGGTCGTGATGAAGGAGTACTGGCAAAACCCCGACGCGATGCGCGAGAAGTTTCGCGGTGACTGGATGCTCACCGGTGACAGCGGCTACCTGGACGACCAAGGCTACGTCTACTTCCAGGGCCGCGCCGACGACGTCATCAAGAGCGCCGGCTATCGCATCGGCCCGGCCGAGGTCGAGGCCTCGATCATGGAGCACAAGGCAGTCGCCTCCTGCGCCGTGATCGGCGTCCCCGATCCGGCGCGCGGCCAGATGGTCAAGGCGTTCGTCAAGCTGATGCCGGGCATCGCGCGCTCGCCGACGATCATCACCGAGATCCAGGAGCACGTGAAGCTGAAGCTCGGCGCCCACGAGTACCCGCGCGAGGTCGACTTCATCGACGAGTTTCCGCAGACGGTGACCGGCAAGATCAAGCGCCGGGAGCTGCGCGAGATGGAAGAGCGCCGCCGCGCCGGCAAATCCGATCGGGGGTGAATCCGAACCAGCGGGACATCACCTCGCGGGGCCCCGGTCGCGGCCAAGAGCCGCTGGTGTTTCCCCTGGGCCAAGAGGACATTGGCGAGCATCGGCATCTGATCGCGATGCAATGCACCGAGTTGGCGCGCCTTTCGGAGGGCTTGGAGGCGTTCTCGAACCGGCGATCTTGACCCCCGCGCCTGAGGCGACCACGCTGTGAGTTAAGGACCGGCCTTGCACCGGTTGTCGCGCGCACTGCTTGAGCGGGGAATCCCCGCTCGTGGCGATCACTTCTACCGCTGAGCAGGCACCCGTGCCGACCTGCGCCCGCTGCGTTCCTTGTGAGCGGCGGTCCTGACCGTTTTCGACGAACGGTCTTTCGCTCGGTCGTCGATCACCTCTCTGAGAGATGTGGCAACGATGGCCTTTTCGAGCCAGCGCTCCAACCGCTGCAGATCTTTCTCGGCCAGGATGCGCTTGCGAGCGGTTTCTGGTACGGCGATGCCACGAACGCGGAGCGCGGTGAGTACAGCGTTCGCCTGCACCTCGACCCGCGCCTCGGCGCGCCCCTCGGCGCGAGCATCCTCCCAACCTTTCAGCATGGCCACGATGAACTCCTGCTCCTTGGGTGTTCGCCTCGGCTTGTCCCCGAGGACGTTTCGCAACTGTAGCAAGATCTGCTCCGCCACGACACGCTCGTGCGCGTTGGCTGGAAGTTCTCTCAGATCCTCGATGGCTTGCGCCAGTAGCGGCCCCGCCGCCATGAGGCGGACGAGGAGGGTCGAGCGGTCACGGGGCAGCCTGCTGGCCACCACGATCCCGACCCGGAGGATGTCATCGCCAAAGTAGTAGACGCCCGCCGGCCAGCCGCGTGCGGGTGCAAGCTTGAGCTTGGTCAGAATCGTCGTCGGAGCGCCTGCCGCGATGATCCACAGGAAGGGCTCGACGAACTTCTTGTGTGCCCGCCGCTTCTGCCTCCGCTTCTTGTTGCGGGCACGCTGTTGCCAGAAGGCGAGGTGCTTCGCCAGGCACGCGCGAAACTCCTCGGCGCTGGGCGCGTGGCCGTAGACCTCGATGAGGCAGAGGGCGGCCGAGATCCGCCCCAGGAGGCCGAGACGAGCACGCTCGGCCTTGCGCGCAGGGTTGGGCTCGTGACGGAGGTCGGCGAACTGAGTCTCCGGGGAAATCCCGTCGTGCGCCACCGTGGAGCCGCAGGGCCCCAGAGCCTTCTGGCCGATCTCTTTCGCGAGGTGGTCGAAGCGATTCCGCATGCGCCCGCCGGAGACTGCCACGAACGCGCAAGGCGTCCAGGAAACGACTGCCACAATAAGACGGAATCTCCTGACCGAGGTGAGTTTACGGACTCCGCTTGTCCGGCTCCAGCCGGACAAGCGCGCTTTCTCGGACACGGCCGGACAGGCAACCATTCTGCATGAGAATCCCCGACTAGGTTAATCTCGGTCCGCTTGTTCGGATTCGACCAGACAAGCCGCTTCCTCGGACACCCGACAAGCAACCATTCTGTAAAGATCCAGACCGTGGTTGGTTTTCTGGGTCTGTTTGTCCGGATTGGCCGGACAGTGCTGCTTCTCGGACACGCCCGGACAAGCGGCCATTCTGGAGCTCCGAAAAATTAACCCCGGTCTGGATCTTCCCCAGGTCTGCCGCCCACCAGGAGTCACTGCGCTCGGGCTCAGCTGACCAACCACACGACCGCGGCCAGTGTGCGGGCCCACGAAGGGGAAAGCGCCTCGTCGAGCTCGCTCGGGGACGAGGTGCGCCTCGCCCCTTGACATGCAAGCATTGGCTTGCATATTGTCTGGGTATGAGCG
>Ga0070690_100000706_pt1 | contig 17130 bp, 12 predicted proteins | sample KBSS33HmetaG_FD_64671 | JGI IMG/M metagenome (GOLD analysis project Ga0070690, IMG submission 64671) | Switchgrass rhizosphere microbial communities from Kellogg Biological Station, Michigan, USA - KBS S3-3H metaG | ecosystem: Host-associated > Plants > Roots > Rhizosphere ... | reverse complement strand
TTGTTCAGAATGTTCACGTTGGTGACCCAGCGGACTTTGCTGGGGGAGGGCATGTGGGTTTTGCCCGTGAACACCTTGCGGCCGTACTTCGGCGTGTTGACGATGAGGGCCGTGTCCCCGTGGTTCCAGTAGCCCACTTCCTCGCCGTAGTAGTAGCTCTTCGTCTTGATTTCCTTGCCGTGTGCGTTGGGATCCAAGGTCTGATTGAACGGATCCTCGCCGGTATGCACGGCCAAGCCTGCGCCGGACCAGGGCGTGGCATTCCAGATGCCCGCCTTGTAGTTGCCCGACCAGGTGTGGCAGCCGGTGCCGAACTTGCCGATGTTGCCGGTCAACGTGACCACCAGCGCGGCGGCCCGTCCCATTTCCGTGCAATGGAAATAGTGACAGACGCCTTCGCCGTTGTGCATCGCCGCGGGCTTGATCGTGCCCGAATCCCGGCCCCACCGGACGATCAGGTCCTTCGGGGCGCGGGTGATCTGCGCGACCGTGTCCAGATCGTAGTCCTGCAGGTGCACGAGATACATCTGATAGATCGGCGAGACGTCCACTTCGCGGCCGTTCAACAGCTTGACGCGGAACGTCCCCATCAACGCGGGATCAATACCGGTCTGCACGAAGTGATAGCCGACTTGTTCACGATGCAACGGCACCGCCTGCTTCTTGTTCAGGTCCCAGACCATCATGCCGCCCAGCCGTTCAATCTGGTCCGGCTTGAGCGCCTGAATGCGGCCTGAATAGCTCTTCGTGAAATCGGGAAACGCGAAGTCCTTGATCACATCGCGCGGGTCCAGGTACTGCAGCGTGTCCGTGCGGACGAGCAGCGGCATATCCGTAAACTGCTTGATGTAATCGATGTCCTGCAGGTTCTCATCGAGGATGAGTTTGCAGCCGCCCAAGAACAACGCCGCATCGGTCTCCGGTCGGACCGGAATCCAGTAGTCGGCGCGATAGGCGGTCGGATTGTACTCCGGCGTGATCACGACGATGCGGGCACCGCGCTCGATCGACTCGAGCTTCCAGTGCGCTTCCGGCATCTTGTTCTCGACGAAGTTCTTGCCCCAGCTGGTGTTCAGCTTGGAGAAGCGCATGTCGGAGAGGTCGACGTCGCAGTTCTGCGTCCCGTTCCACCAGGGATGCGACGGGTCCTGGTCGCCGTGCCAGGTATAGTTGGAATAGTACTTCCCGCCCTGGGCCCGATCCGGATCCACTTTGCGGATCCAGCTGTCCAACAACGGCAGCACGCCGCCGTTGAAGCGCGTGTTCATCATCTTGCCGATGATGCCCAGCACCGGCATGCCGGCGCGATGCTTGAAGCAGCGCACGCCCGCGCCCTTCATCATCTCGATCATTTCCGGCGCATAGCCCTGCTCTCTGAGACGACGGGCCCCGGCTTCACCGCTGTAGCGGGTGGCGATCAGGATGCAGCCCTTGGCCGCATACGTCGCCGCCGTATCCCAGGACACCCGCATCATGTCATCCAGGAAGCGGGCATCGAATTTATATTTGCGCTTCACGTCCGGGGTCAATTCTGGCGCCCCGGCATCCATCCACTCCTTCCAGCCCTTCCGCATCAACGGACCCTTCAAGCGATAGGGACCGTACACGCGGCGATGGAAGGTGAACCCCTTCAAGCACATCCGGGGATTGTGCGCGAACGTCCCGCGGTTGCCGTAGAGGTCTTCATACGTCTGGTGATCGTAATTCTGCTCGACCCGCATGACCACACCGTTGCGGACGAAGGCCCGCACGCGGCAGCCGTGCGTGTCGTTCGGGGAACAACACCACGTAAACGACGAATCATATCGGTACTGGTCGTGATAGACCCGCTCCCACGACCGGTCCGGATATTCGCCGAGGGGGTTGCCCACCTCGATGACCGGCTGCAGAGCCGTCAACGCCAGGACCTTATCGGCCACCGCGACCGCGGCGACCGTGCCTGCCGTGACTTTTAAAAACTGTCTGCGTGACAGAAACATTGGTGACACCTCCTAAGTTGAGGCTCTCAGAGAGCCCGCATTCCTAACCCAACACACAACGAACGGTTCCCACCTCCCTTCGCCGCAAGAGCTGTTGCTGAGATTTCCCGAAAAACGAGGAAACAGCCATTCTGAAATCCAGGCTGCGAGGTCGATTTTCTAGAATTTTTCAGCATCATGGGCCAATAGAATTGGCAAGATATGCACCATGGACCTATCAGCCATATGGCGGGTCGATCATGATGGAAGTGATTGAAATATAATCTATATGTTGCTGATTCCCACATGGACGAAATGTCCGGATCTAGGGCCGGATGGGTATCTGATGTATCGCTCCACGGGGTGTGCTGACGAGATGTTTGAGAAGTTGTTGTTGAATCAATGGCTTAAGTTAATTTCATTCGCGTTACCTTTTCGTAGCGCCTCGATGCAAATGTAACGAATTCCGGGTGGCAGTCATGAGCCATCTTGCTTGACAGCCTAAGACCGCCTGAGTAGAATCCGACCTCTCTCCTCACAGTTCCTTTCGAGCGGGAATAGCTCAGTGGTAGAGCATCGCCTTGCCAAGGCGAGGGTCGAGGGTTCAAATCCCTTTTCCCGCTCCAAATCTCTTCCAAACATTTTTCGAAATGGACTTAAACCCTCGACCGGGAGCTTTCGAAGGGGGTGCGCCCTCTTTGTGGGGTTTGGCGAGGTGGAAAGGAAAGCTAAGCCAGCGGAGAAGAGCGTTCTTGAGGCATCTGTGAGAGTTGCTTGAGCACCGCGATATCCTTCATGGCTTGATTGAGTTCCTCGCTGGAAAGAGACGCTACCCCAAAGCGTCCTTGGCAATAGAGTGCCGTCAGTCTAGTGACGACGGATTCAGCGTCAGCCCATCGCTCGCGCACGAGCCTTGCCACTTCCGTCGGCGTCGTAGTCGGTGTTACGCGGATGCCGCGCCGCGCCGAAAGTTCCAACATCTTTCTGTACACCTGCACGATCTGTTGTTGTGTTCGCGCCGCGGGTCGTTCGACCGAACGGCCATATGGCCATCGGCCGGATATCAGAAGAATTAGACAGGTCACCCCGACCGCAGTCACGAGGAGTAGCGTCCACAACAGGCTCTGAGAGCTTGTGTGCGCTCCCTCCGTCAATGTCTGCACCAATCGAGCGGATGCAGCGCCGAAACGGGAGGTCCATTGACCAAGCACGTCCCGGGCGGAGGCGCTGCTTTCACGAAAGCCATGAATGATGGCCAATTGATCACGCCCGCTGTACCGGATGACCACGCGATCCCAATGAAGCCGCAGCGATTCGCCAAATCGCTGGAACGCCACCCAGAGAGACGGTGTGAGGGCGGCCGCGCTTGACGGCGTGGGATCCATCGTGATCCATCCGGACTGAGGGTAATACACTTCCACCCAGGCATGGGCGTCGCGCTGCCGGACCGTGAAGTAACTGCCGAACTCGTTCCACTCGGTTGCCAAAAACCCCGTGACCAGCCGGGACGGGATGCCGACGCTTCTGAGCATGAGCACCATCGCGGTCGCATAGTGTTCGCAATATCCGGTCTTTCGGCTGAACAGGAACTCTTCAATCGGGTGATCGGAGGCTATGGTGTCCGCCTCCAGACTGTATTGATAGTTGGACAGCAGATGGTTCAGTACGACGGTGGCCTTCTCGTACGGCGTGCCCGCCGGATCCGTCACGCGGCGGGCAAAGTCCGCGATGCGATCGGAGCCCGAAGGGAGTTGAAGGTAACGCTCACGTATGCCGGCAGCATACTCGAGCACGGCAGAACTCTGTTCGGCAGGCATCATCCGGTGTTCGCGCGATGTGACGGAATACCGGATCCGTGATGTGGACGGATAAGGCAGATGAAGACCCGTCATGCTGTCCAGCTGCATCCCCATGAAGTCGCCGCTGATGGATTCGGCGAACGGAGCGGCAAACAGCACCGACGTATCCAACACCTCGAGGAGAATGTCCTGCCGCAACGGTTCAGAGAGGGCGGCCAAGTTCCGACTCTCTCTGAAACGGACCACAAAGACACCGTCGCCGACAAGGCCGAGGTTTCGGCGTTGCCGGCTGGCGGCGCTCCACGATCGTCCGTTGTATTGATCGAAGGCGATACCGCGCAGATAGAGCCGCTCTCTGCCGGCTGCCGCTTGGTCCGGCAGCTCCACTCTCATCACGATCTGTGGATCCTCTTTGACGGATCCGATCATGCCGAGATCAACCCGCTCGGAAAATCCGGTCGTCCGCAGTCCTTCACCTTTGCCTTTTTGCATGATCCCGACGCTGATTCGCGGCAGCAGAAAGAAGATCATCAGCGTCAGCGCAAACGTGAAGAGCGCAATGCCATTCGTGAACCAGAAGAACCGGCCCGTAATCCGTGGGATGGGCTGAGGAGCAGTAGAGGGACTGCCTCCCGGAAGTGAGACGATGGTCGCCGCAGTCTTGTCCGTCAGATGATAGAGCAGCAGGCTCCAGATGGCGGCTAGCACATAGAGCACAAAGATCGACACATACCAGAGATCGGTCGTCAAGGCGGCGGAGGCGAGTACGGACATCAAAGAGATGGCATACAGATGGCGGTAATCTCGGCGATCCTGCAAGGTCAGGACCTTCACGTTCAGAAGGATGACGAGGAAGTGGATGCCGGCCGGAAGCAGATCTCGGGAGATCGCCGTGAGATCCAGGAGAAACAGCGCGAAGGCGCCGATCAGGAGCACATTCCAAACCATAGGGGAGGCGGGGAGGCCGATGCGACGGCCGGCGGGCCATCCGATCATTTGCAAGATGGCATAGGCCAGGACCGCCAGCGTGACCGCCGCGAGCCAGCCCGGAACGCTTCGTGCCAGTAGTAGCCCCACGAATCCCGCGGCGGCCAACAGCAGTGCACTGCCTCGGAGAGCCTGCTCAAGAGCCATGGGTCAGGGCCTCAATGTGGGACGCGTACAAGATTCGGTCCGCAACGGGCGTGGAAATCATGGGATCCAACCAGGGCACAATGGCGACGGTATAGCCTCGTTCCGCGTCGTGCCCCAACTCGGGCATGCAGCCATCATGAAGGGATCCCGGCGATCGGCGCTCGCAGAGGGCGAGCAACCGAAGCATCGTCACCAGATGGTCGGAACCGGTTCCAAGTCCAGAATCCTCAGCGTCGACGATCAGGCGCAAGGGATAGGACTTTTGCGAGAGATGCCAGATCAGCGAGGCCGCCAAGGTGACGCCTTGTTCGAACAGCGAGTCGTGATCGTCCGGTGCAATCGTCGAAAGCAAGACTGTGATGCGCCGCTGATCTTCGGCTTCGGTTTCCCTGATGATCAAGTTGGAGGTGCGAGCCGTCGTCATCCAGTGAATGGCACGCGAGTCATCGCCAGGCCGGTACAAACGCAAATTGTACAGCTGCGTGCCATGTCCTCGCCGGGGAAGAGACAGCCCCTGTCCTTTGCTGACGAGTTCATCGACGAATCGAAGAGAGAGCGGCGTGATCGGAGGGCTCACCGGAATTTCCGCCGGCACCTGGTAGAGTGCCCGCTTGAGAAACAACCCGAAGGGAAAGAGCGTTTCCGCCCTGATCCCTTCAAGCTCGAGCCGGCCACGAGTCATGGCCAGGATCGGATAGGAAAGGAGCACCGACCGCCGCGCCGGCACATGATCGACAAACAGTCCTCTGTCGAGATTCTGTCCGTGAGCAACATCGAACAGGCGGAGAGAAAAACTCGGCAGCCACCGGTTGTGATTGGTCACTGAGAGCGTGACCGTCGTCGGCTGGTCGGCCATGATGAGATCGGGTAGATGCCGGTGGAACTCGAGGCGGCGCAAACACTGCTCAGACAGAACACCGGAGATCACTACCACGCTCAACATCATCGCGAGGAGCAGATAAAACAGGTTATTGCCCGTGTTGACAGCGGCCACCCCGATGCCAATCGTGAACAGCAGGAAACGCGTGCCTTCGGAGGTGAGGCGGATGGACCGACGGGTCGCGAGATAGCGCAGCTGAGATCGGAAACGGGCGCCGCGAAGGCGCCTGAAGGACATCATTGCAGGCCAGGCCATGCCCGAGAGTTCATACAGGAACCGGTATCGTGTCGACGATGTCGAGGATAACCCGCTCGGCTTGCTCAAAACTCTGGATCCGCATGCCCTGCGCGCGGCTCAGCATGACGCGGTGCGACAGAACAATGGGCGCCAGTTCCTTCATGTCGTCCGGGAGGCAGAAGTCGCGGCCGCGGACTAAGGCTAGGGCCTTGGCGGCATTGTTGAGTGCCAGCGCCCCTCGCGTGCTTACGCCGAGCGACAGGAGCTCGCTCTGTCTGGTGGCCTGAACGATGGCCAGCAGATATTCACCTACGCTGTCGTCCACATGGACATGCTCAATCCGACGCTGGAGTTCCAAGACATCCTGCGCCGACAGCACCGGGGCGAGAATATCGGCTGGGTGCAGCGCATAAGGACGATTGAGCACCTTTCGCTCCTCCTCCATGGTGGGGTAGCCGATGCGCAATCGCATCAAGAACCGGTCGAGTTGAGATTCCGGCAGCGGGAACGTGCCGTGATATTCGGCGGGATTCTGCGTGGCGATCACCATAAACGGCTGCTTCAACGGATGCGTCTGATTATCCACCGAAATCTGCGCCTCGCTCATGGCTTCCAAGAGGCTGCTTTGCGTTTTCGGCGTCGTCCGGTTGATCTCATCTGCGAGGACGACGTTGGCAAAAATCGGTCCCGGCACGAATTCGAAGGCCTGTTGCTGCCGATTGAAAATGGATACTCCGACGATATCGGATGGCAGGAGATCGCTTGTGAACTGGATGCGCTTGAATGAGCAGTCGAGCGAACGGGCCAGACTATGCGCAAGCGTGGTCTTGCCGACGCCCGGTACGTCTTCGAGCAACAAGTGCCCTCGAGCCAAAAGGCAGACGACGGCCATTTCGATGACGTGCGCCTTTCCCTTGATGACACGGGCAATATTGTCCTGAATTGATTGAAGAGGATGCGGTACGTTCATTGGGAATTATCGGCTCTGGTGGCTAGACAATGGGTGGTGGTGTGACACCGCTGAAGTCTAACAAAGGGTCGGATGACGGTCAATTTTTCCGCGGTTTCGAGCATGCGCAAACATCAACGCTCGGGAACAAGCACGACCATCCACGGAGGCGCTTCCTCCACCATGTCTTTAAACCGTCTGGCGGTGCTGCTGGACGGCACACCGGGAAACACCGCGCCTCGACGAATGATGACCGACCGGAACCTGTACGTCTTCTGCTCCGTCCCATCGGATACGATATGAGATAGGCGTGTTCGTAAGGTTGCGCCGGTCGAGAGATCAAAACTTTCTCCGACCGCGAGAGCCGAAAGTCGTCCGTAAAGGTCGCCAAAGATGACCGGCAGATTGTCCGACGTGAACGGCTCATCTTTCGGGCGAAACCGATGGTCTTCGAGGAGCTGTGCCAGCAGCTCCCAGAACACCTGGTTGTCGACGGCCCCCAAAACGCCCAGGTAACTCGACTGAGCGATCAGGGATAAGAGGGCCAGCGGACCACGGATTTCGAACTTCCACGGGGGGAACAGCAGTGTTCGATCGCGATGCTGGACCTCGAGCGCGGATTCCCCCCCATATCGCGTCTGGCGGAAGCTTCCCCTCGATTGGGTCAGCTGCTGTTGAATGATCGCAGGGGAAAGGCGTGTGGGCTCATGGGCGAACGTGGGTGTCGCCGGGGCCCAGCACGTCGCGATGGTATAGCATGCGGCAAGCTTGCCAGTACGCGCCAGCCGCTCGAATTCGCACATGTCCTGGTCCGGCAGGTATCGGAAGGATAGGTCCGCCCTCGAACGGAGCGCCTGAACCAGCTCCTGTGGCGGGTGCAGGGGGCCGCCGAGTTTTGACTGCGGATGCAGCCTGTCTACGCAATGCAGAAGGAGCGACCGGCCCTGACGGTGAAGCGGTGGTCCGTACTGATCCGCCAGCTCTGCAGCAAAAGAGAGGTCGCCCGCTCCCAGATCGAGCACGGACGCGACAGATGAAGTGAGGAGAAGATCGAACGGCGCCGTGTGATCGCGAAGGAATGCCGAAACGATGTCACTGTCGAGCGAAGGAACGGGCCACCGAGGCGTCAACGGCTGAACGACGTCGAAATGGACGCACAAAGCACGAAGCGCCTTACTGGGCGGAAGGCCGGTCAGTGCCTTGAGGTGCTGCCCCGGCAAGTCCTGAATGCGCTCAGCGGTGCCTTGATTTAAGGCGGTGAGGATGGCTTCCTGGAGTGCCTCGGGGAGGTGTGAGCGGCGAACGCGCTCCATCAGACCGTGTAACGTGTGGACGAGCTGTGAAGCCTCGACAAGACGGCGTGAGGTCTCCCATTCCGCGTCCCGGTGTTGCAGGCCTCTGGTGATCTGAGAACGGAATGCTGCAAGGAGCTGATCGTGCGAGGTCATGAACGCATTGAAGCGACAGGCCGCAGTGTCGCGGCGATCACACGGGAGGCAGCATAACGGCCCAGTGGCCATGGGTCAAGGTTGGTTGGCTTGCCGAGCCAGCACGGCTGTGTTAGGAAAAAAGCGAGACGCTGGAGGCAAGGATGTCTCGACTGCTCCCCTGCATCATATGGGCATTTATGGTCGCTGTCCTGATGGGCTCAGCGGCCTGCGCTGGGAGGGAACCATCCGCACTGGCGGAGACCTCCGCGATGCCGACAGCCGACTTCCGGGCGGGTCAGATCATCGACACCACCAACGGCCGACCGATTTCTTTTGAAGAGTTAGTGACCCGAGTGCTGCAGCAAGAAGTGGTGTATCTGGGTGAAGAGCATCACAATCGGTTTCATATTGAGGCAGCGCTCTCGCTTTTAAATCGCTTTTCACGAGCTGGCCGCCGACCGGTCCTCGCAATGGAAATGTTCGGCTGGGAGAGTCAGCCCCTACTGGACCGCTATGTCCAGGGCGATGACGTGAACCGGCAGGATTTTCTGAGCCAGGCCGGGTGGACTCAGAACTGGGGAGGCCCGTTCGAGACCTACGAGCCGCTAGTGGCCTTTGCCAGGACCGAGCGGCTGCGACTCGTTGCGCTCAATCCTCCCAAACCCCTCGTGCGACTCGTGGCCAAAAAGGGTCTCGAGCAAGCGCGTCGTGACGCGGACTGGACTCGTTGGGATATGCAGCATGAAACCATCATCGACGACCCTTCCTATCGACAGAAAATTTTCGAACAGCTGCGCGCCTGTCACGGCGGAGGATCGGACGAGATGTATCAAACCATGTATGAGGCGTCGATGGTGCGTGATGAAGGCATGGCGAAAACCGTGGTGAGTCTGGTCGAATCCTCACGGAGCGTGGCAGACGCGGCGGCAGGGCCAGTCGTCAGCTACACCGGGGGAGGGCATATCCAGTACAACCTGCCGGTTCCTCAACGAGTCGCGCGGCGACTATCCGGCGCTGTTCGACAGACCACCATCTATATGTCGTCCTATGAGCAGGGGCGCCGGGACGATCTCAGCGAGATGCTCAGCGGAAAGATCGCCGATTACCTCTGGCTCACACCGGTCACGGCAGAGGGAATGCCTCGGCGCTGCCGATGAGTCATTGAGTAGTGCACGTTCGAGATTGAGGCTCTGCTTGACAGTTTCAACGCCTCGCTCCACACTAGACTTCAATGCGATGACAGAAACTAGACGGGTGTTCGGCCATCGCGTGGAGCGAGCCCGCATGCGAAACAAGATTCCCTGTTCAGCAGAACGGTTGAGCCTCCTGGATCCTCCGATGATCCAAGGGGTTGTCGACCGCAACGCCTTTCACCTGGGAAGCCAGTACCTTACTGAAAACCGCGTGAGGATTGTCGAAGCCGACGAAGCCCAAATCTCTTCCGCCGTCATCGGCAATTCCGGCCTGTACGAGCAGACCATCCGTTTGAAGGATGGCCACCTGGTGTCCAAGTGCAGTTGTTCCCTGCCCGAAGAACCGATGTGCCGCCATTGCATCGCCGTGCTGCTCGAATATCATCGCTGGGTTCAACCGCGTTCGAAGAAGCCACGGCCGACTCCGCCCCCAGCACCGGATGCTCAGATTAATGCCCCCGTCGTGCCTGGGGGATCCGCCGACTTGAGGTTGAGCGAAGTCCTGGCGTTCATCGAATGGTTCCAGCCGGCGATGAAGGCGTTAGAAAAAGGACTTCCGCTGCCTGATGCTTCCCATTTGACCGGAGACCTTGCCACGTGGACGCAAATCATCCAAAATTTGGACGACCGCCGGCGTGAAAGCGAAGAGATTCAGCTGACGCTCGAATCCGACCAACGGGACCGGGAAGCCTATGTGCAACGAATGACTCAGCAGCTTCAAGCGTCAATGGCCGAAGTGAAGGCCGCCCAAACGCAGGCGCAGCAGCTTCAGCAGCAAGTGGCCGGATATCAGGATATGTTCACGAAAGTGGCTGAAATTGCCTCTGAAGTGGGCGGCTATGACAGCCAGATCAAAGCCATTGCCGGGGAACTCATCAACAAAGGCACGCAGCTCGATAAGCTGGCCACCTCTTTCAGAGAAGTCGCCGGTGCGCTCAAGACCATCACCAAATCCAATCCGTCAACGTAAGTCGATCCCAACTCTTCCGGGCTCTGCCCGCCCTTCAATCCCCTTGCGTCGAATCTAGCGATTTCAGTACAATGCGGCCTCGGTTTCCTTCACCACTTCGAGGAGGGTGTCACATGAACAGGATGTTTGGAAGGGTCAGTGCAATCGCGGGGACGCTGATCATCGGCGCCTCGTCTGCGTTCGCCAATGCGCCGAAGGGTGAAGGGGCTCCGGATTATAGCGGCATCAGCGGCATGTATTACGCCCTCATCGGCTTGGTGCTCGCATACGGCGTCTACGATACGTTTTTCAAGAAGAGCTGAATCGCAACCGCCTGATCGCCCGTCTCCGGGCTCACTACGTGAGCGAGCCCGGGGCTCCTTCTTTTTCGCCTCCAACGGAGCAGTTCGTCTCATTGTCGCGCCCTGAGCAGGGGGATCAGCGTCTCTAGTACCTTATCCGCAATGATGCGATAACCCTCGCTCGTCGGATGTATGCCGTCGGCTTGGTTGAGGGATGCCGATCCGGCCACGCCATCTAGAAAGAACGGAATCAGGGTCAACCGATATTGTTTGGCGAGGGCGGGATAGATCGCCTCGAAGTCTTTGGTATAGTCAGCCCCGTAATTCGGCGGAAGCTTCATGCCCGCGAGAATCACCCTGACGGACGCATCTTGGCACCGTTGAATGATCCGTTCGAGGTTCGCTCTCGTCTCTTGGAGGTTGAGTCCGCGAAGCCCGTCGTTCCCGCCGAGTTCGAGGATCACGAAGTCTGGACGGCCTTTGAGGACCCAGTCGACCCTCCGCAATCCGCCTGCAGTGGTATCTCCACTCACTCCCGCGTTGATGACGCGAAATCGAAACCCCTGTGCGTTCAATTGATGTTGTAGGCGCGCTGGGTAGGCCTCTTCCGCAGCGACGCCGAGGCCTGCCGTCAAACTGTCGCCGAAGGCAACAATTCGAGGGCGGTCGTCATCGGCAACGGCAGTCGGAGGCAGGCCGGTCACAGCGCTGATGGAGAGCAGCGCTAGGAGGAAATATCTGACGGATAGATTGGGAAATCCTCTGGCCGGCATCGGACTTCAGTATAATACCATGTGATCCTCATCCGATGGCGGGGAAGGAGCGCTGCTCATGATTGCCATTCAACACGTCTCCATGCGTCTCACGGCTGGCGGTCGACCCGTCACCATTCTCGATGATGTGACGCTGGAGATTCCTTCGAAACAGACGGTCGCCGTCATGGGGCCGTCAGGGAGTGGGAAGTCGACTCTGTTGGGCTTGATGGCCGGCCTCGACCGCCCGACTTCGGGGTCTATCAAGCTGGACGGCACAGAAATTACCTCGTTATCAGAAAGCCGTATGGCCAAGTTCCGACGTGCGAAGATCGGTTACATTTTTCAATCATTCCATCTCATCCCGACCCTGACCGCCTTGGAAAATGTGTTGGTGCCGTTGGAGTTGGCGGGGAATGACTCCGCAAGAGCTCATGCAGTCGAGTTGTTGCAGACCGTCGGCTTGGGCAATCGCATCGATCACTATCCCGTGCAACTGTCCGGGGGTGAGCAACAGCGGGTTGCCGTGGCGCGGGCGTTTGCATGCCGGCCTCCCATCCTTTTGGCGGACGAGCCGACAGGCAATCTGGATTCACAGACCGGGCGCCACATCATGGATCTGGTGTTTGCCCTTCACCGGGATTATGGGACCACATTGGTGCTGGTCACCCATGACCAGACGATCGCCACCTTGATGCATCGAGTGATTGCCGTTCGGGACGGGCGCATCGAATCCGACGAGATCCTTCCCGGCGTCTCCACTCAGAGCGAGTCCCCCCTGTGAATCGCTTTATGTTTCGCATGGCCTGGCGGGAAACCAGAGGAGCCTGGCGGCACTTCCTGTATTTTTTCGTCTGTATCGCTGTCGGTGTCGGCGCGCTGGTCGGCGTATCGTTGTTTGCCGCCCATGTGGATCGCGCCGTGTCCACACAAGCCAAGGGACTGCTTGGGGGCGATCTGGAGATCCGTTCTTCTCATCCCTTAAGTGCGGAAGGACGGGCGGTGCTCGGCTCGCTCGATCAGCGGGCGATCACCCGGACACATGTCAGCGAGTTGGTGGCCATGGCAGCCCGGTCCACGAAGGGAAGCACGGCGGCTCAAGCGACACAGATCGTGGAACTCAAGGCGGTAGACTCGGGCTATCCGCTGTATGGCGCGTTGAAGCTCGAGCCCTCCGCCTCATTGGAGCACCTTCTGCACCCGGATTTGTCCCGCTGTCAATCGGGCTCTTGCCACGGCGCTGTCGTGCAGGAGGCGCTCTTGCTACGCATGGGACTGGCCGTTGGCGACCGGTTAAAAATCGGAACGGTCGAATTTCTCATCACGGGCGTGGTGCGCCTCGAGCCGGATCGAATGGCGAACGCGTTCAGTCTCGGTCCGCGTGTGATCATCTCAGTGGCTGGGCTCAAGGCCTCAGCACTTCTGCAGCCGGGCAGCCGGGTCCGTGAACGCGAACTGCTCAAACTTGCCCCCAGCCTATCGCTCGAGTCCTTGCGCGCAGAGCTCCGCGGTCGATTGGCCGCTGACCATGTGCGCGTCTCCGGTTATCGCGACGGCCAGCCTCAGCTCAAGCAGTTTCTTGAACAATTGTCCCGCTATCTGGGCTTGATCGGGTTGACGGCCTTGTTCATTGGCGGACTCGGAGTGGCCATGTCGATCCATGCGTTCATGCGGGAAAAGCTGAAAACCATCGCCATTCTGAAAACCCTGGGAGCCGATTCCCCTCTATTGATCGGAGCCTATGTGCTACAGGCGATCGGACTTGGATTGATCGGGAGTGTGGCAGGAATGCTGCTCGGCATTGTGCTGCAGCGCGTGCTTCCGCCCTTGCTGGCGGGTGCCTTCGTGAGTGATCTGCTCGAACAAATTGGCGCTTCGACCGACCTCTCGGCGGTTTCGATTGGGCCGCTCTTCAAGGGCGGCGTCTTGGGACTTCTTACCACCCTGCTCTTCGCACTCTGGCCGCTGTTCCGTGTGCGGGAGATCGCTCCCGCGGCCATTTTCCGGAGGGAAATCGATCCGAATTCATCCGGTGATCCCCACACCGGATCGACGTGGAGAGGAAAACTGGGGCTCCAGGACCGGTTCAGTGTGAGCACGGCCGGTGCGCTCGTCGGCGGACTGGCGGCGTTGGCCGCGTGGCAGGCAGGTTCATGGCGCATCGGCGGGTGGTACATCGGTGGCGTGGCGTTGGCCATACTCAGCCTGCTTGGCTGCGCACGGCTGCTCGTGTGGGGGCTCCGGCGGATGCCAAGGCCCGCCTCCCTCAGCCTCCGTTACGCCATGGGAAATGTGTTGCGGCCTGGAGGGCATACGGGGGGGATCTTGGTGGCGATCGGCATCAGCGTGATGGTCATCGTGACGGTGTCTCTGGTGGAGCAGGCGCTGCTCCGTCAGATAGGCGAGACGCGGCCGATTGATGCGCCGACGTTTTTCTTCATCGACCTTCAGCCGGATCAAACGGCAGCGTTTGCCAAACTGATCGGCGCGCAAACTGCCGGACGCACGCCGGAAATGACGCCGCTTGTGCGCTCCCGTCTTCATGCTGTGAACGGCCAGGAGGTGAAAATCGAAGAAGAACGTGATCAAGATGAGCGGCGGGACGAGAGCAAGGAGGAGCGGCGCAAGCAGTGGTACTTGTCCCGGGAATACGTGCTGACCTTTCTCGATCAACTCCCCAAAGGGAACGAGATTGTCCACGGCGCCTGGTGGCGTCCGGGACAGCGCTTTGCGATGCCTCAGGTATCCGTCGAGGAAGAGGCCGCACGTTCTTTGGGGCTGGAAGTGGGGTCCCGCATCGATCTCGACATCCAGGGCGCCAGCATCCGCGCGGAGGTCTCGAACATCCGCAAGGTGGATTGGGGCAACTTCTCTACGAACTTTTACATGATCTTGTCGCCGGGTTCGCTGGAGGGAGCTCCGATCACCTATGTGGCGACGATCCGCGTCGACCCCGATCAGGAGATTCCGTTACAGGAGGCCGTGGTGGCCGCCTTTCCCAACGTGAGCGCGATCCATGTCGGGGACGTTCTGCGCAACTTTGCCAATGTATTGGATCGACTCGCGTTGGCTATTCGCGCCGTGGCGCTGTTCTGTGTCGTGAGCGGCGGCCTTGTGATGGCGGCGGCGTTGGCGTCCACCAGATACCGGCGGCTCTATGAGTCGGTCATTCTCAAGGCGGTGGGAGCCACGCGCGGTTTGATCGCGAGATCGTTCGCGGCAGAGTATGCGTTATTGGGGCTGATCGGCGGCATCCTTGCAGTGGGATTATCGAGTGCGCTCTCCTGGCTGCTGCTGACCCGCGTGTTTGACTTGACGTGGCGCCTGCATCCGATGGTGCTGTTGATCGGGCTCGGGTGCACGGTACTGCTCACATTGTCCGTGGGCTTGCTCAGCACGTTTCGGATTCTGGGGCAGAGACCACTGGCCATCTTACGCCATGAATAGCTTCAGACGGCTAATTGGCGACGATGTGAAACAGCCCGCCTGGCTGCGTCACGAGGTACAGCTCGCCCTGGGCGTCTTCTCCAAAACTGGTGATCTGCTGTCCGGCGGGTGGAGTGAGTAACGGCCACGTGTTCTGCGTGCCGAGTTTTCCACCCTGCTGCTGAAAACTTCTGACGAATCCAGCACAGAGGTCGCCATAAAAATACGTGCCGGTCACCGCGGTATTTTTGGTCCCTCGATAGACATACCCCCCGATAATTGAACAAGCTCCATCATCGTGAGTGTAGTCCAGGATAGGCAGCGTGAGGCCGGCAGTGTTGCACCCGCTCGGCGGATTAAAGCACAAAAATCCCTCCATGATGCGCCAGCCATAGTTAATGGCGCGGCCTGCATCCGGCGCCTGCGCAACGTCTACTTCTTCACGGAGACTTTGTCCGACGTCGCCAATGTAGAGATCGCCGGTTGTACGATCGAATGAAAAACGATAGGGGTTCCGCAGGCCGTAGCTCCACACCTCCGGAGCTCCGCCTGGAAGCACGAAGGGATTATTGCTGACGAAGGCGCAGGAATTGCCAGTCAGGGGATTGAGTCGCAGAAGTTTTCCCAAAAGTACGGTCTTCGTCTGGGCATTGTCTGGAGGGTCGCCGGCACCTCCGCCATCGCCGGTCCCGGCATAGAGACAGCGGTCCGGTCCAAACGCGAGCATGCCGCCGTTATGGTTGTCATTGGTCGGATGAGGGATGGTCTTGAGAATGGTTTCCGTCGAGCCCGCGACATTGGCGGTCGGCGGATTTGCCTGGTACCTGGCAATCACAATATCGCCATTGGCAATCGTGCCGTTTGCTCTTCCTGTGTAGTACACATAGAAGAGACCGTTTGTCGCATAGTCGGGGTCGAAGGCCATCCCCAGCAGGCCGCGTTCTCCGCCGCTGAGAACACGCGAGGTGAGGTCCAGGAAAGTCCCTATGAGAGCGCCACTCACAGCATCCACGATCCGGATCAGTCCGCCCTGTTCAACAATAAACAGGCGGGTCTCGCTCGTATTCCCAATTGGCGCGGTAAGGAATAGCGGTGAGGAGAAAACGGTCGAAGTTGCGACAGGCTGCAGGGTCAGGCGATTGGAGGGTCCAGGGGCAGGACCTGTGCCGCCGCCACCGCCGCCTCCGCTGTCGCCACTACTGCAGGCGCCGAACAAGAGCAGGCAGAGAAGAACAACGAAGCGTGACGCCGGCCAAGACATGCTACAGCCTACTATGAGATGTTTCGTTCACTCAATCCCCAAAATAGGCGGGATATGTCTCGGTCCTAGCGATCGTTCTGTAAGTATTGAGTCAGGCGTCCGCCGTTGCGTTCTCCGAAAGCCACGCTGACCCGCAGCTGTTCGAGGTATTGCTCCAGGGTCTTCCCGCCTAGGTCGATTTTGCGTGCTTCGAAGAACTGACGGACGTCGCGCTCGAGTTCTGGCGCGGATAACCCTGTGATCCCGCCACACATTCGGCGGAGACCCTGTTTGGGAAATCGCTGGTCCAACACATCCCAATTATTCTTCACGAAATGCCAGCCTTGCTCGCGACCATACACATTGCTCATGACTGCGCCAACCATGAACGGTGCATCCTGGATTCGGATCTGTCCGTCGAGTGTCTTGGCCAGTGTCCGTTCGAGGAGCACCTCTTGCCGGAACATGGCCAGTGAAAACAGGTAGCGACGCTCCTCCTGTGGCGTGGCGGCGGTCTTAAACCGCTCGGTGAACTCCTCGTACCGAGCGGCATCACCCGTAAAGGCGAGGATGCCCACGAGCGCAGGAAGAAGGTTCGGATCGACGGCTGCGGGGTCCTTGCGAGCGATGCCATACAATTCAACGGCACGCGCCTGGGTGGTGGAGTCGTTGCCCAGTCGGCCCAACGCGCCGATCAGCTCGCTTCTGAGCTGCCGAACCAGGTCGTTCTCACCGGCTCGTTCTGTCCAGCCTACCGCCTCCACCGCCGGCCCGATTCTGGCCCGCACAAACGCCTCCAGCAGAGGGCGGTGAGAAGTATCGATGATCCGGTTCAAGAAGCCGAAGGAATCGATGAGTATGGCCCAAACGTTCTTGTCCCG
>Ga0070690_100000705_pt1 | contig 17138 bp, 18 predicted proteins | sample KBSS33HmetaG_FD_64671 | JGI IMG/M metagenome (GOLD analysis project Ga0070690, IMG submission 64671) | Switchgrass rhizosphere microbial communities from Kellogg Biological Station, Michigan, USA - KBS S3-3H metaG | ecosystem: Host-associated > Plants > Roots > Rhizosphere ... | reverse complement strand
CGTTCCCCCTTTGGAGAGAGCAACCACAAAACGGCCGCGAGATGCCTGCTGTGTAATGTCTGCCCTGGCACTTTTCGGACATCCCACCTGCACTGACGCATGTCCGCTATCGGGGGTAAAGCAGACATGACGCGAACGGGCCGTTATGTCGGCTAATGACCCAAACCAGACCTTCCACGGCCTTTTGCCCGTCCTACAGCTGATTCGCGAACGTCCGCTTCGTGCCAGGAGCAGGCATCGATGAGTGCGTATGAGTTGCATAAACTTCGGATTTCGGAAAACTTCACCGAACGTCTCAAGCTAACCCTCCCAGCTTTCCATTCTGAAACTAGCGTCGGCTGTTCGCTAGAGCAGCTCCAGCAGAGATCCAATCGTCCCTAAAAACAGAAACAGGAGTATGGGCTCCAAAAAGGAGGGTCGATTGGCCTCTCCAAAGGGAGAGGCCAATCTGGCATGCAGCTTCATCAGTCTGGTATGGAGCTTCATAGAGTTACCTGACGCCGCGATATGATGTTGAAGGTATCGGCGAGGACGTCTGCTGCACTTGCTGTTGGTCCGTGCAGGGGACGACTCCGCATCTGCCCGGGGTCTTACCCGAGTAGTCGGCGGTCGCGACGGTGGGTGCGAGGCTCAAGATTGCGCTGAACACCACCGCAATGGTTGCGATTCCGAGTGAGGTTTTCATAGCTACGTTCCTTTCTGATCGTCGATGACAACGGACGACCATTCCTGAAGCGTGACAGGCTGTGCCCTCCAGTCCTAGTATGTAACGGTATGAAACTGTGCCCCGACATTGGCGGGGCCTTCTCGGCACGTTTGGAGTTGGAACGTGACGGTAATTTCGCTCAATTGCTGGAGCGAATCCGACCAGAAGGCCATTCGTGCGCAACTGGTCCGCATCCTTAACAGCGGCCCGTTCCACCAGTCACAGCGCCGGCAGCGGTTCCTGGAGTACCTCGTCAATGAAACTCTGGCTGGGCGCGGTGAGCGGCTGAAGGCCTACAACGTCGCTTTGGAAGTCTTCGATCGCCCCGAGACGTTCGACCCCACCACCGACCCCCTAGTGCGGATTGAGGCGGCCCGCCTGCGAGAGAAGCTCCGCGAATACTACGGGACCGACGGCCAAAGCGATCCCATTCGCATTGAACTGCCGAAGGGAACGTACACCCCGCACATCGAGTTTCAGGAGGGCGGACAGCAGGTCAACAATATTTCGAAGCCGGTCCGCGTCTACCGCGTGCCCGCCGATCCCAGGCCAATTTCGCAGCGCGCGGCCCTTGCCAAAATCGGCTGGACGCGCCTGGCGATGTTGGCCGCCGCTCTTCTGCTGATCATCGCGGCAGGTTCCTGGGGATTGCAGGGCTGGAACTCGGGTCCGTCGCTGCCCGATAAGCCGTCTATTGCTGTTTTGCCCTTCGACAACATTGGGGACGATCCCCAATGGGAGCGGTTCGCAGATGGGATCACCGAGGACATTATTACCGATCTCTCCCACTCTAAGGATCTTATCGTCATCGCTCGGAATTCCACCGCGGTCTATGAGGGGAAGCCGGTCGACATCCGCCAAATAGGTGGCGACCTCAGGGTGAAATATGTTCTCGAGGGCAGCATCCAGTCGATGGGCGAGCAGATTCGAGTGACGGCCCAGCTCATTGAAGCCGCCTCCGGCAGCAACATATGGTCTGAGCGTTACGATCGGCCCGTCGATGACCTGTTCGCGGTGCAAAACGATGTCACGCAAAGAATCGCTGCCACGTTAGGCGGCTACGAGGGGGCGGTCGCCGAGGCCGAGCGCAGTCTTCTCAGGCGTAAGCCACCCGCGAACCTAAGCGCCTTCGACACCTACTTGCTGGCTATGGAGGCGAAACACAAGGTGACGAAGGAATCCTTGACTGAAGCAGAAGGCCTATTCCGCAAAGCTCTCGACCTCGATCCGCAATCGAGGCCCGAGCTTACGTGGGGCTGGTCGATGTCCAATGCTATTTGATTGACCTCGGCCTGGCGCCCTCAGTCGAGGAGTGTTGTCGAAGATGATGGAGGCGGCCAAGTTGGCTGTGAAGCTCGATCCCAACGAGGGCAAAACGCACTTGGCTCTCGGCTTTGCCTACGCCTATCACGGGAAACCGGAGCAAGCTGCCGCCGAGTTTGCCAGGGCTGAGACTCTTGCACCCTCCGATGCGGACGTGCTTCTCTTGATCGCCTGGTTTCTCCCCGGACTTGGTGAAACGGCACAGGCCGTGAGCCTCGCGGAGCGGTCGCTGAAGCTGAACCCTCATTATCCCGACTGGTACAATCAAGGGCTCAGCCTCGTGTTCTTTTTTGGTGAGCAATACGACAAGTCGGTGAAATACAGATTGCTCGTGAAGGAGCCCTTTGCCCTCGATTACGCCTTCCTGGCCATGGCTTATGCGTATTTGGACCGCGCGGATGATGCAGAGGCTGCTGCCGCCAACGTCGTTAAGCTGGATCCGACCTGGACTGCGGAACGATATCTCAGTGAGGCGGGTGGCTATGCGGAAAAGGAGGCCGAGCTGTTCGTCGATGGCGCGCGCAAGGCTGGTCTACCGGCCTGTGTCCCCGCCGACAAGCTCAAGGACATGCCCAATATGAGCCGCGTCAAATCATGCGACCAGCAACGCGCTAAGATATCTGGGTGACCTACTATTATCCACGCAGCCAGGATGTCCGCTTTGAGGGGAATAACGGACATGACGCGGACGTGACGCGATGTCTGCTTTTGACCCTTAGCGGACATTGTTCACCCAGACTTCGAGGCGGCCCTCGGCACCCTGTCGGCAGCGACGACTACGGCTGTCCGAGCTGCTGCAAAGCAGCCCGGAGCGGAGCGCTGGAGATTTTGATGAGCCCGCTATAGGGCTGGTCCATTTCGAGGATTAGATAGATAGACAGACCCGGCCACTGACAGGGCGGCAACAAGGAGCGCGGCGGTCATGCTGGCGTTGCGTGGCGCGAAAAGTCCGAAGCTCGCGAAAATTATCGCGAGCCAAAAAATCAGGACGGCCATGAACGGCCACTGGATAGAGCTGCCGATCTGTTGGAGTACCGCCCAACGTTCTGCCGCGATCGAGCCGCTGATCTGCAGCGCTGTCGACTGAAGCCAGCGCTGAGCGTCTGTCTGAGGAGAAAGATCGAGAAGCTTACGCTGAACGGCCTCAATTCCGGTGCCGCGCCCAATCACGTCGGGTGTCACATTCGCTTTTTCGTCTGGCCAGATCTGACTGATCCTTGCGGCTACAGTCTGCTTAAGCAGGTCGCGGGCGTCCTTGGTCTCAGGTCCATATTCAGCCATGGTGCGGTCGAGGAGGAGGACTTGTGCGGCAGCACTTCTCAGCTCACTTTCCTTTTCATCGAGGGAACTCTTGGCCGAAGCGGTCAACAGGCCAAGGACAAGAGCCGCCAGCGTGGCAACCATGGCCATCGCAACCTTGATGACGTCCCTGGCGTCGGGACTTAAATGGCCCTCGGGCAAAATCGTGCCGAGGAACATCCCAAACAATGCTCCACCAAAGACGCATGCGAACACGCGGCAGCCCTCTTTTAACGTCCGCTAATGGCACTTAGCGGACATTCCATCATCATGAATTCAACTCTCAACTGCGAACTTGATCCCCTGGGCGAGTGGCAATTCGGTTCCGTAATTGATCGTGTTGGTCGCGCGGCGCATGTAGCTCTTCCAGGCATCCGACCCAGCTTCTCGGCCACCTCCTGTTTCCTTCTCACCGCCGAATGCGCCGCCTATCTCAGCTCCCGAGGGGCCAACGTTTACATTGGCGATGCCGCAGTCCGACCCGATAGCAGATAGGAAGATTTCGGCCTCGCGCAAATCTCGCGTAAATATGGAGGAGGCCAGGCCCTGATGGACGTCGTTCTGTTCGGCAATCGCCCGCTCAAGACTCTGGTAGCGCATGCAATAGAGGATCGGGGCGAACGTCTCGTGCTTGACGAAGTCGCGTTGGCTGTCGAGCTCCACAAGCGCCGGCGATACGTAAAATCCCTCGGGGTACTTTTCCTCTAGCAGCCGAGAGCCACCCCTGACGCAGGTACCTCCAGTTCTGGTCTCATCGAGAGTCCGCTGCATGGCCTTGTAGGCTTCGCCATCAATCAGCGGTCCCATAAGCGTGTCCTCATCGCGTGGATCTCCGATGGTAATGGAGCCGTAAACCTTGGAGAGGCGCGGAATGAGCTTTTCGTAAACGGCATCGTGCACGAAAAGGCGCCTAAGCGTAGTGCAGCGCTGCCCCGTCGTCCCTATCGCGGCAAAGGTGATTGCTCGTGTCGCGAGATCGAGGTCGGCAGATGGCGCAACAATGCCGGCGTTGTTGCCGGAAAGCTCGAGGAGCGCCCGGGCCAAGCGCCGAGCGAGATGCTCGCTGACGGCGCGCCCCATCGCCGTCGAGCCGGTGGCGGAGACTAGCGGGACGCGTGTATCCTTCGCAAGGACCTCGCCCAGTTCTTTGCCGCCGATCAGCAAGATAGAGAGACCCTCGGGAGCGGTGCCGAACCTCGCGGCGGCCTTTTCAAAAAGCCGTTGGGTCGCGAGCGCCGTTAGCGGTGTCTTCTCTGATGGCTTCCAGACGCAAGCATTGCCGCAGACGAGCGCCAGTGCAGCGTTCCAGGACCAAACGGCAACGGGAAAATTAAAGGATGTTATGATTCCCGTGGGACCGAGCGGATGCCAGGTCTCTAGCATCCGGTGGCTCGGGCGTTCGCTCGCGATGGTGAGGCCATAGAGTTGCCGGGAAAGGCCGACGGCGAAGTCGCAAATATCGATCATCTCCCGGACCTCGCCGAGCCCCTCGGACAGGATCTTGCCGGTTTCGAGCGTAACAAGCCGACCGAGTTCATCCTTCGCAGTTCTCAACTCTTCACTGAAAAGCCGCACGAACTCGCCTCGTTTTGGCGCCGGCTCGCACCGCCATGTGCCGAATGCATCCTGGGCGAGACCTATGGCGCGCCTCGCTTCATCGGGTGTCGTCTGGCGAACATGCGCAATGATCTCGCCTGTGATCGGCGTGCGGGCCGGCAGCCCCTCGTCAGCGAACACCGAGTCAGGCACTCCAAGCCGCTTGCAAATTTCGAGTGCCTCCTCGCGTGGCGAGGGAAGCTCATGTGTTTTCTTTGGCATCGCGCACCTCGCGGTAGACCTTCGTAGCTGAGTGCTCGCGGGCGTCTAGGGCATATCCTTAGGTGAAGCGAGCAAAATGCTCGTGTCCGTCGACTTGATTCCATCGACTGTTCTGATGCGATTTAGCAGCTCATCGAACTCTGCAAGAGAGCCGGCCACAAGCTCGGCGACAAGATCCCAGTGGCCATTGGTCGAATGAAGTTTTCGAACCTCTGGATAGCCATAAAGCCGCTTAACGACTTTGCTCGACGCCTTGGCCTCGACCTCTATCATCATCACCGCCCGAACCAGATTACGAGTGGCGTTATCGTGAACCGCGATTGTGAAGCCGCGGATTACGCCGCTCTCGATAAGGCGGTCTATGCGTGACCGAATGGTCGCGCGGGACACGCCGAGTTCGGCTGCGAGTGACGCAACGGGGCGTCGCGCATCGCTGCGCAACAGCGCGATCATCTTGTAGTCGAGATCATCCATAGCGGCGTCTATCAAACTGGTCACTATAGCATTGCAAATTGCACAATAATCTCGACAGAAAGTTAATTACTACGCCTTTTTGCTGCCACTGCGTATCAGTATGTTGGTTATTGGAAATGGGATGGAGGCGAAGGGGGACTATCTCGATGAACTCGTCGCCTGTCTCTTTTCTTGTTGGTGCTCCACGTCGAGGGCGGTGAGTTCTGTAAGTGGAGAGAACGAAGCCGGGAAATTCGTCATGACTATTCAAGACATGAGGGTCGATACGGTCACGGCCTTGAGCGAGTTGATTGAGACCGAAGATCGGCTAGGCGCCAACAACTATGCGCCGCTTGGCGTAGTCCTTTGTCGCGGGGAAGGCGTATGGGTTTGGGACATCGAGGGCAAGAGGTATCTCGATTGCCTCGCAGCCTACTCGGCCGTTAACCAGGGCCACTGCCACCCAAGGATTCGAGAGGCGATGGTGGTGCAAGCGAGGAGGCTCACTCTCACCTCGAGGGCGTTCCGCAACGACCAGCTGGCGCTCCTCTACGACGATCTCGCAAGGCTCACTGGGGCGCACAAAATCTTGCCCATGAATAGCGGCGCCGAAGCCGTGGAGACTGCGATTAAGATCGTGCGCAAATGGGGTTACGAGCTTCGCGGTGTCCCTGAGGACAAGGCTGAGATCCTCGTCTGCGCCAACAACTTCCACGGCCGCACAATCGCAATTGTTGGTTTCTCGACTGATTCCCAGCGGCGCAAGGGCTTCGGTCCATTTGCCGATGGCTTTCGCACCATTCCGTTCGGCGACTTCGGAGCCTTTGCCGCCGCGATCACTCCGAACACCGTGGCATTCCTCGTCGAGCCGATCCAAGGTGAGGCCGGCGTTATCATTCCGCCTCCTGGTTATTTCGCCAAAGTACGACGTTTTTGCTCAGAAAAACAGATTGCGCTGGTTCTTGACGAGGTCCAGACGGGGCTTGGCCGCACGGGCAAGCTGTTGGCCGAAGAACATGAGGGCGTCGACGCCGACGTGACGCTTCTCGGCAAGGCTTTATCGGGAGGGTTCTATCCGATATCTGCCGTGCTCTCCAACAACGAACTAATGAGTCCCCTCAAGCCGGGCGATCATGGCTCCACCTTTGGCGGTAATCCGCTCGCCTGTGCAGTTGCCCGGGCGGCACTCCGCGTTCTCATCGAGGAAGGCATGATCGAAAACGCCGCAGAACAAGGCGCATACATGAAAGCCGGACTGGAAAGCGTACTTAACGAGGAGGTTAAAGAGGTTCGTGGGCGGGGCCTGATGATTGCTATTGAGCTCTATCCTGAAGCTGGGGGTGCCCGCCGCTTTTGCGAGGCGCTTGCAAGACGGGGCGTCCTGACCACGAATACGCATAAGCACATTATCCGCATCTCCCCGCCACTCGTTATTAAGCGCAACGAGGTGAACTGGGCAGTCGATCGCATTGCAGAAACCCTCAGAAATGCAAATAAGCAGAATGGCCATGGATTGGACGTCGCAAAGGGTTGAATGGCAGAGGCAACCGCGAGCACAAACGGTTGCGCACGAGCTTGTGACTAAGTTTTGTGCGAACTCAGCGGCAGCACGACAGTTTGCTCAGCGAATGCTGCGTGAAACAGGCACGCGATTCATTGACTGGGTTGACTTCGTGGCACCGCCGCGCGAGGCGCTGGATCGCGGCGCGCTCGTGGAGGCGGGATTCACATTAAACGATGCGGACGGCACGTCCGTCGCTGAGCATCCCGGCGGTATGTTTCCAACGATCCGGCTTGATGGGCCCCGCGTCTGGACCTTGGGTCTCAAGGTCGAGTCCGTCGCTCATTTTCTCAACATTAATGCAATTGCCGATTCGGCGGTGGAAGGTGCGCCGTATGCAGCGTTGCGGATGGCGCGCATTGCGTTGGAATCGGATGCTGAATTGTGGATCGTCGAACGGCACGGTCAACTGGGATTTACTCCGCACGATGTGTCGTCAGCGGAGGCAAGTGCCGTTCTGCATCACGCGGAGGCGTTTCGCTGCCGGCGGCGACGGTTTAAGCGGGACGAGGAGGGATTTGAACATGCACTTCAGCTGATCAACGCCGGAGTAGCGGATTTGGGACATTCGCGAGCCTGTGACCTGTTCTTTGGGGCGGAACGGACCTATTGGGAGGGTCGCAACCGCGCCGGCAGGCTGCAAAAGGCGCGGCAGGACCGTTTAGGGCTCGGCTGGGGTAATCACGACCATCACACATATCGCAGCAGCCGAGAGCATTTTGCGGACTTGATTGGTATGTTCGGCGCGGCCGGCCTTCTTTGCCGGGAGCAGTTTTACGCCGGCATCGAGGCGGGCTGGGGTGCGCAGATTTTAGAACACCAGGAGTGTCGCATCGTGGTGTTTGCCGACGTCGATCTGTCGCCAGAGGAAGTAAGCGGCGACTTTGCGCATTCGGGGCTTCCACCACAAAATTCACGAGGGACTATCGGATTGTGGTGCCAGCTGCACGGCGAGGCGCTGCTGCAGGCAGGAATGCACCACCTTGAAGCGCAGTTCGACTTCGAGGCGGCGCGCGCCCAGTTGCGACACCAGGGCGTGATGACGATGGAGCCGTTTACCGAATTCCCACATTTGCGGCAGGTTTTCACGCAAGGCGAAATCTGGATGGTCGAGCCCAGTCGGCTGGCGGCCGCGAAGGCAGCTGGCTTCATCACCGGGGAGCAAGCCGAACGATTTGCCAAGCATGGTGCACTCGGCTCGCACTTGGAGATCCTTGAGCGCAACGAGGGCTACAAGGGATTCAACAGAACCGGGATAAGCCAGATCATTCGTCGGACCGATCCCAGGGGACACACGGTTGCGGCCTAGCGATCACGGCACTGCCCGGATACTCACTCCGCACTGGTTGCCTTAACGGCGGATTTTTTGGCGCTCAGCCCGTGGTCGCAGTCCGTCTGGCACCATGCTTCCAACCTTTAATGTGGAGGTGCTTTGATGAGCGTCGTTAAAAAAAACATGCGGCCCCGTCGCATGCAGAAGGCGAATAAGCGAGTTTTGATTGGTGAGACGCGGGAAGAGGAAGCCGCTCGACTGGAAAAAGAGATAGCTGCCCATCCGGTGACGCGGTGCGAGCCAGGCGAGCGTAAGCCTTTATCGCGACCGGGTTGGAGTAGCAAACCGTTCATCCCGCTTTCAGAGCGTATAGTCGCCGAGGGGATCGCGAAGAAGATAATGCGGAAGGCTAAGCCGGAATCCTGATTTCCTCCCACAGAGATGACCTGATCAGCCCTGGCACCAATGTCCGCTAATGGCACTTAGCGGACATCGATACCGAAGATGAACGAGTCTGCTCTTGGGGGTAAAGCGGACATCCCTAATCCACGCTTTGATGTCCGCTAATGACCCAAAGCGGACATGCCGCACGGGCTCGAAGTCCTTTCGACAAGGAAGCATGCGTTGGCTGCACTGGGAGATCGACGGCTTCGCTCGGTGGCAACAAGCGTCTCGCTGCCCTAGCGCTTATTCATAGCGTTCATAATCATACCGACGATGACGGTAACGATAGCACCACTCACACCACCGCCGACCAGCTGACCAGCGAGAGATCGGGGGCTTAGAAGTCCATAGCTTATTATTGAACATGGTTTTGCATCAGACTCCCGGCATCACAAAGGGTTCTGACGGCAGTTGATCGGCAGGTGAGCAAATTTGACCAGTTCTTTGTAGGGCTTTCCATTACGCTTTAATTGCAGCCCACATCGAACTGGACCAGCTTACGCCCGAAGGACGTTTGCCGATCCGGCAGGAGATTTAAGAACGGCCCGCTGTAGGCAGGATTGCACAAGCCATTCGAGCGCGAGCTTAATAGCTACGCGATGCATGGATGGAGAATAAAAAAATGCTGAAACGTATCTTCCCCTACCTTAACCGACCTGACGTAGAGTTTGTACTGGAGTGTGTGTCATTCATTTTATTCTGCGGGGTCTTCCTGCATTGGGTCGCGCATTTCTAATCAGCTAAAATTCGCGTTTGATGGGTTAGGGCACAGCGTCTGAGCAGAATTCTCTCTTCTTCTTGAAGGTTCACATGGGAGAAAAGCAATGATCAGGTTCGTCGCTGTGGTTTTTGCCTTAGCCGTCGCAACATCTGCGTAGGCCGCCACGCCAGTCGCGCCACTACATCAGCCGGACAACATGATCACTCAAGTCCGTCATGCCTGCGGCACGGGTATGCACATGGTCAATGGTGTCTGCAGGACGACTGTCATGCGCCGCCAGGCCCGCAGGTGTCTCGTGTGGGGTGCAGGCCACGTTTGCCGTAAGTGGGGTTGAGTAACATCACAGCGGCGGGTCCAGTAAGGGCCCGCCGCGCAGCGCGACTAGCGTACATGATGCAGGTGTCCGCTATTGGCACGAAGCGGACACAAAAATTGTGATGGAGAATGTCTGTTTTTGAGGGCAAAGCAGACATTGATGATGCAGACCTCAATGTCTGCAAATGACCCGAAGCGGACAACGATGTTGAACATCAGCGAAATGCGCCGTAGGTTTAGCGTAAGACGGGCCGGCACTCCGGTGTTGGAGCGCCAAATGAAACGATCCCTCGCTTGGTCGTCGCTGATCGGTGCCGTGTTGTATGCGGTCAGCACCTGGCTCTCTGCCGACGGGGTTCTGGTGCTTGGCACTGCGCTGGCTGCTGAGCGTGCGTCACTTTCAGGTGACGAGCTCCGCAAAACAGTGAGCGGCAAGACCGTCTATCTTAAAATTTCCGGATTCGAGCTTCCCATCCGCTATTCCCCGGGTGGCAGCATGTCGGGCAGGATGGGTGCGGTGGCAGCAACTCTTGCACGCGGCAACGGCGCATCCGACCGCGGCAAATGGTGGGTCTCGGGCAGTCAACTCTGCCAGCAATGGACGAGCTGGATGGAGGGGAAGTCCTATTGCTACACGCTCACCCGCCGGGGCCATAGCGTGAGCTGGGTGCGCAATGACGGGCGCTCTGGCAGCGCGCGGATCGACTGAAGGCTTCACGTTGGATTGGCGCCATGAGCAAGCTCGCGCCAGCAGCTACCGAAGACAAGTTGGCACGACGCTATATCCTGAATACCTAGGCTTCGGCTTCCAACGCTCGACGGAAGGCGGCTGCTTCGCAAATCGACGCATCATGATCGCGTATCGCGTTGCCGAGATCAGATCGTCTCGCTCTTTGACGATGAGCCCGTCCTCGCGCCGGTAGTATCGGAACTCCTCCAGCCACTGTTCTTGCCCACGGAACACCTTCAAGCGACCCGTCTGCATGCGCTCAAGCATCTCGGTGATGCCCGCCTCGATGCCTATACCGCCAGCAGCATGAGTGGCGTGCTCGTCAAGCATCTTGAGGCCGTGCGTCTTGTATTGCTTCGCCAACTCGTTGCCCGATCCTTTGTCGTGCTGCAAGCCGTCATGTGGCCATGCACACGGTATCCAGTCGCCCCAAGGCTTGACGGCCGCGACGTGGATCGGAGGTGTTGCCTTCGCCTCGCAATAGGACGCCACGACGTAAAACACGTCGTTGTCCTTGTCCCAGGCGTTGCGCGTTGCAGCGAATGGATGCTCCCACCCGAAGTCGATGCCAATGATCTGGTGCCAGTGTTTTGGGATCGGGATCGGCTCACACAAGATCGCATCTTCTGCGATTGGAAACACGCGACCAGAGCCGAGGGAGGGGATACCCTTGGTGCGCGCTTCACGTTCATGCTCGGGGTAGCTATCGATGATCGCCTGACGCTGCTCCGGCGTGTAGTGCTCGGCGTCGTCGATCTCCATGCGTGTGATGTGCTTGGTCACGATCCCCCTTTACTTCCGATAATTACGCTTACCGGTAGTGAAATTCCCTAGTTCAGCCCAGACGATCCCCTCGGTTGCATTCGTGCGCGTCAGTCCCTCGAAGTAGATGTCTTGCGGAGGTTCCTCATCGAACCAGATGAAATCTAGTGTCTCCGATTGCCACTTTGTCCGCCCCTGCTCATAAGCCTTAAAGCCGAGCACCGACTTCCCGCCCGACACATGATTGACGATTACATTGTCGAGAGCGTCTGGCACACCCTGCCGTCTTCCCCAGCCCACTAGATCGTCACCAGGGATCAAGCCCGTGCCCCACTGCGCCTCGTCCTTCGGCTCGCCGACTAAGAGGCGCTGCACGCCGTCCCGCGTTCCATCCCAGGTCTCCGACCCCGCCCAGGCTCTGACATGCCGATCCCAGCGCCTCCCAAACCACCAATCGGGGTAGCGACCTGTCAGATGGAATGCGGCCTCTGCAGCTCCGCTGTAGGTCTTGCCACATTGGTTCGCGGCCATAAGAAGTCGCTCGCGGTGTGTCGCGCCTGCTTCATGGAAATCCGCCTGCTTCCCGTAGGGGACGTAACGAAGAAGTTTAGTGCGGCTCAGACGCCGTTCGCTCTCCCCCTGCAATCGCGACAGCAGAGCCGGAAGCGATGAGGGACTGAACGGCGACGATGAGGTCTGACAGCTCTGCATCGGTCAACTCCCGCGCCTTCCGTCGAGGCTGCTGGCGCACCTGCGCAGATGGCACAGGATCGACGCTGAGCTGGGCGTCCGCTTCGTCTGTCATTACCAGGGCAGCAAGGTCCGCAAGCTGCGCCGGTCGTGGGACACCGCGAGGAGAGCAGCAGGGCTCGGCGAGGACGTGATCCCGCACGCGCTTCGTCACACAGCGGCGACGTGGCTCATGCAGCGGGGGTGCGACATGTGGGAGGCTGCAGGCTATCTTGGCATGACGGTTGAGACGCTCGAAGAGGTCTACGGTCATCACCACCCCGACCACCAGAAGGGCATCGAGAACGCCTTGAGCCGGTCACAAGCAGTCACAAGAAATGCGCGAACACAAATCGAACTCACGGGCACCAGACGCGACGGACGTCGTTGAAAATCAACAGGCGTGAGGGGTTCCGACTTCTTCGGGAGCAGGGGGTCGGGAGTTCGAATCTCCCCACTCCGACCAATCTCGCGAAATCTGGCTTAAGCGCCACCGGGGTCAACCCCTTGCGACAGGACATATTTTGCGCAAAAAGCGATGGGAGAGTTAACGCTGCTAAAAGGCGGCACTGCAACTGCCCGCGCGCTCCGTTAGAATAAGGCTAAAGTTCCCGGGAAGGCCATCAAGTAAGCCAAGACCATGTCGGCGGAGCTTGCCTTCAATCGCAGTGTTGACGTCGATTATGGCGTGTCCCAGGAGGTTGCGCCTGGCATCCGCCGCATCGTGGCCAACAATCCCGGCCCTTACACCTTCCTCGGCACCAATACTTACATTGTCGGCAACGGACAGGTGGCCGTCATCGATCCGGGACCGGCCGACGAGCGTCATCTGAAGGCGATCGCTGCCGCGACCAAGGGCGAGCGTCTCGTCCACATTCTCATTACCCACAGCCATCACGATCATTGCGACGGTGCTCGCCCTTTGCAGGCGCTTCTCGGCGGAGAGATCAGTGCCTTCGGGCCGACCGGCACGCCACGCGGCGCAGGCGCGCCAGGTCTCGGCGACAGCTTCGTGGATCCGGCCTTCGTGCCAGACCGCAGACTTGGCGATGGCGATACCATCAAGGCCAAAGGCTTCGTCCTCGATGTGCTGCACATGCCGGGACATTCGCTGGACCATCTCTGTTTTGCCCTGGTCGGCAAACGACTGATGTTCACCGGCGATCACGTCATGGGATGGAACACGACCGTGATCGCGCCGCCAGAGGGCAACATGGCGAAATTCCTCGCCTCGCTCGAAAGGCTGATGCAGCGCCACGACAAGATGTTTCTGCCCGGCCACGGCGGCCGCATCCAGACGCCGCAGCGCGTGGTCAAGGCCTATATCATGCACCGGAAATGGCGGGAGCAGACGATCCTTGCCTGCCTTGAAGACGGCGTGAACACCATCCCCCGCATTGTTAGCCGGCTGTACGGCACCCTCGATGCCGAGCTGAAAGAGGCTGCCGCGCTCTCAGTGCTCGCTCATCTCGAGCATCTCATCAATCGGGAGCTGGTTTCGGCGGAAGGCCGTGCTGGCTTGTCTAGCGCTTTTTATCTGCGCCCTTCTTGAGGCGCTTCTTGCCGGCCGCCTTGGCATTGGCCGCATCTTCCTTTTCCTTCGGCTCGGCCTGCTCGAGCACCGTCTTCTCGCCCTTCTCGAGCGCCGCACTTACTTCGGCAAACAGCTTGCGAATGCGCGAGGCGTTCCGTCCGAGGTCGTGCAGGCCGTAGCGGGAGACCGAGCGGACGTCGATCTGCGCGTGCGCGTCGTCGCCCTTGATCTGCACCACCACGTCGTCGGTGAAGCCCATGATGAGGGTGCGGTCGGTCGCCTCGATGCGTCCGACGCCAGTCTCGCCTGGAGCCTCGCTGACCACGATGTTCCAGCCGAGGCGCTCGACCGCCTCGTGCACGAGGCTGAACACCTCCGGCGCCGAGCGCTCGAGCACCATCGGCTCGATATCGGGATAGGCTTCCGCCTGCTCCTCGATCGCGGTCTCGTCTGGGCCCTTGATGGAATTGGCGTCGGGGGGCCGCAGGCTCACCAATGTTTTGAACTCGAGCGGCTCGTCGGGCGAGGTTTCGATGTCGGTGAGCGGTGGGAGCTTGACAACATGCGAGAGGTAATAAAGCGGCACGGCGAGACCGACCACGGCAACGAAGATCGCGGCAAAGGCCTGCGCAGCGCCGGCCTGCCCTCCGAACCAGATGCGCACCAGCGAGAAAACGGCAATGGCGATGGCCGCGAGCAGGCCGACCACGGATACGGCAAGCAGGTTCATAGCCGCCGGCGTGCCCAGCGAGGCGAAGCGGTGCAAGAGCACGGTCAGGATCATGAGCTGCACGAAGAACAGCGCAAAGCGGCGAGCCCAGGTCGCCTCATGGGCTTCTTTCACGGCGAAGCGCGCCGTCGAATAGCGTGCGGTCGAAAAGCTCACGTCTCGGCTTTCAGCCTTATGACTTAGCCCGGGAAACAGGGTGGCTATTTACTTATAGCTGTTATATCCAAGGCGTGGCAGGTTTGTGGTGCTTTCCCCCTGTCCCTACGGGTAGAGGCGCGTCTTGGTCCACGGTTTTCCCGGCGACGCCCGCCTGAAAAGGATCCGGTCATGCAGCCGGAAGGCCCCGCTCTTCCAGAACTCCATTTCGAGCGGCACCACGCGGTAGCCACGCCAATAGGCTGGGCGAGGCACCTCGCCTGTGCCGAATTGTTTGGTGAGACGCGCGACCTCCTCTTCGAGCGCGGCGCGACTCGCCAGCGGCCTCGACTGGGTCGAGGCGCAGGCGCCGATGCGGCTTTCGCGGTGCCTGGTCGCGAAATAGGCGTCAGCCTCCGCTGCGGTGGCGGACTGGACGAGCCCTCTGATGCGAATCTGCCATCCTAGGCTCTTCCAATAGAAGAGCAAAGCGGCCTTCGGATTTCCGGCGAGCTCCACACCCTTGGTGCTGTCGCAATTCGTGTAGAAAACGAAGCCGCGCTCATCGGCGGCTTTGAGAAGAATCATCCGAACGTTCGGCAGCCCATCGGCATCCACCGTCGCCACGGCCATGGCCTCTGGATCTGCCGGCTCGGACGCCTCGGCTTCAGCTAGCCACTCCTTGAAGAGCGCAAGCGGCTCCACTGCTTCGGTGAAGTTCTTGGCTTCAACGGTTCGTACTGTCGGCTGCTTGTCCATCGCGTTAACGCTCTGTTTAGATGGCGGCGTCCCGTCCCGGCACGCGCGTTTACGTTTTCCTCACCCTGTTAGGGCACCATCTCTCCCGTTGATAGACGTCGCGGGTTGGTAATGCGAGTCCCGCGCCGAGTTTGGGGGACGATTGGTTATGCGTACGTTCCGTTTGAAGGCTCCTATCATCGTTGGGGCGGGCGCTCTCCTGTTTTTAGTAATTGCGCCTGCCCCTCCCCCTCTCAAAGCCGACGACTGGACAGTGGTCGTCACGCGCGAGGCGTCCGAACCCACGCCTGAATTCGCCGAGCTTAAAACAAAGCTCGACGGCAGCGACCGGCAAGCCGCAGCGCAAGCCCTGCAATTCGCCATGAACGAGCTCGGCGACGGTGTAACCTTGGTGTGGCGCCGCCCGGAGCATGCATTGGAGGGCCGGGTCAAGCCAGTCTCCGCCTTCCGCGACGATCATGGCAGGCTGTGCCGACACCTCGTCTATTCGCTTTCACTTGGCGGCTACAGCCGCGAAATCGAGGGTGTCGCCTGCCGCGAGCTCGACGGCTCCTGGTCGCTCGCGGGCTGATCCACCCGGATATCCAGCCTTCTCGGCAAAAAACCTTCCCGACCCTCGCGGCCCCGCTCTATAAAGCCCGGGCATCACGGCAGAGATAGGTCGATGGCCGAGACCGGCAAATTGATGGCGGGAAAGCGCGGCGTCGTGTTCGGCGTCGCCAACAACCGCTCGATTGCGTGGGGCATCACCAAGGCCGTCACCGACCAGGGCGCGGAGGTGGCGCTTACCTATCAGGGCGAGGCTATAAGGAAGCGGGTCGAGCCGCTCGCCAAGGAGATCGGCTCGAAGCTCGTGCTTCCCTGCGACGTCACCGATGAGCCCTCGGTCGAGGGCGTGTTCGCCACGCTCGCTAAGGAATGGGGCTCTATCGATTTCCTTGTCCATGCCGTCGCCTTCTCCGACAAGGAGCAGCTCGACGGACGCTATGTCGACACCACGCAGGACAACTTCACCCAGACGCTGCTGGTCTCCTGCTACTCCTTCACCGCCTTCGCCAAGCGCGCCGAGAAGCTGATGCCGAATGGCGGATCGCTGCTCACGCTCACCTATTACGGCGCCGAGAAGGTGATGCCGCACTATAACGTGATGGGCGTCGCCAAAGCCGCGCTCGAGGCGAGCGTGCGCTATCTCGCGGCCGATCTCGGCAAGGGGAAGATCCGCGTCAACGCCATCTCCGCCGGGCCGATCAAGACGCTCGCAGCCTCCGGCATCGCCGACTTCCGCTATATCCTGAAATGGAACGAGTACAATTCGCCGTTGAGGCGCACCGTATCGATCGAGGATGTTGGGGCCGGTGCGCTTTACCTCTTGTCGGACCTCGGGCGCGGCGTCACCGGCGAGATCCTGCATATCGACGCCGGCTATCATGTGGTCGGCATGAAGAACGAGGACGCTCCCGACATCTCCGTGGTGAAGGAGTAACGTGGAATATTGCAACTGCGCCGCTTCGGCGCTTGCTAAGCACACACGAAGCGGATACTCACCCACCATACCCCGCTCGTTTGGTCTCACCTCCACGCTGAGCAGATTGCGCTAACGGCTACTGCCGAAAAAATCGGCAGCGAGCAAAGGCGAGGGACGGCGCTTTCTGGGGCTCAAGTCATGACTAGTCTCTTCGAGACGACTGCGCGACCGCGGCCGAGCTTTGCGGAGCTCTTCACGCCAAAGCTCATGACCGTTTTGCGGGAAGGCTATGGCCCGAGACAGTTCCACGTGGACGCCATTGCCGGGTTGACGGTCGCCATTGTTGCCCTGCCCCTGTCTATGGCGATCGCGATCGCCTCT
>Ga0070690_100000702_pt1 | contig 17165 bp, 17 predicted proteins | sample KBSS33HmetaG_FD_64671 | JGI IMG/M metagenome (GOLD analysis project Ga0070690, IMG submission 64671) | Switchgrass rhizosphere microbial communities from Kellogg Biological Station, Michigan, USA - KBS S3-3H metaG | ecosystem: Host-associated > Plants > Roots > Rhizosphere ... | reverse complement strand
CGATCTTCGCAATGAAAAGATTGGGCTCAAGATCCGGGAAGCGGAGAAAGCCAAGACACCGTTTATGTTCGTCGTCGGCGAGCGGGAAGTACAGGCCGGGACGCTGTCCGTCAGGGGACGAAGCGGCGCCAACCTCGGCAGCATGACCGTCGCCGGTGCATTGGATCTGCTCAAGGCTGAGGTCCAGCGAGCCGGGCAGCAACTTTCACCTACTTCATGAGAGGTGGCCTATCGTTCCCAAACTGCGGGTGAACCGCGAGATTCGAGTCCGTGAAGTCAGAGTCATCGGTCCGGAAGGCGAACAGCTTGGCATCCTCCCGACGCCGGAAGCATTCAAGCAGGCGCAGGAAGGCGGATACGATCTGGTCGAAGTCGCACCTACGTCGGTGCCGCCCGTCTGCCGCATCATGGATTACGGGAAGTACAAGTATGAGCTGAGCAAAAAGGATCATCAGAGCCGGCGGCACCAGAAGTCGACGCAGGTCAAGGAGATCAAACTCCGACCGCGGACCGATAAGCACGATCTGGAAATCAAAATCCGCCAGATCAAAGGGTTTTTAGAAGAGGGCAACAAGACCAAGGTCGTCCTCACGTATCGAGGGCGCGAGATGGCGAACCAGGAGATGGGAAGAGCGGTCATGAGTTCGGTCATCGCCGAATTGGCCGAGACCGGCACCATCGAATACGCTCCTCGAATGGAGGGACGCAGCCTGATCATGATCGTTGCGCCGAAGAATTAACGGGTCTGTCGGAGGTTTAGCAGAAAAGGATAGAAGCCATGAAAATGAAATCACACAGTGGGGCCAGCAAACGGTTTCATAAGACCGGTACGGGAAAGTTCGTCCGGAAGAAAGCCGGTAAGCGGCATATTTTGACCAGCAAGAATCGCGAACGGAAACGGCGGCTGAGCGGAACGGTCGTCGTGGACGAGACCAGGGTCGCGGCGCTCAGGCGCCTGCTGCCGTATCAATAAGGGAATGTGATCCGGTTCAAGAAGGGAGTATCGAGTCATGCCACGCGCAAAAGGTGGGCCGAAAACACGAGCGAGAAGGAAAAAGCGACTCAAACTGGCGAAAGGGCAGTACGGCGCGAAAAGCCGGCTGTTTCGTTCCGCCACGGAATCGGTGGACAAGGGACAGCAATACGCGTATACGGGCCGCAAGAATCGAAAGCGGGACTTCAGGCAACTGTGGATCGCCCGGATTAGCGCAGCGACCAGAGCGCACGGCCTCACCTACGGCCGCTTCATCAATGCCCTGAAGAAAGCCAAGGTTCTGCTGGACCGCAAGGTGCTGTCCGACATGGCCATCAAAGATGCTGCGGGTTTCGAGCAACTGGTTGGCCTGGCCAAGCAGCATCTCACTCCAGCGACTGCGTAGAAACGAGACTCGCCGAGAGTAGTTTTCCTGCCGGTGAATCAAGCGGAGGACGGCGTCGTTCTCCGCTACTGATGCTCGATCAGTTGCGAGAGATTGATGTCGAAGGCGACGACCGGAACGCCGATCTGCCAGCGCTCGAGCACTTCGGGATGAACTTCGCCGATCACGCCCAGCATGTGTCCGGACACCACGATTTTCCCAGCGCGGCCTTCCAAGAACGAGGGATGGGGCAGGGGTTCAAGGGTGTACTCTTTCCCCAAGTGGTAGAACAGCACGTCGAGACAGGAATGGATTTCCGAAAAATGCGCGGTCGCGTGAGCGATCACGGCGCCGAGGACCGTTTCCGTCCGCGACCCCAGTTCGTGGCCGAGATCAGGAATCGCCACGTCGCCCGCCTCGAACAAGCGATGCGGGTAGAATGCCCGGCTCGAGGCGGCTTCCACGCGCAACAGCGAGGGGAGCATCCATTGGCGCAGGCACGAAAAACTCAACGACATCACGTTGTCGACTTCCACCATCTCGCCCCATGGCGTCCCGGTCACACGCATCCAATCGCGATACTGCTCTGGAGCCCCCAGGATGTTGGAGATGATCTCCTGAAACCCCATTCCGACCATGAAGGTACGGGCCCGATCGGCGGTCTGCTCAATTCTTGAGAGCCCTCCCACCGTGAATTGCGCCGGCATGACGGGGGAAAATTCCCCATAGCCGCGGCTGATGGCCACGTCTTCCACCACGTCCATGGCATGCATGACGTCCTGCCGATAGGGGGGCAGCTTGGCCGTAACCGAGCCGTTCCGTGACGTGACTTCGTAGCCATAGACTTCTAGTGCCTGCTTCACGGCCTGAATGCCCAATGGTTGACCAAGCGCCTGCTCAATCGTGGTGAGCTGAATGGTCTTGGATCGGCCGAGGTCCTGGGGAGTGACGACCCGCTTCCCCAGTGAAGTCTGTTGGGGATACGAGACTTCGACGGGTTCAATCACCGCGCCTCGATCGGCCAGATTGGCGCCAAAAATATTGAGCGTCAGCATGACCATTGAAAGGTCGGTTCCCGTCACCTCCACAAACAGCTCGTCGTCGCCAGATCGTACTTCCCCGATCTCCCGGCTGTTGATGATTGGGGGGAAGGACAACACCTGTTGTTTGGCATCCCGGAGAATCGGCAGCCGTCGGTGTCCCGCAAGAATATGGCCGTGCTCCAGCCCCTTGGGGTGGACCATCAGGATCTCCGACAGGGTCATGACGGTTTCCATTCCCAGGGGGGTGAACCGTGCCGCGTCGGGCTCGACCAACTCGTACGTGACGGGAAAGCGAATATGCTTCAATTGATACAAACCGATCGAGACTGTCTTTCGCTTGTGCCCATAAATATCCGCCAGTTTTTCTTGCGCTTGAATGAGCTGGGCCAGGCCCTCATCGGTGACGCGGTACCCTCTGGCCGTACAGGCAGCGACATAGGGACGCACTCGCTCCAGGCCCTTAGCGACGACAAGACGGTTCGTGGTTTTCAGTTTTTTCGATAGGAACGGATACCGCTGCGTCTTTCCGTTCTGCTTGATGCGGATTTGCCGTGCGATCCCCTCGCAGCACCACAGATCGGGCCTGTTGCTATCCTGGAGCTCTATCCGTAACTCGCCGGTCTCCGACACGTGCTCCTTCAGTTCCCCTTTAACCAGCATGAGCCAGTCCTCGAGCCGCTCGATCGGCACCGGACGCATGCCCCGCTTTCCCATAGCCAGAAGCGACTCGAAATCTTTCTTAAAGATGGAGATCGTCGGCATCGGTTAGAATAGACCTCTCGTCGTGCGGATCATGTCCAGGTTGTCCGTGAAGAGCTCTCGGATGTCGTGGATGCCCAGCGCGACCATTGCCATCCGGTCCAAACCCAATCCCCAGGCAATCACGGGCACGCTCACCCCTAGCGGCAAGGTGACTTCCGGCCTAAAGAGCCCGGCGCCGCCAAGTTCCATCCAGCCAAGCCGCGGGTGACGCACATGCAATTCCACCGACGGTTCGGTAAAAGGAAAATAGGCCGGCAGAAACTTCACTTGCTTGGCCTGCGCAACCTCACGGGCAAAGAGATTCAGGAGACCCAGTAACGTCCGAAAGTTGATGTCTTCGCCCAGGACGATCCCTTCGACCTGGAAAAAGTCCGTGGCGTGCGTGGCATCGACTTGGTCATAGCGGAAACATCTGGCGATGGAGAAGTATTTCCCCGGTGCCGCCGGCGTCGAGGCGAGCGTCCTCGCAGACACTGCGGTTCCTTGACTCCTCAGCACGAGCCGCTTGGCCCGCTCGACATCGAAGGCGTATTGCCACCCGGTCGAACCGGTGGTGCCTCCATTTTGATGCGCTTTCGCCACTCTGGTCAGGAAGGGCTCGCGGATGTTCTTGGCATGAGTCGGAGCTTTTACAAAATACACGTCATGGATGTCGCGCGCCGGATGGAACTGCGGCATGAACAGCGCATCCATGTTCCAGAATTCCGTCTCCACCAGCGACCCGCGCATCTCCTGAAAGCCCATGCTGACCAGCTTGGTCTTGACGGTATCCAGAAACTCTCGATAGGGATGCTTCTTCCCGATCGCAATGCGAGGGGCGCGGAGATTGATCGTGTATTTCCTGAATCGTTTGTTCCGCCAACTCCCGTCCTTCAGCAGTTCGGGACTGAGCTGAGACACTTCCTCCGCCACACCCTGCTTGGCCAGATGCTCGACCGCCGTCATGCCGGCCGAGGCCACCTTAAAGGATCGGGCAACCCGTTCGTCCACCCGGAACGGTTCTTTCGCATTGCCTCGTTTGACGGCATAATCGAGGATGATTTGCCGGTCGGGTTCGGGAAAGACCTCGAGTTCGCGCGATCCTTCGTGCAGCTGTTCAAGCAGCGTCCTCAGACGCTCGGCCGTCGGACTGGGCCGGCCGGTCGATTCGAGACAACCGCCCTGCACGATCAACAACGCCCCTTCCTTTTTCAGCCGTCCAACTGCCTTGCTGACATCGGATGGATCCAGATCCTCCTGGGACTGCAATTCCTGGATGGTCAAGCGCTGCCCGGTTCCGGCGGCAGTTTTCGCGGCAGCCAGCACTGATTCGATCGGCGACCGCCTCGCGTGGTACTGCTCTCCGACCGTCGTCATGGAGACGATCGGAGTAACCGTCTCCTTGTCGATGGTCAGCAACGTTTTCGCCAGCAACCACTCGACGGCCATGCTGAGCTGGGATGGTTCAAGGCTCGTCGCACCGGCCAATTGCTCGGTTGTCAGCACGGCGCCGGAAGGGTTGGCCCCGAAGGCTGTGAGGACCTTGATTTCGAGAGGATGCAGGCTGTCGATGAGGGAGGAGATGTCCACCCGAAGACCTATCGGTGGGCGGAGGCCGGTTGTGCCGCCGCTCGCAGCGCGGCAATCGTTGCCGCATAGTCTGTACCGCAGAAAATCGCGGACCCTGCCACGAGCACGTCTGCTCCGGCAGCCAGGATACGCGCGGCATTGTCCACCTTCACGCCCCCATCCACTTCCAACAGAGCGCGGCTTCCGGTCCGGTCAAGCATGTGCCTCGCGGTAGCCACTTTCTTCAGGCAAGACTCGATGAACGTTTGTCCGCCGAAGCCTGGGTTTACCGACATGATGAGCAGGAGATCAATGTCGGGAAGGATCTCTTCGATCGTATGGAGGGACGTCGCGGGATTCAGCGTGACCCCCGCCTTGACCCCATGTTCCTTGATCACCTGGACGGTCCGGTGAAGATGAGGACAAGCCTCGACATGTACGGTCAGATAGTTGGCCCCGGCGGCGGCAAACTCTGCCACGAAGACGTCCGCGTTCGTGATCATCAGGTGAACGTCGAGGGGAAGCTTGGTGACTTTCTTCAAGGATTCGACGATCGGCGGACCGACCGTGAGATTCGGCACAAAATGTCCGTCCATCACATCGACATGCAACAGGTCGGCGCCCCCGCGTTCGACCGAGGCCACTTCGTCGGCCAAACGGGCAAAGTCGGCAGACAGGATGGAGGGTGCAATGAGGGTCGTTCTGGTCATGAGCACACGCGCTTCAGACGGGCTGCGTAAAATGCATCCATGGAATCTTGGTTTCCCATCGTGCAGAGGTCCCCGCGCGCAGTCAGCAAGTCCCGCCCCGCTTCAGGGAGGCAAGGCGCCACGGATTCGCGCCGAAACTCCGCATGGGATTGCAAGAATTGATCGATGACGCTTTCGTTTTCTTCCGCTTCAGTCGAACAGGTACTATAGACCAGCACCCCGCCGGGCCGCAAGCGCAGAGACGCCGCTTCAAGGATCTGAAGCTGCAGTGCGTGATGTCGTTCGAACTGCTCACTGCTCTTCCTCCACTTGCCCTCCGGATGCCGGCGTAGCACGCCCAGGCCGCTGCAAGGCGCGTCGACCAGAATCCGATCAAACTGCCCGAAGCCGTTCCCGAATCCGAGGTGCTGCGGAATCCTTTTTGGCCAGGACGAATCCCGAAGGTCGCCGGCAATGGACACCAGGCTTTCATGTCGAAGCCGTTTGCGGTTGGCGTCGAGCAATTTCAATCGCGATTCGCTTCGATCCACCGCAAAGATGCGTCCCGTGTTGTTCATCAGTTCAGCCACATGCGTGGCCTTCCCTCCCGGTGCCGCACAGGCATCCAGGACAAGATCACCGGGCTGAACATCAAGGAGCGGGGGAATCAACTGTGCGCCCTCATCCTCGACGTAAAACTGACCTTCGGAGAATCCGGGAACGGAGGGAATGATGCCTCCCTCCTCCAGTATCACGCCCATCGGGCTGACGCGTGTAGGCTTGGCGGAAAGACCGGCTGCATGTAACCGGTCGAGAAATTCATCGCGAGTGGTCTGCAGCCGGTTCACGCGAAGGGTCAGCGGCGGAATCACGCTGGTCTGTTCGCAAGCCGCCGATGCGCGGTCAATTCCCCAACGCTCAAGCCATCGACGGCTGAGCCATTCCGGTACGGAATATTTCACTGCGAGCGCTTCCGCCGGCTGTGTCTCCATCAAAGGCCAACGCGGGCTCGGTTCTCTGAGGAGTGTCCGCAAGACGGCATTGACCAATCCGCTCCAATCCCGTTTGAGTTTGTGAGTTTGGAGCTTGGCCAGTTTGACCGCTTCTGATACGGCAGCCGAAGCAGGGATACGATCGAGAAAGAGGAGCTGATAGGCCCCCACCCTCAGCAGCATCTGCACGGCCATCGGCAGCCGAGCGAGCGGTTTATCCAGAACCGGCTCAAGCCGCCAATCGATCGTGGCCAACCGACGCATCACGCCATACGTCATTTCCACCGCCAAGGCCCTGTCCCGTCCGTCGAGCGACGATCGGACCAGCGCGCGATCCATCAAAACGTCGAGACCTTCGTCGGAGCGCATCGATTCAATCAGCACCGAAAGAACGAGCGACCGCGAGGGAGACGGCAAACTCGCATCAGGAGTCGGAGGTTTGGATGGCATGACATCTGGCGCACGACGCCACAAGGTAACCAGCCACATCGTCTGGGGCCGACTTACGGCGACTCTACAGTGCTGCAGCTTGATGCAGCTGCATTCCGACCTGTAGCAAATGACCGGCTAAATACTGGGCCGCCGGCATCCGGCGACTATTGGCTGGTTGAAGTTCACGGATGGCAAGCACCCCCTGTCCAGTCGCCACATGAATGGCATCTTTTCGCAGCGCCGTAATCTGACCGGGGAGCAGCGCCGTTGGCTCGCTGATGGCGGCCGCTCGAGAGATCGTCCATCTGTCTGCGTTCAAGAATGTAAAGGCGCCCGGCCAAGGGGTGAGACCTCGTATGCGATTGGCTATCGATGTGGCAGGCATCGCCCAATTGATCGCGCCGTCCTCCTTTTTAAGCAAAGGGGCGAGGGTGGCCTGGCTGTGGTCCTGCGGACGAGCTGTGAGCGTGCCGGCCTTCAACTGGGCCAGCGTCTCCACCAATAAGCGTCCTCCGACTTCCGCCAGCCGGGCAGACAGACTTCCTGCCGTATCGTCCGGACCGATGGCCATTGACGTTTGGAGCAGCATCGCTCCGGTATCCATGCCCTCGTCCATCAGCATCGTCGTGATACCGGTTTCCGTCTCGCCATTGATGAGCGCCCATTGAATGGGTCCGGCTCCTCGATATTTCGGCAAGAGTGACCCGTGGACGTTGACACAACCCCGATGCGGGAGCGACAGAATCACGGATGGCAGAATCCTGCCGAATGCCGCGACGGCGATGACATCCGGCGCCCAGGCAGAGAGTTCGTTCAGGAAACCGGGATCCTTCATTTTTGTCGGCTGCAGGAGGGGGAGGCCTTCGCGCTGAGCGATGACCTTGACCGGCGAGAGCCACAGCTGTTGCCCCCGCCCTTTCGGACGGTCCGGCTGCGTCACGATCCCGACGACTTGGTCGTCCGATTTGAGCAGGGCCTCCAGCGATGGAACGGCAAATTCAGGCGTTCCCATAAACACGACACGCATCCCATCGCTTTAGCATTCACGCCGGATGAAAGCAACGGGCGCGGTTTGACTTGCCGAGAAGCGCTTTGTTAGTATCCGCCCGCGGGGTGGAGCAGCCTGGTAGCTCGTTGGGCTCATAACCCAAAGGTCAGAGGTTCAAATCCTCTCCCCGCAACCAACCTTTCTCCTTCTTCTTTTTCAACAGTTTACAGTCGATTCCTTCTGCTCCAACAGAGTAATCGCTTTTCTAAAGAGGTCCACGCTGGACCAGGTGAGATTCAGAACTCTGTCGGAGCCCCGTATTCAGAACGAAGCTGATAATGTCCTGTAACCAGACGGCGCGGCGCCCCATAGACGCGCTTCTTCCTCGGCCGTCAGCCATCGTTCGATCAGATTATGCACTTTTTCCGAACCACTTGCCTTCCGCAATCTGGACCATCACTTTGTGATAAATCTTTCCCGCGAGAACTTATCAGTGACTTCGGTGGATCTCCTCACCTGTCTGCAAAAAACAAGTTCACCGTCCCGGTAAAGCGAAATTTCGGGGAAGGGAATTAGCCAGCTATATCCAGATGTGATCAGCTGTTGGCTGTCAGGCTCTCCCGGGAAGCCATCACAACCTTCCGGACGCCTGCAACGCTAAAGGAAAAGCTGGAAGAGTCCATCGCGAGGTTCAGAAAATCAGCCGCTGCATCGCAGAGTCGCGGGCTGCTCCGCAAACCCTTCGGGGGAAACTCATCATGGATCATGGGATGTCAGGGTGTTCTGGCTCCGCCTTGGTATCAGAAGGGTCTTCACTGTCCTTTGGCTGCAGAGAAGGAGGCCATCCCATCAACCAGCTCGTTCGGCCTTCTCGACGGTGTTCAGCGGTGCCATCAGCTAGAAGTCTGATCTCCCAGCGATGGCCAAACTCGTCTGTTCGAAGGATGAAGTTGGGCGTCATGTAGACCGCCTTTCACCGATGCAAAGGTCGGCATTCCATAAATTTAAAAGGCGTGACGACGGGGAAGGGAGGCCCCTGGAGAAGGCGGCCTCCCGCCCATAACTGCTTAGACGTTGATCTCGATTCGTCGAGCTTTTGCCTCTTCACGCTTGAGGAAAGAGATCGTCAGCACCCCGTCCTTGTAGGTCGCGGACGCCTGTTCCTGTTGCACAAAATTAGGTAGGCGATACCGTCCGACAAACTGACCATTCGGGATTTCCCATTGATACACTTTCCGCGTCGCATCATGTTCGGCCTGGTGAGCCCCGGTCACCGTCAGAAGCTGTTTCTCTACTTGAATCGATACGTCTTTTGTTTCCCAACCCGGCAGTGCCAGCTGTACATGGAAACCCTTTTCGTCCTCCCAGACATTGCTTGCGGGGGTCCATGCAGAGTCACGACTCAAGCCACGCATCGCTTCATCTAGAAGTTGATCGATCTGGCCATTGAAAACAGTAGGAATATAAGCGGTCATGACAATCCTCCTCCCTCCTCCTGAGAGGGAATTCAAAATGGTTGAGTTATTAAATGGAGGTGCTGACCAAGGCAGGAAACAACTCGGTAGACGCATCCTGCTCCATGCTCAGGCACCATTGAGTGTCAACGCCGGCTAGATAATCTCTTTCCTTGGGCAGTCAAGGGGGAGGGGTGACCCGCCACTCTTATATGGGCTGTGCAAAAGAGGCAGTTCTTATAGGCTCGCCGAAGTTGCACGGTTGAAGCGGTTCAGCGCCAGGCATACATCCCAAATGCCGACGACAGCGTAATCACTTTTTGGTACATGAACGGCTATGGAATCAAAAAAAAGAATGCTGCGACGCGATTCTTAGGGATTAATCTAGTGCGGAAGATTGAAAAAGGGCTATTGATTCTGTCTCGTATCAATAGCCGCGGATAAAATTGGAGGGCTAAAATTGAAACTTTTAGACGCTTCCTGTCACGGAGGTCGCAGGGAGCGTAAGCCTGGCCGTGGTTCCACAGCCGGGTTTTGATTCCACCTCAAAGGTCCCTCCGAGTGCTCTCATTCGCTGTGTCAGGAGTCTAAGACCTAAACCGACGTGAAGCTCTATGCGACGCCTTGCGAAATGGATGGAGTGTCCTCTGCGTTGCCTTGAGGAGGCTTCATCGGATCAGAAGTATCTTTTATAGTCACATCTCGTTGGGGAACTGTAATAGCCCTTTGGATCGCATCATATAAGTCATCTATAGCCCTTTCCTTGCTGATGACTTCAAAGGCGCCCGCCTGAACCATCGCATTCACTTCGTAACTTTTCGCATGTAATGACAGTCCAACGATCGGGGTCTGCGGAGATACCGTGTGAATCTGACGAGCCGCCGCAATCCCATCAAGCCTTGGCATTACGATGTCCATGATGACGACATCCGGCTGCAGCTGAGCTACTTTAACGACCGCTTCTTCGCCGTCAGTTGCCTCTCCGACAATGTCGACCTCCGAATACGGCCGTAAGATGCTTCTCAGCGTGTCTCGAACTACAGACTGGTCATCCACAAGAAGCACGCGCATGGCGATTTCTTAGCTCTTCGCGAGAAATCTATAAGGAAATTCTACGCGAGAGATCACTCCTTGTCGGATCGATATTCTCTAACCACTGCGATTGGGGAATTTTCACGCCACACTGAGAGCAAATGAAGTTCCCAGTAAAGTACCCTTTCGCAGTCTGCTCGAGGATGAAGCAACACCGGTGCTGCGATTCTTTCGTTCCCATGTTACAAATTTCCTGCTCTCTCACGGGACATTCATCCAGATAACACCCTGACAATTCGAGCATCTCTTCTTATCAGCCCCGCCTAGACCGCCCGGATCATACTCAGAGAATTACCTCGGGTCTGCTATCCAGTCAATCAGCGGCGGCCTACATGGCCGTAGGCGCTTGTGGCTTTTCGGGTGCAATTATGGGCGGTCGCGAGAGACGAGCACCATGTTCAGCAATCAGGCATCGCAGGCGTTGTTTCTAGTGTTTATCGCATGTCTCTCAGGATGCGCCGGCCTGAATACTTCAGGAGCTAATGTTTCCGCTCCCAGCTTGATGCCGACCTCGGAGGATATGCCGCGGCTGGCTAGGTTGTAGGGCGAACTCGAAGCAAACGTATTGCAATGCCTGGAAAAGGGGAACTATGTACAGGTGTACTTCGCGAGAGCGATGATTGGTCTCTTCGAGAATCGGGAAGCGGCCCGTGCGTCGTTCCGACGTGTCATTATCTCTAATCCTGCCGGTCCACTCGCCAGCTCGAGCGAATTCACGAGAGCCATCTCACGCTGAGAGCGCCTCTGTCATTAAAGCAATGCCGGCAGACCATCAAATCGAGTTCATAAAGATGCATCCGTCGCAGCAAGACATCTTAAGGCCATTCATGAACAAGCACTTTCCTGACCAATCCGCACGGGTACTCTTTAGGCCGCATCCTTCAAGAGCCCGGATTCCTTGAATCCGGCCCGTTTGCCGCCTTTCAGCAGCCGTTTGGCGTCCAGGCTCCCATAGAGATGGATGAGTTTGGCCACGAGGCCGGTCCAGCCGGTCTGGTGGCTTGCGCCCAGTCCCGCCCCGTTGTCGCCATGAAAATATTCATAAAAGAGGAGGTGGTCGCGCCAGTGAGGATCAGACTGGAATTGTTCCGTGCCGCCATAAACTGGACGCTTCCCTTGTTCGTTCCGCAAGAAGATCCGGTTCAGCCGATCCGCGATCTCCTTGGAGACCTCGAAGAGGTTCATCATCTTGCCGGACCCGGTGGGGCATTCGATCGTGAAGTTGTCGCCGTAGTAGAGGTAAAAATTGAGGAGCGCCCGGATAATCATGGCGTTCACCGGCATCCAGATCGGCCCTCGCCAGTTGGAGTTACCACCGAACATGCCGGTGTTCGACTCGGCCGGCAGGTAATCCACCCGGTACTCCTGGCCGCCTACATGCAAGACATAGGGGTTCCGCTCGTGGAATTTAGAGAGCGACCGGATGCCGTAGGGACTCAGGAACTCGTTCTCGTCGAGCATCGTCGTGAGGATCCGTCGCAGCCGATCCGGGTTGAGAAGGGCAATGATCCCCCGCTCCCCCACACCAAAATGTCCGGGGCCCGTGGGGTGAATGGAGTTGATCAGTTGCGGCATTTGGCGTAAGCGCGCTTGATACGCGGCTGCCGTCCGTGGAAGGAGCTCCCGCTGCCACGGCTCAATCACGGTCGTGGCACACAAAGGGAGCAGCCCCACCATCGAGCGCACCTTGAGCCGCTTGCCGCTCCCGTCCGGAAGCCGCAGCAGATCGTAGTAAAAGCCGTCTTCTTCGTCCCACATGCCGTCCGACCCTGGCTGGTTCATGGCCGCAGCGATATAGAGGAAGTGCTCGAGAAACTTCGTGGCCATGTCCTCGTAAGTGGGATCGTGGGCGACCAGTTCCACCGCAAGCTCGGCCATGTTCTGGCTGAACAGGGCCATCCAGGCCGTGCCATCCGCCTGCTCGAGGTGGCCGCCGGTGGGCAGCGGGGCGCTCCGGTCGAAAATGCCGATGTTGTCGAGGCCGAGGAAGCCCCCTTCAAACACATTTTTTCCGAATCGGTCCTTCCGGTTCACCCACCAGGTAAAGTTCAGCAACAACTTGTTAAATGCGGATTTCAGGAACTCCACGTCCGCCTCCCCCTGCAAGCCCTGCATGGTGCGATGGAGGAACAGGGTGGCAAAGGCATGGACCGGGGGGTTCACGTCGCTGAAATTCCACTCGTACGCGGGCATCTGCCCGCTGGGATGCAGATATAACCCTTGGACCATAAGCAGCATCTGCTGTTTCGCGAATTCGGGGTCGACGATCGAAAGCGGCAGTGTGTGGAAGGCCAGATCCCAGGCCGCGTACCAGGGGTATTCCCATTTGTCCGGCATCGAGATGATGTCTTCATTGACCATGTGAAACCACTCCCAATTTCGAGATTTTCGGCTGCCGAGATGGAGCGGGTGGGCCTGATGTTCCGCCAGCCAGCGATCGGCATCGAAGTAGTAGTACTGCTTGGACCAGAGCATGCCGGCGAGGGCTTGACGCATCACCTTCGCGCCGTCCGCGGAAACTGAGGGGGGAGTCACAGCACGGTAGAACTCGTCTGCCTCCTTCAGACGGGCGGCGAGGGTCTCGTCACACCACGATCCAAAAGGGACGGGGAGGGTCTGATTGGTGAGGCGCAGCCGCACCGTCACCGACTGGCCGGGACTTACCATCTTCTGGTAGTGCGCCGCGCCCTTGGTGCCCTCATGGTCGGGGTTCACGGCTTTCTGGTCACGCTGGACCACGTAGTTGTTGATGCCGTCTTTGACGTACGGGCTCGCATTCGGGTATTGAGGAAAAAGCCGCTCATTGTTCGTTTCGTTCTCGGTAAACAGGAGCGGTACGTCGCCGTCGCAGTACAGGTAGTAGGTCCCGAGAATGGGATGTTGCGCCGTCATCGCACTCATGCCTGGCGCTTCCTTGAGCTGCTTGAGCAAAGGTTTCTGGCCATGTCCGGCAATCCATTCGGACCAGTCGTTGCGGAACCACAGGGTCGGCAACAGATGCAGTTCGGCCTTCTCCGGCCCCCGGTTGACCGCGGTGATCTGTACCAGAATGTCGTCCGGGTCGTCTTTGGCGTATTCTACGAAGACATCAAAATACCGATCCTGATGAAACACGCCGGTATCGAGCAGTTCATATTCCATCTCTTCTCGGCTGCGGCCCCGATTCGTCTTGATGAGGTCATCGTAGGGATAAGCGGCGTGCGGATACTTGTAGAGGTACTTCATGTAAGAGTGCGTCGGCGTGCTGTCGAGGTAGAAGTAGTATTCTTTGACATCCTCGCCGTGGTTGGCTTCGCTGTTCGTGAGTCCGAACAGACGTTCCTTGAGAATGGGATCCTTCCCGTTCCAGAGGGCAAGCGCAAAACAGAGCTGTTGCTTGTCGTCGGAGAATCCCGCCAGCCCATCTTCACCCCAGCGATAGGCCCGCGAGCGTGCCTGATCATGGGTGAAATAGTCCCAGGCATTCCCATCGCCGCTATAGTCCTCCCGCACCGTGCCCCACTGACGTTCGCTTAAATAGGGACCCCACCGTTTCCAGTTTCGAGTGTGATCTTGTAATCGAGTATGTTCGGCAGTTTGCAGCATGTGCTTCTCCTCTTAGTCTTCACGGACGTGATGTGGCGTTCCGCATGGGCGCGTTTCATTCTTGATCTGATGAAATGTCCAGATGAGTCGAGCCGACCACAATCGTAGCTCGCCTCCAGCTGAGTATGGTTTCGGAATGACCGAGTCCTTCGGCAGGTCATGATGTCTATTCCCTCCCTGCTCAAACAGGAAGTGTGAACGGGAGCGTATCGAGAAGGCAGATTACGGTCTGTTCACTATTGCTCAGGCTGGAAAGCTGTTCTTATGGGAGGATTACGGGAAGATCCAGGTATCCAAAGTTTGAATTGGAGGTGTATATGAAGCGCGTACTGGCAGCGGTCATCTTATCCACGTTTACTGCGGTCAGCACCGGTCTCCCCGCGTCAGCAGAGCTATTCGTATTTCCCAAGAACGGGCAAAACAAGGAGCAGCAGGAGCAAGACGAGTTCAGCTGTTATAAATGGGCCAAAGAGCAGACGGGTTTCGACCCGAACAAGCCGGTCGAGCACGCCGCTGCACCGGCACCTCAAGGTGGCGCAGGTAAGGGTGCAGCCAAGGGCGCAGCGGTCGGGGCGATTGGCGGGGCAATTGGCGGAGATGCCGGCAAGGGCGCGGCGATCGGTGCGGGAGTCGGCGCTGCAGCTGGAGCTCACAAGAAACGCAAAGGGGAAAAGCAACGGGAGGCGGCTGAACAACAAGCTGAAAAACAGCAAGAGGCGAATGTGGGAGGCTACCAACGCGCGTTTGGAGCCTGCATGGAAGGAAAAGGGTATACCGTGAAGTAGCCTACGACACCCTTTCCTGCACAGACCGAGCGGGGCCCGCTTTCCGAGAGGGAGGCGGGCTCTTAGTTTTGGTATGCACGCACCCCAGTCGCTGGTCGGGCGCTATGACGGGCTGATGAAACTGGCCGTGGGAGGAATTATTAAAAATGCTGTTGGTGGCGGGACCCCTTACAGCGGATGAACACCGGCAATCCGCATCCGCCTGAAGTGATTCGGCACCCTGCCAGGGAGGCACTCTAGGCCGAAGTGTCGGCTGCCGTAATGCTCTCAACTTGCCGGTTTTTCATGGCTGTGCAGCCTCTGCACATCGGCGATCTTGGCGATTTCGTTCGCATAGTAACAAATCATCTGCAGCTCATCCTGCGAGAACGGCTCATGGTCCGGTGCATGAACGCTGCCTAACACGCGGTCGCAGTGACGGAACAACTCCTGAAGACCTTGGCGGATGGGGAAATGTGATACGCGAGACATGAGACGACCGCCTTCATGAGGTGTCTGGCGGTCGGGCCTTCCCAGGGAGGCCGCAGGACAGGGGTGGAGTGGAGCACCTTAGGCGCTCTACTAGATTGAGTCAAGCGGTCATTCGACCACCTATCCCGCCAGGATCCGAGACCCCGTCCATATTCATGCGTTCTGATTGCAGGCAGCGCGTCTTATGTCACTGGTCCCGTCAACTCTCACTTTCCTCGATTCCCAGAGAGTTATGCACCTGGTTCAACATCCTCTCCCCGCAACCAACCCTTTCAATCACTTAGCGACCCACCAACATATCAGCTCCGCTACGACTGTCCCAGGGTTAGCGGCGGAGTCTGTTTGAATACCTCCATCGAGCACGAACTTCTTTGGCCGTTAAAGGCACTCACTGCAAAGTAGTACGGCGCATTGTACTCGAGACCGGTAACTTCGGCCTGTGGTCCCGGCACATCGACCGAATCCTCATAATCGCAAGATCCCGGTTGGCCGCTCGAGTATTTTCCATAATGCACGGTGTAAGAGATGGGAGAACTGGAGATCACAGGACTCCACGTTAACGCGGCGGTTGCACCTCCGGTTTCATCTTGTCCGCCGCAACCGTTCAACATGAACATAATCAGGATGAGCATGAGGAGGTTTGCAAATATGAACTGGCCCTGCATCATAAAGTGCTCCCATACCAAATTAGTTTGATTAGTAGCGCCATTGAACGGGGATGAAATGCAACCAGCAGATCAACGCATGTTCCGGCGAAGTGTTTTTGTCTAAGTCAAAAGCAATGCGTGTGCCATTCGGCGATCGTTGAAACTCTTCGTTCTCATCAATGAGGGTGTCAGGGTTCGGATTCAGGTGTAGGGGCGAGGCTCAGAGGTCACGAGCATGCGTTCAGCTTGGATACCCGGGGATGGCACAAAACCGCTGACAATCAGACGTGATGCAGCAAGGCGGGAGCAAATGTGCTGGTGAAATTTCCTTATGGGAAAATGGGTGATATCTGAAGCATGCACCTAACGCATCGCACACAAACAGCTGGCGAGACTGCTACCGTGACAGGAAGGGTTCTGGGCATTCCTCCATCTAATTGCTCGCCTCATGTAGAGGGATTGTCGCCCTGGATCTGGATAAGGAAGCGATAGGCGACGGTTACCCTAGCCGGGTGTGGGGGGCGAGCCGAGTTGGTCAGTCTTAAACCCTACACGTTCGAAACGCGCAGTTTCATCCTGGGAGGTGCGACTTTCGCAATTGCGTTTTTTATCTCGTGGACTAATTCATCAGGAGCAGCTTGAGATTTGATGAGATAGGCCTGCGCCCCAAGTCTCTTCGCTGCTGTAACAATCGAGGGCAAGATCAGATGAGATAAAACGACAACTGGCATCTGAATGGTGCGGACAATGGGATTCAAACGCAGAAGCACCTGAAAACCAGACATATCGGGGAGGTGAAGTTCCATCACGACGCAATCGACTCTTTTGGATTTGCATATTGCCAAGCCACCTTCCCCGCTCTTGGCTTCACAAATATCATAGTTCTCTAAAAACATCTTGAGCCGTTCGGTCCAGAGCCGCCGATCGTCATCGTTAGGATCTATAAGGAGAATAGTTGTTGTGTGTGAAGGAGTCTGCATATTCAGGGGATTAGCAGCGATGGAAAGCCAATTGTGTTTTTTCAGAATAGTCACTTCGTAAGCATTAGATGACTAGGGAGGGCTCTAGTTTGGTTCACTCATTTCACAACAGGTATAATTCTGTGAGCGGCTATCTACCATGCTGACATGGACAAACCAGAAGCCTACGAAACCGGGATGGTATTGGATGTTGAATTCCGATGAAGAGCCTGGTCTGCCGATGATCGTCCAAGTAGTGTATTACTGGGAGAGCGGTCGCTCGTTGGCGCTCATTCCGGCTTCGCACCCAAAGGATTCTGGAAGGGTGCAAGACCTTCGGAACTTAGACGCAGTATGGGC
>Ga0070690_100000697_pt1 | contig 17213 bp, 9 predicted proteins | sample KBSS33HmetaG_FD_64671 | JGI IMG/M metagenome (GOLD analysis project Ga0070690, IMG submission 64671) | Switchgrass rhizosphere microbial communities from Kellogg Biological Station, Michigan, USA - KBS S3-3H metaG | ecosystem: Host-associated > Plants > Roots > Rhizosphere ... | reverse complement strand
GGTTCACCGCTCCGACGATCACGGCGCCACACTCGCCGCGTCGCAGGGTCTCGACCGCGAGGTGGAGCGCTGCCACCGAGGACGTGCACCCGGCGTCGATGGCGAGGCTGGGGCCCCGGAAGTCGAAGCACTGCGAGATCCGGTGCGCGATGTCCGACGCCGACGCCGAGATCACCGGCTCTCCGCCGCGCGCCCACGCTTCGGCGCCGACCTGCTGGTAGTCCTGCCACATCGACGCCACGACGACACCGACGCGGCCCGCCGCGCGCTGCAGCGATGCCGGGCTGTGGCCCGCGTCGTCGAGGCACGCCCGCGCCGTCTCGAGCAGCAGCCGGAGCTGAGGATCGAGGGTCTCGGCCTCGGCCGGCGCGATCCTGAACAGCAGGCTGTCGAACTCGTCGATGCGATCGAGCAGGGCAGCGCTGCCGGTCGCGGCGAGCCCGCGGTGTTGCGGCGGCCGCGCGATCGCAGATCGCCCCGTGGCCAGCTGCTGCCACAGCGCCTCCGGGTCATCGGCTCCGGGATAGCGGCCTGCGATCCCCACGATCGCGACCTCGCGCGATGGCGGCGCCGCAAACACCGGCGCCACGGTGGTCGACGGCGTCGGCCACACCGCCCGCCCGCCGAGCATCGCGAGCAGGAAGCGGTGCCGATCTTCGAGCCCGAGCAGATCGCGCACGCGTGCGAACGCCAGCTCGCCGATCGGGCACAGTCCGATACCGCACGCCGCCTGCCCCATCATCAGGAGCTGTGAGATGTGCCCGGCCTCGACGGCGAGATAGCGCTCGGCGTGCTCGCGATAGAGCGGCTCGATCCCGCGCGACTCGCCGATCAGGTGGAGCTCGAAGGCGGCGGCGTCGAACATCGCCCGATCGCTCGCATGGTGCGACGTGCGGTCGAGCTCGACTCCGGGCCGGACACAGTGCAGCGCGTGCTCGATCGGGTGGTAGTAGTAGATACCCGGCGCGAGGCTGTCCACACCGCCGCGCCGGACCGCGGCGTAGACCTGCACGGCATACGTGTCGCCGGCGGATGGATACAGCCGCCGGATGCGCTCGCCGACCACGGCCTGGGCGAGCAAGCCGAGCAGGCGGCAAAACGCATCGTAGGGCACCGGCCCCGGCACGAAGTCGCGCCTGCTCGACCGCCAAGTGTAGTACTCGGCGGCGATTCGCGGGGCCGGCAATGCGACGACGCGCTGCCCGGGTGACGAAGGTCGCAGGCCCCACTGGCGATCGCGGAACGCGCGTTGATCCTCGGCAGAGAAGTAGTCGACCGGCGGCGGTGCGGTGCACGGTGTCGCCGGTCGGGCGGCGGGGGCGGACGCCTGCTCGGCGGCGAGCCAGTGCGCGATGCCCGCGGCGGTCGGCTCCGCGAGCACCGCCGATACCGGGATGCGACGACCGTGGCGGGCGTACAGCGCCTGAGAGACCTGGACCACGGTGAACGAGGTCGCGCCCTGGTACCAGATGTCCTGCGCGGGATCGAACTGCGGCACGCCGAGCAGCCCGGCGAACAGCGACGCGATCTCGTCGACGAGCTGCGCCGGCGGATCGGCGGGCGCGGAGGCGGGTGGTTCCTCAAGCGGCCACGGCAGCGCGTTGCGATCGAGCTTCCCGTTGGGCGTGGTCGGGAATGCCTCGAGCAGCGCCACGAGGTTGGGCACCATGTAGCCGGGCAACGCTCGACCCGCGAACGCGCGCACGCCATGCCCGTCGAGCACCGTTCCCGGCGCCGCGAGCACGTACGCCACCAGCTTGCGGTCGCCCGAGACATCCGGTCGCGCGACGACTGCCGCGTCCCGGACGCCGGGATGGCGGCGAAGCTGGTACTCGATCTCCTCGAGCTCGATGCGAAAGCCACGGATCTTGATCTGGCGGTCGCGGCGGCCCAGGAACTGCAGCACGCCGTCGGCGCGATATGCCGCCCGGTCGCCCGTGCGATACAGGCGCTGGCCCGGCTGGCGCGCGAACGGATCCGGCACGAAGCGTTCGGCGGTCAGATCGGGCCTGCCGTAGTACCCCTCGGCCAGGCACTCGCCGCCGATGTACAGATCGCCCTCCACATCGGGCGGACACGGCTCACCGCGCTCGTCGAGGACATGATAGCGCGCGTTGTCGATCGGCTGGCCGTAGGGGATGCTGCGCCAGCTCGGGTCGACCTCGTCGACCACGAATGCGTTGGACCACACGGTCGCCTCGGTTGCGCCACCGAGGTTGACGACGCGCGCCCCTGGAAACGCGGCACGCAGCTCTCCGGGCAGCGCCAGCGGCATGGTATCGCCGCTGAGGAACACTAGGCGAAGCGCGCTCGTTCCCGGAGCGCCGCGCACCGCGGGCAGCAGGGGGGCCATGTGAGCGAGCACCGCGGGGGCGGAGTTCCAGAACGTGACGCGCTCGGCGAGCAGGACCTCGAGCAGCCTCTGGGGATCGGCGCGCTCGTCCTCGTCGGCGACGTACAGCGTGCCGCCGCTGCCGAGAACCCCGAGGATGTCGAACACCGACAGGTCGAACCCGAGCGGGGTGACGCACAGCCCGGTATCGCTGGGGCCGAACTTGAACGTGCGATGACACCACTGCAGCAGGTTGACGACCGCCCGGTGCGCGACCGCGACGCCCTTCGGCGCGCCGGTGCTCCCCGACGTGAAGATCACGTACGCAAGGTTGCCTTGAGCTGCGCGCGGGGGCAGGTTCGCAAACGCCGCTGCATCGTCGGGGAGGCGATCGATCTCGACGAGGCGAGTCTCCGCCGGCACCGGCCAGGGGAGCGCGCCCGACGCCGACAGCACGAGGCCGGCGTGCGCCTGCGACAGCAGCTGGGCCGCTCGCTCGGCGGGGAGCGTGGGCTCGACCGGGAGGTATGCTGCACCCGCCTTGAGGATCCCGAGGCAGGCGGCGACCATGTCCGGACCGCGGGGGAGCGCCACGCCGACGATCGTGTCGGGGCCACCCCCGAGCGCCACGACGCGGCGGGCAACGCGATTCGCGGCGAGGTTCAGCTCGCCGTAGCTGCGCGCCCAGCCCCGGCCGCGCAGCGCGATCGCTGCTGGCGCCCGGGCGGCGTGGTGCTCGAACAGCTGATGGGCGAGGCGGTCGCGCGGCAGCGGCCACGCGGTCGCGTTCCAGGCGTATAGGATCTGCTCGCGATCTGTCGCGGGCCGCGGCGCGCCGGGACCCTGCGCGAGCTGCTCGACCGCGCGGTGGTAGCGGGCGAACATTGTCTCGAGCACGCTGGGAGTGAAGTCCGCGGCGACCGCATCCCAGCACACGAACAGCTCGTCGCCGTCGCGAGTCGCGATGCAGTCGAGCGACACGTCGGGCGTGCAGCTCAGCCAGGGCCCCTGCGTGATGCCCGGGGGAAGCGGCGTCCCGTCGAGGTCGACGATCGTCGTGTAGACCACCGGGAATGCGAACTCACCGGAGCCGCGCTCGTGCATTACCCGGCGCCGCAGCTCGGACAGGCCGCTCGTGCCGGACGCGGGATCGCCGGAGATGACCCGGTGATACGTGGCGGCCTGGTCGGTCAGCGTTCCATTCGCGGTGTGCTCGATCCAGCTCAGCGACGTGAGCTCGCCCGGGCGCAGCTCGTCACGGCTGTCCGTGAATCGGACCACCGGCACCGTGAACGGCCGATCGCACAGCGCGCCGGCCAGCACATCGAGGAACGCGGCGAGCAGCAGCATGTCCGGCGCGACCTCGTGGCCCGCGGCGAGCGCCGCAAGCCGGCCCCAGCCGGCAATGCGAGCCTGGTGCCGGATCCGCCTGCGGTCGTCCCCCGCGACCAGCGCTGGACCTGCCGGCAAGCGCGCCAGGCGGTCGCGCCAGTACACCGTCGCGGCCGGGTCCAGTGGTGCCGGCGGCAGCTGCGGCGCCCCGGGCCTGCCGAGCGTGAACAGCTCGCGACACAGCAGGTGGATGCTCCGCGCGTCGAGGATCGCGAGGTCGAACGCACAGTGCAGCGTCCACGATCCGGCGCACCGGGTCAGCCGGACATCGAACGCCGGCCACGCCCCCAGCACGAACGCCCGGCTGACCATGTCCTCGGCAATCGCAGCGGCATCCCCCGCTGATTCGAGATCGATGACCGGGATGGTCCAGCGTGCGGGCGCCCCGGTCCACACGGCGAGGCGCCCGTCGACGGTGAGGTTCGTACGCAACGCTGCGTGGCGATCCACGAGTGCGGCGAGTGTGCCCTCGAGCTTGCGCGGATCGAGCACCGCGGCGTCGAACGAGGAGTAGATCTGGCAGCCGTTCCACGCTCCGTCCGGCACCGACGCGCGCGCGACGTAGTACGCCTGTTGCAGATCGTTGAGCGGCCGGTACGTCGCCGTCATGCCGGCCACCGCCCGCAGGGCGTTGGCGAACCCGACGAACATGAGCTCCGGATCACCAGGCGCGAAGCGACCGGCGGCCAGGTCCCAGCGGAAACGCAGCTCCTCTCCGTGCTGCCAGATCTGGAGCTCGAGCGCGACCTCGGCGGTCCGGCAGGCGCCGAACGTCACGTCGGCGCCGAACCCGAGGTCCTGGCGGCCGCTCGGTCCTACGCCGAGCAGGCTAGTAAACACGACCGGTGATGCGATCGCCGAACCGCGGTCGCGGCCGCGCCGCTCCCGGAGCACCTCGACGCACGACACGCCGGTGTGCTGCAGGGCGTCCCACAGCTGGCGCTGCAGGTCGCGCGCGATCACGTCGATCGGGTCGCGTGGCGCGCTCACCACGACGATCGCGGCCGAGATGAACGGCCCGACCAGCGGGTCCGCGGCGGCCGGCAGCACCGTCCGCAGGTTGGTGGTCACGACCAGCGAGAACGCGTCCCCGCGGCCGCGCGCTTCCAGTATGCGGGCGAACACCGCGAGGATCAGCGCCGATGGCGAGACCTGGTGCGCATCGGCCTGGCCGCGCAGCGCGCGGAATTCCTCCGCCGAGAGCGCGCTCTCGAGCGACCTGCGCTCGGGGCCGCGCGGACCGGGTTGCGCGGCGATCCCGCGCGGCCCCGGCGGCAAGCCGCGCATGCGCTCGGCCCACCACGCGAGATCGGCGCGATACGTGGCGCCGCGAGACCGCTCGCACAGCGCCACCACGCAGTCGCGCACGCCGATGCCGTGCTCCGGCAACGCCGCCTCGGGGGCTTCATAACACGTGCGCCACTCGGCGAGCAGAACCGCCAGTCCGTGGGCGTCGGTGATCCGCATATCGATCGACACGTGCACCACCGATACCGGCTCGCATCGCGTGACCTCGATCGCGAATGCCGGCCGATCTGGGTCGCGATCGCGGCGCTGCAGGATCTGCCGGCGCACCTCGGCACGCTCGCCGTCCGCGGCCTCGGGTGGGAGCTCGCGGAGGTCGTGCACGGAAATCACGAAGTGCTGCGGCGCGACGGCCACCACGCGTTGCATCCCGTCCGCGGTCAGGACGCTGCGCAGCACGTCATGTCGCTCGACCAGCCGGCGCCAGGCGCCGGCCAGGCGCTCGACGTCGAGGTTCTGGACCCCGAGCTCGAGGTACTGCTCGCAGCCTACCGGATCGCTCGTGCACTCGGGGTGCATACCGAGGACGTAGGACTGCTGCATCGCGGTGAGCGGAAATGGCTCGGTCCGGCGCTCCGGGTCAGGGACGATGTCCAGGCGCTCGGCCACCGCGGGCGGAGCGCCGGCGCGCTGCTCCGCGATGCGCGTGACCAGCCGATCGGGATCGGCCTCAGTCGCGAGCCACTCGAGCGGCAGCTCGACACCGAGCCGGGCACGTAACTCGATCCACAGCCGCGCGCTGGCCATCGAATCCATTCCCTGGTCGCGCAAAGTCTGTCCTCGCCGCGGCGTGTACGCGAGGATATCGAGCAGGAGCTCGTCAACCGCGGCGGCCAGCGAGTCGATCGGACTGGTCATCACCGCAGATAGTGTTCGAGATCTCTCGTGCGAGGTCTGCTCAATGTTGTGCGTTCGCAGTGCGCGATTGTGAGCAGACGCGCCGGCGCCGTTCGTCGAGCATCAGCCGCATATGACCCTCAGCCTCCAGGATGCGACCGTCGGTGGCATGCCAGCGCTCGAACCCCATGCCACGAAGTACGCGAACATCGTGCTGCGCGCGATCGCGTTCATCGTCGATGAGCTGGTGCTGGTTCCGTTCGCAGCACTCGCCTACTTCCTGATCTCGCATGGCACGACCAACTGGATCTCGGGCGGCATCTCGGTGTTCGCCTACGGCCAGGCCATGGCGTTCTACAACCGCTGCATCCTGATGGGCGTGACCGGCCAGTCGTGGGGCAAGCTGCTGACCGGCACACGCCTCGTGTCCGAGCGCACTGGCGAGCCCCTCGGCGTGGGGCGGACGATCGTTCGCGACATGTGCCACGCCACGGACTTCGTGCTCGTCGTCGGCGCGTTCTTCCCGCTGTTCGATCGCCGGCGCCAGAGCCTCGCCGACAAGATCGCAGGTTCGGTCGTCGTCAACGTCCGGTGCGTGCCGGCGGCGGCGACGTCGTCCTTGCCGCGTTGACGCGATGCCCGACGAGCCGGCCGTCACGCTACCGCTCGCCGCGCGGGCGGCGCTGCTCGCGCACCCGGCCTGGGACGAGTCGCTGCTCGCCGCCGCCGCCGTCCCGATCCGCGACGCGCACTTCGTCAGCATCGGTGGCGGCCTGGGCTCGTTCGCCGTCGTCGACTTCTTGCGGATCGCCGGGCTCGAGAGCTCTCGGATCCGCGTGCTGTCGCGGCACGCGGCGCCACATGTCAGCTTCGCGACGCTCGCACGCGCCTCTCAGCTCCGGCCCGGGGACCGGCTGCGCTCGGATTCGTCCTCGACGATCGACAACATCTGGGGCTGGCCGGGCTACGCCTTGTGGGAGGCCTGGACCGAGCGATCGCTTCGGCCGCTGTGGCGCGTGATCACCGAGCCGATCCTCAGCGAGTACTTCACTCCGCGCGCGCGAACCGTCGTCGCCTGCGTGCAGCGCGAGGCCGCGCGGATCGGCTGGGACGAAATGCTCGTCCGCTGCCACGCCGACGCCGTGCGGCGGCGGACGGGCGGCGGCTACTTCGTGCTCGCGCGCCGGCTTGACGACGAGTCCGCGTTCGCGGTGCGCTGTCAGCACGCGCACATCGCGCTCGGTCACCCCGGTCCGCGGCAGCAGCCCGACGTCGCAGCGCTTTGCGAGCGACACGGCGCCTGTCCGCAGGTCGCCAATGCCTACGAGCCCCACGAGCACGTCTACCGGGAGCTCGTCCGCTCGCCGGGGCGTGTCGTGGTCCGCGGCGCCGGGATCACGGCGTCGCGCATCCTCGAGCGCCTGACCGATGATCGCGACAAGCTCGGTGCTAAGACCGAGATCGTGCACGTGTTCCGCCATTACGTCGCCGGGCCGGTCGGCCCACCCTGGTTTCGCCGGCCGGGAGGCGACGGGTTCGCGTACCAGGCCTTCAACTTTCCGCGTGGCGCCGGAGGCGGCCAGCTGCGCCGGCGCATGCTGGCGATGACGAGCGAGCAGCGCGCGCAGCTGATCGCGAGCATCGGCGGAACGACCACCGCCCGGCGCCGACACTGGCAGCGCCAGCTCGCACGCGGGCGGCGCGAGCGCTGGTACCGGGCCGAGGTCGGCCAGATCCGCGACCTCGATGTCGATGCCTCCGGGCGGCTGCGCTTCGCCCTGTCCGACGGTGGAGCGCCGGCGCGGCCGTGCGCCGCCGACTTCTTGATCGACGCGACCGGCCTCGAGGGCGCGATCACGCGGCATCCACTGATCGCCGATCTGGTCGACCGCGGCGCGCGGCTGAACGCGCTCGGCCGGCTCGACGTGGAGCCGAGCTTCGAGCTCGAGGCGATGCGGAGCGGGGCAGGCCGGCTCTACGCGTCGGGCGCCGCGACGCTCGGCGGCGCACTCGCGCCGGTCGACTCGTTCTGGGGATTGATGCACTCGGCAATGGAGATCACCGACGATCTGGCGGATCAGGGAACCTGCGAGTTCCCCGGGATGATGCGGTCGCTGACCCAGTGGTGGCGCTGGGTGAGGAACCGGGCGCCGTGACGATGACGCTCGGCGGGCGGCTTCAGACCCGCCTCGTGCTGCTGTCCAGCATTGGCCTGCTATGGACGCTCGCGATCTCGGCGGTGCTGCCGCGCCCCGGCGGCGTGCCGGTCCTCGCTGCGTTCCGGATCACGCTGGCCTCGTCGGTCGCGATGACGGTCCTCGGGTTCTTCTGGGAGCTCCTGTACCACGCGCTGCAGCAGCTGCGGTGGGACAAGGACTGGCCACCACTGTTCGGCCTGGTGACCGGGCTCGTGGAGGTCGTGCCAGTGTGGTGGATCGTGCGCGCGCTCGATATCCTCCCCGACGGCTGCACCGCGCTGTTCGGGGTCCACTTCGGCACCACATGGATCCTCGTCTGGCTGATCACGCTGGGCCCGATCTCGGTCCTGCAGCCGCGGTGGCGGTTCGAAGGTGGGGGGTTCAGCCGCCGACCCGGCGATGCGCTGGCGACGTTCGTGGTGGCGAACATGGGGATGGTCATCGCGCTCGTGCTGCTGTGGTCGGTCTGGTGAGCGCTGGCCGCCGCGGTCACGGCGCAGTCGCCAGCGCCGCTTGCCGCCGCAGCACCTCGGCCGCACCCTGCATGAGGCGCTCCGCGATGACGTCGACGTGTCGTGTCCGCCAGTCCTCGAGCTGGGTGCCGTGGACGAAGCGGTTGAATGCCCCCATCGCTGGCCCACAGTGGACCTGGAAGTTGACGCGCTCGGCGAGCTCTCCGTTCAGCGCGACACGGATCGAGTGCGCGAAGTACCACCTGAACACCGCCGCCATGCGCTGCCGCGGGTTGCGCTCGGCCCGCGCGGCCTCGTCCAGCCGGCCGCGCTGCATCTGGCGAGCGCGGACCGCTTGCCACACGTCCTCGAACGAACGGCGAAACCAGGTGGCCTCGATCATGTGCCGCGTGCGGCGGTCGATCGCCTCGAGAGACTCGTGCTGGCGGTAGAGCTGGTAGAGCTGGTTCGAGCGCGCGGCAAACAGCGTCCCCTTGCGCATCACCTGGACCCGTGCGCCGAGCTCGAACATGTCGCCCGCGGGGGCATACTCGGTGTCCTGCACGTCGAGTTGCGCCAGGAGATCCTTGACCGGCGTCGAGGTACCGGCCTCGGGTGAGCACTGGTTGATCGAGCCGGTCACGACGAAGTCGGCGCCCAGCACGAACGCTGCGGCTACCGCTTCGGGAGCGCCGAGTCCGCCGGACGCACCGAGCCGGATCCGCTCGCGATATCCGTGGCGCGCCATCGCCTCATCGCGGATCCGCACCATGACCGGGATCAGCGTGAGTGCCACGCCACCGTCCGTGTGCCCGGCAGAATCGGACTCCACGCACACGTCCGCGCTGATCGGCAGCTGACGCGCGACCTGGGCCTCCTCGGGTGTCAGCAGTCCGTTCGCGACGAGCTGGGTAACGATCGCCTCCGGCGCCGGCCGCATGAACGCGGACGCGACTTCCGGACGCGACACCTTCGCGACGATCCGTCGGGGCGCCTCCAGAGCTCCGTTCCGGCCGAGCCGGGCGCCGTGAAACCGGTAATGGACGAGCGCCGGCGTGATTTGCATGTACGCCGCCGCCTCGACACAGCGCACGTCGTGGCGCAGGTACAGCGCGACGAGCGCCCGCTCCGCTTCGGGATCGTCGATCTGATGGAGCAGGTTGGCGCCGTACCGCCCGGTGTCGCCGAGCACCTTGCGGATGTCGCCGAGCGCGCGATCGATGGCGTCGAGGCTGAGGCCGCCGGTGCCGAGGAAGCCCATCAGCCCTGCCTTTGCGAGCCGGATCACCATCGCAACCGACGCGACGCCCCGGAACATCGAGCCCGCGAGGTAGGCATAGCGCAGCCCGTGGTCGCGACGGAAGCTGGCCGATCCGAGGTGCTCGGCGTCGTGGCCCGGTGAAGCGGCACGCGGTGCGACTGCCGGCGACCCTGCCGGTGTGCGTTCCGCCGGCATCGTCGCGGCCGCATCGTCGCGGCCGGTGCGCCACAACTCGGTCAGCACCCGCGTCCCGCCGATCTCGCGCAGCTCGCCGACCCCGCTGCCGACGAGGCACCGCATGCAGTCGGTCCAGCGAACCGGGGCGGTGATCTGCCTGGCCAGGAGCTCGGCGATCGTACTCCGCGTGTACGGCTCCGCGGTGACGTTCGAGATCACCGGGATGCGTGGCTCGTCGAACGAGAATTCCCGAACGTAGGCGGTAAACTCGGCCGCCGCGCCGGCCATGTAGCGCGAGTGGAACGCCGCGCTGACCTCGAGCGGGACGCAGCGGGCGCCGGCGGCCTCGAGCGCCCGCGTCGCGCTCGGCAGCGAGCCGCGCGGCCCGGCGAGCACGAGCTGCTTCCGCAGGTTGTAATTCGCCACATCGAGGTCGGTGATCCCTTCCGCGGCGAGCACCTCGGTCACGCGCTGGTGCTCGAAACCGATCACCGCGACCATGCTCCCTCCGTCGGCCTGCGCCATCAGCTCGGCGCGCCGCTGCACGAGGCGCAGCCCGGTCTCGAAATCGTAGCAGCCTGCGATCAGCAGCGCGGCGTACTCGCCGACGCTGTGCCCGATCGCGAAATCGGGTGCGCGATCGGTGATCGCGAGCGCGCTCAGCGCGCCGACGACGTAGAGCGCGGGCTGGGCGTAGCGCGTCTGGCGCAGCCGTGCATCGTGGTTCTCCAGGCACAGATCCCGGATCGAGTAACCGAGGATCGCATTGGCTGCCGCGCAGCGCTCGGGATCGCGATCGAGGGCCGCGGCGCCCATCCCCTTACGCTGCGCGCCCTGGCCGGCGAACCCCCAGGCGATCAGGTCTCCCACGGCAAGCTCCAGCGAGATCCGGTGAACCTCGCGATCGCACGCTGGACCAGCGGCGACCCGAGCTGCTCATCGAGATCGCGCAGCGCGGCGGCCTCGATGTCGTCTCCGATCGGCGCGAGCCTGGCGAACGAGTGCTTCGCCGCGGCGATCGTCTCGGGAGCGAGGCGGGTCACCCGCGACGCGAGCCTGTGAAGCAGGGGCTCGGGGTCATCGGCGACGGCATCCACCAGACCCGCCCGCTCCGCCGCGCGTGCCTCGACCGGCAGGGTGCTGAGCATCATCGAGTACCCCAGCCGGGGGGCCCGGCGGACCAGGAACGGCAAGACCGACGACGGCACCAGCCCCCACAGCGCTTCGGGCAGCGCAAAGCGCGCGCGCTCGGAGGCGAACACGAAGTCGCACGCCGCCGCCAAGCCGACCCCACCGCCATCGGCGCGGCCATCGACGATTGCCACCACCACGCGCGAGCTGGTCGTGAACCGTCGCAGCAGCCGGAAGAAGCTCGCCCCTCGGGCCGTCGCAGGCTGCCCGATCTCGTGTGCTGCGTCCTCGAGGTCCATCCCGGTACAGAACACGCCGCCGGCGCCGCGGAGCACGAGGAGGCGGCAGTCCGGACAGCCTTCGGCGGCGTCGAGCGCAGCGTGCAGCTCGCCGAGCATCGTGTCGTCCAGCGCGTTGCGGCGCGACGGCCGGTGCAGCGTGATTGCCAGCGCGTGTGGAGAGTGTGCCGCGAGCAGTGTGTCGTAGGCCATTCACGGCTCCATGGTCTTGCGGACTGCATCCCACACGCTCGCTGCGTCCGCGAACGTCTCGGTGGTGAGGCTGCTTTCCCGTAGAACGACACCCAGCTCGCTCTCGAGCTCCATGACGAGCCGGACGGTCGCCATCGAATCGAGACCGAGTTCGCGCAGCGGCGCGTCGGAAGGGAGCTCGTCCGCGGGAGCGATCAAGGGCAGGTGGCGGCGCAGGACCGCGAGGAACCGCTGCTCAAGCATGCGTCCGGATCATACGGAATTCGCGCGCGTGACCTGCTCAATTGTGAGCAGGTGCCTCGCGGTCGAGGCACTCGCGATCGATCTTGCCGTTGACGGTCAATGGAAACTTCTCGATGGCGATCAAGCGCGCTGGCACCATGTACGACGGTAGCTCGCCGGACAGGAACCGGAACAGCTCGCGAGGGCCCGGGTCCGCCCCACGACAAGTGTAGTACGCCGACAGCACGTGATCGGCGCCATCGCGCCGCGCCGTGACGACCGCCTGCAGCACCGCCGGATGGCGCGCGAGCAGCGCCTCGACCTCCCCGAGCTCGACGCGGCCGCCGTGGACCTTGACCTGGCGATCGAGCCGGCCGAAACAGGCGATCTCACCGGTCGACGACCGCCGACCACGATCTCCGGTGCGGTACATCCGCGAGCCCGCGGGGCCCCACGGATCGGGCACGAAGCGCTCCGCGGTGAGGTCCGGCCGGCCGAGATAACCACGGGCGAGGCTGTCGCCTGCAAGGTAGATCTCGCCGGTGCACAGCGGTGCGCACGGCTGGCCGTGGCGATCCAGCACGTAGGCGCGCTCGTTCGCGATCGGGTAGCCGACGAGGACGACCGGCTCGCCGTCTGCTGGCTCGACCACGAAGTTCGTGCCGTAGATCGCAGACTCGGTCATTCCGTACGCGTTGGCGATCAGCGTGCGCGGAAACCGACGGAACCACTCGCGCGCCAGCGCCGGCGGCAAGGCCTCACCACCGTTGAACACCCACCGCAGGTCCGGCAGCGGATCCGGGACGCCGGTGCGCTCGACCTCGTCGAGAAACTGCCGCATCTGCGCCGGCACGAACTGGGTGACCGCGACGCGAAGCCTGCGCAGCTCCTGGACGAGGAGCCTCGGGAACCGCACCTTGTCCTCGTCGATCACGGCGAGCTGGGCGCCGACCATCAGCGGCCACAGGATCTCCCAGATCGAGTCCGTGAAGCTGATCGACGTCTTGTGCGCGACGAGGTCGCCGACCCGCAGCGGATAGGCATCCTGCATCCACGCAAGCGTGTTGCGGACCGCCGCGTGTGTGATCATCACGCCCTTGGGCTTGCCCGTCGATCCAGAGGTGTACATGACGTATGCGAGATGGTCCGGTGACACGGCCGCATCGAGCGGCGCGTCGCCATCGAATACGTCCAGGGTCAACGCGATCGCCGTGACGTGCGACGGACACGCGAACCGCGCGCCCGGCCCCACGAGCACCGTCCGCACGGCCGCATCGGCGATCATCAGATCTAGACGGGCTGCCGGATAGGAAGGGTCGAGCGGGAGATAGGTGGCTCCGGCCCGCAGGATCGCGACGCACGCTATCACGGCCTCCGGACAGCGGGGCGCACAAACGCCGATCGGCACCTCGGGACCAGCCCCGCGCTTCTGTAGCAAGCGTGCGAGCGCCCGCGATCGGCGTTCGAGCTCGGCGTAGCTCAACGCACATCCAGAGGCGATCACCGCGATCGCATCCGGCGTGCTGTGCGCCTGCGCCGCGATCGACTCATGTACCCGGCAGCTCGCGCGATCGAGCACGCGATCGGTGCAATTCCATTCGACGACGTCGGCGAGTCGTCGCTCCAGGGGCTCGATCACGAGCGATTCGATCGGCTGATCGGGATCCCCGGTGGCGTGGGCCACGACGGCGGCAAGGTGAGATACGACGCGCTCGGCGGTCACCCGGCGAAATAGCGAGGTGTCGAACGCGAGCGAGCCATCCAGCCGGCCGACTTCGACGTGGATCGACATGTCGGCGACGGGGATCGCCGGCGGCGGCGAGCCGCCGACCTCGAGCAGGATGGGGATCGGCGAGCCGCTGCCTGCCGGCTCCGCCGCCTTGACCGCACGGTGCGCGTGGTACAGCAGCGCGCGGATCGTCGTGTCGCCAGCCGCCGCGACGCGGACGAGCAGCGGAGCCCTACCGCACACCACCGCGACCGCAACCTCCGCATCGCCGAGGTAGCGAACGAACAGCGCGACGATCATCGTCACGAGCCCGTCCACCCAGTCGCAGCGCTCGCGCTCGCAAAGCTCGTGAAGCGCGCGCGCCGTGGTATCGCTGATCCCGAGTGGGACCCACCCCACGCTGCGCGAGGCGGCCACTCGACGAGAGAAGTCGTGGGGGAGCGCAGCCATGGTCATGCCGTGAAGAAGGACACCAGCCGATCGATCCCTTCCTCGTAACGCGACGACGTGAAGGACAGCCGGAGCGTCTCCGGTAGGCCGAAATCACTCCCGGGAACGGTGGCGACGTGGGTGTCCTCCATGATCGCCGTAGCGACCGCCAGCGAGCTCGCGAAGCCGCGCTCGGCCATCACTCCACGGCAGTCGAGCGTCATGTAGAAGCTGCCCCGCGCCGGTAGCGCGCGCACGCCGGGCACGCGTTCGAACCGATGCAGCGTGTAGTCGCGCCGTCCGCGATACCGCGCGGCGAGCTCGGCGACGTCCTCGGGGCGGTCGAGCGCAGCGAGCGCGCCGAACTGCGGGATCGGATCCGCCGTGAGCAGCGTGTGGTGCTGCACCACGGTCAGCGGCTCGATGAGCGCATCCGGGACGACGGCGTAGCCGATCCGCCGGGCGTACATCCGGTAGCCCTTCGAGAACGCGTTGGTGAGGATCAGGTTCGACCGCGCGCCCGCCACCGTCAGCATCGAGGGTGCCAGGTCGTCGAAGCAGATGTTGTCGTAGATCTGGTCGCAGATGATCACTGCGCTGCCCGCGACGATGCGGTCCACCGCTGCGAGCTCCTCGCGGGTGAGCACGTTGCCCAGCGGATTGCCGGGCGAGTTGAGGACAACCAGGCGGGTCGCCTCCGTGAAATTTTCGCGGAACGAGTCCACGTCGAGCCGCATCGAGGGCAGATCGATCCGGTAGTAACGGATGTTCGCGTCGGCGAGCATCGCCGAGAAGCGGTACAATGGATAATACGGCAGCGGGAGCAAGACCTCGTCGCCGTCCTTGGCCAGCAGGGCGAACAGGTTGCGAAACAGCGTGCTGGTTCCCACGCTGATGATCACATTGTCCGGGCTGATCGCGATCCCGTGGCGCTTGCTCTCGTGCGCCGCCAGCTTCTCGCGCAGCTGCGGCAGGCCTGCCGGGAACACGAGCGCGCTCTTGTCGAACGCGCGCGCGGCCTTGACCATGGCCTCCGTGATCGATGCGTCGGCCGGCAGCTCGGACTTTCCGAGCGTCAGGCGGATCACGTCGTCGTACTGCTGCTCGTAGTCGTAGGCCATCTTGTCGAGCACGAACATCAAGAATTGCTCGTCGCCGAAGTTGATGCGGGGTCGGCGCAGCAGGTCGCCGACACCTGGCATCACGACTTCGCGAAGAGATTGCTCGCGCATCACCATGTCACCGGCAGCGCCTCGACGCCGAACAATCCCACGTTGTGCGGTCGCACTGGAACCTCGTCGCGCGGTACCGCCAGCGCGAGCGTCGGGAACCGCGCGAACAGTCCGCGGAACACGACCTCGAGCTCGAGCCGCGCGAGGGTCTGCCCGAGGCACTGGTGCGGTCCATAGCTGAAGGCGAGGTGCCCCCGCGCGTTGCGATGGAAATCGAGGCGGTCGGGATCCGGGAAGGCCGCAGGATCTCGATTGGCGATCGCCAGATCGAGCACGACGCCCTCGCCCGCTCGGATGCGCTCGCCACCGATCTCGAGGTCGCTCAGCGCGACACGCTGCATCGGCGACTGTGCGATCGTCTGATGCCGGAGCAGCTCGTCGATCGCGCGTCCCCACAGCGCCTGCTCGCGCAGCAGCTCGTCGAGCCGCGCGCGATGCTCCAGCAGCGCGAACGTCCCCAGGCCGATCATCGTCGCTGTGGTCTCGTGTCCGCCGACCAGCAGGATGAGAACGATCGTGACGAGCTCGTGGCGCTCGACCCGTCCCGTCGCGAGCTCCTCCTGCACCAGGCGGCTGATCAGATCATCGTCCGGCGCTGCCTGCTTGGCGGCGACGAGGCTGTCGAGGTAACCGTACACCGCGGCGACGGCGGTCTGGACCTCCTCGCGCGTGCTCCGGTGATTGATCATCGCGCGCGTGTTGCGCTCGAACACGTCGCGGTCGCGGTACGGCACACCGAGCAGATGGCAGATCGTCCGCGACGGTACCGGGAAGGCGAGCTCCTGGACAAGGTCGAGCGGCGGTCTCCGCCCGGCCATCGCGGTGAGACAGTCATCGACAATCGCCTCGAGGTGCGTCCGCAGCCCTTCGATGCGCTTGACCGTGAAGTCCTTCGCGAGCATGCGGCGGACGCGGAGGTGCGGCTCGCCGTCCATCCGCATGAATGTACCCTTGAGCGGGGACTCAAAGGCCCCCTCGTAGAGAAAGGGATAACCTGGCACTGTCTCGTCGGCGCTCAGCCGCTCGTCTTCGAGCGCTGCTCGGACGTCGTCATAACGCGTGACGAGAACCGCGTCGCGACCGCTGGCCAAGCGGATCCGGCAAACCGGCTGCTCTCGCTGTGCCTGCGCGTACTCGTCGGGCGGATGGAACGGACAGCGTCGTTGCGCGGGAAACTCCGGCAGGATCCTCTGGATCATGCTCGCGAGCCTACTCGGCATGCGCGAAGCCGACTGCGCAATACTGCGCGGTGTTGCTGCCATCCTGCGTCATGATGTTCCATGCTTCATACTTTACTCTGGGCGGCACAACGGCAAGCGAGAGACACCTCATTCGTGAGAAGCAAAGCACATCGTGCGCGCAATTGAAGAAGGTTTTGAAGGGCCGAAATCGCGCCCCGTGGCGGACGTTGGTTGGAACGCGCAACTCCAAGCGTCTAAACGTTGAGCTCGCAGAGAGTTCTGGAATGTATGAAACAGGAAACGTCAAAAGAAATCACGACTCTGTGTTGAAGTTCGAACCTCGTACGTCTTTGCTTGGCGCTGATGACGTTGCCGTGAGGGCGGCGTAGATCGCACAATCTTGCTGTGATGCTCACAATTGCGCAGCGCGCGCCTCCCCGGCGGCGCTATATGGAACATGAAGGAGGTAGAGTAAGTTATGCAAATCAAAGTCAAGCATGGCATCTACGTAAACAAATCACCTGCCGACGTGTTCGTGTACCTATCCGACCACCAGAAGATGCCTCAGTGGCAATCCACGAACACCAAAATCCGAGGGGTGACCAAGGCACATCCCCAACATGGGCGGCTGCAGCATGGTACGAAGGTGCAAGATTCCCGTAACGTCCTGGGCCAACAGATCGATGGCGAATGGGAGGTAGTCGCATTCGACCAAGATAGGAACCTGGGGCTTCGAGTAAGTCAGGGCCCAGTCTCCTGGGAGATGACCTATACGTTGGAACCACACGAGAGCGGCACATTTCTATCGGCAGAGGGTGCTGGCGATTTAGGCAACGTGCCTATG